>WBZS01001789.1_pt1 | contig 15614 bp, 7 predicted proteins | sample 5204201 | NCBI WGS metagenome assembly WBZS01 (sample SAMN12344357, study PRJNA552823) | activated sludge metagenome | biome: Activated sludge suspended growth; feature: Nitrification reactor; material: Wastewater; isolation source: activated sludge from nitrification reactor of wastewater treatment...
ATTTCTTCCAACAAGCACGGCTATCGATGTCGCGTGGTCGAAGCACCGCCACGCATACACCTCAAAACCGGCTTGTCGAACTCTATTCTTAGACGCCAATTTCGGGGTTGTTCCATGCTCTCCAAACTGATCAAAGGCTGCACCTTTTGCGCTTTCGGGCTCATCCTTTCGGTGGCGGCTCAAGCACAAACGCCAAATGTAGAGTGGCGGAGCGATTTGGATACGGCAAAACGTGAAGCCCAAAAAGCTGGCAAGCTCATCCTCCTGCACTTCGGCGCTGATTGGTGTTCGCCGTGCCAACAGGTCGAGTCGTATGTTTTCTCTACCCCCCAAGTCTTTCGCACAATCAACGCCTCGGTGATCCCGGTAAAGATCGATGTTGATCTGCATCCTGAGCTCGTAAAAAAATTCGGAGTCGAGGGAATTCCTGCCGACGTGTTTATCACACCCAACGAAAAAGTCGTCCAGAAGATGAAGTCTCCCTTGGACGCCGAAGGGTATCTGTTGACGATCAAAGACATCAACAAACTAAACCAAACCGTAAACAACAGCAAAGATCTGGCGGATAATCTGGACAAACTTCGTCGAGATTTTGAAGCCAAACACAAGAATCCTTCAACACCGATGATGGGATCTTGGGATGCACCATCCGCAGACATGGGCGAGTCTCCCAGCGCACAACTGCAAGCGGCAAGCGATGCACGCAAGGCTGCTAACATCGTCCCCAACTCATCGTCCGCAGATTTCGAAGCTTCCGCTCGCGAATTAAACGGGATGGCAGCACGCAATTCACAAGAATCCCCAACAAAATTCCAATCCGCCGAGAGCCAGGCTGAATCCAAACCCACCACATTGCCGTCGTCAGGAGCTCCGTCTTCAGAATCTCCGTCTTCAGAATCTCCGGGGAAAAATCTTTCCATGACGACAACGCCATCGGTATCAACGAAAATGGACGTTGAGACTCAGAACCAGTTCGTTCCAAAATCTCCGGCTCCGATAACGCCTGAAGCTCCCCGGTCCCCCATTACTCCGATCACTCGCCAAGAACTAAATCAAGCGCCAAACAATGCCGCTCTCGGGATTCCACAAAGCCCGCCCGCTTCCACGGCGAAAATCAAAACGCTCGATACGGATGCGTCACCAAAATTTGCCCTAAATGGCGATTGTCCCGTGACATTGATAAAGGAAGGCCGATGGGCCGCTGGCGATAAACGTTGGGGCTGCGTTCATCGCGGAAAAACCTATCTTTTCGCATCCGAAGAAAACCAAAAACTCTTCCTAAGCAACCCAGACGATTTCAGTCCAGTTTTGGCTGGCTTCGATCCTGTTGTATTTCACGACAAAGGGCAACTTGTCGAAGGCGATCGACGGTTCGGAGTGTTCATGATGAACAAAGAAAAACAGGCAATCGTGCTGTTCAGCGACGAAGACTCACAAAAGAAATTCAAGGCGAATCCCAAATCCTATTTGGACACCATTCAGGTCGCGACACAACGCGCCGACAGCAGAAGCATGACCCGCTAGTCGAAAATGTTAGGACCAAACGTCAACACCCAACTGCCGCGGTCTGGACTATTTTTCATTCTTGCCGCCGAGTTTCTTTTGCAACTCCTGACGATTCGTTTCTAGGTCCTCTTGGGCCTTCTTTAAGCGTTCGATGATCTTTGCCCTGGAAACTGGAACCGTCACCGGTTCCGTCTTAACGGTGAGCCATTCTGAGGGCACCGGCAATGCACGACGCAAAGTCAATTGAGACCGCGGGCGCGGCGGCGCCTCGGACTGAAAGGCAACTTCCAGGCAAGCCGAGCCAAGTTGAACCCACACGTTCTTCTCTGCAGGAAACGCGCGCAGGGACAAACTCGGAAATTGCAGCGGTGAATGGGCAAACCGCGCGACTTCTTCACCACTCACCAAATCAACAAAATAAAACTGATGCTCCATTCGCTCTATATCGCGCTCGTAGCTGTTTAGATCAAATCGACGCATGCCGACCAACAAAGGCACTTGAGAACCTTCTGGATAAAGCCATTGCAACCCCTCAAACCTCAAAGGGGAACCCCATTTCGATTCACCCGTTCTTGAATCAACACAAAAAAGGTAACCGGTCGACAACTCTTCTGTGGAGGTTACATGATTCCACCTCAACCAAGTCGCATTGCGATTAAAGTCAATCGAGTCCTCAGTTGCTTTGGTCACAACCGAGACGATCAGTCGATCTCCAACTTGGTGCACATCCAGCCCCCATACATTAGTAGTCGTCATGTATTCGTAGGGAATCGACATCGAAGCCGTTGCTTTGCCGGTATTCAAATCAACGAACTCTAGGTCACCCCGGGGTTCGACAAGGGCCAAACGGTTTAGCCCAAACAACTGGGCTTTGGATTTGGCCTTCAACGGTAGAGTCCAAACCACGTTGTCCACAAACGGATCAAAACCAACGATCGTCACCTGCCCTTGATCCCGCTGAACTCCGATGACCAAGTTCTGGGTCGCGGTAGCAAACTCCAAATTTTTGGGATAAGCGGTGGTGGACAACAAATGCCCGTCGCCGAGCGAATACTTGCGAATCACGCCTTCCTGCGAATCGTATGCAATAACCACCCGCCCTCGTATCAAAAGGTGTGACGCCGGCTGCACACGGCTGGCTTCCCAAATCAATGATCCATCTTGACCATCGACGCAACGAATCAATCCAGCGTCGCAGTACACTACCTCATCGTGATCGGTGAGCGTTGCCAAAAAAGCGCTTCCGAGAATAGTCGAGCCGTTTTCGCCTAACGACCCGGGGAGTGAACCTCGGTTCAGTTTTCCCAGATCGATATTGGTGCGATTCCACAAACAAATCGATTTTGCCAGATTCTTGGAATCGACCTGAAACACCCACAGCCCCCCCGCAGTTTGCAGCAACCTTCGATTTCCTCGCGAAAAACAGTTTGCGGTTCGGCTCGCATTCCATTGTTCAACTTCATCGATCTCCTCGCGATTTCCACCAACTTCCAAGTGGCGTCTGTTCCGTTTTTGTTGAGCATCCGACGGCGTACCCGGCGCTGAGTCCGTTTTTTCAAAGACTGCGATCGCGGCCCCAAACTTGTCGAATGCGACGATGCGGTCGTCCCGGAAAACCCTGAACGTCGGCTCCGTTGGTGAAGTCGAATCTAAATTGAAGTTGTTCACCAGTATTGAATCGCCCACGATTTCCTCGCGATACTCGTCATCCCATTCTCCACCGTTCAGGCGACGACAAAGAGCGGAGCGGCCGTAAACCGCCGGATGCTGCTCGTTGGCTGGGTCCTGTCGCGAACGCACTTCGGCAACCTTGGCTTGCAACTGCGGACCGCTAATGGATCCAACGGACGACTCGCAAAAGGCCCTGGCTTCGGCGAGTCGGTTTTGAGCCACCAATTTATCCAGAAAAATGAGCGCCGCCGTTTCGGCATGCGAATCTCCACTCCGACCGGCCACGATTCGCAAAATCTCTTCAGTGACATGCGAATGCGAAGGCTCTAACAAAGTAGCGGCGGCGAGGAGTCTCTTGCTGTTCAGATTGCCAAAACCGACTCCCGAATAAAATTGCCTTCGAGTGCTGTTGGCAACACCGGATTGTTCGAGGTCATCCAAGATCTTTTCGACCAAGTCGTTTGCTCGGCCGCCCTGAATGGACTTGGCCAATCGGGCTCCGAGCCAACGATCAATACGAATGGACGACGCACCCTTTCGATTGTTGTTCGTTCCAAGTTGGCCCGAAATTTCAACGACACGAGCGAGTTCGTCTGCCGGCACCGCGTGCAAGATTTCCAAGATTTCAGATGCTACCCGCCGCTCATCCATCTGCTCCATGGCTGCCAATCGAAGTTGCACCTTTAGAACAGGATCTTGCTCTACGAGCTGTTTCATTAATGGCGAAACAAACTCTGGATCGACATGCATTTGTTGGGTGTAGAAGGTGGCCAGAAATTTTTTGGCGACCTCATTTGGATTGAGCCGCCACGCTGCCTCTGCCGCTTCAATGGCACCCCGAATATCACCCTTTTGGACCAAAAGCTGTGCTCGCACCAATTCCATATTCCACGTCGCAATCACCTCTTTTGGCAAACGCCCCAAGAGTTGTTCCGCAGGCTCATCCTGCGCAATCGAAATCAAGCGATCCAGACCGTGCGAAAGGATCGATCCCTGATACGCGATCAAATTCCCGAGCACTTGGGGGGCAACGTTTGATCTGGTGATTTTTCCATTGTTGAGTGAAATCTCAATGACTTCCGCCGAGGTCGTTGGCAAATAATAGCTTTCATTGGCGAAGAATCCGGTTCCACTTGGCGAACCAAACGATTTCAACTCCGTCCGCCAAATCTCACGGCCGGAATACAAATCAATTTGTCGGCAATGGTCGATGGCAACGACCAACGCCTTTCCGGCATTGAGGCAACCTAAAAACAGCGCTCCATGGCTCTTGGCAGTTGGCTCAACGTTTACAGCCGAGCGAATCGGGCGACCATTCAACAAGTCAAGGACAACCAATTGCCGCTCAAAACGAGGCGTACACGCCACTAAACCTTGCTCGATTACAATTCGATTCTCCAACCACGCATCTCGTATCGAACTACTTTGAATTCCGTAGACGGGAATCTCATTGGCTAAGCCCGGAGCGAAAGGGTCGATCTCAAGTCCTGCCTGGTGGAAATTGTACCCCCACAATAGCGAACGATCATCAGCGGAAACTCCCACGAGAGTGCCCTGACCAGTGGGGCAAACCAAAATCCCATTGGAAAAACTGGGCGACAAGCTGCCGATCAACGCTGCGGGCAAGATCTCTTCGTCTTCATCTTCCATTGGGCTGATCGCCAACTGTTGCGACCAAATGAGTTTGCCAGACTCACTGTCAATTGCCGTCAACAAAATGACTTCCTTTTGGCGACAAATGGCATACAGGACGCCGTCGACAGGTAATGGAGCTCCCAAAAAGTTTGCATTCGCTAATTTCGGCTCGTCATGTCCGTTGGTACCGCCGATTTGCCACTTCAAGGCCCCTTGGCGATCCAATCGAATTGCGTTCAAGACATTTGTATCACCTTGATTCGCTGGATCCGCAATCGAAGCCCGCGCATCTATTTGCAAAGGCGTATAATCAGACGCTGCAGTTCGAGGAATTACGAAAACACATTTCCCGTCACTACTGGCTTCGCCGTAAATCGAATCGGTCAGGATGCGGTTTTCAGCGCCAGTCGTTGCCGCCCGGGAGGCTGTCTCGTGCTGGATATCCTTGGGCATGGTTTTCTTAACGTCGGCGATTGGATTTTCCGGTGGGTAAACCCAAATCCGTTTTCCCGATTGAAAATCTACGCCGATCATTTGTGCCGAGTTACGCATGATGATCATGTTGTCAATGGCTAAAGGTTTCAAAGCGGGAATCACAACCTCGCCCGCAGAAATCTTGCGAGCCAAACGAGCGGGCACCTCTGCGTCGGACTCTTCATCCGGATGAATGGAGACCGACCAATTCGGCACGAACAGCGGCAATCCAGCGAGGCTGGCGGCATTTCGTTGTGGATTGCCGTTGACCATCCGCCAGTCCTTGATCAACGAGTTGACCTTAAGCGGGCTCCTACCGATTAGATCAAACAACCACTCGAGAGCAACGTCCGACTTGCGCGGCAGGTCAATATCGGTATCGAGAAATTTGAGGGGCGCCCGGCGTGGTGCTGCGTTGTTCCGCTCGACCAATTCCGCCAAAACTTTCTTCGCCGCTGGTTCGTTACCCATCAACAACAGGCTGGTTGCCAGCAGCACGGAAGCCTCCGGGTCGAAACGTTCGCGCGCACTGGGATAATTTACAATTCGCTGAAAGGCTGCTGCCGCTGCAACCAGTTCCCCTTGTTCCAATTGCATGTACCCGAGCAACATCGTCGCTTGCATTCCGGCTTCAGTGAAGAAATATCGACTTGAGACTCCAGTCAGCAGCTTGCGATCGCCAGCCTCAACACCTTTGGCCAACTCTTGCTCGGCGATCGTGGAAAACTTTAGTCGATAGTCGCTCAATTCATCCGGAGGAATAGCAGCCAATAATTCTCTGGCTGCGTTGCGCAAACTAACGGCTTCCGCCTCGCCCACTTGGAGCAAGTAGTCTTGGGGCAACTCCCCGGTCAAGAACTCGCCCAACAGTCCTGCGGCGACCCCGTATTTCTTTTGCTGAATTGCCTTGGCCGCAGCGTTTAAGGGCCGCACGCTCTCGCGCGGGGGAGGCACAAAGGCCGAATTGCTGTCGTCTTCGGCAACCGTCGTGGTCAAACGCGAAATCAGGCGCGCGGCAAGGTCGCCCTCAATCACTTGACCTCGCGAATCGTTTGCACAAATGCAGATTGTAAAAAGGACGCCAATGGCCAGATAAATTAAGCGGGTCGGTCGCCTGCGATGAACCGCCGACTCCTTCGCGAAACTGACCCCTCGGAATTCGAAGTGGGCCACGTTTTTTTTTCCTTGGCGAGCAACATGAAAGTGCTTCGGCATTCGGAATTTCCTTTGACGATTTCGATGTTTTTTCAATTGTATCCGATTTCGGCATGATTCATAAAGTGAATTTTGCGTTCCCAATTCGACCGCTTTCACCTTGATTCTGAACAAAATAGAATGAAGCCGGTATCCATCAATGCTGGCAGAATCTAATTTGATTGATGTCGTTATCATTTCAGTAAACTTGTCTCGAGTTAGCGTCCATGAAAGTCAACCACTTCGAATCGATCGAGCAAAAAAAAGTTGAGATGCCCGGATCGCATGCTTGCTCCGTCAGATGGCTCGTTGGCCCAACGGACGGAGCTCCCAACTTCGCGATGCGTCAGTTCGAGGTCGCTCCCGGTGGATTTACACCACGACACTCTCATCCATACGAACATGAGGTCTATGTGCTGGAAGGGGAGGGCACGGTGTTCGCCGGCACAACGCCCCATAAATTGTCACCAGGAACCGTCGTTTATGTCGCTCCGGATGAGGTCCATCAATTCCGGAACGACGGAAGCCAATCGCTCAAATTCTTGTGCCTGGTCCCCAACGATTCGATGACCAAGCCAATCACTCAGGCCCCAGAATGCGGCGTCGAAATCAGTTCTTAGGTGAATCAAAACAACGCCTCTTCACCGCACCACCTCCTTGGCCAAGCACGATATGAGCAAGTCGCCAGAAGATGAAATCGCGCAACTCCGCGACTTGATTCGGTACCACGACAAAAAGTATTACATCGAATCAGTGCCCGAGATTCCAGATCTGGAGTACGACCGTTTGATGCAACGGCTGGCGGAGCTTGAACGTCAACACCCATCGCTCATAACTCCGGACAGCCCCACACAGCGTGTTGGCGACAGCCCGATTGAGCACCTGGAAAAGCATGCTCATCAAATCCCGATGCTCTCAATCGAGAACACGTACAGCTTAGAGGAATTACTCGACTTTGGACGCAAGACTGAGACCGAATTGGGTGGGGAAGCCGAATGGGTCGTGGAACTGAAGATCGACGGAACTGCAGTCTCCGTCGTTTACGAACACGGCGAGTTGATTCGGGCCCTCACTCGCGGTAACGGGCAGGTCGGTGATGTAATCACGCACAACGTGCGAACCATCCGCGACATTCCGCTTCGTCTACTCGGCACAAGTTGGCCTGATGTTTTAGAGGTCCGGGGTGAGATCTTTATGTTGAACGCCGAGCTTGTGAAGCTGAACCAGAGGCAATCATTGGCGAACATGCCTGCCTACGCCAACACACGCAATGTTTCGTCGGGCAGCATTCGCCTCTTGGACCCACGAATCTGTGCCGAACGCAATCTCAGCTTCTTTGCACATGGGACCGGATATAACCAAGGCCTCCGAGCGCACACACACATGGAGTTTCTCGATGAACTTCGCATCTATGGCCTTCCGCCAACCCCTTTCGTGCAAGCTTTTTCCGGAATCAAAACTGCTGCGAAACATTGCGAAGAAATCATCGAGACACTGCACGAATTGGATTTCGAGGTCGACGGTCTGGTGATTAAATTGAATCGTTTTGACCAGCGGGAGCAACTTGGCGCTCGATCGAAAAGCCCGCGGTGGGTCGCTGCCTACAAATGGGAGAAATATGAAGCCACAACCCGACTCAACTCGATTGAATTTCAGGTTGGAAAGACCGGCACAATCACGCCAGTGGCAAATCTCGAACCCGTCGAGCTTGCCGAGACCATCGTGAGCCGTGCGAGTCTGCACAATGCCGAAGAAATCGCTCGCAAGGACATTCGCGTTGGCGACGTGGTCATTGTTGAAAAGGCTGGCAAGATCATCCCGCACATTGTCCGCGTGGAAAAACACTTGCGCGATCATCCATTGCCAGAATTTAGGTTTCCGACGATTTGCCCGTCATGCCAGGAGGCGTTAACTAAAGACGACGGCGGCGTCTACATCCGCTGTACGAATCAAAAGTGTCCGGCCCAAGTTTGCGAGCGGATTCGCTTCTTCGCTTCACGCCCCGCGATGGATATCGAAGGCCTCGGCGAGAAAATGGTCGAACAGTTAGTCCGCAGCGGTCTTGTGCGAAACTATGGCGATCTTTACCGCCTGACTGTCGAGCATCTGCAAAAATTGGAACGCATGGGCAAACGTTCCAGCGAAAAACTGGTTGCGGGCATCGAGAAAAGTAAATCGCAACCGCTTGAACGCTTCATTACGGCTCTTTCAATCCGCCACGTCGGAACAACGGTCGCCAAGATTTTAGCGCGCCATTTCGGTTCGATTGAGAAACTAGCCGCGGCCTCGGTCGAGGAACTCAGCTCGATCAACGAGATCGGCGAAACCATTGCCCAAAGCATCGTAGACTTTTTTGCGGCAGATTTCGGCCGCCAAATAATTGATGATTTCGAATCGTTGGGACTGACGTTTACCCAATCATCGCCATCCATTGCGGCTGCCTCCCAGACGCTCGCCGAAAAAACGTTTGTGGTTACCGGGACTTTGGAAAAATATTCACGAGACCAAATTCACAACTTGATCGAAGCCCACGGTGGAAAACACAGTTCCAGCGTCAGTTCCAAAACCAGTTTCGTGATCGCCGGTGCGGAGGCGGGCAGCAAATTGGAAAAAGCCAATGGATTGGGGGTCCCCGTCATTTCGGAAGCAGATTTTTGCAAAATGATCGGTGAATGATCGAGCCCGACTTTTTTCCTTCAATTACAGTAGGATTCCGATCACGCGAAAACAACTGTTGACCAAATTCATTTCCTGCGAACCAGTCGACCAAAATCATGAAAAAAAAATCTGACTCGACCAAGTCAAAATCTGTCAATCAACTCCCGTACACTTTTGCACCTGGAAAAAAATGCCGGCTTTCCGATTTTGATCCGAACCCGACCCTTGCGAACTTCGACAAGGAAGCGGCGAAAGAGCGAATAAAAGAGAACTCCGACGTCATCATCGACTTGGCCCGCAAACTTTACGCGGAAAACAAACACTCAGTCCTGCTGGTTTTGCAAGGCATGGACACCTCTGGCAAGGATGGCACGATTCGTACGATCATGGAGGGAGTGAATCCCCAAAGTTGCCAGGTTACATCGTTCAAAAAGCCCAGCGAGGAAGAACTTGAACACGATTTCCTGTGGCGGGTCCACAACGCAGTTCCCCGGCGGGGCAATATCGGAATTTTCAATCGGTCACACTATGAAGACGTGTTGATCGTCCGCATTCACGAACTCGTACCGCAGTCCGTTTGGTCGCTGCGGTATGACCAGATGAACGCCTTTGAGAAAATTCTTGCCGAGACTGGAACGGTGCTTTTGAAATGCTTCTTACATATCGACAAGGACACTCAACGCAAGCGATTGCAAGAACGCATCGACGATCCGACCGAACATTGGAAATTCAATCCAATCGACTTGGAAGAGCGCAAGCTGTGGAATGAATACCAGGCGGCTTATGAGGACGCCCTGACGAACTGTAATACTCAATACGCGCCTTGGTACATAATTCCGTCCAACAAGAAATCGTTCCGCAACCTCGCGGTCAGTAACCTGCTGCGAAAAACACTCGAAGAGCTCAAACCGGCCTACCCCCGATCTCCCGAGAGCTTCCATGGTCTTATTGTAGATTAACCGTGCAGCCCATCAGCGAAACAACGGTTCCCCCCCGACTCGATTCCACATGAACCCCTGGCCGTCGGCCGATCATGAAAAGATTGTCGGATGGCAGTTCTAAAAGAGTTGGCATGAGTAGCTGGCTCGATCGGCAATCGGTGGATGGCGCAGGCTGAAAATCGATTAGCCTTCGAAATCTTCGAAGGGGAATTTTTCACCGCTGTTGACAGGTATCCACTTGCCTTCGGCTTCGTTCAATGCAATCCAGACAACATAGGCGACGATGTTGTTGTGGGTTTGATGGCAGGTTCGGTGAGGAGATCCTGTTCGGCGTGTTGAACGCATTGACGACCATGGACTTCTGACCGTTGTTTTCGGCATAGTCAGCATGTTCCGTTGTCTCTTTCGCCTGAGTTGTGGCAGTAATCCGTGCTGAAAGTAATGCATCTGTTTTACTCGCTTCCCAAACGCCAAACGGTAATCAGAATGGAATTGGATGCACCTAAACCTTCAAAACCACTCCGATGATAAAGTCAGTCATACGTCGAGCAGACCATTGCCTGGTTCTCGATGGACCCAATAGCCTCCGGCAGCAGAACGAAGTGCTGGAGGCATGGCAATCAATAAGATCGGTCAATTCTAATCTTCGAAGTCCCTATTTCAGTCCTCAATTTGCCGCAGCGATCCTCGAGGCAGGACTCAAAATAGAAATCGCGGTCCAACGCCGTCAGGGCGAGATCGTTGCCATCTGGCCGTTCCAACGCAAGTCGCGTTCCATTGCCGCTCCAATTGGGGGAGGTTTGAACGACTCGCATGGCGTGATCATCGAACCCGATACGACGCCCGACTGGCCATCGCTTTTAGACCTTGGCCGGATCACTCGATATGACTTTCACTCCGCGCCGAAAAACCAAGTACAAGAGTTTGCGTTGGGCAGTGAACCAAGTTTCGCTGTGAACTTGAGCAACCTTGACGAAAACTACGAGGCCTATCTGAGCTCACGCAGATACACGATTCGACGTCAACCTCAAAAGACTCGAAAGCTCGCGCGGGCGTTGGGCCCATTACGACTAGAGTTTGACTGTCGAGATCCTAAACTGTTAGAAACGATACTTAATTGGAAGAGCCAACACTATCGCCGCACCAATATCCTGGACATTTTTGAAATTCCGTGGGTTCGAAAACTCATGTTCAATCTCCACGCCGCGCCGAGTGATTTGCGCGGCCAACTCAGTGTCCTATTCGCCGGTTCCACTCCGGTCGCTGGTCATTTCGGGATCCGCGAAGGCGACTTGTTGCATTACTGGTACCCCACCTACGACCAGCGGCAGCGAGCTACATCGCCAGGGACTCAATTATTTTTAGAGATTGCCAATGCGGCCCCGAAACACGGCGTAAACGTGATTGACTTCGGCTATGGAGATCAAGCCTACAAACAGATACTTTGCAATAGCCGGACAGAATCAAAAACCGGAACGGTCACTTACAGTCCCGTATCCAAAATTTCGTTTTTGGCTGCCGCTGCGGCGAGGAAAATGGTCAAGAAATTATGGTTCAAAGAGCAAGGCAAGGCTTTGGTTCGTTGCATTGTCCCGCAACTGGGACGCCGTCATTTTTCGGCCAGCGTCAACGATTCGATGCAAGCAGGCTCTGCCGATTAGCTAATCACATCCAGACCAGTGGATTCAATCAGGCCAAGCGCGTGATCCTGGTCAATTGGTCTGCCTAATTGAAGGATTTGGTTGTGAAGCAGAACTCAACACCCGATTGGAGACATTTCGTTCTATTATGATTCCTCAAGAACAGCATTCCAAGAAAAATCCACTTGACCTGGCGTTGTTGCGGAAGGATTTTGAATTGGCGAGGAACAGGCGTTTCGTAAGGAACAGTCATGCTACCAAGTGAACGATGGCGACGAGGAGTTGTGATGCCGTTGAGCGAATCTGCTCGCAAACAAATACTTACTGGCGCAGTAGACGACGCAACTGAGGTTTTCTTGCTTTCAATTGGCAGCGAGAGCCTTTTCGTTCGATTGTGGGATTTAGGCCTTTTCCGTCGCATCAACCTAGCTTGTGGTACGCTGATCGACGACTATGAATCGGAGTGGCTTGAGCCCGAACAAATCCCGTTAGCAGCCCGCGAGGTCAATAAGATTCTTCAAAATCATTTGAATGGTGAGGTTGGTATTTTCCTTCAGGAGCTTTCGGAACTGATGGAACGCGCGGCTGGTTCACAGTTGCCGCTTTTGTTCGAATGCTAGGCAAAAACTGCCGATTGGAAGGCGGAGACCGACATTTCTACGATGCTTTGGACGATTGTTTGGCCATGACAAAGTGCGGTTCCTCATGTTCCCAAAACTGTCAATGACCGTTTTGGCGGTAGAAGAATTGCCGCTCTGCCAACCATTGGCAGGTAATCGAAAGTCTTGATTCAGGCTAGTTTTTTGTAAATGGACGGTACTTGACTCGAACAAGCGACCTCCACGATGTCAACGTGGCGCTCTAACCAACTGAGCTAACCGTCCGACTGGAAAAACAGTGTTTTCTTCAGATTTATCCTTGCACCTATGAAACATTTTTTGCCCGTTTGGATGGCCATTGGTGCACTGATTTGTGCAATTGTAACGTGGAACTTTTGCCTCGACAAGAGATGGAAGCCGTGCGCCCGCATTGCGCTGAAATTGAACTAACCTGGGACTGCAGGCAGTGGGTTTGTTTGACTGGTTGTGACTCACCACAAAGAGACCGGAGGTCGAAGTTTTTCGGCTTCAAGAATTCCATCAAGAATCGAATCGCTTCGCTCGCACTGAGCGAAAAGCTTGACATTTTGTCAAACTCCGTTTTCTATCTCCCTTCTCCCATCACAGGGGACAGTGTAGAAGGGCAGGGGATGAGGGGTTGGCTGCATTGGCATTCGAAATGTCCGGGCGATGTTCACTGCACCAGTGAACCGATTTGACTGCTGCCCCCTCCGCTACTTTCGGCTCCATGACCGATGCCGGTCAAGTGCGTGAAGGCTTGACCGCTGAAACCATCTACCCGCGTGACCGAACCGCTGGCCAAAACGACTCTCCCGTCCTCGTCAAAGGTCGCCGACTTCGAACCGCTCTTCAACGAGGTCTGCGTCACAGATCCATTCGAGTTGTAATTCGAAGTCCCTCAGTAGCGGACCGGCGCTCCCGCGCACGTAAAGACAATTGAGCCTGTTTTTTTCGTGAATTAATTATGCCTGTCCGTTTCTGTTTCTGCCTTAGGCAAAAGTCCTGTGGAAGAATCGGTTGGTTTCGAATCGATCAATGCTTGGCCGACACTGTTCGACTCCCGTCCGAAAACTGCGTCCGAAAATGGGGGATTGGATGAATATTGGCCAGCTATCGAATCAAATCCAAGCCCCGCGAAAACAAGGATCGATTTGTTCGAATTCACATTAGTTCCAAACACAATTGAGTCGTTTCCCAAGCCCGTCGCCAACACTGTTCGGCCGGAAAATGAAGTTGTTTCAATTCGAACGAAGTCATTGCCCGTTCCGGTCGGGACCAGGGACTTCGATCAGGGGCATCCTAATTGACCCAAGACGTCACGGCATCGAATAACCAAAGACACTGGCATAGCCAGTGCCACCCAGCCGTTGGAGTTGGTTCGGTTGGTGCAAGGCTCTCTTTTCTTTGTTGAGAGCGACTTGATGCCGAGTCGTTTCGCGATTGGCTTTTAGGTGAATCAGGGAATTCTCTGATTCTTCGGACCGGCGGCTATCGCTTTGCGGCTCACCGACGAGATGTACAAAAAAAAAACGTCGAGCCCTGCGGGGGGCTCGACGTTTCGAGAATATCCTCTGGGCATCGGAACTGTGAACAGTCCCGATGCCCAGACAAAGCTCAGCCGTGAGCACGTGTTGAAAAGGTTGACCCAGATACCTCTTCGACACGTTAAGATGCTCTTACCCAGGAGGGAGGGTTTGGTCTCCGGTTCCCGCTTCCATCAACCAATCCGACTGAACTCAGAAAATGGCTTTCTTGCAACCGTGTAAAATTGCGGCGGTAGAAATACAAGACTGGATTTGCCGACGCAAGGTCGATCAAGGAGTTTTTTCTAAAAATCGAAAAAAATTGAAATATGACCTATCAATCAGCTATTTTTGGCTTGGTTTTCGGAAATTCATTTCGATTCGACCCATGAAAGCTGCAAAAATAGGCATTCTAGGAAGGTTTGGGTTTTGCCTGTGACGTTATTCGTACTTGAGGCGATAGCGGGAGACGGGTTAGAATTTGCATGAGGCAGGTCGGGAACAAAGATTCATTCAAGGATGGATTTTTGAAGCTGCTTTTGATTTGGTGTTATTTGGGACGGCAATTTCCATAAACCACCGGTTTGGTTAATGAAAGCAATATTCTTGTTGGCTTCTTTCGCAATCGGCTGCCTGTTTACGGTGGCCTTGCGAAAAGAAAGTGCGGAGTCGATGGCTACGGATACGATTCAGTCGCCAAAGTCCGCTTTGGAAGAAATAGTTTCCGAGCCTTATGGCAAAACTGCCAAGAACGAGCCCGTAACGGCGTTCTCGATGCAGAACAAGTCCGGACTAAAACTCAAACTCATCGATTACGGTGCAACGGTCGTTTCATTTGAAACGCCAGATCGCAATGGCAAATTGGCCAATATTGTGCTGACGTGTCCCGACATCAAGGGCTTCGAAGCCTGCACGATGTACTTCAATGGTTCGGTCGGTAGGTACTGCAATCGTATCGCCAATGGGAAGTTCAAAATCGGCGCCAGCGAGTTCAGCTTGGCCAAAAACAATGGTGAGCATCACCTGCACGGCGGCGTTCGTGGTTTTGATAAACAAATGTGGAAAGCCGAGCCCTTTACTGCCGCAGGCGTTCGGGGAGTCAAGTTCACCCGCAAAAGCGCGGACAACGAAGAAGGTTATCCTGGCGAATTGGCCGTGACCGCAACGTACACTTTGACGGACGACAACGAATTAATTGTTGAGTTTCAGGCCACCACGAACAAACCGACGCACGTCAATTTGACGAACCACAATTACTGGAATTTAGCGGGCAGCGGGTCGATTTTGGAACACGAACTACAGCTATCGTCGAATCAATATATCCCGGTTGATGCTGCTGGAATCCCAACTGGAAAAATTGAGCCGACCATGGACTCGCCGTTCGACTTCTCGAGCAAACAAGTGATCGGGAAGCGGTTTAGCCAGCTAAAATCCGATCCAGTGGGATACGACTATTGTTACGTCGTCGGGGGTAAGGCGGGTGACTTAAGGTTGGCCGCCAAGGTGCGTGATCCTAAATCAGGTCGAACCATGGAGATTAAAACGACCGAGCCAGGAATCCAGTTTTACACGGGTAACTTTCTAGACGGGACTTCGGCAAGTGGTGGATACGCGCAGTACTCTGCTTTTTGTCTTGAAACACAACACTATCCCGATACACCCAACCAACCGAGCTTCCCATCGACTTTGCTGAAGCCGGGATCCAACTATTTCCACCGCACGGTTCATACGTTTGGCCTTGAGAAGTAGCCG
>WBZS01001790.1_pt1 | contig 15611 bp, 16 predicted proteins | sample 5204201 | NCBI WGS metagenome assembly WBZS01 (sample SAMN12344357, study PRJNA552823) | activated sludge metagenome | biome: Activated sludge suspended growth; feature: Nitrification reactor; material: Wastewater; isolation source: activated sludge from nitrification reactor of wastewater...
GGCCCACGAAGACGCCGCGCGCCGGGCCGAGGACGCCGGGCTGCTGGTGATCCAGAACCGTTGCGTCAAGATCGAGCACGCGCGCCTGTTCGGCGGCCTGGGCTGGGCGGGGGTCAACACCCGCGTCATCTCGGCCAAGCGGCCCCAGGTGCTGCCGTACTGAAAAGCCGCTTCCGCTGTACCAACCCACCCAAGGAGTCACGCCATGCCCCTGCTGCACCGCCGCACCCTGTTGGTCAGCGCCGCCGCGCTGGCCGCCACCGCTGCCTTGCCTGCCCGCGCGGCCACCGCCGGTCAGCGCGCGCCGGACTTCAGCCTACCCGACGTCAATGGCAAGCCGGTGCGCCTGTCGGACTACCGCGGCAAGTTCGTGGTGCTGGAATGGACCAACCCCGGTTGCCCCTTCGTGCGCAAGCACTACGACAGCGGCAACATGGGCGCCACGCAGAAGGCGGCGCGCGATCAGGGCGTGGTGTGGCTGTCGATCAATTCCACCGAAAAAGTCAGCACCGACTACATGGAGCCCGCCAAGCTCGCCGCCTGGCTGAAGGAGCGCCACAACCTGGCCAGCGCCGTGCTGATGGACGAAGACGGCACGGTGGGCCGCAGCTACAACGCCATGACCACGCCGCACATGTACATCGTCGACCCGCAGGGCGTGCTGGTGTACGCGGGCGGCATCGACAGCATTCCCTCAGCGCGGGTGGCCGACATCGAGAAGGCGACCAACTACGTGAAGGCCGCGCTGGGCGACATGGCGGCGCAGCGGCCCATCGGCCAGCCGGTCACCAAACCGTATGGCTGCAGCATCAAGTACAAGACTTGAAACACCTCCCTGAGTCGCCTGCAGCGCCTTCCCCCTCGGCTGCGCGAGGGGGGACAACGCCGGTCGCCGGCGCAGGTCCGGCGACGGCGTTCGCTGGCTTGGCCGGCTCCGCAGCCATTGGTCGAAGGTGACGGAAGCTACATTTTTGATAGCTGTTTGCGCTTGCTGCACAAGCGCCCAAGGCTGAAATGACTGATAACAATAACTCTCCCCCCGTCGACCGCAGCGCCGACCGCGCCTTCGGCTTCGCCACCCGCGCCGTCCATGCGGCGGCGGTGCCCGACCCGGTGACCGGCGCACGCGCCACGCCGATCCACCAGAGCACCAGCTTTGTCTTCGACAGCGCCGAGCACGCATCCAGCCTGTTCAACCTGCAGACCTTCGGCAACGTCTACAGCCGCATCAGCAACCCCACGGTGGCGGTGTTCGAAGAGCGCATGGCCGCACTCGAAAACGGCCGCGCCGCGCTGGCCTGTGCCAGCGGCATGGCGGCGCAGATGACGGCGCTGCTGGCCATCCTGAAGGCCGGCGACCACATCGTGGCGGCCAGCACGCTGTATGGCGGCACCGTCGGTCAACTGGGCGTCGGCTTTGCGCGGCTGGGCATCGAAACGACTTTCGTCGACCCGTCCAGGCCCGAGCACTTCGCCACCGCCATCCGCCCCAACACCCGCGCGCTGTATGGCGAAACCATCGGCAACCCGCTGGTCAACGTGCTGGACATCGCGGCCATTGCCGACGTGGCGCACGCGCACGGGCTGCCGCTGGTCATCGACAACACCGTCGCCAGCCCCTACCTGTGCAACCCGTGCGATCTGGGCGCCGACATCGTGGTGCACAGCGCCACCAAGTACATCGGCGGCCACGGCACCACCATGGGCGGCGTCATCGTCGAGGGCGGCCAATTCCCGTGGGACAACGGCAAGTTCCCCGAGATGGTCGAGCCCAGCCGCGCCTACCACGGCGTGAAGTTTTACGAGACCTTTGGCGACTTCGGCTACACCATGAAGGCGCGCATGGAAGTCAACCGAACCTTCGGCGCCGTGCTGTCGCCGCTGTCCGCCTGGCTGTTGCTGCAAGGTGCCGAAACCCTGCACCTGCGCATGCGCGAGCACTGCCGCAACACGCGCCGCGTGGCCGAGTTTTTGCAGCAGCACCCGCGCGTCAAATGGGTCAACTACCCCGGCCTGCCGGATTCACCCTACTATGAATTGGCGAGCAAGCAATTCAGGCCCGTGGACGGCCAGCCGGGTGCTTCGGGCATCCTCACCTTCGGCATCGAAGGCGGCGCCGCGGCCGGCGAAAAATTCATCGATGCCTGCGAATTCCTCAGCCACCTGGCCAACATCGGCGACGCCAAGACGCTGGTGATCCACCCCGCTTCCACCACGCACCGGCAGTTGAATGACGAGGAACTGCAACGCGCCGGCGTCAGCGCCGACATGGTGCGGCTGTCGGTGGGCATTGAGGACGTGGACGATATTCTTTGGGATATCGAGCAGGCGCTGGCGCGCGCCTGCGAAGGATGACACACGGCTCACGCAGCGCCTTCGGCCTCCAGGCGCTGAATGCGCGACAGCACGTCGGCCATGGCCGTGCGCGTCTGCCGCAGGTCGTATTCCGTCTGCAGGTTGAGCCAACTCTGCGCGTCGGTGCCGAAAAACGCCGCCAGCCGCAGCGCGGTATCGGCGGTGATGCCGCGCTCCCCCTTGACGATCTCGTTGATGCGGCGCGGCGGCACGCCGATTTCCTTCGCAATGCGGTATTGGCTGACACCCAGGGGCACCAGGAAGTCTTCCATCAGCACTTCACCAGGATGGGGCCATGCGGGTTGTTTGGACATGGTGTGACCTCGCTTTCAGTGATAGTCCACGATCTCGACCTGGCTGGCGTGGCCGTCTTGCCAAACGAAGCACAGCCGCCATTGGTCATTGATGCGGATGCTGTGCTGGCCGGCGCGGTCGCCCTTCAGCGCCTCCAACCGATTGCCCGGTGGCACGCGCAGAAAATCCAACGTCGCGGCGGCGTGCAACTGGGCCAGCTTGCGCAACGCCACCGTTTCGATGTGGGCAAACCGCCTGACGCGCCGCAACTCGAACAAGGCCCTCGTGTCGGCACATCGAAAATCGAGGATCATGCGTCAAATAATAACGATTACCGTTAATAACGTCAAGCGTTACGTTTCATAAGTGAAGTCGGACTCGTTCTTGAAATACCTCACCACCCACGTCGTGGGCTCTGTATTGATCGGGGCGCTCCTAGCCTTGCCCGCCCACGCCCGCCGCACAGGCCCGGCGCGCACGCAAGCGGTGGACATGGTCGTGATCCATTCCACCGGCGGCCCAACCTGCGATGTCCACCATAGCCCCATCTGGGTGCCCGCCGGCGAACTGAACGAGAACCTGCGCACCATCGAAGCCCACCCGCGCCTGGGCATCCACTGGATGATCGACCGTGACGGCACGGTGCGCGCCAGCGTGCCCGAGTCGCAAGTGGCGCACCATGTGCTGACGCACAGCCGCCGCTCGATCGCCATCGAATTGATCAACGACGGCGACGGGCGCGACCCGTTCCCGCCGACGCAGATCGACGCGCTGGTGGCGCTGCTGCAGGACATCGCGCGGCGCCACCCGGGCCTCACGCGGGTGGGCGTGGTGCGCCATTCCGACCTGGACCGCGGGCGCATGCCGTGCGCGCCCGAGCGGCGGCGCAAGGTGGACCCCGGCGCCGCCTACCCGCACGCCGAGGTGTTGCGGCGCGTGTTCGATCCGCGTTGATCGGCCGGGCGGTGGCGCAGTATCCTCGCCAGACCCATTCGAGAGGAGACCGCCCATGACCCCGATCCGCACCGCACTCGCCGCGGCCGCCGCACTGTCGCTGGCCGCCTGCGTAACCACCACACCCAACCAGCGCACCACCGCCGCCGGCGCAGGCGCCTCCACCCTGGACACCGTGATGCAGCGCGGCGTACTGCGCGCCTGCATACCGGGCGACTACAAGCCCTTCGGCTTCTTGCAACCCAACGGCCAGTACGAAGGCATCGACGTCGACCTGAGCCAGTCGCTGGCCAAGGCGATGGGCGCCAACGTGAAGGTGGAATATGTCAAGACCACCTGGGCCAAGCTGATGGACGACTTCACCAGCGGCGCGTGCGACATCGGCATGGGCGGCATCTCGGTGACGACCGACCGGCAGAAGCGCGCTTTCTTCAGCGCGCCCTACATGGTCAACGGCAAGACGCCCATCGTGCGCTGCGCCGACGTGGGCAAGTTCCAGACCCTGGCCGCCATCGACCAGCCCAGCACGCGCGCCATTGCCAACCCTGGCGGCAGCAACGAGCGCTTTGCCAAGTCCAGTTACAAGCAGGCCAGGCTGACGATCCACGGCGAAAACCTGACGATCTTCGACGAGATCCTGGCCGGCCGGCAGGACGTGTTCGTCACCGAAGCCGCCGAGGCGCTGGTGCAGCAACGCCAGAAGCCCGGCCTGTGCGCGGTGAACCCCGACAAGCCGCTGCAATACGGCGAGATCGCCTTCCTGCTGCCGCGCGGCGACGCCGTGACGAAGGCCTTCGTCGACCAGTGGCTGCACCTGTCCAGGGCCACGGGCGAATACGCCGCCATCGAGAATCGCTGGCTGCGCTGACCGCGTCGCGTCGGTGACGCCGCGCGCGGTGGGCCGTCGCGCGGGCGGTACACCCTGCCGTATGCTTTATCCACCCACGCGGCATCGGCCTCGCCGGCAAAACGTGCACGCCGTGGGACAAGCCACAACACCACCACCCGGAGGAACCCGACCCATGACCACACGCCGCCAACTGCTGGCCGCATCCCTTGCCGTGACCGGCGCGATGACCGCCTGGCCCGCCGCCGTCCACGCCCAAGGCGCGGCCACCGACTGGCCCGCCGGCCGACCGATCAAGATCGTGGTGCCGTTTCCGGCCGGGGGCAGCTCCGACGCGGCGGGCCGCCTGGTGGCAGACAAGCTCTCGCAAGTGCTCAAGACCAGCGTGGTGATCGACAACAAGGGCGGCGCGGGCGGCATGATCGGCACCGACATGGTGGCCCGCTCGGCGCCCGACGGCTACACGCTGGTGCTGGTGGACGTGTTCCACACCAGCACACCCATCTACACGTCGAAGATGCCCTACCACGCGGTCAACGACTTCACGCCCATCGCCATGGTCGGCAAGACGCCCGGCTTTCTGGTGACGCACCCGGGCTTTCAGGCCAAGACGGTGCAGGATTTGCTGAGCTGGGGCCGCGCCAACCCGGACCGCCTGTCGGTCGCCATTGCCGGCACCGGGTCGGTGGTGGTCGATCTGTTTCGCGCGCGCAGCGGCGTCAAGTTCGTGACGGTGCCGTACCCCGGCAGTTCGCGCGCCATGGTGGACCTGATGAGCGGGCAGGTGAACGCCTTCATCACCACCATGACCAGCGCCGGCAGCAACGTGCGCAGCGGCAAGATGGTTCCGCTGGCCGTGACCGGCCCGCGCCGGCACCCGGACTTCCCCAATGTGCCGACCTTCGCCGAAGCCGGCGTGCCCGGCATGGACTACGAACAGTGGTTCGGGCTGCTGGGCCCGGCCAACATGCCGCGCCCGGTGGTCAGCCGCCTGTCGTCCGCGCTGGTCGAGGTGCTGAGAATGCCCGACACCAGGCAGCGCCTCAACGCGCTGGAACTGGAGCCCGGCAACGGCAGCGTGGCCGAGATGAAGGCGCAGCTTGAAGGCGACTACGAGCGCTGGCAGAAGCTGGCGCAGGAGCTGAACATCAAGCCGGTCAACTGATCGCCGCCCGGCACCCGCGCGCAGCGGACTGTGAAATGCAGCACGGCCTGTGCGGGAATGTGCCGCGCCCTGTCGTCCGGCCGGGCGGCCTGGGCGTTAGGGTGTGCATTCGCCCCATCGCACCCTAGGAAGGACCTCCACCATGCGCCGTACCGCCACCACCCTGACCGCCACGCTGGCCCTGGCGGCCGGCATGGCCAGCCTGCCTGCGCACGCCGACACCGGTGATGCCATGGATCGGTTGCTGGACGGCGGCGTGGTCGAGGCGCTGGTGTCGCGGGCGCTGGCGGGCATGGATTTTGACGCGCTGCTGGGCGGCTTCGAGCAGTCCGCCCGGGCGGCAGCCGAGGGTCGCGCACCCGATCCGGGCGTGCTCGCTCAATCGCAGGCCCGCATCGAGCAGCGCATGGCGCAGGTGGGCCCGGCATTGGGGCGTGACGCCGCTGGCGTGCTGGTGCCGCTGCTGCGTGAACTGCGGCTGGAATTGATGCGAGAACTGGCGACACCCGGAGGCAACTGATCCGGCGCTGCGCCTAAGCGCTGCCGCCGGATACAGAAACGCCCGCAAATTGCGGGCGTTTCTGCATTTCAGGCCTGTGTCGTGGCGACACCGGCCCCGCTTCATCGGCGTCAGCCTTTTCGCAACGCGCCGCCAATCAGCGATGCAACGGCGAGCACCAGGAAGACCACGAACAGGATCTTGGCGATACCCGCTGCGCCGGCAGCGATGCCACCGAAGCCGAGCACGGCAGCGATCAAGGCGATGATGAAGAAGACGACGGCATAGTGCAGCATGATGAATCTCCTGTGAGCTTGCGTGTGATGAAATCAACGCCGCACTTCGTGCATGCCGCAGTGTGGCGCCCTTCGGCAACCCATCCATCGCGTTCGGCAGAAAGTCGCTTTCTCCTTTCTGCGCTCGCGGTATCGATTCGCCGATGACGCCACTGTGCCGCGCCCGCTGCGCGGTGAGCATCGGCGGTCGGCGCGGCTGGTTGTCAGCCGTGCGATTGCTGACGTTGTAGGACTTGGGCCGGCGCGGGCGGTCGCGCGCCAGCCTGAGACAATGGAGCCCATGAGCTTCGCCCCACTGCAAAACGACACTTTCCTTCGCGCCTGCCTGGGTCAGGCCACGGATCACACCCCCGTCTGGCTGATGCGCCAGGCTGGCCGCTATCTGCCCGAGTACTGCGCCACGCGCGCGCAGGCCGGCAGCTTCATGAGCCTCGCGACGAACGTCGACTACGCCACCGAGGTCACGCTTCAGCCGCTGGCGCGCTACCCGCTGGACGCGTCCATCCTGTTTTCCGACATCCTCACCGTGCCCGACGCGATGGGCCTGGGCCTGAGCTTTCAGCAGGGCGAAGGTCCCAAGTTCGAGCGCGTGGTGCGCGACGAAGCCGCCGTGGCACAACTGGCCGTGCCCGACATGGACAAGCTGCGCTACGTGTTCGACGCCGTCACCTCGATTCGGCGGGCGTTGAACGGACGCGTGCCGCTGATCGGCTTCAGCGGCAGTCCCTGGACGCTGGCCTGCTACATGGTCGAAGGCGGCGGCAGTTCGGACTACCGCCACGTCAAGACCCTGATGTACGCGCGCCCCGACCTGATGCACCGCGTGCTGGCTGTCAATGCCGACGCGGTGGCGCAATACCTCAACGCGCAGATTGATGCCGGCGCGCAGGCCGTGATGGTGTTCGACAGCTGGGGCGGCGTGCTGGCCGACGGGGCCTTCCAGTCATTCAGCCTGGCGTACACGGCGCGCGTGCTGGCGCAGCTCAAGCGCACCGGGGCCGACGGCGCTGTGGTGCCGCGCATCGTGTTCACCAAGGGCGGCGGGATCTGGCTGCCTGAAATGACCGCGCTCGACTGCGATGTGCTGGGCCTGGACTGGACCATGAACCTGGGCGCAGCGCGCCGGATCGTGGTCGACGCCGCTCAGCCAGTCACTCACAAATCAATAGCTGACTCCGCAGATCAGGCGAGCGCTGGGGCACAAAAACCATCAACATCCAGCGTGCCCAAGGCCTTGCAGGGCAACATCGACCCCAACGTCCTGTTCGCGCCGCCAGAGGCGATCCGCACCGAGGTCCGGCGCGTGCTGGACAGCTTTGGGCGGCCCCACGTCGACACGGCCACGCCGGGCAGCACCCACATCTTCAACCTGGGCCATGGCATCAGTCAGTTCACCCCGCCGGATCACGTGTCGCACCTGGTGGACGAGGTGCACCAGCATTCCAGACGGCTGCGAGCCCGGTAGACGCTGGAGGGCGTAGGAAGCCGCCTACGCTGCCAGACCCCCGCCGTCAAGAGGCCGACCCGTTATTTTTGTGCGGTTTACGACGTCTGGGGGATTGACTTATGCACAAAAACCGTCCCGCAGCGCCGTTACCGCCGGTTTCGGATCAGGCGATGCTACAAAACGGGAAGCACAGCTAAGTGATTGATTTGATTGAGTTTCAACGCCTGCTCTTTTGGTGGGCAGCGTAAGAAAAGCCTTGATTTACAAGGGCTGCCAAGCCGCGACGGGGAAATGTCAACAAAGTTATCCACAGAAATTGGGCATGAGTCAGGTTCGACTTTCAAAACAACGACTTAGGCCCGATAGTGCAAGTGGTTTAGCTGCGTTGTGCTGCACAGGTCGCGCCGCATGACGCACTGGCTGGCCGTGGCTGTGCCGACACCGGCCCACAGCGGCTTGGGCGAGCCGCTGACCTATCGCGCAGACGCCGCGCTGCCCGCGGGCAGCATCGTGCGGGTGCCGCTGGGCGCGCGCGAGGTGCTGGGCGTGGTGTGGGGCGCTGTGCCGCCGCCGTCGGCGGATCTGGCGCCGCAGGTGCGGGCCATCGCGGGCGCGTTCGAGGGCCTGCCGCCGCTCAGCGCCGACTGGCTGGGCCTGATCGGCTTCACGGCGCGGTATTACCAGCGGGCGCTGGGCGAAGTGGCACTGGCCGCCCTGCCCCCGCAGTTGCGTACGCTGACCGGCGTGCAGTTGGCGCGGCGCCTCAAGCGGCTGTCGGGCGCGGCACCAGACGCCAGCGTCGACCCCGCACGCGACCGTGTGCTGACCGACGAGCAGGCGGCGGCGCTGGCCCGCATCGAAGGCGGCGGCGGGCCCTTTCTGCTGTTTGGCGCCACCGGCAGCGGCAAGACCGAGGTGTACCTGCGTGCCACGGCGCGCGTGCTGGCGCAGGACGCGTCGGCACAGGTGCTGGTGCTGGTGCCCGAGATCAACCTCACGCCACAGTTGCTGGCCCGCTTTGCCGAGCGCTTTGGCGCCGGCCACGTGGTGGCCATGCACAGCGGCCTGACGCCGGCACAGCGGCTGGCCGCGTGGCTGGGCGCGCACCTGGGCCAGGCGCGCATCGTGCTGGGCACGCGGGTGGCGGTGCTGGCCTCGTTGCCGGGGCTGAAGCTGATCGTGGTCGACGAGGAGCATGACCCCAGCTACAAGCAGCAGGAAGGCGCACGCTACTCGGCGCGCGACCTGGCGGTGTACCGCGGCAAGCTGACCGGCGCGACGGTGGTGCTGGGTTCGGCCACGCCGTCGCTGGAGAGCTGGCATGCCAGCACGCCGGCGCCTGAAGGCCCGGGGCGCTATCAGCGTCTGGCGATGCCACGCCGGGTGGGGCTGGGGCCGGCAGACGACCCCGCGGTCGGCTTGCCGCGCGTGCGCCGCGTCGACATGGGCCGCCAGCCGCGCGACACCTTGATCGCACCGCCCCTGATGGCGGCCATTGCCGAGCGCGCCGCGCGCGGCGAGCAATCACTTCTGCTGCTGAACCGGCGTGGCTGGGCGCCGGTGCTGCAATGCGCCGACTGTGGCTGGAACAGCGAGTGCCCGCACTGCAGCGCCTACCGGGTGTTTCACAAGATCGACCGGACGTTGCGCTGCCACCACTGCGGGCTGACCGAGCGCGTGCCGCGCGCCTGCCCCGCCTGCGGCAACCTGGACATCGGCACGCGTGGGCGCGGCACCGAGCAGCTGGAAGAACGCCTGATCGAATGGCTGGCAGACGCCAGGCGGGCCGACGGTGCGAGCGTGCGCGTCGCCCGCGTTGACGCCGACTCGACGCGCGGCGCGGGCCAGCTGGAGGCCAGCCTGGCGCGCGTGCACGCAGGTGAGGTGGACGTGCTGGTCGGCACACAGATGATCGCCAAGGGGCACGACTTTCGGCGTGTCACCCTGGTGGCGGCCGTCAACCCGGATGCAGCGCTGTTTTCCAGCGATTTCCGCGCAGCGGAGCGGCTGTTCGCCCTGCTCATGCAGGCCGCAGGCCGCGCCGGGCGGGACACCCGTGGCGGCGACGCCGAGATGTGGGTGCAGACCCACCATCCGGCGCACCCCTTGTTCGAGTCGTTGAAGGCGCACGACTACCCCGGTTTTGCTGCCCGCGAGCTGGCCGAGCGCGCCCAGGCTGGCCTGCCCCCCCACGCGCACCTGGCGCTGTTGCGCGCGGAGGCACGCACCCAGGACGCGGCGCAGGGCTTTCTGGCCGCCGTGGCGGATGCGGCGCGCGAAGCCCTTGGCGCGGACCCCGCATGGGCGCAGGTCAGCTGGTATCCCGCGGTGCCATTGCCGGTCCAGCGCGTGGCCGGCATCGAGCGCGCCCAGATGCTGCTGGAAAGCCCCCACCGCGCGGCCTTGCAGCGCGTGCTGGCGGCCAGCCAGCCGCTGATGCACCGGCTGCGCGCCGGGGCCGCGCACCGCGCCGTCGTGCGCTGGGCGGTGGATGTCGACCCGCTGGCGGTCTGACGGGCGCACCAAAACACCGTCCCCGGTTAGCGGCCTTGTCCGACAGGGAACCTGATGCTCGATCGCTAGAGTCCGTCGGTACCGATAGGGCTTTGCGTGGCGCACGCCCCGAACCCCGGTGGCGACCGATGCGGTCGCCGCGGCCAGACCAGAAAGGAACCGACCATGAAGAAACTGTTTACGCTGCTCGCGCTGTCCGGCGCCATCGCCCTGCCCGCCATGGCGCAGATGAGTACCGCACTGACCAACCTGGACCAGAGCGCGGCCCGCAAGGAAGAGCGCAACGCGCGTGGCGGCCAGTTGGCCGCCGTGTCGGCGGACCAGGCCATGGCCAACGCCCTGGCGCGCTGCGCCAACCTGCCCACGTTCTACAAGACCGATTGCGAAGCCCGCGTGCGGGGCCAGGGCGAAGTGTCTGGCAGCGTGATTGGCGGCGGCCTGGTCAAGGAGAGCCTGACGACCATGCCCAAGACCGAACTGGACGCGGCCATTCGCGCGCAGCAGCCCATGAATCTGCCGCCAGCCAGCCGGTGATGACGACCACAGCCGCGACAGCCAGCGCTCGCGGCCCGGTCAGCGCAGCAAGGCGACGGCCCCGGCGAACGTGAAAAACGCCAGCGCCGTTGACCACAGGATGATGCGCGCGACGCGTCCGTTGTCGGCGCCGTAGCGTTCGGCCAGCAGCGACACGTTGCTGGCTGAGGGCAAGGCGGCCGTCAGCACCAACGGCACCAGTGCGCCGGGTGGAAGCGCCCCCGTCGTGGCGGCAAGGCTGCCCAGCCCCCACACCAGCAAGGGGTGCAGCAACAGCTTGGCGGCGGTGACTGCGCCGACGTCGCCCACGTCCGGTGCGTCGTGTGCAGCGCTGCGCACTTGAAGCTGCGAGCGCGCCAGCACCGCGCCGATGGTGAACAGCGCCACAGGCGATGCGGCGTCGGCCAGCAGTTGCACGGCGCGGCCCAGTGGCGCCCACAACGTCAGCCCCAGCGCGCCGGACAGGGCGCCCAGCAGAATTGACCAAGGCATGGGGTTTCGCACGACGCCCCGGAGTGCGCGGGCCACCGCCTGCATGGGCCGCTGGCCATCACCCGCGCCGGCGCCCAGGTGCGCCAGCCCGATACAAAGCGAAGTTGTCACCACCAGGTCGACCAGCAGCGTCGCCATCACCGGCCCGACGGCCTTGGCGCCCAGCAGCGCCAGGATGAGGGGCACCCCCATGAAGCCCGAATTGGGAAACGCAGCGACCAGTGCGCCCAGCGCGGCGTCAGGCCAGCTGGCGCCCCGGTGCCGTGCCAGCCATGTGGTGGCCGCGATGATCAGCACCGCGGACACCAGCCACACGGTCGCGACCATCGGATCGAACAACTGGAGCAACGGCGTCGTGCTGCCGAAGCGCCACAGCATGCACGGCAGCGCGAAATACAGCACGAACATGTTCAGCCCCGGCACCGCATCGATGGGCAGCACGCGCGACCGCGCGGCCAGATAGCCACACAGCACGAGGGCAAAAAACGGAAAGGTGACGGCGAGGATTTCGGCCACGGCAAGCGGTCATGCGACAACAGCGCCGTGCACCTTACCAAAAAGCGCGCTCCGCCGGCGCGCGGCTTGGACTTGGAACTCGTCAGCCCTGATGCAGGGTGTCCGCGCCCTTGGGCTGCACGCCCAGCAGCGCGTCCCGCAGCCGCTGGTCCACGGGCCGGGGCCCGACCCAGATGCGCAGCATGGCTTCGATGAAACCGGCGTCATGGACGGTCTCGCCTTTTTGCACGTTGTCCACGTAGAACGTCGTGCCCTTGCCAGGCACGTAGTCGAGCCGGAAGGTCTGCCCCGGGCCCACTTTCGTCACGGTGCTGAAGACACGCGACAGCTTGTCCATGAAGCCGGCGATGACCGCGTGACGGGAAGGGTCGGCGTTTTCACGCATGCCGCGCACCATCGCGATGCCCAGCTGGTCGGTGGCAATGTCGCGCAATGCGATGAAGCTCACGCGCTTGGGGCCGGGCAGCGCCAGTAGCTGCTCCGCGGTCGTAGCTTTGGAAGTCGTGTAGAAGGCGATTTCGTAGACTGGGATGACTGCGCGGTAGCGTGTCCCGTGCCCGTTGATCTGAAGGCTTTGGCCGGCGACCTGCGCCGTGGGCTCGAATTGCTTGCTTTGGGCCTGAACCAAGGGCGTCGACACCAGCGCCGCAGCGAGCAACGCGCTTTTGACCCAGATTCCAATCGTCATGTAGTTCATCTCCTGAAGTTGTGCGGCATGATCGCCTCTCGCGTCGCTTTGGAAATTAGAACCTGCGTATCGGCTTTTTGGGCGCGCGGCGCTGCTTTTGACCTTTAACAAACCCATGAGATGTGCGTTTGTTCCGCACCCCGATTAGCCCGAGTTTTTAGACCGTGACCTCTCACCATTTCAGGCCCTCAATACGCCGCGTTGACATCGCGCGACACGCGCGTTTCCCAGCCTCTCCATGACCGCATCCCTGAATCTGGCCCAGCAAGATGCCGTCAACCACCTGCGCGGACCTTCATTGGTCCTGGCAGGCGCAGGTTCCGGCAAGACACGCGTGATCACGCACAAGATCGCGCGCCTGATCCAGACGGGCGTGGCTGGCGAGCGCATCGCCGCGATCACCTTCACCAACAAGGCCGCCGCCGAGATGCGCGAGCGCGCACGCGATCTGGTGGGCAAGGCGGCGGGCGACGTGCTGATCTGCACCTTTCATGCACTGGGCGTGCGCCTGCTGCGCGAAGACGGCGCCGTATTGGGCTTGAAGCCGCAGTTCAGCATCCTCGACAGCGACGACGTGCTCAGCCTGCTCAAGGACTGCGGCGCCACCACCGACGCGAGCACCGCGCGCCAGTGGCAATGGGCGATCAGCGCCTGGAAGAACGCCGGAATGAACGCCGCGGCTGCCTTGGCGCACGCCACCAGCGTGGGCGAACGCCAGACCGCGCAGCTGATGGCGCGCTACGAGGAGCGCCTCACTGCCTACCAGAGCGTGGATTTCGATGACCTGATTGGGCTGCCCTTGCGTTTGCTCCAGAATCATGAGCACATCGCGCAGAAGTGGCAGGCGCGACTGGCCCATGTGCTGGTGGACGAATACCAGGACACCAACGCCACGCAGTACGAGCTGATGAAGCTGCTGGTGGGCCCGCGCGGCAGTTTTACCGCCGTGGGTGATGATGACCAGAGCATCTACGGCTGGCGCGGCGCAACGCTGGACAACCTGCGGCGGCTGCCGCTGGACTACCCGCAACTCAAGGTCATCAAGCTGGAGCAGAACTATCGCTCCACCGGGGCCATCCTGCGCGCGGCCAACAATGTGATCGGCCCCAACCCCAAGCTGTTTCCCAAGCGGCTGTATTCAGAGCTGGGCGAAGGCGAGCCGGTGCGCGTGGTCGATTGCGACCACGAGGCGCATGAAGCCGAGCGCGCGGTGGCGCGCATCCAGTCGCTGCGACAGAGTTCGCCCCACAAGGATTGGCGCGACTTCGCCATCCTGTATCGCGCCAACCACCAGGCCAAGGTGTTCGAGCAGGCCCTTCGGCGCGCGCAGATCCCCTACAAGGTCTCGGGTGGCCAGAGCTTTTTCGACCGCGCCGAGATCAAGGACTTGTGCGCCTGGCTGCGCCTTTGGATCAACGAGGACGACGACCCGGCCTTCCTGCGCGCTGTGACCACGCCCAAGCGGGGCATCGGCCATCAAACGCTGGCCCAATTGGGCGAATTTGCCGGCAAGGCGCACCTGTCGCTGTTCGGTGCGCTGTATGCGCATTCCCTGGGGACGGCGTTGCCGGCGCGCGCCGTCGCGGGGCTGCACGAGTTCGGGCGTGAACTGAACGACCTGCGCCACCGCGCCCGGCACACCGTGGGCCGCGACGCGGCGCGCGCCTTCCTGGATGACTGGCTCAAGTCCATCCACTACGAGAAGCACCTGCACGATGGCAGCGACAGCCCGGCCCAGGCCGCCGCGCGCTGGAGCAACGTGATCGACTTCTGCGACTGGATGGCCGACCGCTGCGGCGGCCAGGTGACGGATGCCGCCGGCGTGATGCGCCCCCAGGAAGACAAAACCCTGCTGGACGTGGCACAGACCATTTCGCTCATCTCGACGTTGAACGAACGCGAGCAGGACCCGAACGTCGTCACGCTGTCCACATTGCACGCTGCCAAGGGCCTGGAATGGCCCCACGTGGTGCTGGCCGGCGTCAACGAAGGCTTGCTGCCGTTCCGCCCCGACGAGGACGCAGGTGCCGCTGCGCAGGCCGCGCGCGTCGAGGAGGAACGTCGCCTGATGTACGTCGGGATCACGCGGGCGCAACGCACACTGGCCGTCAGTTGGGCGCGCAGGCGCAAGCGCGGCCGCGAAATGGTCGCTGCGCAACCGAGCCGCTTCATTGCGGAAATGGCGCTGGATCAGGCGACAGTGCGCGAAGACCCGCGTGAAAAGCTCAAGGCGTTGCGCGCCGAATTTGCCCAGCGCGCCGCCGCGCAAGCGGCCACCGCACCACAGGAGAACACCCCATGATCGTTGCCGGCATTCGAAGCGCTCTGATTTTGATAGCGACCTGCGGGCTTGCTGCCTGCGCCGGTGGTCAAAAGATCGACAAGTCCTCCGCACTTGATGGCGATCCTTCCGTGGCATGCCCGGATGTGGCCCGTCTGCATGCTGCGCAGCTGCACGGCAGCTGGGACCTCCTGCTGGTGCAACCCGGCCAGCGTGGACAGTTGACGCTCTACCAGCACCCCGAGTTCAGCGCCAGCCTGCGCGGCGAATTGCGTTACGGGGGCGAGAGCTCCATCGCGTCGGGCGATGTCGACGGCGGCGAATTCAATCTGGACGAGTCGCGTGACGGCAAGACGCTGTTCGCATTCTGGAGCGGCCATCTCGTGCCCGCAGCCTGCGGGGCGGAAATTCGCGGCAAGTGGCAGCCGCTTCCCAAGGAAGGCCAGCCAGCACCGACCGAGAGCGACTTCATCCTGCGACGCCAACCCGGTCCATCCACGTGGTGATGTCGCCGGGGCACACACCCCTGAACGCATAAAAAAAGCCCGCTGAGTCAGCGGGCTTTTTGGCTATTTGGTTGCGCGAGAAGGATTCTCCGATGCAGTCTAACGCGTTGTATTTATTGGGAATTTTTCTGACGTGGCTCAAACGTACCAACAAAAATACCAACAAATCGCAATCCGACCCCCAAATGTGACCCACGGGTCATCATGCCGATGGCAACATGCC
>WBZS01001791.1_pt1 | contig 15603 bp, 12 predicted proteins | sample 5204201 | NCBI WGS metagenome assembly WBZS01 (sample SAMN12344357, study PRJNA552823) | activated sludge metagenome | biome: Activated sludge suspended growth; feature: Nitrification reactor; material: Wastewater; isolation source: activated sludge from nitrification reactor of wastewater...
CCACGATGTGCCCGAGGAAGATCTCCAGCGACCGGCGACCCAGGAAGGCGAGCCATGGCATGCCCTGGGCCCGGGACAGCCCGTGCGCGAGGGCCAGCAGGGCCGTCGTGCCCGCGGCCGATGCCAGGACGCCCACGCCGACGGAGGTGGCCGTCGGCGGCCCGGCGGACCAGGTCGGCGTGGCCGGGTCCGTCCAGGCCAGGGCCGCGGTGGTGATGCCGGCTCCCAGTGCGGCCACGATCAGCCAGGACTGCCGACGCCAGCGAAGAGCGAGCCCATCGGCTCGGAGCAGACATCCGGTCCAGAAGAAGGGGAGCAAGGGCAGGCCGGCGACGCCGATCCACGGCAGGTCCCGCCCCCAGGTCGCCATCGAGATGAGCGCGATCAATGCGGTGCTGAGCACCGCGATCCGTCGCGAGCGCCACGGGCGAAGGGCCACCGCGAGAATGGTCGCGACCAGGAGGAAGGGCAGGAACCACATCTGGCTGTCCTTGACCCAGAAGGTCCGCAGGAACTCGCCGGCCGCCAAGGGGTGATTCGTGCGACTGGCAGCGAGCACCCGCACGGTGCTCTGTAGAACGGTCCACACGACGAACAGCCAGGCGAAGTCGAGCGTGCGACGCCGAAGGTATGCCGTGCCCCCGGAGCGGTCGACGCTGCGTTGGACGAAGAGCCCTGCGAGGAGGGCGAACACCGGCAGGTGCACGGCATACAGGGCCGTGTCGACCTCCTCGGTGAGTTCCGGATGGCCGGTCAGCAGGCCGGCCGCGGCCATCCCGCGCCAGACGTGCCCGACGACGATGAGGATGATCGCCAGACCCTTGGCGACGTCGATGGAGCGGTCCCGGGGACTCGGCGGTGCCGACTCCCGGGGATCCGGGCGCTGACCGTCAATCGAGGGGACCACCGGCGACGTAGATCACCTGGCCGTTGACGAAACCGGCCTCATCCGAGGTGAGGAAACTGATCGTCGCGGCGATGTCCTCGGGCTGGCCGACCCGCTGGACCGGGATCTGACTCGCCGAGAACGCGATGAAGTCGTCGAACGGCATGCCGATCCGCTCCGCGGTGGCGGCGGTCATGTCCGTCTGGATGAACCCGGGCGCCACGGCGTTGGTCGTGACGCCGAACTTGCCGAGCTCGATGGCCAGGGTCTTGGTGAACCCCTGGAGCCCGGCCTTGGCGGCCGAGTAGTTGGCCTGGCCGCGGTTGCCCTGCGCCGACGAGGACGACAGGTTGACGATCCGGCCGTGCTTGGCCTGGGTCATGTGCCCCTGGCAGGCCTTGGCCATCAGGAAGGAGCCCTTGAGGTGGACGTTCATGACGGCGTCCCAATCGGCCTCGCTCATCTTGAAGAGCAGGTTGTCGCGGATGATGCCGGCGTTGTTGACCAGGATCGTGGGCCCGCCGAGTTCCTCGGCGATCCGGGCCACGGCCGCCTCGACCTGCTCGGCGTTGGTCACGTCGCAGCCGACGCCGATGGCCCGGCCGCCGGCCGCCACGATGTCGTCCGCGACGCCCTGGCAGGCCGCTTCGTCGAGGTCGACGACGGCGACGGCGTGACCGTCGGCGGCCAGGCGCTTGGCGGTGGCGGCACCGATGCCGCGGGCGGCTCCGGTGACGAGGGCGACTCGGGGCGTGCTCACAGTGGGTCCTTTGACGGTGGTTTCGAGAGGTTGTCCGGGGTGGATCCGACCCTACCCAGTGCCCTGACCGGCGTCAGCGACGCATCCCACACCGACCGGACGTCGTCAGGCCGGTGGCGCGGCCATGAAGCCGCGCGCCTGACCCGACGTGTCGTCGAGGGCGGCGCCCACCCGGCCGAGGGCGGCCCCGACGGTGGCGAGGACCTCGGCCATGCTCGTCATCGAGGTGGCGAGCTCGCGCATCCGGGCGTTGGCGGACGTCAGTTCGGCCGCCGCGTCGGCCAGATGCCCGGCCGGCCCGTCCATCAAGGGGACCTTGGCCGCGCCGTGGGCGGTCTGGCCGACCAGGTCCGCACCCTTGTCCAAGGTCTGCGCGATGTCGGCCAGGGCCGCGGCCGCGGTGACCAGGGTGCCCTGAGCGCCCGCGTCCCCGGACGGGCCGATCAGGGCGATCGAGGCCTGTCGGGCCTCCGCCCCGGCAACCGCCAGGCTGGTCGAGATGCCGGCGAAGAACTCCGGCAGGCGACCGAGGTTCGCAATGACCGCGCGGTTGTCGAGGACCAGTTGCACGACATCGGCGACGTGGTCCGCGTCCAGCCCGCCGAAAATCTTCCCGAAATCCATGGCGCCGACTCTAGGGCCTCAGGTCGACGGCTTGAGCCGCACCATGCCCTCCTGGGCGACGGTCGCCAGGAGCCGACCGTCGTGGGCGAACATCCGGCCGAGACCCAACCCCCGACCCGAGGTCGCCGACGGGGTCTCCTGGGAGTAGAGCACCCAGTCATCGACGCGCCCCGGCCGGTGGAACCACATCGCGTGGTCGAGGCTGGCGATCCGCAGCCGGGAGTCGGTCCACGGGATCCGGTGCCGCCGCAGGATCGGCTCGAGCAGCGTGTAGTCCGAGCAGTAGGCCAGCGCCGCCGCCTGGATCAGCGGGTCGTCGGGCAGGTCGCCGATCGCGCGCATCCAGATGCTCTGGCGGGCGCTGGCCGCCTGGGCCTCCCAGTAGAGGTGCCCGTCGACATGCCGCAGGTCGACCGGACGCTGCCGAGCGATCGCGCGGGCCCCGGGGTGGTCGATCCCGCCGAAGATGTCGACGAGGGACGGGAGGGTGTCCGGGGCCGGCACCTCCGGCATGGCGTCCTGGTGATCAAGGCCGTCGGCGGGTTCCTGGAAGGAGGCGCTCGCGGCCAGGATCGGCTTGCCGTGCTGGATCGCGTGCACCCGCCGAGTCGAGAAGGAGGCCCCGTCGCGCATCTGCTCGACCGTGAAGTGAATCGGCGAGGTGTCGTCGCCGGGGCGCATGAAGTAGGCGTGTAGGGAGTGGATCGGGCGTTCAGGTCCGCCGTCGACCTCTCGCACCGTGCGTCCGGCGGCCATGACGCACTGGGCGAGGACCTGCCCTCCGAACACCCGTCCCGAGGGCATCTTCTGGCTCTGGCCGAGGAAGACGGTCACGTCCTGGTTGAACAGGCTCGGCAGGTCGACGTTGGCCGGGCTGTCCGGGTCACCCTGGGGGCGCAGGCTCACCTCGACTGCTCCGACCTCCTCGAGGTCGAGGGTCGCGAGCAGGTCGGCGATGGGTTCGCGCGCGTCGGTCACCGGGTCAGCCTATTTCGGGTGGCGTCGGGGTCAGGCCACGAGGGGTCGCGCCGGCGGGCGTCGGGTGCCGCGGCGGGCGTATGCCGTCCGCTCACCTCGCGGCCGCGAGCCGTGACCTCGAGGACCCTCGGGGCTTCGGACGGCGTCGAGCGCCCGGGCCAGCCGGGTCACGGCCTCGCCGAGCCGGTCTGGTGTGAGGACGTAGGGGAGCCGGAGCCAGTGGTCGAGGCGGCCGGTGACGGCGAACCTGTTCCCGCTGGCGAGGAGGAGTCCATGTTCCTCTGCAGCCTCCACGACCCGACTGGCCGACACGTCCGGCAGCCGCAACCAGTGGGACAGGCCGCCGCTGGGCACTGTGAACTCGACGCCCGGCAGGGTGGCCCGGACGGCGTCGCCCACCGTGTCCCGCGCGGCGCGCAGTTCGAGCCGACGCTCCTGCGGCATTCCGGGGGAGTGTCGCCATTGATGGAGGAGGGCCAGCTGCTCGACGACCGGTGCTCCCAGGTCGATGGTCACTCGAGCCTCGAGCAGCGCGCCCATCAGGCCTGCCTCGGCCCTGATCCAGCCCAGGCGGAAGCCCCCCCAGTGCGACTTGCTCGCCGAACCGATGAGCACGGCCCCGGGCAGGTGCGCCGCGAACGGCAGGGCCGACGGCCCCGGGTCGAGGCGCACCTCGGCGATCGTCTCATCGATGAGGGTCACGGCTCCGGCCGCTCGCAGGATCGCGCCGATCTCGGCCCGCTGCTCATCGGGCATGTAGGCGCCGGTCGGGTTGTGGAAGTCCGGGATGAGGACGGCGGCCCTCGGCCTCTCCCCGGCGACCGCGGATCGAAAGGCGTCGGTCTCCCAGCCGGTGGAGTCCACCGGGATGGGTAGGAGGCGTGCCCCGTTGCGGCGCAACAACTCTGCCGTGTTGGGGTAGGTCGGGTGCTCGATCAGCACTGGTTCCCCGGGTCGCAGGAAGGCGCGCGTCGCCACGGCCATGCCGGCGACCGCGCCGCTGGTGACGAGGATCTGGTCGGCGCCGGTGGGGAGCCCGCGGGTGGTGTAGTGGGCGGCGATGGCCTCGCGGAGTTCGGGCACGCCGAGAGTGAAGTAGCCGGCGCCCGCGAGATAGGCGGGCAGGTCCTGCACCGCCGCGGCATACGCCTCGGCGACGCCGCGGGGTGCCCGGGTCGCGGCGCAGGTCAGGTCGATGACGTCCTCGTCCGCCTCGGCCGGGAACAGGGAGACGCCGGTGCCCCGCCGGACCGACCCGGAGGGCAGGCTGGCGATCGTCCCCGAGCCCTGCCGCGCCACGGCATACCCGCTGTCGCGCAACACGGCATACGCCCGCGAGACGGTCGTCCGGCTGGCCGCGAGTGCGACGACGAGGTCACGTTCGCTCGGCAGGCGGGTGCCGACGACGATCCGGCCGTCGACGATCAGCAGCCGGATCCGCTCGGCGAGGGCCCGGTAGACGGGCCGTTCGTCGTGCAGGGAGCCGACGAGGGCGGCCAGTCGCGGCGCGGGGAGGTTCACCGACATGGAGCCACTGTTGCACAATTGGCTCTCGAGTCGAAGGCCACTTCTCTGACAGGCTGAGTCGCATGTCGCCCTTGCAGTTGCTCCGACACGGCGTGCGTCGCCGGGTCGCCCTCACCCCGATGACCCCGATGCAACAGGTCCGCGCGGGGAGATTCGCCCACCGCCTGGTCCAGTTGGTCATCGGTCTGTGGCTCTACGGGGTCTCGATGGCGATGTTCATCCGCAGCGGCCTCGGTCTGGACCCGTGGGATGTCTTCCACTTCGGTGTCCAGACCCATTGGACGGTCAGTTTCGGCACGGTCGTCATCGTCACGAGTTTCGTCGTGCTCCTGCTCTGGATCCCGCTCCGCCAGTGGCCCGGCCTGGGCACGATGCTCAACTCGGTGCTCATCGGGGTCGCGACCGACGTGACCCTGGGGATGCTCGCGGCACCTGAGGCGCTGGGGTGGCGGTGGGTGCTGCTGCTCGGTGGCATCCTCGCCAACGGGCTCGCCGGGGCCCTCTACATCGGCAGCCAATTCGGCCCGGGGCCGCGCGACGGGCTGATGACCGGGTTGGCTCGGCGGACCGGGCTCTCGATCCGGCTGGTGCGGACGACGCTCGAGCTCACCGTGCTCGCCGTCGGTTGGCTCCTGGGCGGGGTCGTGGGGGTGGGCACCGTGCTCTACGCCCTGCTCATCGGCCCCACGGTTCAGCTCTTCCTGCCGATGCTCACCGTGCGGATCAACCCACCCGGTGGCTCGGCCGTGGCGGCCGAGGACACCGGCGACCTCGAGGGGCACTGAGCGCGGGGCCGCCACCCGTGCGCGAGGCGGGACTCGAACCCGCACACCCGAAGGCACCAGAACCTAAATCTGGCGCGTCTGCCAGTTCCGCCACTCGCGCGCGGGTCCACTGTACGGGTCACGACACCCTGCCCCGCAGGCTCACCGGTGCTCGCGGCCGCCGGTCAACCGTCGATGGCGAGCACGAGCGGGAGGACCTGCTCGGCGCCCGCCAGCCGGAGGGCCCGCGCGGCGACGGTCAGCGACCAGCGCGAGTTGACGACATCGTCGACGAGCAGCACCGGACCGCGATGGGCTGACAGGGCGTCCCGCAACACCGGGCCCACGACGAAGCGCTCCCAGACGGCGGCGAGCCGGAAGGCACTGTTGCCACCGGCTTCGCCGGTCGGGCCGCCCTGGGCGAGGTCGAGCGCACCGAGCCAGGGCAGGCGACCGATCTCGGCGATCCCTCGACCCAGGGACTCGACCAACAACGGATGGCGACGGGACGGCATACCGACGACGGCCACCGGGCGGCGCTCCCAACCCCACTCGGCGAGGACGGGCACGACGGCGCGGAGCAGATCGGTCTGGACGGGTGCGTCGTCGCGGAGCAGGTCGCGCAGGCGAGATCCCCAGCCGAGGTCGGAGAGTCGAGCCAGCGCGCGGCCGGCCGACATCGCCTCTTCGGTGTCGATCCGCCCCTTGACCGCCACGCCGAGGCGGTCCATGCCGGTGGGCCACTGGAGCCGGGGGTCGACGACGACGCCCACCCGGTCGAGCCGGGCACGCGCCGCACCCACGACCCGATCGGGCACGTCGGTGGGGAACCACACCCCGGCGCAGGAGTCGCAGCGCCCGCACGTCGCGGCGGTGGCGTCATCGAGGGAGCGTTGGAGGAAGGCCATCCGGCACTCGGTCGACGCCTCGTAGGCGAGCATGAGGTCCTGCTCGCGGCGTCTGGCCTCCGCCACTCGGGCGTACCGCTCCCGGTCGTACGTCCAGGGCACTCCGGTGGCGGTCCAGCCTCCCGACACCCGGCTGACCGCGCCGTCGACGTCGAGCACCTTGAGCAGCAGGTCGAGGCGGGTCCGGCGGATGTCGACGATCGTCTCGAGCGCTGCGGTCGACAGCGGCCGTGAGGCCTCGCCGAGGGCGGTGAGCACGGCCGCGGCCTGGTCCTCGCGCGGCATCGACACCGAGGCGAAGTAGGCCCAGATGTCGCGGTCCTCGACCCCGGGCAGCAGGAGGACGTCGGCCCGCTCGGTCGCTCGCCCGGCCCGGCCCACCTGCTGGTAGTAGGCGACCGGCGAGTTCGGCGCTCCGAGGTGGACGACGAACCCGAGGTCGGGTTTGTCGAACCCCATCCCGAGAGCGGAGGTGGCCACCAGGGCCTTGACCTCGTTGTGGCGCAACGCGTTCTCGAGGCGCTCGCGGTCGGCGGGATCGGTGCGGCCGGTGTAGGCGGCGACCGGCAGACCGGCCTCGGACAGTGCGGCGGCGACGTCCTCGGCCCCCGCGACCGTCAGCGTGTAGACGATGCCGCTGCCGGGCAGGGACGCCAGATGCATCACGAGCCAGGCGAGGCGCTGCTCCGCGGAGAGGCGACGGAGCACCCCCAGCCGCAGCGACTCCCGCGCCAAGCCGCCGCGAAGGGTGAGCACGTCCCGGGCCCGGCCGGCGGCATGCGCACCCAACTGCTCGACGACGTCGGTGACGACGCGCTCGTTGGCCGTGGCGGTAGTCGCGAGCACGGGCGTGGCGGGCGGCAACTCCAGAAGCAGGTCCCGGATCCGGCGGTAGTCGGGGCGGAAGTCATGCCCCCAGTCCGAGATGCAGTGCGCCTCGTCGACGACGAGCAGTCCGCAGCGGGCCGCCAGATCGGGCAGCTGTTCCTCGCGGAACCGTGGGTTGTTGAGCCGCTCGGGACTGACCAGGAGCACGTCGACGGCGTCGTCGGCGAGCGCTCCTTTGACCTCGTCCCAGTCGGTGGCGTTGGCGGAGTTCATGGTCACCGCCCGGATCCCGGCTCGCTGCGCGGCGGCGATCTGGTCGCGCATGAGGGCGAGCAGTGGGCTGATGATGAGCGTCGGACCGGCACCCTCGGCGCGACGCAGAACGGTGGCGACGAAGTAGACCGCCGACTTGCCCCACCCGGTGCGCTGCACCACGAGCACGCGGGCCCGATCGGCGACGAGGGACTCGATCGCCTCGAACTGGCCGTCACGGAACGCCGCCTCCGGCCGGCCGACCAGCCGGCGCAGCGCCGACTCCGCCCGCGCGCGCAGGGTCTCGCGGGGCGCCCCGGCGGTCGATCTGCCGAGGGGCGCGCCGAGGGGCGCGCCAAGGGGCGCGCCGGAGGCCGCGTCGAAGGGCTCGGGCGGCGGATCGGCATACCTCGTCATGGTCCGACCACCGTATGCCGTCCCGCCGACACCCACGCCCGCCCGCCACCGCCTCCCGCGTCCGCGCGCCACCCATCCCCGCCCCCGGGCCCCAACCCAACCGGTCGAGTGAGCGCGAATCGCCCGGGAAACCGGGGTTTCCCGGGCGATTCGCGCTCACTCGACTGAGGGGGTGAGGGGGGAGCGAAGGGTGGGCGAGGGACGGGCTGGGACAATCGCCTCCATGACCCACTCCTACCGCACCGAAGTGCCGCTGCGCTGGTCCGACATGGACGCCTATGGCCACGTCAACAACGTGCAGTACCTCAGGCTGCTCGAGGACGCTCGGGTCATCGGGTTTCGTGAGTGGTTCCCCGACCACGACGTCGTCGGCGGCGGGATCGTCGTGTCGCGCCACGAGATCGAATACCTCGCCCCGCTGGTCTACCGGGCGGCCCCGATCGAGGTCGAGATGTGGGTGACCTCGATCAGCGCGGCCGCCTTCGACCTCGGATACCGGGTCGTCGACCCACCGGCCGTGGGCGAGCGGGTGTATGCCGTCGCCGAGACCGGGTTGGTCGCCTACGACCTGGCCGCCAGCCGGCCCCGCCGACTCGGTGAGCAGGCCACTGACCTGCTGCGCGCGCACCTGGGCCAGCCGGTTCCCTTCCGGCGCAAGGGGGTTCGGCCATGACCGCCGGACTCCAATTCGTCGACCGCGCATCGGTCGACGACCTCGGTCGGTATGCCGGGCGGGCCCGTGCGCTGGATCCCGACGGGGCCATCCGCCTCCAGGTCGCCGGCACCGTGCTCGCGGCGTGGGTGGGGGTCCTGCCCGGCCACGGACTCATGGGTGACGGGACGGTCCTCGGGCTGCGGACCTTCGCGCTGGCCCCTCCGGCGGAGGACGAGGAGCCGCAGGCACGGGCGGATCTCGACGTGTCGGTCCCGCTCGGCGCGGTCACCGATCGGACTTCGCGCACGGACCTGGGCACCCGCTTCCCGATCCCGCCCACGCGCGCCTTTCCCCAATGGGGGGCGCTGACACCGCCACGCTCCGGGTGGGCCCCGGCGGGGGTGGTCTCGACCGATGATCTGGTGGCGAGTGCGACCGCGGGGATCACCGAGATCGGTCAGGGCGCCGGGCCCGGGTCCGGCGCGCTCGCCGTGGCCGACCTCCGGGCTCGAGTCTGGGGTCGGGGGATCGAGGAGACCCCGGGGGTCCGAGCGGGCGCCGGCTTCGCGGCATACGGCTTGGGTTTCCTCAGCCCGACCGGCACCGTGCCGGTGCACCGCAACGGGCCGTGGACCCGGCTGACCTGCCCCGGGGGCTACGTCCTGACCCGCTGACCGGCACGGATGACCAAGGTCGTCACGGCCGCGAGGCCGGCGAACATCCCGGCGAAGAGCAGGGTGTCGTGACCGCGCTCGTGCCAGATCGCGAAGATCGCGGTGGCCGCGGCGATCCCGAGCACACTGCCGAGCACGTCGGCGATCTGCAGGGCCGACGAGGTCTCGCCGTGGGCCTCCTCGCGGACCATCTCGAGCGCCAGCACCGTCGTGCTCGTCAACCCCAACCCCATGGCCAGGCCACAGCAGGCGAGGGCGAGGGACAACAGCCACGGGTTGGCGCCGAGGGTGACCACCAGGGCCATGAACGCGAACCCGGTGGCGAGCAGGGTGCCGCCGAGGGTGATCAGACGTTGCCGCTCGAGCGTCAGGGTCGGGCGACCCTGCCACCAGGCCCCGACCGCCCAGCCGACGGAGCCGAGCGCGAGCAGGGCCCCGGCGACGATCACCGGCCGGTGGTAGACGGTGGCGATGAGCAACGGCACGAAGCTCATCCCGGCGAAGAATGCCCCACTGAGCACGGCCCGTGCGAGCATCACCGAGGGAAGTCCGCGCGCCATCAGCCAGGTGCCGGCGGGGACGAGCCGCGGGCTGGTGACGACGATGCCGGCCAGGCCGACGGCCGCGACGAGGTCGTAGCCCGACCACTCCCGGGAGCCGGAAGTGGTGCCGTACTGCACGGCACCGGCCGACACGGCCAGGCCCAGTCCGACCCACACGACCTTCCGGTGGGCGGCCACGTCACGACCACCCGTGGCCTCCTCGAGCGAGGTCACGTCGACCGTCCGGCGTCCGTGCAGCAGCACGGCGAAGGTCAGGATGGTCGGCGGCACGACGCACCAGAACACCCACCGCCACGAGTGCGCCTGGGTCAGGTAGGCCGAGAGGGCCGGACCGGCCAGCGCCGGCAGCACCCAGGCCGCGGAGACGTAGGTGAACAGGCGAGGCCGGATCGCGTCGGGGTACATCCGCGCGGCGATCACATAGAGCATGACGACGAGCAGGCCCCCGCCCAGGCCGGTGATCGCACGCCCCAGCAGGAAGAGCGGGTAGTGCTGGGCGAATCCGCAGGTCGCGGCCCCGGCCGCGAAGAGGATCTGGCCGGCGAACGTGCCCGGCAGCGGCCCGCTGCGGTCGGTCCACAGGCCGGCCAGGACGATGCCCAGCAGCTGCGCGGTGAGCATCACCGAGAACGCCAGTCCGTAGCCGCGCACGGCGTGCAGGTCCTTCGTGACCTGCGGCATCGCCGTCGACACGGCCATCGACTCGAAGGCCACCAGGGTCACCAAGGCGAGGATCGCCAGGGTCACCTCGACGTAGGGGCGCGATAGCGGACCGGCCCCGGGTGTCGTCGGTGTCGTCACAAGGACCCACGGTAGCCAAGCCGCGACAGCTCAGAGGGAGGCACCCCGGGCGTGCAGGGCGTCGCGGAGCAGGTCGATGTGGTCGGTGACGATGCCGTCGACGCCCAGGTCGAGCAGTCGGTGCATCTGCTCGGCGTCCTCGATGCTCCACTCGTGGAACCAGACGTGGACGTGTTTGCCGAGGCGGTGCGCGGCCCGCACCAGGTGGGCCGTGGCCACGTCGAGGCGCCGTCCGCCGATCCGGTGCTCCATCGGGATCTGCAGGGCCGGTGCCGGGGTGTGCAGCAGGCGCGATAGGTGGCTCGGGGCCAGCCGCATCGCCCCGACGCCCAGTTGACCGGCCGAGGTCGCCAGTCGGGGGCCGAGCTCACGCCGGGCCGCCCGAAGCCGGCGCTCGGAGAACGACCCGATGCAGACCCGGTCGACGACCCCCATTCGCCGGATGATCTCGAGGGTGGGCGTGAGCGCCGAGTCGGCCTTGATGTCGATGTTGACCCGGGTGTCGGGGAACTCCTCGAGCAGTTCCACGAGGGTGGGAATCGGCTCCCGGCCACCGATCCGAGCCTGCCGCACCGCGGCATACGGCTGGTCGGCGATCGCCCCGGCGACGTCGGTGACCCGGTCGAGCCGTTCGTCGTGGAAGGCGACGACGACGCCGTCCCGAGTGGCGTGCACGTCGGTCTCCACGTAGCGGTAGCCCATGTCGACGGCGCGTCGGAAGGCGACGAGGGTGTTCTCGACCCCCATGTTGGGGCCGTAGGCGGCCCCCCCGCGATGGGCCAGCCCGGTGGGCACGGGCCCGTCGAAGTACGCGAAGTCCGCAGCCCTCATGACAGCACCGATCGGTCCGGCAGCCGCAGCCACACCGTGGTGTCGGTCGGCACGCGGCGCCCGTCGCCGGCGAGCGGCTCGGAGGAGATGATGACGTCGCCCTCGGGCAGCGGCACCGGGTCGGGGCCGAGGTTGGTGACGACGAGGACAGTGCGTGCGCCGTCCCCCGAGGCGTTTCGGAAGGCAACGACCCGCTCGGAGCACAGCGGGTCCCACGCGAGGCTGCCGTGGCCGAAGCGGTGCTTGCGCCGGTAGTGGAGCAGGTCGCGATAGAGCGTGAGGGTCGAACCGGGTATGCCGTCCTGCCGGTCGACGGCAAGGTCGGCATACGCCGGGGGTTGGGGGAGCCACGGTGTGCCCGCCGGGCCGAAGCCGAGGGAGGGGCCGTCGTGGGTCCAGGGCATCGGCACCCGGCAGCCATCCCGGCCGAGGGCGAACTCCTCCGTGCCCTTCGTGCGGTGGAAGGTGGGGTCCTGCCGGAACTCGTCGGGCATCGTCGTGTGCTCGGGCAGCCCCAACTCCTCGCCCTGGTAGAGATAGGCGCCCCCGGGGAGGGCGAGCATCATCGCGGTCGCGGCACGGGCTCGGCGCAGGCCGACCTCGGCGTCCGGCTGCGGGTCGTCGGCGCCGATCCCGTTGGGGCGGTACCCCGCCTGGTCGATCCCGAACCGCGAGGCGTGCCGGAGCACGTCGTGGTTGGAGAGCACCCAGGTCGTCGGGGCACCGACGGAATCGTTGCTGCGCAAGGAGTTCTCGATGACCTCGCGATAGGCGCACGCATCCCAGCGGGTGTCCAGGAAGGGGAAGTTGAAGGCCTGGTGCATCTCGTCGGGTCGGACGTACCGGGCGAGCCGCTCCTCGGGTTGCACCCACGCTTCGGCGCACAGGATGCGTTCGCTGTCGGGCTCGCCGGGCACCGCGTAGCCGTCGGTGATGGCCCGCCAGCGCCGGTAGATGTCGTGGACTCCGTCCTGGTCCCACATCGGCATCCGGTGTCCGACCGGGTTGTTCGGCAGGTGCATCGAGCCGGTGGTGTCGGGCAGGCCGTCCTCCTTGACCAACCCGTGGGCCACGTCGACGCGGAACCCGTCGACGCCACGGTCCAACCAGAAGCGCAGGATCGCGTCGTACTCGGCCCGGACTTCCTCGTTGTCCCAGTTCACGTCCGGCTGGGTGGTGTCGAACAGGTGCAGGTACCACTGGCCGGGCGATCCGTCGGGGTCGGTGACCCGGCTCCAGCCCCGCCCGCCGAACACCGAGCGCCAGTTGTTCGGCGGCAGGTCGCCGTTGCGGCCGGTGCCGTCACGGAAGATGTATCGTTCCCGTTCCGGGGAGCCCGGACCCGCGGCCAGGGCCGCCGCGAACCAGGCATGGTCACTGCTCGTGTGATTGGGCACCAGGTCGACGAGCACCTTCAGGCCCAGGTCGTGCGCGGCCGTGACCAGGGCGTCCGCGTCGGCGAGGGTCCCGAAGACGGGGTCGATGTCGCGATAGTTCGCCACGTCATACCCGGCGTCATGCATGGGGGAGACGTAGAACGGCGAGAGCCAGACGGCGTCGACGCCGAGGTCCCGCAGATAACCCAGCCGCGCCGTGATCCCGGGCAGGTCGCCGATGCCGTCTCCGTCGGCGTCGGCCCAACTGCGCGGATAGATCTGGTAGATGACCGCGTCCCGCCACCATGGGCTGTCGGGTGAGTCGGCCGGGTGCACCAGGGTCAGGACCGTCTCGGGGGCGGGGGTGTTGACGAGCATGTCGGCGGCGCGCAGGAAGTAGTCGCGCATCGCCTCGGCGTGGGCCTCGTCGATCGGGGCGCCGGCGCCGATCGTCGAGGCCAGCGCCTCGACCATGTGCCGGAGCCAGCGGTCGCGCTGGTCGGGGGTCACGGCATACGGGACGTGCCGCATCCGCAACCGCGGGTGGCCCCGCTCGTGTGAGTAGGTGGTGGGGCCGCCGAAGTACTGCTCGAGGAACATCCGCAGCCGTCGCTGGGCCGGGGCCAGGTCGGCCTCGGGATAGAGCGCGCGCAGCGACGGGTCGTCGGCGACCCCGGCGTAGAACGCGCCGACCAGGGCCTCGAAGGTGGCCGCGCCGCCGACCTCGTCGTAGAAGGTCATGGCGCGCTCGGGCCGGTGTACGGGGCCGCGGACGGGCCCTTGATGCCCGCAGCGTCCAGGGCGGACTTGATCCGCTCGCGGAGCTCGCGTTGCACCGGGAGGCTGGCGTTCGGTGCGCACTTGGCGATCGTGCGGATCGTCATGGCGGCCCCGCTCACCGACTCCACTCCGACGACCTGGGGGGCATCGAGCAGGCGATCCTCCCAGGCGGGGTCGGCGTCGAAGTCGGTCGCGACCGCCTTGATCACCGCGATGACCTGCTCGGCGTCGGCGGCATACGACACCGGGCTGTCGACGATGGCGGTCGACCAGCCCTGCGACCGGTTGCCGATCCGGGTGATCTCGCCGTTGCGGACGTACCAGATGACGCCCTGGGCGTCGACGATCCGGGTCACCCGCAGCCCGACCTCCTCCACGGTGCCCACGGCGACGCCGGTGTCGATGACGTCCCCGACGCCGTACTGGTCCTCGAGGATCATGAACACCCCGGACAGGAAGTCCTTGACCAGGCTCTGGGCGCCGAAGCCGAGGGCGACCCCGCCCACCCCGGCGGAGGCGAGCAGTGGCCCGAGCGGCAGCCCCATGAGGGCCATGATCGTCAGCAGCGCGATGAGCCCGACGGTGAAGGTGACCACGCTGCGCAGCAGGGACCCCAGGGTCGTCACCCGCTGGACGTGCCGGGCGTGTGCGAGGCCGGACGCCTGGGCGAGCACCCGGCCCGCGCGGCCCGACAGGGTGACCTTCGACCCGGTGGTCTTGGCGGTCATCAGGGCCACGACCCGGCTGATCGCCCGATGCGCCAACCAGCGCACGAACAGGGCGAGGACGATCGTGAGGACGACCCGCAGGCCGTCGCTGACGAGCCAGGCGAGCACGCGATCCCACCACCTGGTCCACCATTCGGTGGCCTCGAGCAGGGTGCCGCCGGCCGACGTGCTCACCGCCATCATCCGTCCACCGCGTCCCTCGCCTGGGCCCGCAGGGCGCGCTCGAGCGGATCGAGGTTCTCGGCCACCAGCCGCCGGAGCGCCGGTGGAGCCTGCGGGTGGGAGTCCAACCAGGCGGCGGTCGCATCGCGCAGCGGCGCGCTGGCGAGGGCGCTCGGGTAGAACCCGACGACGATCGCCTCGACGAGCGCGTGCGATCCCTTGTCCTCGACGTGGTCGAGCATCGCGTGGTACGGCTCGATGAACCGCTCGAGGGCGTCGGTGGCCCCGGGTCGCCCGAAGCCGAGCGCCGAGGCCCCGATCATCGAGTTCGACAGGTCCGATCCGACGACGGCGGCGTCCCAGGCGGCCTGCTTGGCGGACGGTTGCGGTCGAGAGGCCGAGGCCCGGGCAGCCCGTTCGCGCCCGGTGGCCGTCGGGTCCTGCCTCGCCTCGGCCGCGATCTCGCTCTCCCCGATCGCGTCGGCGGCGGCCAGGGCGGTGAGCAGCGTCCAGCGCATCTCGGTGTCGACGGCCAGACCCGCCAGCACCGTGGAGCCGTCGAGCAGACCCTTGAGGTATGCCGGGTCGTCGCCGACCGTGGTCAGCGCACAGGCCGCGGTGACGAGTTGGAGTTGGGCGTCGCCGCCGGGCGGTGCGGATCGTGCGATCTCCCAGAGCTGCTCGAGGGTCGCGCGCCGCGTCGGCTCCCTGAGTGTCGGGTCGCAGTAGGAGAACACCGCGGTCTGCAGCTGGCCGAGGAGGGTGCGGAGCAGGGTCGAGTCCGACTCCCCGGGCAGGGTCGCCAGCACGAGCTCGAGGAAGCGGCGCGCTCCCATCTCGCCCTCGCGGGTCATGTCCCAGGCGCTGGCCAGAACGAGCGACCTCGGCAGGGACTCCTCGAAGGCGCGCACGTGGGCGAGGGCGGTCGCCAGTGAGCGCTGATCGAGACGGATCTTGGCGTACGCGAGGTCATCGTCGTTGACCAGGAGCAGGTCGGGCTGGAGGGTGCCGACCAGCTCGGGCACCTGAGTGCGGGCGCCCTCGACGTCGAGCTCGATCCGCCGCTCGCGGACCAGGGCCCCTTCGACG
>WBZS01001424.1_pt3 | contig 15598 bp, 13 predicted proteins | sample 5204201 | NCBI WGS metagenome assembly WBZS01 (sample SAMN12344357, study PRJNA552823) | activated sludge metagenome | biome: Activated sludge suspended growth; feature: Nitrification reactor; material: Wastewater; isolation source: activated sludge from nitrification reactor of wastewater...
AGCTCAACCAGCGGTGGTCAGGCTGGGACGAGCTCAACCGGCGGGTGGCTGTCAGGCCAGGGCCTCGTCGATCCGGTCCAACTGGTCGGAGAGGTCGACGATGCCGCGGTAGGCCTCCACCAGCGACGCCGCCAGCGCCGCGCCCGAACCGGGTTGGACGCCGCCGAACGCGGTCGCCGCCGCGCCGCCGCAGGCCCACAGGCCCGGCACCGGGGTGCCGTCGGTGCGCAACACCCGGGACCGTTCGTCGATCGCCAGCCCGCCGGCCGTGCCGGTGTCCCCCGGGTAGAGCCGGACGCCCCAGAACGGCTGCCGGTCGACCGAACCCAGGCACGGGTTGCGGCGCAGCAGCGGGTCGCCGAAGTACTTGTCCCAGGCGCTGTCGCCGCGCCGGAAGTCGCTGTCGCGGCCCCGCTTGGCCAGCTGGTTGAACGCCACCACGCTGCCCAGCAGCCCGGCCCGGTCGACCGCGAGCCCCTCGGCGAGCTCCTGCAGCGAGGTCGCCCGCACCAGCTCGCCGGCCTCGATCGCGGCCTTCGGCGACGAGCCGGCGGGCCACGGCCCGAGGTCGTGCTGCTTGCGGTGCCGGTTGTCCATGATCAGGAACGACGGCACCGATCGCTGGCCCCGGTTGTGCTCGAACATTCGCCGGCCGGCCCAGACGTCCGGCTCGGCCTCGTCGTGGTAGCGGTCGCCGGCGACGTCGACGATCATGCCGTGCGGCGCCGCCCTGGCCACCTCGACCCGGTGCGCGACGCCGTCGGCGAGCAGCACCGGCGTCCACCAGGCCCGGTCGAGTTCGGCGAGCGCGGCGTCCACCTGGGCCCCGGCCCGCAGCGCGGCGCCGTCGTTGCCGTCGCCGACCGACCAGGTCACGGACGTCGGCGCCGGCAGATACCGCTCGCGCAGCTCGGCGTCCGCCTCGAAGCCGCCGCAGGCCAGCAGGACGCCCCGCTCGGCCGACACCTCGACGGCGGCGCCGTCCCGCTCGACCCGGACGCCGGTGGCGGCCCCGTCGGCGACCAGCAGTTCGGTCATCGGTGATTCCAGCCAGAGTTGGACGCCGCTGCCGACGGCCCGCCGGAGCAGCTCGCTGACCAGGGTGCCGCCGGCGCTCTGCTGGGGACGCGTGCCGAAGCCGCGGCGCAGCCGGGCCAGCACCCCCGCGTCCTCGCCGGCGGGAGCGCCGCGCAGCCGCGCCGCCCACTCGTCGTCCAGCCGGGCGGCGGACGCCTTGGCGCGCAGCGTCCGGCCCTGCGCCTTCGCGCCCTCGGCGTCCGGGCGGCAGTCGGGCAGGCCCTTGACGACCTCGAGCCCGATCCGCGACGACACCAGCCAGCGCGCCACCACCGTCGCCGTGCGGGTGAACGCCGCGCGGCGCGCCGCCATCACCTCGTCGGCGGGGGCGGCCAGGCCGTCCAGATAGGCGAGGCCCTCCGCCGCGGAGTCGGAGGGCGCCCCGCCGCGGCCCATCAGGTCGTTGCCGGGCACCCAGAGATGGCCGTCGTCGCCCGCGGTCGCCCCGCCGACGGTGGCCGTCCGTTCGACGATCAGGACATCGTGGCCGAGTCGCCGGGCAGCCACGGCGGCCAGCAGGCCAGCGGCTCCGGCCCCGACGATCACCACATCGGTGCGCACGGGCTCAGCTTTGCAGGGACTGGGCGAGCGCCACCAGGGTGCGCACCGCCATTCCGGTGCCTCCGGTCGGCACGTAGTCGTAGGGGCCCTCGTCGTTGAACGCCGGCCCGGCGATGTCCAGGTGCGCCCACGGGGTGCCGTCCGGGACGAAGCGGTGCAGGAAGGCCGCCGCGGTCAGCGCGCCGCCGTAGCGGTTGCCGCCCGAGCGCAGGTCGGCCACCTTCGACTCCAGCTTCTTGTGGGTGCCGTCGGGGATCGGCAGCTGCCAGAACGCCTCGCCCGCCGACTCGGCGGCGTCCAGGACGTGGTCGGCGGCGGTGTCGTCGCTGGCCATCAGGCCGGCCACCCGCTCGCCGAGGGCCACCATGCAGGCGCCGGTCAGGGTGGCCACGTCGAGGATCAGGTCGGGGGAGTCCTCGCCGGCCCGGGCCAGCGCGTCGGCCATCACCAGGCGTCCCTCGGCGTCGGAGTTGACGTTCTCGACGGTGGTGCCGCCGTACATGGTGAGCACGTCGGAGGGCCGGTAGGCGGTGCCGGACGGCATGTTCTCGGCCATCGCGGCGTAGGCGGTGACCCGCACCTTGAGACCGAGCTGGGCGATCGCCCGGGTGGCGGCCAGCACGGCCGCGGCGCCCGCCATGTCGCACTTCATCGTGTACATGCCGTCGGCCGGCTTCAGGTTCAGGCCGCCGGTGTCGAAGGTGATGCCCTTGCCGACCAGTGCCAGGTGCGTGGTCGCGCCGCGCGGCGCGTAGCTGAACCGGACCAGCCGCGGCCCCCGCGACGAGCCGCCGCCGACGGCCACCAGGCCGCCGTAGCCGCCGCGCTCGAGGGCCTTGTCGTCGAGGACCTCGACGTCGACCTTGGTGCCCTTGACGGCGGCCCGCGCCGCCTCGGCGAAGGTCTCGGGGTACAGCACGTTGGCGGGGGTGTTCACCCAGTCCCGGGCCAGGCAGACCGCCGCCGCGACGGTCCTGGCCGCCTCGACGGCCCGCCGTGCCTCGGGCTTGGCCGAGCTGCTGACGACGGTGATCGAGTCGATCGCCTCCTTCGCCGGCTGGCCGCTGACCTTCACGAAGCGGTAGGCGCCGAGCAGGGCTCCCTCGGCGGCGCCCTTGACCACCTCGGGCTCCACGGCGTCCAGGCAGACGGCGACCCGCAGCCCGCGCTCGCCGGCCAGCCCCGCCGCCACCCGGACGCCGTTGCCGGCGGACCGCCGGACCTGCTCGGGCGTGACGTCGGTCTCGCCCAGCCCCACCGCGACCAGCCGGACGCCGTCCGCGCCGGCCAGCGTCACGGTGCTGCCGGGCTTGGCGTCGGCGCCCAGTTCGCGGACCACGGCCAGCAGCGGGCGGCCGTACAGCTTGGCGGCGCGGCGCTCGACGTCGTCGGGCACCCCGATCAGCACCGGCGCCCCGGAGCTCTCGGCCACCCCGAAGATCACGACGTCGGCGTCCCGGGGACAGGAGGTGGCCAGGGTCAGGGTCGGCAGGCTGAATGCGGTCACTGGGCGTCCTATCCGTGACGGGGCGGGAATCACCCGTCACCTTAGCCGCCGTGATGGGCCTGCGACGGAGCGGTCACTCATGCAATCCTGGGCCGATGACCAGCTTCGCCTTCGCCACCGCCGCCCGCATCGCCTTCGGTCCCGGCTGCTCCGCCCAGTTGCCGGACGCGGTCGCGGGGCTCGGCGCTCGTCCGTTCGTCTGCACGGGTGCGACCCCGGGCCGCTTCGCCGCGCTGCTCGATGGACTGGACGGCGCCCGCACCTGGCCGATCGCGGGCGAGCCGACGCTGGACGACATCCGCGCCGCCGTCGCGGCCGCCCGTGCGCACGGCGCCGAGGTGATCGTCGGCCTCGGCGGGGGCGCGGTGCTGGACGCCGCGAAGCTGGTCGCCGCCCTGGCGCCCAACGACGGCGACATCCTCGACTACGCGGAGGTGATCGGCGCCGGGCGCGCCACGGCCCGCGCCCCGCTGCCGTTCGTGGCCGTGCCGACCACCGCCGGCACCGGCTCGGAGGTCACCATGAACGGCGTGGTGACCTCGCCCGAGCACGGCGTGAAGGTCAGCATGCGGCACCCGTCGATGCTGGCCCGGGTGGCACTGGTCGACCCCGAACTCACCCTCGGCTGCCCGCCGGCGGTGACCGCGTCGTCCGGGCTGGACGCCCTCACCCAATGCCTGGAGCCCTACGTCTCGCCGTTCGCCACCCCGCTCACCGACGGGTTCTGCGTCGAGGGCCTGCGCCGCGCCGGCCGCAGCCTGCGCCGCGCCTACACCCACGGCGACGACCTGGACGCCCGCACCGACATGGCGCTCTGCTCGCTGCTCGGCGGGCTCTCGCTGGCCAACGCGAAGCTGGGCGCCGTGCACGGCCTGGCCGGCGTGATCGGGGGGCTGACCGGCGCCGCCCACGGCCTCACCTGCGCCACCCTGCTGGTGGAGTGCTGCCGCGGCACCGTCGCGGCCCTGCGCGAGCGCGCCCCCGAGCACCCCGCCCTGGCCCGCTACGCCGAGGCGGGTGCCCTGCTGACGGGAACCGAGGGACTCTCCGGCACGGCCGGCGTGGACGCCCTGCTCGACTGGCTGGCCGAAACCGTCCGGGTGCTCGACGTCCCGACCATCGGTCAGCTCGGCGTCACCCCCGAGCAGTACCCGCAGATCTGCCGGCAGGCCGCCGCGTCGTCCTCGATGAAGGGCAACCCGATCGTGCTGGACGCCTCCGAGTTGGAGGAGATCCTGCGTCGCTCGGCCTGAGCCGCACTGGCCTTCGCTCGTCGAGACCCTTCGCCGGTCGCGACCTTTCGCTGGTCGCGACCTTTCGCTGGTCGAGCTTGTCGAGACCCCCCGGACAGCGCGGTCGACAGGTTTCGACAAGCTCAACCAACGGGCCGGTCCGACCAGCGGGAGCGTGCGGCGTCCTACCCGATTCGACGTTCCGTAAGCTCGCATCCGTGCACGACGACCAGCCGAGGGTCCGCCTGCTCGGTCCGGTGCAGATCGCCGGCCGGGACGGGCACCTCGTCGACCCGTCCGGCGCCCGGCTGAGGGCACTGGTGGCGGCGCTGGCCCTGCAGCCCGGCCAGCCGCACAGCGTCGAGGCGCTCACCGACCTGCTCTGGGCCGACGAGCCGCCGCGGGCGCCGCGGGCCGCCCTCCAGACCCTGGTCTCCCGGCTGCGTGCCGTCACCCCGGACGGCCTGGTCGCCTTCGGCGCCGCCGGCTACCACCTCGCCGTCGACGCGGACCAGACCGACCTCGGCCGGGCCCGGCTCGGTCTCGCGACGGCGCGGACCGAGAGCGATCCGGCGGGCGCCGTCGCCGAGCTGGACCGCGCGCTGGCCCTGTGGTGCGGCGAACCCGGGGCCGATCTGGGCGAGGCGCCGGTGCAGGAGCAGCTGCGGGCCCAGGCCGACGCACTGCGCCTCGACCTGATCGCCGAGCGGGCCCGCCGCGGCGCGGACGCCGGCGACCTGGCCCGGGCGTCCGCCGACCTGAGCGCGCTGGTCGAGGCCCGTCCGTTCGACGAGGCCGCGCTGGCGTCCTATCTGCGCAGCCTCGAGGCGGCGGGGCGGATCCCGGAGGCGCTGGCCGCCTTCGCAGCGCATCGCGAGCGGCTGGCGGACGAGCTCGGCACCTCGCCCGGCCCGGAGCTGATCGAGCTGAACACCCGGCTGCTGCGGGCCGCCGAACCCGATCCGCTGCCGCGCCGCCGGGTCGGCGTCCGGGCGGCACCCAACCGGCTGATCGGACGCGACGACGACCTGGCCCGGATCGAGGCCCTGCTGCGGCACTCCCGGCTGGTCACCGTCCTCGGCACCGGCGGGCTCGGCAAGACCCGGCTGGCGCAGGCGGTGGCCGGGCGCTCCGCGCAGCCGGTGGTGATCGTCGTCGAGCTGGCCGGCGTCCGTAGCGGCGAGGACATCACGCTCGCGCTGGCGTCCGCCCTCGGCATCCGCGAGGGCACCACCGGGCAGCGGCTGGGTGAGGCGCTGCCGCGCCCCGACGTGCGGGCCCGGATCGTCGGCCAGCTCGCCGAGCGGCCCACGCTGCTGGTGATGGACAATTGCGAACACCTGGTCGACGGTGCGGCCCGCTGGATCGCCGAGCTGCTGGCCGCCGCACCCGAGCTGCGGGTGCTGGCCACCAGCCGCAGCCCGCTGGCGATCGGCGCCGAGGTGGTCTACCCGTTGGAGACCCTGGCGGCCACCGCCGACGGGCCGGCGGTGCGGCTGTTCACCGAGCGCGCCCATGCCGTCCGGCCGGGCGCCACGCTGCCGCTGCCGGCCGTGCAGCGGCTCTGTGCCCACCTCGACGGGCTGCCGTTGGCGATCGAGCTGGCCGCGGCCCGCGTCCGTTCGATGACGGTGGAGCAGATCGAGAGCCGGCTGCAGAACCGGTTCGCGCTGCTGTCCGGCGGCGACCGCAGCGCCCCCGAACGGCACCGCACGCTGCAGGCGGTGATCGAGTGGAGCTGGCGGCTGCTCAGCGCCGACGAGCAGGACGCCCTGCGGCTGCTCAGCGTCTTCCCGGACGGCTTCTCGGCGGAGGCGGCCGCGGCGGTGACCGGCAGCGATTGGGCCGACGACCTGCTGGACGGCCTGATCGCGCAGTCGCTGCTGACCGTCGCCGACGAGCCGCTGACCGCGAGCCTGCGGTACCGGATGTTGGAGACCGTCCGCGAGTTCGGCCAGGCGGAGCTCGCCGCGGCGGGGGCCCGCGAGACGGCCCGCGAGGCCCTGTTCGACTGGGCGGCCGATTTCGCCGCCGGGCATGGGCCGATGCTCTCCGATCTGGCAGCGTACCGCCGGGTGGCGGTCGAGCAGGAGAACCTGGTCCTGGTGCTGCGGCAGGCGATGGCCGAGCGCCGGCCGGCGCTGGTGGCGTCCGTGTTCGCGCTGCTCAGCTACTACTGGACGATGCGCGGTTCGCACAGCGAGGTGGTCGCGTTCGCCGCCGACGTGCTCGATGCGCTGCGCGGCTACGACCCCGACGACGATCATGCGGACGCCGCGGCGGTCAGCTATCTGCTGCTCACCGCTACCGGGATGGCCGCCGACGAGAGCGTCGGCCTGCGGACCTATGCCCGGCTGCGCCGGCTGGTCCGCCGGCACCCGATCAGGGCCGAGGAGCTGGCTTCGGTCGCCGAATACCTGCTCGCGGTCCCCGACCCCGACCGGGCGGCGGCGGTGCTGGCGCGGATGTGCGCGTCGCCGCATGCCGGCACCGCGATGGTGGGCGAACTGTTCACCTCGCAGCTGGCCGAGAACGACGGACGCGCGGCGGAAGCCGGGACGGCGGCGCTGCGGGCCTGGCAGCTGGCCACCCGGGTCGGCAACGTCTGGTGCGCGTCGATGGCGGCCTCGATGCTGGCGAACCTGGCCGGCATGCGGGCCGATCCGCACGAGGCGCTGCGCTGGACGGACCGGGCCGAGGAGGGCCTGCGGCAGCTGCAGGCCGAGGACGACCTGCAGCAGATGGACTGGACCCGCGCCGCCGCGATGTTGCGGCTCGGCCGCGTCGACGACGCCCGGCTGCTGCTGAACCGGCTGGAGGCGATCGGCCGGCACGCCCCGGACCGTTCGGAGTACCTGGCGATGGCCGAGTGCGGCCTGGCCGAGGCCGCCCGGCTCGACGGCGACCCGCAGGCGGCGATGGAACACTTCCGGCGCGCGCTGGACGTCCGCCACGACCGGGCCCAGCGCGGGTCGGGCTGGTATGCGATCGGGCTGGCCGCGATGATCTCGGCCGGCGTCCTGGACGGCTCGCTGGCCGAGGACGAGCTCGCCCGCCGGGCGGAGCGGCTGCGCGTCCGGGTGTTGGTGATCCGGCGGGCCAGGGCCCAGTTCGTCGACCGGCCGGTGCTCGGCGCCGCCGCGCTCGGGCTGTCCGTCCGGCTGATCACCAGCCCGGATTCGCGCGAGCGCGGGCTGGAGCTGCTGGCGCTCGCCGAGGCCCTGCACGGCCGCCAGGACCTGCCGGCCTTGCGCCACGACCTGCACCTGGCCCGCGCCGAGTCGCTGGCCGGCCCGGACGCCGTCGCCGCCGCCCGCGCCGCGGCGTCCGCCCTCTCCATCGGGGACGCCGCCGACCGCGCCCACGAACTCATCGCGACCCGGCTGGCTTGACGCCCCCGCTGGTCGAGCTTGTCACCCTCCGCTGGTCGAGCTTGTCGAGACCCCTGCCGCCGGGGAGCCGCGCTGGTCGAGCTTTGTCGAGACCCTTCCATTCAGAGGTCTCGACAAGCTCGACCAACGAACACGGGCATTGATCGACGCCCTACCCGACCGCCTGATCGGGTCGTCCCCGCCTCGCAACCGGGGCACAGTCATTGCACAGGAAACACAAAGGGACGGACGGTGCACTGGTAGTCAACCAACCCGACGAACCCCTATCGCAAGGATCCGACGATGAGACGATTCGCCCTCGCCATGACCTCCCTGATCGCCTCGGCGGTGTTGCTCGTGGGCTGCGCCGCGACCGCGACCACCACCAGCTCCACCACGACGACCAACACCACGAGCGGGACCACCTCGACCACCACCGTCGACACCAGCCTCGCGGCCGCCGACGTCGACTGGAACGACCTGCCGACCACCGAGGTCACGCTCACCGCCAAGGGCCTCACCATCACCAAGGCCGGCACGTACGTGCTGAGCGGGTCGACCACCGGACAGGTCGTGGTCGACACCGACGGCTACGTCCGGATCATCCTGAACGGCGCGACGATCACGAGCAGCGCCGGCGCCGCCATCCAGGTCGACAGCGCCGAGACGACCGTGATCGAACTGGCGGACGGCACCACCAACACCGTGTCCGACGCCGCCACCCGCAGCGACGAGGAGATCGACGGCGCCATCTACTCCGCCGACGACCTGATCATCACCGGCACAGGCACGCTGAACCTCACCGCCAACTTCGCCGACGGCATCGTCGGCAAGGACGACCTGCTGATCGAGTCCGGAACGATCACCGTGACGAGCGCCGACGACGGCATCCGCGGCAAGGACTCGCTGAGTGTCACCGGCGGCACGATCACGATCGACGCCAAGGGCGACGGCATGAAGTCCAGCAACGACAGCGACGCCGGCAAGGGCCAGCTGGCCATCACCGGCGGCGACATCACGATCACCACCGGTGACGACGCCGTCAAGGCCGAGCAGCGGCTGACCATCACCGGCGGCACCCTCGACATCGTCTCCTCCGTGGAGGGAATCGAAGCGCCCGTCGTGGTGATCGACGGCGGCAAGATCACCGTCAACGCTTCCGACGACGGCATCAACGCAGCCGCCTCGGCCATCGTCACCACCGGCCTCGGGATCACCATCAACGGCGGCGACATCACCGTCGTGATGGGCGCCGGCGACACCGACGCGATCGACAGCAACGGCGATCTCACGATCACCGGCGGCACCCTCACCATCACCGCGCAGTCGCCGTTCGACTACGACGGGACGGGCACCCTCACCGGCGGCACCATCACGGTCAACGGCTCGCAGGTCACCGAACTGACGAACCAGATGATGGGCGGCGGCGGAGGAGGAGGCGGCCGGCCCTGAGCCTGGCCCAACCCCTCGCTGGTCGAGCCTGTCGAGACCCCTGAACCCCTCGCTGGTCGAGCTTGTCGAGACCCTGAACCCCTCGCTGGTCGAGCCTGTCGAGACCCCTATGGTTTCGACAAGCTCAACCAGCGGGGGGTTTCGACAAGCTCGACCAGCGGTGCGGATCAGGCCTTCCGCATGTACGCCCGAACCGTCAGCGGCGCGAAGATCGCCACGATCACGGCCGCCCCCAGCAGCGACACCACGACGTCGCCGCCGACGTTGCCGTTGTTGGCCAGCTCGCGGACCGCGGTGACCAGGTGTGAGATCGGGTTGACGTTCGCGAACCACTTCAGCCAGTCCGGCAGGGTGTCCACCGGCACGTAGGCGTTGGACAGGAAGGTCAGCGGGAACAGGATCAGCATCGAGATGCCCTGCACGCTGGACGCCGTCCGCGCGATCACGCCGAAGAAGGCGAAGATCCAGCTGATCGCCCACGAGCAGGCGATCACCAGCAGGCCGGCGAGCACCACGTTCCACACCCCGCCCGCCGGGTGGTAGCCCATCACGTACCCCATCACGAAGGTGAGCGTGGTGGCGATCGCGTAGCGGATGGTGTCGGCCAGCAGCGCGCCGGACAGCGGTGCGATCCGGGCGATCGGCAGCGACCGGAACCGGTCGAAGACGCCCTTGTCCATGTCCTCGCGCAGCTGGGTGCCGGTCACCACCGAGGTGGTGATCACGGTCTGCACCAGGATGCCGGGGATCAGCGCGGGCAGATAGTCCTGCACGTTGCCGGCGATCGCGCCGCCGAACAGGTAGGCGAACATCAGCGTGAACAGGATCGGTTGCAGGGTGACGTCGATCAGCTGCTCGGGCGTCCGGCGGATCTTCACCAGGCCGCGCCACGCCATCGTCAGCGAGTTCGCGACGGTCTGGCGGACGCCGACCCGGTTCTTCAGCACCCGGTCCGCCCCGGGGGTGATGGTGGCGCCCAGGGGTGCGGCGCTCATGGTTGTCGTGGTCATGCGGAGGCTCCTTCCAGGACGGGCTCGCCGGCCTCGTCGGCGTCCTCGGCGACCGCGCCGTGGCCGGTCAGGGCCAGGAACACCTCGTCGAGGGTGGGTTTCTGCACGCTCAGCTCGGCCAGGTGGATGCCGCTCGCGCGCAGGGTGATCAACAGGTCGGTGACCCGGTCGGCGTCGTTCATCGGCGCGGTCACCCGCCCGGCCTCGGCCGAGACCGTCGGGGTGACGCCGAGCACCCGCTCGATGGCGACCCGCAGGTCGTCGGAGTCGCGCGGATCGGCCAGCCGCAGCTGCAGGCTCGAGGTGCCGACGGACGCCTTCAGATCGTCGCCGGTGCCCTCGGCCACCACCGTGCCGCGGTCGATCACCGCGATCCGGTCGGCCAGCTGGTCGGCCTCGTCCAGGTACTGGGTGGTCAGCAGCACCGTCGAACCGGTGGCGACCAGGCGGCGGATGGTGTCCCACATCTGGGCGCGGGTGCGCGGATCGAGACCGGTGGTGGGCTCGTCCAGGAAGATCAGCGGCGGCTGCGCGATCAGGCTGGCGGCCAGGTCGAGCCGGCGGCGCATGCCGCCGGAGAAGTTCTTCAGCGGACGCCGGGCCGCCTCGGTCAGGCCGAACTCCTCCAGCAGCGCCGACGACTTGGCCTTCGCCTCGGCCCTGCTGAGGCCGAGCAGGCGGCTGAACAGCACCAGGTTCTCGGTGGCCGACAGGGTCTCGTCGACCGACGCGTACTGCCCGGTGACGCCGATCAGCTGGCGGACGATCTGCGGCTCGAGTTGGACGTCGTGGCCGAAGATCCGGCCGGTGCCGGCGTCCGGGCGCAGCAGGGTGGCGAGCATCGCGATGGTGGTGGTCTTGCCGGCCCCGTTGGGGCCGAGCACGCCGTAGATGGTGCCGGTCTGCACGCGCAGGTCGACGCCGTCCACGGCCCGGTTGGTGCCGAAAACCTTGACCAGGCCGTCGGCCTCGACCGCCCATTCGGAGCGGGCTTGGTGAGCGCTCATGGCGGGTTCCTTTCGTGGACTGGATGACAACGCTGACCAGTCTGGAAGGCCCCGCTCACAGCGCGCCCACATGGCGCTGTCAGCCGCTGACAGTCGCTGTCAGAGGGCGGCGGTAAGCTCCCGGGCACCACGACCGAACGAGGCACGACCATGAGTCCGCTGTTCTGCGACACCGCCCTGGCGCGCCGGATCGAGGCCGCCGAGACCCGCCTGATCGTGGACGCCAACCGAGCCGCCCGGCGGCGGTCGGGCGACGATGGTTTCGTCATTGCGGTGGCGGGCGGCGCGGCCAGCTACGCAGGCCCCGATTCGCCGTTCAACAAGGTGGTCGGCCTCGGCTTCGGCGGGCTGCCGGACGCCGCCGAGCTGGACGCGGTCGAGCGTGCGTTCGCCGCGCACGGGGCGCCCACCCAGGTCGAGTTGGCGCATCTCGCCCCCGCGGAGATCGGCGAGGCGCTGAGCGACCGGGGCTACCGGCTGGAGGGCTTTGAGAACGTGCTGGGCCTGGCGCTCGACGGGCCCGGCGAGCTGGCTGCCGCGCCCGGCATCGAGGTGCGCCGCAGCACCGCCGACGAGTTCGACGCCTGGCTCGAGGTCGTGACCGAGGCCACGCTGCACCCCGACATCGAGGGACTGCCCTGGCACGACGAGTTCCCGAGGGAGGCGATCGAGAACGCCGAACGCGACTTCGCCGCGGCCGGCGTCGTCCGCTATCTGGCGTTGTGCGACGGGGTGATGGCGGGCGGTGCCGACTTCCGGATCACCGACGGCATCGCCCAGCTCGCCGGGGCGGCGACGGCCGTGGCGTACCGCCGCCGGGGGGTCCAGACCGCCCTGCTGGCCGCCCGGCTCGCGGACGCCCGCGCGGCCGGCTGCGACGTCGCGGTCGTCGTCACCCAACCGGGGTCGAAGTCGCAGCAGAACGCGCAGCGCCGCGGCTTCGATCTGCTCTACACACGGGCGACCCTGGTCGGATCGCCCGGCGGGGTCCGCTGAGTCCGGTTCGCCCGCTATAGGCTGACGCCGAGTCTTCCCGGGAATGGAGAACCGATGGCGGAACTGAAGAGGTCGCCTCTGCACGATCGCCACGTGGCGCTCGGCGCCAAATTCGCCGAGTTCGGCGGCTGGTCGATGCCGCTGCAGTACGCGGGCATCGTGTCGGAACACAAGGCCGTCCGGGAGGCGGTCGGCATCTTCGACGTCAGCCACCTGGGCAAGGCCCGGATCACCGGCCCCGGCGCCGCCGACTTCCTCAACGCGTGCATCACCAACGACATCGCCAAGATCGGCGTCGGGCAGGCCCAGTACACCCTGCTCTGCAACGCCGACGGCGGTGTCGTCGACGACCTGATCTGGTACTGGCTCGCCGACGACGAGATCTTCCTGATCCCCAACGCCGCGAACACCGCCGAGGTGGTGGCACTGCTCGCCGCGGCCGCTCCGGCCGGCATCACCGTGACGAACGAGCACGACGACTACGCCGTCCTGGCGGTGCAAGGGCCGCTCTCGGACGAGACCCTGGCCGCCGTCGGGCTGCCGGTCGGCCACGACTACATGCGCTTCGCACCCGCGACGCTGGACGGCGTCGACCTCACCGTCTGCCGCACCGGCTACACCGGCGAGCGCGGCTACGAACTCGTGGTGCCGGCGAGCGCCGCCGGCCAGGTCTGGGACGCCGTGATGGCCGCCGGCGAGCGGTACGGCATCGCGCCCGCCGGGCTGGGCGCCCGCGACACGCTGCGCACCGAGATGGGCTACCCGCTGCACGGCCAGGACCTGCGGCCCGACCTCTCCGCCGGCCAGTGCGGGGTCGGCTGGGCGATCGGCTGGAAGAAGGACGCCTTCTGGGGCGACCAGGCGCTGCGCGCCGAGAAGGCGGCCGGGCCGGCCCGCCGGCTGACCGGCCTGCTGGCGCAGGGCCGCGGCATCCCGCGCCCGCACATGGAGGTCGTCCACGACGGCGAGGTGGTCGGTGAGATCACCTCCGGCACGTTCTCGCCGACGCTCGGCAAGGGCATCGCCCTGGCCCTGCTGCCGCCCAGCCTGGTGCCCGGCACGCCGGTGACGGTCCGGGTGCGCAACCGGGAAGAGCCGTTCGAGGTCGTCAAACCGCCGTTCGTCACCCCCGGGGTGCGTGGCGCATGAACGGACGCGGCTGGCGCCAATGGGCGCATCTGGCCCTGGCTGCCGCCGGCCTGGTGGCCGTGTTGTGGGCGGTGGCGCTCGGCGCCAACCAGACCATCTGGTGCCGCGACCAGGTGATGCGACCCGGGGCCGTGTGCAGCAACGCCGACGGCACCAAGGTGCAGACCTACGAAGAGCGCGCCAGTGCCGGCCAGTGGGCCCGGCCGGTGATCGGCGTGGTGGGCGCCGGCGTCACCGCCTTCGCGTTCGTGCTCTGGCGCGGCGGACGCCGTCGCACCGTCTCGGCCTGAGGGTCACTCCGCCGCGAGGCTCATCGGCCCGTAGACCAGCCGATCCTCCTCGTAGAGGGCCACGGCCCGGACGCCGGCCTCGGCGAGTTCGGGATAGTGGACGCCGACCCACGCCTCGGCGTCCGCCTGCGAGCCGAACGGCTCGGTCAGGCCGAGTTCGTCGGCAGCGGCGGCGTCCAGGACCGGCTCGGAGCGCCAGAACCAGGACATCAGATCGGGTCGCCGCGCTTCAGCACCGGACGCGGGACGCGCAGCCGGCGCAGCGACAGCGAACGGTTGAACCCGTAGTAGAGCAGGCCCTTCAGCGGTTCCTTCGGAATGCGCTGGGCGGCGAGCTTCTTGAATCCGCGCCACATCCGGAAGATGTCGACGGCGATCAGGACCATGAACAGCCAGGTGGCGTAGGTGGCCGGCTCGACCAGCGCCGGGGCCATCGGGCTGAGCACCAGCACGAACACCAGCATGGTCATCAGGATCGGCATCGACCATTCGGCCAGGTTGAGGCGGGTGTCGACCCAGCTGCGCATCAGCACCTTGCCGGGCGTGTTGTCGACCGCCTCCATCTGCTTGCGGCGGTCGGCCGAGGCGATCTCGCGCGACTTGCGGCGCGCCTCCTTCGGCGACAGCTGGGGATTGAGCCGTTCCCGGCGGGCCGCCTCGGCGTCCCGGCGCTTCGGGGTGGGCACGGACTTCGCCCGCGGCGTGTTGCCGGTGGCCTCGGGCGCGGCAACCGGCTCGGGAGCGGCGGCTTCCTTGTCCTTTTTGGCGGAGAACAATCCCACGTCGAACCTCGATGTCGGTGGATAGGTGACCCCTCATCCTACCCCGGCGGCACCCGTGCGGACGCCGCGCGCACCGGCTGCCGGTGGGTCGGGTTCGCCTGCCGGATAGGCTGGGGCGCGATCGCACGTCGACGGAAGGCGACCCCCATGGCTGGGCTTTTCCAACGGATGAAGGCCATCTTCTCCGCCAAGGCCGACAAGGCCCTCGACAAGCTCGAGGACCCGCGCGAGACCCTGGACTACTCCTACTCCAAACAGCTCGAGTTGCTCCAGCAGGTGCGTCGCGGCGTGGCCGAGGTGGCGACCAGCCGCAAGCGGGTCGAATTGCAGGCCGGGCAGCTCAACCAGCAGGTCGACAAGCTGACCGTGGCCGCCAAGCGCGCCCTCGAGGCGGGCCGGGAAGACCTGGCCCGCGAGGCACTGACCCGCAAATCGGGGCTGCAGCAGCAACTCGCCGAGCTGCAGACCCAGCACGCCGCGCTGCAGTCCGAAGAGGAGCGGCTGGTGCGCTCCAGCCAGCAGCTGCAGGCCCGGGTGGACGCCTTCCGCACCCGCAAGGAGACCATCAAGGCCAGCTACACCGCCGCCGAGGCGCAGACCAAGATCAGCGAGGCCTTCAGCGGCCTGGGCAAGGAACTCGGCGACGTCGGGCAGGCCATCCAGCGGGCCGAGGACAAGACCGCGCAACTGCAGGCGCGGGCGGCCGCGGTGGACGAGCTGCTGGCCAGCGGCGCGCTCGACGACCCGTCCGGTCTGGGTCAGGACGACATCACCCGCGAGCTGGACGCCCTGGCCTCCAGCGCCCAGGTCGACAACGAGCTGGCCGCGCTGAAGGCGTCCCTGTCCGGCGAGCAGCCGGGCCAGTTGACCGGCGCCTCGGAGCCGGCCCAGGGCGAGCTGCCGGGCGGCACCTTCGAGCAGCCGCCCGCGCCGGGGGCGGAGTCCGAGACCAACGCGGACGAGAACCTGCGGTGAGCGCCGGCGCCGATGGCTGAGCGCCGGCCGCGGATCCTGCTGGCCAGCGGTCCGGTGGGTGACGTCTCGCCGCGGTCCGCCGCCGCGGCGCTGGCCAGGGGTTTCGCGGACGCGGCCGAGGTGGCGGTGGCCGGCCTGGCCGAGGGCGGCCGGGCGCTCGGGCAGGCGCTGGCCGAACCCGACGGCGAG
>WBZS01001734.1_pt2 | contig 15597 bp, 7 predicted proteins | sample 5204201 | NCBI WGS metagenome assembly WBZS01 (sample SAMN12344357, study PRJNA552823) | activated sludge metagenome | biome: Activated sludge suspended growth; feature: Nitrification reactor; material: Wastewater; isolation source: activated sludge from nitrification reactor of wastewater treatment...
CAACTTCGCATTGACTCAAAAGTTGTTCGTCGGAAAGGTGAAACCATACCGTTCGCGAATCAATGGGCGATTTCCTCGATAGACGGGCGTTTCTTCCTCACGCGAAGAAACGCCCTACTCAACTACATGCCTTGGCTTAACGCTCTAAAAATCCGCGTTAAGCTTCCAAACGCCACGGGCCACGAATCGGTCGGCTCAGATGGCGGTTCGCCGCCTCGGCATGTTCGCCTTCGAAGCGTTCTTCACGCGGATTCCAGGTGATCGTTTGACCCTGGAAGAACCGCGTCGCGATGACGCCCAGATGGCATACCGAAACGGAACGGTGCCCCACGTTGACGTTGCAAATCGGTTGCTCACGTGAACGCAGGCATTGGATGAAGTTGCCCATGTGGTTGTTCGAAACGGGCAACCGCGTCGCCGTCGCCGGCAGCGGATCCGAAATCAAGTTCGCGGCACTGGCGCCGATTCGGCCTCGGCTAACGAAAATCCATTGACCATTTTCGCCTTCGAACAAAATCCCGTTGTTATCTTGGACGGGGAATTGCTGGGGCCGGTTCGCTCGGCAGAACAATTCCGTGCCCGGTGCGCCATTGGCTCCGTTGTTGTAACGATACACGACTTCGAAATCGCGATGGCAGTTGAAGCTGTTGGGAGCCGTGGATTGAGGAGGCTGAGCGGTGGCGCGAATCGCGGAAGGACCGGATTCGTCCATGCCGAGCGCCCATTGCGCGATGTCGTTGTGGTGCGCGCCCCAGTCGGTCATTTTGCCGCCGGAGTAATCGTACCACCAACGGAATTCGTAATGGCAACGATTGGGTGTGTAATCGACCTGCGCGGTGGGGCCAAGCCAAAAATTCCAATCCAAACCTTCGGGAACCGGGGCAGCCGCGAACGGTCCGCCTTGCGGGTTGTCGCCGATCATGGTGGTGATCTTGCGTACCGCGCCGATGCGACCGTTGCGAACCAGTTCACACGCCAAACGGAAGCGGGCATCCGAACGTTGTTGGCTACCTGTTTGCACGATTTTGCCGGTTCGTCGCGAGGTTTCCACCATCGCCTTGCCTTCCGCGTGGGTCAGCGTCAGCGGCTTTTCGCAGTAGACATCTTTTCCAGCTCGCATGGCCGCGATGGCGACAAGGGCATGCCAATGATCAGGCGTGCCGATCGTGACAGCGTCGATGTTGCGATCTTCGAGCAGCTGGCGGAAATCGGTGAAAACGCGAGCATCTCGGCTACCACCTTGGGCCGCGTTGCGGATGTAGTTTTGCGAGAACTCGGCATTGGGCCGATCCACGTCCGCGACAGCGACCATCTGCACGCCTTGCTGACGCATGGCGTCTTGCATGATGTGATGGCCTCGTTCGCCACGAATGGGTTGATTGTTGCCGCGGCGCGTGCGGTTCGTACCCGTGCCAATAGCCGCCATCGTGATGCGATCGTTCGGTCCGATTCGTCGGGCGGCGGGTTGCTCTTGAGCGTGTGCGAGCATTTCATTCGCGTACCACACGGGCAAACCAGCGGCCAACATTCCCCCAAGCGAGCGATTCAAAAACCCGCGGCGGGAAAGGTTTCCACGTTCCACCATGGTGAACTCCTAAGACGTTGTTTGGGAAGAGGTACCGTTCGATGTTAAACCAGCTGAAGGCGAAACGCAAAGAAAAAGTCGTCGCCGACGCTGGTGCTCCGCACGCACGTCCGGCACATTTTTCCCACCTTCCACCGTGAAAACGATCTTGCCCGTAGGAAAAGCCGAGCGGCGAAAGCCGCCGGGTCCAACCGCCGGAAATAAAAAGCCCCTTGTTGTGTACAAATGTACCATAACGCGCCCTGCCTTTGCAAGCATGGCTGTGAAAAAAATCGCGATTTCCACGTTTCTCCTGGGCAATCGCGTTCCTCGGCTCATCGTGAACACGGCGGTGCGATTGGCTCGCACGTCGCGGCGATGTACAATGGGCGGATCCGTTTCGTGGAACCGTCGCCGTACCTTGAGGTGCTCATGCCGCTCGATTGGAAACCGTGGGTGGATTTCGTGCGGCAGCACCAGCGGTTCGCCATCGCCACGCACGTCCGACCCGACCCCGACGCCCTGGGATCGCAACTCGCTTTGGTTCAAGCACTTGAAGACATGGGGAAATTCGCGGTTCCGTTCATCGCGAGTGCCTGGCCGCCCCGCTACGACTTCATGGACCCCGACCGCCGAATCCACCGTTTCAATCCAACGGATCCGTTGCTGGAGACCTTGGACGCGATCGTCGTGGTCGACACGGGCACATGGAATCAGCTGGGGGATTTTGCCACCTTCGTGAAATCCACCTCGGCAGCGCGCCTCGTCATCGATCACCATATGTCGCAGGATGATCTCGGCGGGATTGCCCAGGTCGACACCACGGCCGAGGCGGCGGCAAGGCTCGTCGTCGAAGCCATCGATGCGCTCGGCCTTGCCATCACCCCCGCCATGGCCAATCACCTGTTTGCGGCCCTCGCCACCGACACCGGCTGGTTCCGCCATCGCAACACACGCCCGGAAACCTTCGCCTTGGCGGAAAAACTCAACCGATTCGGTGCTGATCCAAGTATCTTATATGAATTGATCTACGAACAAAGCACGCTGCCTCGCATGCATCTGCTTGGCTTGGTGCTCCATCGCATGAAGCTTCTCGCGAATGGGAAGGTCGCCATCACGGAAGTCCTTCGCTCCGATTATGAGGCGACGGGTGCGATTCCCCAAGATACCGAAGACATGGTGGGGCATACGCGAAGTCTTGTCGGCGTGGAAGTTGGCTTGTTTTTCTTGGAACAGCCCGCCGGAGGTGTTAAGATAAGTTTTCGATCCCGTAGTCGGGTCGACGTGGCCAAGATCGCCGAACAGTTCGGCGGAGGCGGTCACAAGCTCGCTTCCGGCGCGATCCTACCCACCACCCTGCCGGAAGCCAAGGAACGCGTCTTGAAGGCGATCTTCAATGCCGTGGATTCTCTCGCCGATTGAACCTACCGATGGGAAGTCAGGTTGTTCGACTTTCGCCCGTTTTGAATCTGCTCGTTGCGTTTCGCACGTATCGTTCGGGAATTCGCTTCGCAGCTTGGAAACAACGGACTTGAACGAGTACCAGCAAAGTTTTACATTATGGAGGCCGTTCAGAGTCCATCCGGAAAGGTTCAGGAAGGTTCCAAATCTTTTCGGAAAGGCTCTCAGGCCTTTCGCTTCACGTTTCGTTTCACGGAGCGAACTGAAGCTCTAGGGATATTCACCATGCATCATCCTACCCCGCCCTACGACCCTACTCGCCGTGGTTTCATTTCCTTCGTCACCAACGGTCTCGGCGCGATCTTCGCCGTGATTCTGGGTGCGCCGGCCGTGGGTTACATTCTCGATCCATTGAGCCGAGCCGTCGGTGCCGCGTCGATGCGGCTCGTCGAAGGCGTTCGGTTCGATCAACTCGCCACCAACGTGCCGATCCAAGGCGTCATACGCGATATCCGCCGCGATGGCTGGACCCTTTATCCGAGCGATACGCTGGGGCGGGTCTGGGTCGTGAAACGAACCACGGGACCGTTGGATCCGGAACGATTAAGGAATATGACGCAGGAGCAACGCAATGAGCAAGTCGCCGTATTCACGACGATCTGCCCGCACTTGGGATGCTCCGTGAATTTCAACGGTTCGAATTTCGCATGCCCCTGCCATGCCGCGCAATTCGCGGTCAACGGCACCCGCCTGAACGACGAAAACCCCGCGCAACGCGGCATGGACACGCTCGATTGGACCGTGGACGATGTGGACCCGAATCGCCTTCGCGTCGTCTACCTGAATTTCCAGGCTAGCGTCGCCGAAAAGGTCACGGTTTAAGAATCGCGAAGATTTTCTTATGTCTTTGAATCGCAAGCTACCGCACCCCCTGAACCGCACCGAAGGACCCACGCGTGGCTGGACAATTTTTCGAATGGCTTGACCATCGCACAGGCTACAAGACGTTGGTGAGCGCCATGCTCATCGAACATATCCCTGGCGGCGCCAAGTGGCGTTACGTCTGGGGCAGCACGCTTGCCTTCGTCTTCTCGCTGCAACTCATCACCGGCGTGATGCTGATGACCGCCTACAGCCCCAGCGACAACTCCGCGTGGGGCAGCGTCCATTACATCCAGTACCAGATGGATTGGGGTTGGCTCATTCGCGGCCTGCACCATTTTGGCTCACAAACGATGATGGTGCTCATCGGATTGCACATGCTCCAGGTTGTCATCGCCGGGGCGCATCTTCCTCCTCGGGAATTCAACTGGTGGAGCGGTTTGGTTCTCCTGGGAATCACCTTCGGATTGAGCCTTACGGGTTATCTTTTGCCTTGGGATCAAAAAGGTTACTGGGCAACGCGCGTCGCCACCAACATTGCCGGCAACACACCCGGGATTGGCCCCTATCTGCAGCGCGTCATCGTCGGCGGTGCCGACTATGGCAACCACACGCTGACCCGATTTTACGCGTTACACGTCGGGATCCTGCCGCCACTTCTCATCGGTGTCTTGATTGTCCACCTCGTCTTCTTCCGTCGTCATGGCGTCACTCATCCGGCGAATCCGAAAGGCGAAGGTGGTTGGTTCTGGCCCGATCAGGCGTTTCGCGATCTACTCGTCTGTTTGGTGATTTTCGGGATCATGCTGGCGCTCGTGCTCAAAGGGCATGGCCACGCCGTGGAGGCGCCTCACGATCCCACCGTTCCCGAACCAAGTCTGTACCAAGAATGGGCCAAAGCAGGACAAAAAGGACTCGGAGCCAATCTCGACGCGCCGGCTGATCGTGATACCTCCAACTATCCGGCTCGGCCCGAATGGTACTTCTTGTTCCTGTTCCAACTGCTCAAATACTTCCACGGCGAACTCGTCACCGTCGGCACGTTCTATATTCCCAACGGCGTCATGTTCGTGCTCGCGTTCCTACCCTTACTGGGTTATGGCCGAATGCGAACCTTCGGGCACCTGGTGAGCATTTTCGTGATCATCGTGCTATTCGCCGCCGTGATGGTGCTGACCTATCAAGCGATCGCCGAGGATTCACCCGAACCCCTCTTGCCCATCCTTAGCCATAGTGGCGGGGAGAAGGCGACGGAGTTTCAAAAGGAAGTTCACAAGGCCGAGAAGCTGGCGGCACGTGCGGCGCAGCTTGCCATGTCCGGCATCCCCGCGAGTGGTTCACGTTCCTTGCTCCGCAATGACCCACTCACGAAGGGCCATGATAGCTTCAAGATCCACTGCGCCACCTGCCATCAATACACGCTCAAGGAAGGCGACCATTTTTCGCCGTTCATCAACGATAAATACACCGCGAGCGATTTGGGTGATTACGCAAGTGAAGCCTGGATCCGGGGCCTGTTAGAGAGCCCCGGGGATGCGAAATATTTTGGCCGAACCGACCTGCAAGGCATGCAGAAATGGAAGAAGGGCGTCCTCAAAGCCCGCATGAAGATGTCGAAGGACGAAATCGAAAAAGAAGAGGCGGAGTTCACCACCATTTCTAAATGGTTGGCCGACCAGAAAAATCCTGAGGAAAAACGCGATAAGAAACTTCACGCGTCGGCGAAAGAGATGTTCGAAAACCACTGCAGTTCGTGCCACAAAGTCGGCGACCTGGGCGAAAATGATGCTCCCGAACTTACCAACTATGGCTCCGCCGACTGGATTCGCATGATGGTGATGTCGCCGGCTCATAAAACGCGGTATGGAGCGAAAAACACCATGCCCGCGTTCCGCACGATCGAGGGCCCTGGTTCGGAAGTCTCGCTCCGCGAGTTTCTCGATGCCAATCCAGAGTTTCCCAAGGATAAGATCGTTCGTATCACGGAGGTGGAGCGCGAGATGATCATTCGCTTCATGCTCCGAGATTATCGCACCGTGTTTGGCGGCGAAGTGATCGCCGCTCCGCCTCGCTAACTTGGACCCGCCTTCCTTTTTGTTTGCATAGGAATTTGAAGTTCCAATAATCAAGAAGCCAAGATCCAAACAAATTCCAAAGTGCAAAAGGAAAGGGAAAAAATCGGACGTGGTTCGTGGCGATTCTTATTCGGATCTGGTCCTTGTTTGGATCTTGGCTACTTGGAACTTGGTACTTCGCGGCTTGGCCGCGTTAGGTATCAAGAATTCGCAGAGAACTTCTTTTGTGTGGCGTGTACTGTTTCGTGGAACCTGAATAGGGAGAGTTCGAAGATGAAGCATGTTCGAAATTGGGCCCTTGGCGCTGGGTTTCTGGCGCTGGGCCTTGCCGTGTTGACCGGATTCTCGAAGGCCGGCGACGGCGATGCGAAGGCTGACGCCCGCAAGGTCTCGGCGCTCGTCAAGAGCGGCGACCTGGAAGGCGCCACTTCCTTGGCGGCCAAGATCGCCAAGGGAACGGATGTCGAGGTCATCATGGAATTGCTCAAGCTTTCGAAGAAGGGTGGCTTGGGCGTGGGTAAAGGCGTGACCAAGAACGACGGTATCGAAAAGAAGTTGCAAGAAATCGCACGTGACGCCCCCGCCGCCAGCGACATGGCGAACCTGGAGCTCATGGGCTACGACATTGCCGCCGTCGCGCTCATGACGCACGCGAAGGCGCCGGCTTCGGACAAAGGCAAGAAGTCGAAGAAGGATTGGGTGAGCTGGTCGAATGACATGAAAGAGCATGGCATCGCGCTCGCCGCCGCCGCCAAGAAGAAGGGCCCGGCCGAAGTGAAGATGGCCGCCACCAAGGTCAACCAATCCTGCAACAACTGCCATTCCGTCTTCCGTTAATCGGTCAGGCCTCTTGGCCACTGATTTTCGACCCGAAAGCCCAAACGAAACCGTTTGGGCTTTCTTCTTTTCCCACCGTCACCCTCGCTGAATTTGGCCACGGAGAAATTCCAAAGACCGCTGCGCCGTTCGCACCGCATCGTGGCTATGACGACTCAACTCGACGTGCAATCCTCCCGAATAAGAAGCATCTCGCAAGGCCTGAAAGATAGGTGGAAAATCCATTTCCCCTTCGCCGAACATGCGATGATCGTGAACGCCCTGCACCATGTCTTCGAGGTGAATGTTCCACAGGCAATCACGCCAATGATGGACGTGTTCCGCGACGGTTCCGTCGCTTAGGCAGTGAACATGACCCACATCGAGGGTCAGACCAAAGTTGCTGGCATCGACTCGACGATGCAGGTCCGCGAAACGAGCCATGGTGTCGATGAACATGCCGGGTTCCGGTTCGAATGCGAGTCGGACGCGACGCGACCGTGCGTACTCCGCGAGGGATCGGCATCCCTCGACCAGACGCTGCCAACCTGGATCCTGTGGTTCGTCTTTTGGGAACGCTCCTGACCAGAAGCTGACCGCGTCGGCGTTGAGTGCTTCCGCGAAATCGACGCAGCGGCATAAAAAATCCAGCCGGCGTTGGCGGTCTTCCTCGGCGTCGCTCAGGAGGGTAGGTTGGTGTTTCCGCCACGGATCGAGCAAAAACCTTGCGCCGGTTTCGATGACGCAACGCAAACCATATCGATAGAGGATCGCATGGACCCGTTCGACTTGCTGCCCTAAATTTGGATCCGTGGGTTCGAGCGCGTGGTAATCGACGGTGATGGCTACGCTTTGATAGCCTTGTTCACCAAGGATCACCAGAGCATCTTCGAGTCGATGGTGAGCGAATCCATTCGTGTTGTAGCCGAGCAGCATGGAACGTCTCCGTGTGCGAACCAGTCCAAGAGCAACGCTATTTTTTCACGCTCGCTAACTGCTCTAAAACGCGGAGGGAGGTTGAGACGATTGCGAATGCGTGGAGTTTCCGCCTGGCCTTGCGGGTGTCTTGGATCGGCGAAGCGAGCGCCAAACGAAATTCACGCGGACGAAGATTGCAAAGGCGAGAATCGCAAGTCCCACGCCGCTCCAACCCCACGCGACCATGGCCCAGACCGCTCCGGTGGCGAGCGTCTCGGGGAGGAACACACGCAGCCAGGAAATTCCTCGCTTGAGGAAGGACAGAGCGATGAAACCTATCGCCCCCGCTGCCCATAACTCCGTGAACGATTGACGTGCGTTTTGTGCGATCGAGGTGTCGTTTCGCAATTGGAGTAAAACCTCCGCTCCCGGCTCGGCAGTCCAATAAAGCGGCACGCCCACGGGTTCCATGAAGTCGTTGGCTTCCCCAAGTGAGGATGCGGAATTCCTCGGAGTAGGTTCGACCTCCTTTTTTCGCGACAGATCGAGCAGGGAGCGTAGCCGTTTCAGGGAAGCTGGATTCGTCGGCGAAAATGCGGATGCGACCAATTGCGATTCCAAACTACGTTCGAGCCAAGCCGCGCGTTCGACCTTGTTGGCCTGAGCACGGTCTCTTCCCGCACGCGATGCCAAGTAAGCGTCGGCCTTTTCCGCTAAGAATTCCGCATCGGGCAGGATCTGCAGGCCCTGGGTTTGGCGGACGCTCCAACCAAGTGGAACCCACACACAGCCCGAGCGTCCCAGGGGAACGTGACCAGCGATGCGTGGAAGCGCTAACACGGGCTGATCCAGCGGTTCGCGCCCCATGGCGTAACTCCATTGAACTTCGACGTTGGCGGTGCCCGCGTTCCGCGTGAACGGAATGCTAAGATTTTTTTCTTGCGTCACTTTTGGCACGGGCAATCCGTTCACTCGCAAATGCCTTAGCTTCGCACCGTCGGGGAGGCGGAATTCCAACGGTTCGCCTTCGTGGGCCACATGGAAGTTACAAACGTGAAGCCAGTCCATCGCCGCGCCACGAAAAACGTGATACGAGGAAAGATCGATGCGAAAGCCTCGGGATTTTTCCGAAGCCGGCAAGCGTTGGAAGGCCATGCGATTCTTCTCGTGCAAATTCACTTGGCCGGTGTTGGCTTCGAGCAGCTTCGGGTCGTTCACCTCCCACCCGGCGATGCGATCGGCCGGCACCCGAAGGTTCGTCCATTTCACGGAACGCTTGGAGATCCGCACCCCGGCAATTTCGAGTTGGGGAGCCTCCCAGACCATTCCGTGATCCAGCTTCTCGCGCCCTCGCACGAGGAATTCCAGACGTGAAGGCGATTTCGACGGTATCTTCGCGGTCCATTCAAGTTCCTGTTTCGCTCGCTGGAATTTGAGATTCCCGGGACCATCGAGTTTCCAATTCGTGCCGGTCCACTCACCGGGGACACGAACTCGCAAGGTCGGCTCATTCGTCACGGCGCCGGCGTGAAGAACCACCGTAGCCTCATAGTGGATCTCGCCTTGTCGCTCTTCGACATGAACGTTGACCGAGGCGTCTGGAATCGGCGGCGTCTTTTTCCATTGGAACGCGATCTGAGGCGGTCCCTCGCTCGAGAGCAGCGCGTATCGGCCCGGTACGGATTCAAGAAGCTCCTTTTTCGATGCCTCGACATGGATCTTTCCACCAGGAAGTTCCGCAAGGATTACTTCGTGCATTCGAACACGTATACCCACGGGAGTGATCGTTGGTAGGAGCTGACGCCCTTTCTCCGCGTTGAGGTACCAGCCAGATACGACGACCTGGAAATCGGTGTTTTTCGGCGGGGGCTTGAGCCAGACGGCCAACTTGCCGTCGCTGACGTTCCAGTGGTGCAAAAAATTGCTTCCGGTGGTCGCGGAACCTGGCGCGACCAGGCTATCAACATCCAAGATCTGAAGTTGAGGCGGAACGGTGAATTCGAGATAGGAAGCGCCGCGGTCTTGCGTTCGCATCGTCCATTGGGCGCGAAATCGGCTTTTGAGGCCAAGGTGCCATTCCACGAGTCCTTTGCTCGCCTCGGGGCGCTGGGGACGTAGCTCCAGTTCCAATCCCGCGTTGCCGCTGAATCGGCGAAACGTGAAGCCTCGGTTTGCCGTCTGCGCATCCCAGCTCAAGTGTTTGACGCGATCCTGAAAGCCCGAGGGTGACAAACCCACGACCGCCAAGTTTTTCGCGCGTTCGATCGTTTCAAATCCGTTCGTCAACGAATATCCCAACGTTCCTTCGCTCGGTATGGCCTGCAATGGATTCGGTAAGGGCAAGTAAACGGCACCCGCGCGCACCGGCACGCGGGGCACCCATTCGACGGCCAGCGAGAACGTCCCGGAGATGGGCCGATCCCACTCGATCTGTAACATTCGCTTGCCAAGCACGTTCGCGACGCGCATCTCGAGCATTTCGCCCGAGCCTGTCGCCAGCGGGGTGACTTTGCGAAGTTCGAGTTCGTCGGGGATGCCGATCGTGAATTGACTGGTCCCAGTTTTCGCGATCGTGTATTGAAACATGCTGAACAAGACAGGGAAAGGACTACGCAAATCCCACCAGTGAGTTTCTTGAACCTGGTTCGCGGGCGTTTTCGCCGATGCAACGGATCCGTTCGTCCAGCGAACCGCGAGCGTGGCTTCGCTCCCCAACTGCCCGCGCAATTCGCCAGGCTTTTCGCCTGTGCCCGCGGTCCATTGCTCGGCGCCTTGACAGACTTGAAACTGGGTACCAAAGGTTTTCCCCGCGAACGTCACGCTGGCCATGCTTTGCGAAACACGCGGGATCGAGAACCGAACTTCGACGGCGTTCGTCCCCGCCTGCGGACGGGTTGGCGCCTGGAAGCTGAGCGTCAAGCGATGGGTTCCTCGGCTTTTGATTGGGAGCTTGAATCCGGCGGCGTCGGCGACGGGAAAGACGGGGACACCATCAAGAAACACGCCTTCTTGAAGCTGAACACCCTGAAGTGGCAACGTCAGCACGCCCTTGGGTTCGCGTTGGTAGATCTCGAATTCAGCCTCCCATTCGGAAACCCCTTCGAGAACTTTTCCCTGATAACGTGCCCGCGTGATCACGACGTTTTTGAAGGCGTTGGGCGTTTCGTCCTTCGGCGTCGAGATTGCTTTGAGAACGTCGGGCTCCGTCATGGCTTGCCAATCTTGGAGCGCGGGATCGAACCAAACGAAGATGGTGTGCACGTCGGCCACGGTTTGCGCCGCCGACCATGAAGCCAGGACCACGAGCATGAACATGGAGGCGAAGGATGCAGTCGAACGGTGCGAGGTGGAGGTAGGGCTACGCACCTTGGAATCCTTGGCATACAGCCGGACGATCCAGATCAGCGAGAGAAACCCACCACCGGCGAGAAAGGGCACTCCCAGCCATTGGCCGAGCGTGATCGGTGCCCAGAGCAGGCCGAGCACGAGGAGGGTGAGCAGGATGACCAGAACGCGGAAGGATCCCACGAGAGAGCGGCGCCGATTGACGAGTGCGAAAAGTCCCGCCAGCAGTGCGACCCAAAACCAGATGCCCCACGCCAGAACGCTGCCATCGAACAGAAAGACGTTCGCCGCGTCGGGTTCGAGGTCGAGCCAAGAGACCGCTGCCTCGGTTCCGAAATCCGAGCCTGTCAGCAAGGGATCGGGCGAGGCGAACGTTTCCTCCGCTTGAACTTCGCGGAAAAGCCAGGCGGGCAAGGAAACAAAGACGCCGGTCCCATCTCGGCCATGCTCGGCGGCGTTCGCGATCGCGGACGACGGTTCACCGCCACTTTGAAAGAGAGCGAGCCGACGCGCGCTTGTCCAGACGATCGCACCTTCGTGGTACCAGGGTCGAATTCCGACAGCTTCCCAAAACGCGTTGGACGATTTCATTTTCGCGTGGGCAGGCAAGGGGCTGGCAGGTTCCAAGCGAAGGTCGGAGAACGCCGTCTGATCGATGACCCATGGGGCTGTGTCTTTACGGTGGTGTTTGCGAAGCCGACCGAATGCTTCGCCAAGCGAACCGAGTTTCTGCAATTCGCCACGTATTTCTTCTTCAGAACGATTTAATAGGATTTTTGCCGGTATCGATCCTTCGGGCTCGGACGTCCAACCTAATTCACGAAGCGCGGGTTTGCCCAGGCGCCAAAGCGTCGAAATCGACCATTCGAGTGCGGTGATCGAATCCATCCCTTCCCGGCGAAAACGCTGATCGCTCCACGTATGTAGTTTTTCGGGAAGAAAGAATCGGCGATGTACGATGGAGGGCGCGCGAGCGAATCGAGGGCCGGGCAGGGGACATTCGCCGCCAAACAAATGAGGCTGCCATTTCGTGGTGTAAAGAATTTGCAGACGTTGCTTCCCCAAAGGCACGCGAACGTGAATCTCTCGGGTGTCATCGTCGGCATCGGTTTCCACCACCTGCAGCCAATGTCCCTTGGCACGCACGCCTTCGCAGTTGGCGGACCTGGGCAAACGAAAGGAAACCTCCGTCGACGTCGTGTTGTTCCAGGCGATTTCGTACTGATGCAGACATCTCCCTTCCCCAAGAACCCGTACTGTCCAAAATGCCTGATCGGGATTCCACGCTTCGTCCGCGAACGTCGGCTTAGGTCGAACACGAATCCTCGGATTCATCGTTCGGACGTCCGCGATGAATGGGCGTGGCGATGCGTTCGCAACGAGGTTCGGATCCTCGAAAACAAGCTCGCCACTTTCCGCTTCGACCGTGGCGGTGAGTTCGCCCACACGACTATTCAAGGGTCGAACCCAGGGAAGGCAGAAAGCCGTCTCGGCTGCGTTCTCGTCCGCGGCAATGGGTCCCTCCACGGTCACCGTTTTCTTGCCGCGAAGGGGAACAGGAAATCGAATGCGATACCAATGGCGATGCGATAGATCCGTGACCAAAGTAGCCTGGGCGAATGGATGTGGCGGACCCAGCAAAAGCATCCATGGCGGAGCTTCCCCGAACGGTAGCCACGTGATCCTCGGTGGATCCGCCTCCGGCGATACGACGCGAGGCGAACTTGCCGATGGATGCATCCAATGAAAATCCAAATGTTCGATCCCTTGAGATCGGCCTTCGATCTCGAAGGTAAACCGCGCGACTCCGTGACGATCGCCCAACTTGATGTGCGAGCGGACGGAGACATCGGGGCGGGGCAATCGACGCGCGACGTTGATCTTGCCCGTGGGTGTTTGGTTGCGAAACGCGAACGCGAACTCTGGCCGATCCATACGCGCCAACCCGGACGCATTCTGATCGACGGGGGATAAATTCGACTCCACAAGCTGCACCGTCACGGACGGGTCGGCTTGGATTTCCAAGCTTCCGTCTCGAGCCGAGGTGTCTTGCGGAACCACTTGCGGGAAATCAAGCAGGGATTGCGTCGATTTGGTCCGCTGCGCTCCTCGCATCTCGATCTTCAATTTCGCTTCCATGCGAGCGTCGAGTGCGGGATGAAGTTCCACGATCAAAAACCCCGCGTTCACGTACCAGGAACGCAGTTGTCCCGCCATGGCCATCGAGACCTGATGAACTTCCCATCGTGAAGAAGGCGTGGGGAGCTTGACCGCCAGGCGATAAACTCGGCCACGTAGGACGTGGTAATCGAGTTCCGCATAGAGAGATTCACCATCCGGTTCCAAACGCCAAGTCGATTTCTGCTCGACGTAAACCTCGGCTTTTGAGCGTTCCACCCACAGAATCGGCCGTTTCTCCGCTTTGGCAGGGTTCTCACCCGTGTTCACGAGAAAGTGCTCGAGTCCCCCGTCGGAGTTTGGGTTGGTTTTGTCGAGGCGAAAATCACCTAGGTCCCATTTCTTGAGCTGAAGCTCTGGGTGAATGACGAGGCGGATTTGCTCTCCACGGGAAGCCATGTCGCGCACGCGGACACGGGGCACCGTGACGCCCTCCGTGGGGACCTCCACCCGCTGGCAGATCAGCTTCAGGTTTGGAACCGTGCCGCCGATGGGCCGACGAAAATGCAGTTCGAGGAGACCAGGGCGAGTTTTTTCGACATTCTTTGCGCCGGGCGTGCTGGCAGCAGGGCTCGCGGGCGTCCACACGGATTTTTCAATTTCCGCAAACCGCGACTGAATATCCACCGGCTCCCAGCCCTCTTCGACCTCGAGGGCTAAATCTTGAAACGCACCCAAGGGAGTTTCCAGCGAAAAATCGAACTCCACGAGAACCCGATTGGGGTTCCACTGCAATTTCCCAAGCGTTTTAAAAAACGCGACGATTCCTCCGGGTAAGGGGTTCTTGCGTAAAGAAAGCTCGAAAGGGCCTTTTCCTGAGGTCGTGATCTTCCATCGTTGAAGATCGCCACGTTCGGTGGGCGTGGGCCCTTCGACCACTCCCCAGGGTCGGCTGAATATCGGCGTCATTCCTTGGGGAATCTTCAACTCGATCGACGTGCGCGGGCATTCCGGAAGCTTGAATTCGAACGAGATCTCCTGGCCTTTGGACTTACCTTGAGCGGACCAGTCGAAAAAAACGTTGGTTTGTTCGGGGCCTTCCACGAGAAGCCCCGCGGATTTCCCATCGAACTCGCCCAGGATCGCGTCGCCCCCTTGCTGCCATTTCACGTTGGCCAGCGCGAGATTGAGTTGTCCAAGCGGCAGAACGGTAGGACCCTTCCCCGCGTGGACTCGCCATTCCCCTCGTCCCTCGCGGAGAGTATCACCCTCGAGAGTTGCCGAATAGGTCGCATGGCGAATTCCAGGGGGCTCGTCGATTGCCTTGTCGGCGGGCGTTTTCGCTTGGTTCAACTTTTCTTCGAGTTCTCGCAACGGCAAGATGACGAAGGCGCCTTCGCGTACTTTTTCCAATTCCTGGGCGACGCGTTCCTTCGTGATCAAAACACGTTTCAGAGAAATGGGTCTGGAGTGCGAGGTCGATGTTTCTTGAGCAGGCACCGGTGCGAACGAAGCGACCCACGCGAGGAAAATACTCACGGGAATCAACGTTCGATAACGGAATACCTTCGACGCCATACCAATCGCTCACGGAAAGAACACACGACGGCTTTTTTTCGAGGCCCTCTTTATAGGGACACCTTGGGTGGTGCGTCGGCGACGGGGAGTTTCAGGTTCTTGGAACGCGTGACGGCGGATTCGTTCGCGGCACGCTGGAAGCCTGGCAAAAAGACCAACTGCCGACGATACCGTTCTTGAAGAATCCAGTGCACGACGCCCACGATGAAGGCGATGAAAAAGCCTGGCTGAAGCCCCAAGACCGCCGGCGGAACGGAAGCTGGATAATAAAGGCACGCCGCCACCAGACTTGCCGCACACACCACGAGGCCCAACAACACGCCCCAGCCAACCCGCGAAACGAAAAAGACGCCAAAAAAGAGCCCGAGAAAAACGCCGGAAAACACCAGCAACCAAAGTGGTAACGGCATGTGCAGGACCATTTGAGGCTGCTGGCTGACTTTGGAAAAGGTCACCGAGACGGAATCATTCGAAACTTTGGCATCCGCTCCCGTGATCCAGACCTCGGCGTCCGCCGCGGACCAGGGCTCGGGAACGAAAACCATCCGATCCCGAACCCACGAATAATCCAGCATCGCTCCCTGGCTCAACGTCATGGCTACGTCCGGCACGGGGAGCCTTAGCTGCCAACGCATGCGTCCAATCAACACTTCTCCATGGATCTTGGGAGGAAAAAGCGTCGTCTGCCAAAGCCGACGTCCTTCCGATTGGTCCGACGGAATGCGAAAGACGATTTCCAAGATATCAGGAAAATCTTGTGCTTCCGTGGGGATACGAATTTTCTTTGGCTGGTTCTCAACGACGTGCCAGGGAAGCTTCTTCGATTTTCCCGAAGTGACGGACGGTTCGCACAAGTCGACGGCCAAGGGGAACTCGATTTCGAGAGGCGCCTCCAATCCC
>WBZS01001792.1_pt1 | contig 15586 bp, 10 predicted proteins | sample 5204201 | NCBI WGS metagenome assembly WBZS01 (sample SAMN12344357, study PRJNA552823) | activated sludge metagenome | biome: Activated sludge suspended growth; feature: Nitrification reactor; material: Wastewater; isolation source: activated sludge from nitrification reactor of wastewater...
CGTCCGGCGACACCGCGGCTTCGCCCACGTCGCCCGTGAACGTGATCGGCTCGGGCACGGCTCGGGTGGCGGCCGTCAGCACCCGGACCCGGCCCGCTTCCCGGGCCGCCATCAGCCCGCCCGCGCTACCCTGGACGAGGCGGGGCAGGCCTTCCTGGCCCTCGGCGACGAGGTAGGCTGGGCGAGGACGCGCATCGGTTGGCTCTTCTCCTCCCACTACGTCGGCCAGGGCGCGGCGGCCCTGGCCGTCGTCGAGCCGGCCCGCGCCATCCTCGTCCGCCACGATGAGTGGCTGCGCGCCGCCGGACTATGCCTCAACGCCGCAACCGTGTCGCAAGAGATCGGCAACTACGACCAGGCGCTCCAGCTGTACGACGATGCCCTCGGCTACTTTGAGCGCGCCCAGGTCAGCGACCCCACTTTGGCCGACGCCGCCGAGATTCGCGCGGCGAAGGCCCAGGCCAACAAGGCGACCGTGCTCCTGCTACGCGGCGATTTTCAGACCGCGCTGCGCCTGCACGAGGCAGCCCGCGCCATCTTCGCCCGCCACGGCCAGACCCTGTCCGTCCTCATCCAGGATCAGAACATCGCCGACGTGTACGCCGGGCAGGGGCACTACGCCCGCGCGCTCCGCCTATACGGCGATGCCATCGCCGGCCAGTCCGCAGGCAACCAGCCCTTCGAAGCCGCCCTGTCCACCTTCAGCCTGATCGAGTGCTATCTCAACCTGAACCTGGACGACCGCGCCCTGGAGTTGGCGCAGGACCTGGCGAGTCGGTTCGAGACCTTCGGCTCGCCCACCGAGGCGGCCCGCGCCCGGGTGTACGACGCCCTGGCCCTGATTCGCCAGGGCGATGCGGCCGCCGCCCTCTCCCAGTTGCGAGCCGCCGCTGAGGTGTTCGCCGTGGCCGGCCTGACAGCCCAGTCGGCCACCGTAGCCCTGTATCGCGGTCAACTCTACCGCCACGAGCAGGCCTGGCCCGCCGCCCTGGACCAGGCGCGCCAGGCAGCAGACCTGTTTGCCGAGCGCGGCCTGCCGCTCCGCCAGGCCCAGGCTGAGCTTCTCGCCGCCCGTGCCGCGGCCCATCTCGGCCTGACGGACGAGGCGGCCCGCCTGGCCCCGGCCGCGCTGGCCCTGGCCGAGAGCCTCGACGTGCCCTGGCTGGTCCAAGAGGTGTCGCACCTGTGGGGCAACCTGGCCGAGGACCGCCAGGACTTCCCGGCCGCGGTCGTGGCTTACGAGTCGGCCATGCGCAGCATCGAGCGCGTTCAGGGGCGACTGCCTTTCGAGCTGAGCCCCTACTTCCTCGACGACAAATTGCAGGTGTATCGGGATGCCCTGGCGTGCTACCTGCGGTTGGGGGATGTGGAGGCCGCGTTCGCCTGCCTCGAGCGCGCCAAGTCCCGCTCGCTGGCCGACTACCTTGCCAGCCACGTCGACGTGCGCCTGCGCGCGCGCCGCCCCGCCAATCAAGCGTTGCTCGACGACGTTGCTCGCCTGCGCGAGGAATACAACTGGTTCTACAGCCGCCTGTACAGTCACCGCCTGGGGACACTGGCCGGCGAGGGCGACGGCGACGAAGGCGAGCTATCGGCCATGGACGAGGCCGCGCTACGGGCCGGGCTGGCCGCCCGCGAGCGCGACATGCACCGCCTGTTGGAGCGGCTCGCCCTAGAGGACGAAGGGCTGGATGGCGAGGCCGCGCCGGGGTCGTGGCAGGCGGTGCGGCCAACGCTGGACGAGCGAACCATCCTGCTAGAGTACTACATCGACGCCCAGCGCGCCGTGGTCTTTGTTGCCACCGAAAGCGGGCTGCAGGTCGTGCCGCTGGACGTGTGCGCCGCCGAGATCGAGACCCTCTTACGCAACTGGCGGCTCAATGTGGAGACCAGCAGCTGGGCGGTGGCGCAGCGGCGGCCCCTCGGCAGTCTGGCCGCCACGGCTCGCCGCCTCCTGCAAGCCCTGCACGACAAGCTCCTGCGACCACTGGCCGGATACCTGGCGACCTACGAGCGCGTAGTGATCGTCCCCTATGGTGTTACCCATACGGTCCCCTTCCACGCCCTGCACGATGGGGCGCGCTACCTCATCGAGGGCTGGGACGTATCCTACTGCCCGTCTAGCCGTCTGCTGCAACTATGCGCCCAGGCCGCCGCGCGCCCCCCTAACAGCGCGCTGGTACTGGCCTACAGCCAGCATGGGCAGTTGCCCTACGTGCTAGAGGAAGCGCGAGCTGTGGTCGAGTTGCTTGGCGGCGAGAGCTACATAGAAGCTGAGGCGACGCGCGCCACCTTGCTCGCCCGCCAGGGTCAGCATGGCGTCCTCCACCTGGCCGCCCACGGCGAGCCGCGCCTCGATAACCCAACCTTCGCCCACGTGGCGTTGGCCGACGGCCCGCTGAACCTGTCCGACGTGCTCAACCTGGAGCTAGGGGGCGCGCTGGTGACGTTGAGCGCGTGCGACACCGGGCGGGGCGTCGTCACAGGCGGCGACGAACTGGTGGGCCTGAGTCGCGGCTTCCTCCACGCCGGCGCCGTGACGCTGGTCCAGAGTCTGTGGCAGGTGCAGGATGCCGCCGCCGCCGACCTGATGCGGCGCTTCTATCAGGCCCTACGCGAGGGCCAGGCCAAGAGCGAGGCGCTACGCGAGGCCCAGTTGACGCTGCTTGACAACCACGGCGCGCACCCCTATTTCTGGGCGCCGTTCCAACTCATTGGGGCGGGTGATGGCCCCCCCGCGCTCCATCCCGCGACCTTGCCAGACACGCAGGAGGTAGACCCGTGAAGTCGTATGACGTCGAGCAGAAGCCGATCAACTATGTCCCCAACGAGGTTTGCGTCGTCGTCGCCACTGAGCAGCCCGTGCCGCCGGCGCGGCTGTACGAGGCGGTACGCAGGACACTCAACCCGCTGATCGCCCAGGTATTGGAGGCCGAGCGCCCCAGGTCCCGCGACCAGGATCGCCTACAACGCGACCTGACGCCGACCTTGCTCCGCCAGCGACACAAGCGCGGCGATTCCCGCCGCCAGGTGACCCTGGAGCCGCTCCGCCGCCTGGATCGGGTGGACCAGGGCACGGCGCTAAGGCCATACCTGCCTTTGCCCGTGGCCGACGGCGAGACGCGCACCCTGCTGTTCTACGCCATCCAGGCCCCACGCCCCGATGGCCAGCGAGACGAATACGATGGCCGGGTGGGGGTCGTGCGGGAGTTGGTCTTGCTGCTCAACCGCCACGCGCCGCGCTGGCAGCCACCGGCGGTGGACGATGTGGCGTTTCGCGTGCGGAGCGTCGGCCCCAACTGGCTTGGCGTCGGGGGGCCTCACTCGTGCGGGGGGCCGGGCTCTTCGCCCGCGCCAATCCGACCGGGCGACACCCGCCTGCACGCTGAGGTGGACAGCGCGGCGTACCAGGGTGCAGTAGCGAGCCAGGCAAGCGGCGGGGATGTAGTGGTGGCCGTGCTGGATACCCGACCGTCCAACGACGCCCTGGAGCGCGCGGCCAACGCGAAGCGGAATCCGCGCCTGACAGAAGTTGCCAGCCATGTTCTCAGCGAGGCGACCCTACCCATGAGCGAAGCCTACTTCGCCGGGTTGCCCGAGGTCGATCCCAACTACAACGCCGACCCCGACGACGCCACGCGCGACTTCCACATCCCCATCAGCGACCACGGCCTGTTCGTGGCGGGCATCATCGCCGATTTCGTGCCCGCCTCCAACATCCACCTGTACCGCGTGCTCAACGAGTATGGGACCGGCGACCTGTACTCACTGGCCACCACCCTCTGTAGTCTACCCGACATCTATCTCAAAGATCGACCGCATCGCCGCCTCGTGGTGAACCTGAGCCTGTTCATCGACGTGCCGGCCGGCGACCGCCGCCTGAAACGCTGGCTGCCCAATAGCCACCGCGCCCCGCGCCAGATGCTGAGCCGCTGGGAGGCGACCTGTCGCCTGCTGGACCCACTGGATGCCAGCCTCCACGACGTGATCGACTGGTTGACCCGCAGCTATCCCGGCCAGATCCTCATCGTCGCGGCCGCCGGCAATGACTTCAGAGGCGGACAGGGCAACCGCCCCCAGACGCGCCCGCCGGCGGCTTACGAGGGGGTACTGGGGGTGGCGGCCGTCAACGCCGACGCCCAACCGTCGTTGTACTCGAACAAGGCCGACATAGGCGGCCCGCGCAACGGCGTGGCGATTTATGGCGGCGACGCACATATCGATCTCGGCAACCCGGTCGGAGAATTACAGGTGGATGAGTCTGCGCCGCCGAAACCGCCCATCGACGCCGTGGTAGGCATCTACAGCGCGCAGCATTTCCCCGACGGCGCACCCAACCGCACAGGGCTGGCGTACTGGTCGGGCACCTCCTTCGCCACACCCTTCGCGACAGGTATCGCGGCCCGAACCTGGGCCGCGAACCCAGGCATGACCGCGAATCAGGTACTGACGACGGTGGTGGGCTTCGGCGCGCTCCTCGGCAACGCCGCGGATCCCGACGGCCCCCTCGACGCGCCGACCATCTTCCTCAAGCAGGTCTAGCGGACGAGAACCTCTGGGATGACGAGGATGCAGTCGGCCAGCTCCACCTCCAGGCTATACGCGCCGGAGGGGAGCTGGTCGAGGGCAAAGCCGCCCGCCTCATCGAGATGGGTCACGCGCTCGTGATCGGTGGCCGGCGCCAGGCGAACGGCTCGCCCCGCCCACAGTGGCTCCTCATCGCCCACCGTGTACACCAGCCCGTTGATAGCGCCGCGTGATGCTGTCTTCGCCGCCGTAATATCCAGGGCAACGACCAGGTCCTCGGCCTCGTACAGGCGCTGGTCGCCGTCAGTCGCGCCGCGCACACCCAGCAGCGCGCCCCGTGGGTGCGGCGGGATGAGGGTGGCGATGACCCGCCGCATCTGCTCGGCCAGCGTCGCTTCGACCACGATTTCATCGGCCATGAAGGCGCGCAGGGCATGAAGCTCGGCGCTACAGCGGGGGCACAGGCGCAGGTGAGTCGCGATGGCGACCCGCTCGGCCGTGGGCAGCCAGCCCAGCTGATACTCACCCAGGTCCTGGGGTGGTGGGCAATCGAAGCGATACAGACTCTGGCGTAGGCCGCGCTCGGTGGCGGCGTATTCTTGCGCCACGGCCACGCACGTCGGACAGGCCTGAATCAGCGCCGCGACGCGCGGCGGAGCGTCGCCATCGACAAAGGCCAGAATATCTTCCCCCGCAATCGATTCTTCGTGTGTATGGCTCATGCGCGGTTCCCCCTCTCAGCTTTCACTAGAGAGAACGCGCGTGCGCGTAAAATTCGCATATTCATCCTAGAAAAGCTCGAATCTCGTCACTACGCCGCAGTCGCTCCAGGACATTGCGCTTGATACGATACACATCCGCGACACTCGCGTAGTGCTCGGGATAACGAGCCTGAATCTCCCCCGGCTTGAGGTCCAGCACAAACGACAGGTACACCACCAGCTGCTCTACGTCATCCTGTAGCTCAGCCTGAATCGATTGCCAGAAGTGACTCGCCGTCGACGCGCCTAAGGCCACGCCTTCCACATCCAGCGGAGCAGCCATCTCCACGGCATCGTCCATGGGGGCCACGTGCTGGGCGTCGCTGGCGCGCGCCTCGTCCATCAGACTACTATGGACGCACATCTTGAGGTAGCGCAGGATAGCAGCCAGATTGGGAAACATGCCAAATCGATCCGGCGACACAGCCCTCCAAAAGCGGGCGAAGGTCTCATTGACCCAATCGTCGTCGCTCTCGTTGATCAGAGCACGCGACGGATGGTGGCGCACCCAGGCCAGGACGATGCGCCGATACTGGACGACGACCCGCTCCCAGGCCTGGCCGTCGCGGGCGGCTACCGCGCGCCGGAACAACTCGAAGCAGCAGTCGCCCTCGCCCCCCTCGCGTCGCAGGTAACGGGCCGTCTCCTCCTGGCACTGGTCGGCCAGGCTGGTGACCGACAGCCCCCTTACGTCCATATCGCCATCCCCTACCAACCGGCGCGAGGGTAGCTGCCCAGCACGCGCACAAAGCTGGCATACTCTGCTAGATGGTCGAGGGCCTTCAGGCAGCGCGGCTCGGCCATGCTGCCCGCGAAATCCAGGTAGAAGTAGTACTCGAAGGGCTTGCCTTTCAGCGGGCGCGACTCGATCTTGGTGAGGTCAATGTCGCGCAGCGCGAACACCGACAACGCCTTGAACAGGCTGCCCGGCACGTTCGCAGCGGCGAACACCAGCGACGTCTTGGCCGGCATGTCCACCCTCGGTGGCGGCGATGCCTCCCGGCTGAGAACCAGGAAGCGCGTGAAGTTCTCCTGGTCGTCCTCGATACCGGCCATGAGAATCGTCATCCCGTACACCTCGGCCGCGCGGCGGCTGGCGATGGCCGCCCCATCGCGGATGCCCTGCTCGCGGAGCAGCTTGACGCTACCCGCCGTGTCGTAGGTCGGCACACGTTCCAGCCCCAGGCGATCGATAGCCCCCTCGCACTGGGCTAGGCCCTGCGGGTGAGAATAGACCCGCCGCACGTCCGCCACATCGACCCCCGGCAGGACAATCAGGTTGTGCACGACCCGCAGATTCACCTCACCGACGATAGTGAGCTGGTGGCGCAGCAGCAGGTCGTAGTTCCGATGGATGGAACCACCGAGGGAGTTCTCGATGGGCACCACACCCTGGTCACACGCGCCGTCGACCACCGCGCGGAACACATCGTCGAACTCAGCACAGGGGACCGGCTCAATCTCGGTGGGGAAATAGTCGATCGCGGCGGCCTCGGAAAACGCGCCGCGCTCACCCTGGAACGCGACGCGCAGGGCCGGCTGAGGTTGGAAGGGTGTAGTCATGATGCTCATCCAAGGGATAGAATCAGTCGCCCTCGCTAGGCTTGGTGGCCGTCGACGACGGGCGCGCCGGCGGCGTATCGGTCTCTAGCATCGCCAGCGCCGCATCCGCCACATGGTTGCGCAAGTCGGCCTCTCGGTCCTCGTGGGGCTGAATAATCAACTCGTCCACCAGAATCTGGATGATGGCAGCCAGCGGCACGGCCAGCAACGCGCCGATCCCCCCAAACAGGGCAACGAAGACCATCAACGACAGCATGACGCCCAGGGTGCTGATGCCCACCGCCGAGCCCATGATCTTCGGGAAGACGATCATGTTCATCACCTGGAAAACAACGATGGTGAACACCACGGCGACCAGCGCCCGGCTGGGAGAATCGGCGAAGGAAGCCAGCCCCACGAAGGTGGCAGTCAGAATCGCGCCGATACCGGGGATCGGGATCATCATCAGCATGCCGCCCAAAATCGCCAGCGCCAGCGCCAGCCGCAGCCCCAGAATGAAGTAGCCGATGCCGATAATAATGCCCGTGACGATGCCGACCAGAAGCAAGCCTACCAGGAACGCACCCACCTGATGCTCGATACGGTAGAGGATGCGGCGCACCGTAGGTTGCTGCTCGGCGGGCGCGAGGGCCACGAGGAAGCGGTTGATACTGCTTTGCTCAAGCATCCATAGCGTACCAATCAACAGGATGGTGACCGTGTTGAACAGCAAGGCCAGCACCGTCGAACTGAACCCGAGCGCCGAGCTTAGCAGGGTGCTGCTGTTCTGGCTCAGATACTCAGAAGCCTGCGTCAGGATGGTATCGACGTTGAACTGAGGAGGAATGGGCCAGGGGAGACGCGCCGCCAGGTCCGCGTAGCCTTCAGCCGCCACCGGCAGCACCGCCCTGACCGAGTCCACCAACGCCGGTATCAGGGATACCAGCAAGATGGGAATCAGCATCAGCGCGACAACGAGAACCAGGGTGATGGCAACAGGGCGCGGCAGGCGCAGGTATTTGTGAAGCGCGTCCACCGGTCCACGGACCGCCAGGGCGAAGATGATGCCCACGAACACGAGAATGAGGGTTTCCCGCACCTGATAGACCGCCCCCGCCAGGACGAGGACGATCAGGATGGTGATGGTGGCCGTGGCGATGCGCCGGTTGGTCCATTCCGTCTTCATGGGTAATCGGCTCCAAAAGTCTCTGCGTACGGTGGGCGTATTGTACCCCAACTTCCCAAACGAGCCAATCGGCAGCGGGCAGCGAGGTAAAGTCAAAGTTGGGTCAGAATTGGGTCTAAATACCTGGAAACCTCGGAATCGGACACTACCAGGCTTGCCTCCCTCAGCCGGTACGGTATAATGTCGCCTGAGGCTGTTCCTAACCCAATTCTCATAATTGCCTCTCAATTCTTTCCAAAACACCCCGATTTGCCTTGCCTGATTCGGGCAATCTCGTATAATCCGTTCCACTCTTGGCCCCACTCGTGACTTCCGGCGGCGGTCGGCGTCACGGCTGTTCCCATGACAGCCCAGATTCATGGGAGCATGGCCTGCTTCTCGCGTCGTCTTGCCCAGGAGAGGACTCGTCGATGCCTCAAATCTTTGGTCCCGGCGCCAACAGCCTGTCGCGGTTCACCATCATCACTCTGTTGCTGGTCGCTGGGCTTACCCTGGCGATACTCATGGCCTACCAGCGATCGTCGTATGTGACCTTCGTCGGCGTGAATCGGCCGCAACCCGTGCAGTTCAGCCACAAGCACCATGTCGGCGATGACGGCATCGACTGCCGCTATTGCCACACCTCGGTCGAAACAGGCGACAATGCCGGTATGCCCTCCACCCAGACATGCATGAACTGCCACCAGTACATCTGGGCCAATAGCCCTTACCTGGCTCCGGTGCGCGACAGTTGGGCCACAGGCAAGCCCATCATCTGGACCAAGGTCCATGACACGGCCCAATTCGCCTACTTCAACCACAGCGTCCACGTGGCGAAGGGCGTGGGCTGTACTACGTGCCACGGCCAGGTCAACGAGATGAACGGCATGTTCAAGACCGAGACGATGAGCATGGAATACTGCATTACCTGCCACTTCAACCCGGCCCAGTTCGTCCGCCCCAAGTCCGAGGTGTTCAACGTCAACTACGCCCCACCGGCCAATCAGGCGGCCCTCGGCGCTCAGCTCGTTGCAGACTACAAGATCGAGAGCCTTGTCAGCTGCTCGACTTGCCACAGGTGACGCCCATGACTACTGAGACCACTCTGGACCTCGCCGCTATTCGCGCCAAGCTCAAAGCCTCCAAGGGCAAAGAATACTGGCGCAGCCTGGACGAGCTGGCCGACAGCGAGGGATTCCGCGAGACGCTGGAACGCGAGTTCCCGCGCCTGGCCGGGTATTGGCCCGACGGCGTCAGCCGCCGCGCCTTCCTCAAACTCATGGGCGCGTCCCTGGCCCTGGCCGGCCTGGCCTCGTGTTCCCCACCCGGCAGCAAGCTCGTGCCCTACGTGCGGCAGCCCGAGAACATCCAGTCGGGCCACCCCCTCTTCTTCGCCTCGGCCATGCCCCTCGGCGGCTATGCCATGCCGGTGCTCGTCGAGAGCAACATGGGCCGCCCGACCAAAGTCGAGGGCAACCCCGAGAGCGGCGCCAGCCTCGGCGGAACCGACGTCTACGCCCAAGCCTCCGTGCTGAACCTGTACGACCCCGAGCGGATGCAGACCCTTACCCAGGACGGACGCATCTCCACCTGGGACCAATTCTCGCGCGCTCTGGCAGCAGCGATCGATACTCAGAAGGCCAAGCAGGGCGCGGGGTTGCGAGTGCTGACGCAGACGGTCACCTCCCCCACGCTGGCCGCCCAGCTCAAGGAGATGACCACCGCCCTGCCCCAGGCCAAGTGGGTCCAGTACGAGCCGCTCAGCGCCAACAACGCCTACGCCGGCGCACAGCTAGCCTTCGGCCGCCCCGTAGAGACAACCTACAACCTCGACCGCGCCGACGTCATCCTGTCCCTGGATGCCGATTTCATGGGCTTTGGGCCAGGCAAGCTGCGCTACGCCCGCGACTGGGCACGCCGCCGCGCGACGAAGGAAGGTCCCGGCGGCATGAACCGCGTCTACGTCGTCGAGAGCATGCCAAGCATCACCGGCATGGCCGCCGACAATCGCTTGCCCATGCGCGCCTCGGACGTCGAAGCCTACGCGCGGGCGGTAGCGGTCGCCATCGGCGCGCCCGTCGATGCGTCCAGCAGCCTACCGGCGGACATCCCGGCCAAATGGGTCACGGCCGTAGCCCGTGACTTGCAGGACCATCGCGGCCGGTCGGTGGTGATAGCGGGCGCGGGACAGCCCGCCGCCGTGCATGCCATTGCCCACCTGATGAATCAGACGTTGGGCAACGTGAGCGCTACCGTCAACTACACCGACCCCGTCGTCGCCGACCCATCCGACCAACTGGAAGGCCTCAAGGCCCTGGCCGCCGACCTCGACGCCGGTCAGGTGGACATCCTCATCATCCTCGAGGGCAACCCCGTCTACGATGCCCCGGCCGACCTGGGCTTCAAGGAGCGGCTGGCCAAAGCAGCGATGCGCGCGCACCTGAGCCTCTACAACAACGAGACGACGCAACTGTGCCAGTGGAAGATACCGGCCGCCCACTACATGGAGGCCTGGAGCGATGCCCGCGCCTTCGACGGCACGGCCACCATCATCCAGCCGCTCATCGCCCCCCTGTACGATGGCCGCACGCCCAGCGAAGTGATCGACGTCATCAATGGGAAGGGCGGGCGAGCCACCTACGACGTCGTCCAGGAATACTGGAAGACCCAGGCAGCGACTGGCTTCGACGCCTTCTGGCAGCAATCAGTGCGCGAGGGAACCGTGCCCAACAGCACGCTGAAACCCGTGCAGGTGACAGCCCGACCACTGGCGGGGCAGGTCCCGCCCCGCCCTAACGCCCCGGCCGAGGCGCTAGAGATTGTCTATCTCCCCGCGCCGAACCTCTACGACGGTCGCTTCGCCCCCAATGCATGGTTGCAGGAAACACCTGATCCCACCTCGAAGCTAGTCTGGGACAACGCGGCTTTCATCAGCCCGCGTCTCGCCGAGCGCGACGGACTGCGGAACGGCGACCTGGTGGAGTTAGGCTATCGTGGCGGCAAGATCGAAGCGCCCGTATTCATCCAGCCCGGCCAGGCAGAGAACTCGGTCAGCGTCTATCTCGGCTACGGGCGAAGCGGCGCTGGCCCCGTCGCCAAGGACGTCGGCTTCGACGCCTACGCCATTCGCGCCGCCAATCCTGTGTGGTTCGACGCCGGCCTGGCCATGCGCAAGACGGGCAAGACCTACCCGCTGGCCACAACCCAGATGCAGCACAGCCTGGTTGGCCGAGACATGGTACGATCGGCGACTCTTGAGGAATTCACCAAGGAACCCAAATTTGCCCAGGACGAGCATCACTACCTCAAGGCGCGCGGCGAGATCAGCCCGGCCGCAGCAGCAGCAGTCGAGAACGACTTCAGCATGTATCCGGGCCACTGGAAATATCCCGGCTACGCCTGGGCCATGGCCATCGACCTGAGCCTGTGCATCGGCTGCAACGCTTGCGTGTCGGCGTGTCAGTCCGAAAACAATATCCCCGTCGTCGGCAAGGACCAGGTGCAGGTCGGTCGTGTCATGCAGTGGCTCAAGATTGACCAGTACTACACCGGCCAGGTCGACAACCCGGAGTCCTACTTCCAGCCCCGCCCATGCATGCAATGCGAAAACGCACCCTGCGAGCCGGTATGCCCGGTCGCCGCGACTGTCCACAGCGCCGACGGCCTCAACGACATGGCCTACAACCGCTGCATCGGCACGCGCTACTGCTCCAACAACTGCCCCTACAAGGTGCGCCGCTTCAACTACCTCCAATACACCGACTACAACGCACCCTCCGTGCTGCGCATGGTCCACAACCCCGAGGTGAGCGTCCGCTCGCGCGGCGTGATGGAGAAGTGCACCTACTGCGTGCAGCGCATTCGCGCCGCCGATGCTACCGCGCGACGTGAAGGGCGCGTCATTCGCGACGGCGAGGTCATGACCGCGTGCCAGACTGCATGTCCCACTGCCGCCATCACCTTCGGCAACATGAACGACCCCGACAGCGCAGTCGCCAAGAGCAAGGAATCGCCGCTGAATTACGGGCTGCTCGAGGAGCTAAATACCCGCCCTCGCACCACCTACCTGGCCGCGATTCGCAACCCGAACCCTGAGCTGGTCGAGCAGCACGGCTAGTTCCCGAACGGAGTGGGACCATGGCAAGTAAGCCTCCAGGTATCCAGGAACTTGAAGAGAAGACCCACGCCCTGGCTACGCCCAACGGGTTCACGACCACGGACGATAGCGGCGCGGCAGCCGTCGTAGCGCCAGGCCTGACCGACGCGAGCATTACAGCCAAGATCAGCAACATCGTGCTGACGCGCAAGACGCCGCTCTTCTGGTTCGCAGGCTTCATCGTCGGCTTCCTGGGCTTCAACCTGATGATGCTGGCGATTACCTGGCTGTTGATTCGCGGCCCTGGTGTCTGGGGTAACAACGTCCCCGTAGGCTGGGCCTTCGACATCATCAACTTCGTGTGGTGGATCGGTATCGGCCACGCCGGAACCCTCATCTCCGCCATTCTCCTGCTGTTCTACCAGCAATGGCGCACCTCCATCAACCGTGTCGCCGAAGCAATGACCCTCTTCGCCGTTATGGCGGCGACCGTCTACCCCCTGCTCCACACGGGGCGGCCCTGGTTCGACTTCTGGATGATGCCCTATCCGACCAACTTCGGCGTCTGGCCGCAGTTCCGCAGCCCGCTGATCTGGGACGTGTTCGCCGTCACGACCTACGCCACCGTGTCGGCCCTGTTCTGGTTCGTCGGCCTCGTCCCCGACCTGGGCACCATGCGCGACCGCGCCAAGAACATCTGGGTGCAGCGCGCCTACGGCATCTTCGCCCTGGGCTGGAATGGCTCGACTCGCCACTGGTTCCGCTTCGAGCGCGCCTACTTCCTGCTAGCCGCTATCTCGACGCCCCTGGTGGTGTCCGTCCATACTGTCGTGAGCTTCGACTTCGCCACGTCCGTCATCCCCGGCTGGCACGCGACCATCTTCCCGCCCTACTTCGTACTAGGCGCGATCTACGCCGGCTTCGCGATGGTGCTGACGCTGATGATCCCGCTCCGCAAGCTGTACGGCCTGGAGGACTACATCACCGCGCGCCACCTCAACAACATGGGCAAAATCATGCTCGTGGCAGGGCTGGTAGTAGCCTATGGCTACTTCATGGAATACTTCAGCGCCTGGTACAGCGGCAATGAGTACGAAATCTACCAATACTTCATCGCACGCCCCTTTGGCCCCTACGCCGTCGTCTTCTGGTTGATGATCCTGTGCAACATCGTCGTCCCACAGGCGCTGTGGTTCACCCGCGTACGCTATACACCGCTGCTACTGTGGATCGTGGCCATGTTCATCAACTTCGGCATGTGGTTCGAGCGCTTCAACATCATCGTCCAAAGCCTGTCCCGCGACTTCATTCCAGCCGCCTGGGGCAACTACTCGCCGACGTTGTGGGACTACAGCCTGTTCTTCGGCACGATAGGCATGTTCATCATGTTCGTGTTCCTGTTCTTCCGCTTCCTGCCGTCCGTCTCTCAATTCGAGATGCGCGACCTGGCGTGGCGCCTCGGTACCAAAAAACAGGCCGGCCGCGAGGACATGATGCAGGGCGCGGACGTCGCTCCGGCCCCTGGCTCGGCAGACTGAGAGTAGGGGAGGTAAGACCATGGCTCAGACGATGACCGAGCACGCCCAGGCCGACCACGGCTTCGCCGGCGAACCGCCCTTGCCCCTCTATGGCTTGATGGCAGAGTTCGGCACAGCACAAGGCCTGATCGAAGCGACACGCAAGACGGCGGCCGCGGGCTACAAGAACTTCGAGACCCACACGCCCTACCCCATCCACGAGCTGGCCGAGGCCCAGAATCTCAAGCGCACCCGCGTGCCAGAGCTGGTCCTCATCGGCGGCGTGATCGGCCTCATCTCAGGCTTCGCCCTACAATGGTGGATCAACCTGCGTGTCTATCCCATGAACATCGGCGGCAAACCGCTGAACAGCTGGCCCGCCTTCATCGTCCCATCCTACGAGATGACGATCCTGTTCGCCGCCTTCGCTGCCGTCTTCGGCATGTTCATCCTCAACGGGCTGCCGCGACCGTACCACCCCGTGTTCAACGTCAAGAGCTTCGAGCGCGCCACGCAGGATCGCTTCTTCCTGGCCATCGAAGCCACCGACCCCCAGTTCAACGAGGAAGACACCCGCCACTTCCTCACTAGCCTGGGTGCGGAAGAGGTGTCAGATGTCCCGCACTAGCCTCGGCTCCGGGCCGCGTCTCCACCTGGGCTTAGGCCTGCTCATCCTCGCGCTAGGCGCTGTGCTGCTGAGCGGCTGCGCCAGCCCCAAGATGAGCTGGCAGACCATGGCGGCCCAGCCCAAGTTCGTCTCCTACGACGAAAACCCCTTCTTCCGCGACCAGATGAGCAACCGGCCCCAGGTTCCCAACACGGTTGCGCGCGGCTTCATTGCCAGCCCCACCAGCGCCTACGTAACAGGCAAGGACGCCGCAGGTAACGAAGTGAGCGAGTTCCCGTACCCCGTGACCATGGCCATGATGGAGCGCGGCCAGGAACGGTACAACATCTACTGCACGCCGTGCCACGGCTACACCGGGGTCGGCAACGGCGTGGTGGTGCAGCGCGGCTATCCGCAGCCGCCCTCCTTCTACGACCCGCGGCTGATCAATGCGCCGGTCGGCCATTTCGTTAATGCCATGAATGCCGGCTGGGCCCGCATGCCCACCTATGCCTTCCAGGTCAACGCCTCGGATCGCTGGGCCATCGCCGCCTACATCCGCGCACTCCAATTCAGCCAGAACGTGAACGTCCAGAACATGTCAGCCGAACAGCGGCAACAGGTGGAGGCGGGAGGCTCACCATGACAGATACCACATACGCCGCCCCACGGGAGTTAAGCTCGATTCAGCGCTGGGCCTTGATTCTGGGCGCGCTGGGTATTGTCGTGGGCCTCGCCGCGCTGTTCCTCAGCCCGCTCCAGTTCTACCGCGGCTACCTGATTGGCTGGCTGTTCTGGCTCGGCATCGCGCTCGGTAGCCTGGGCCTGCTCATGGTCCACCATCAGGCGGGTGGAGCCTGGACCGCCGTCGCCCGGCGCTTCATGGAAGCCGCGACCCGTACCCTGCCCCTGCTAGCCATCCTGGTCATCCCCATCTGGATCGGCATCCCATACCTCTACCCGTGGGCCGATCCCAACTCCGTGGCTGCCAACGCACTCCTCCAGCACAAGCAGCCCTACCTCAACGTGCCCTTCTTCATCGCCCGCACCATCCTGTACTTTGTGATCTGGATTGGCCTCGCATTGGCGCTGAACCACTGGGCGTCAGCCGAGGATCGTGTCAACGACCCCAAATACCACGTTCGCATGAAGAACCTGAGCGGCATCGGCCTCGTACTCCTGGTACTGACAGTAACCTTCGCGGGCATCGACTACGTGATGACCCTGCAGCCCACCTGGGTATCGAGCATCTTCGGCGCGATCGTCGGCGCCGGGCTGTTTGTCGCCGCCGTCGGCTTCCTTATGCTCAACGTAACCATGCTCTACGACAAAGAGCCGCTCTCCGACTATATGAGCCCCAGCATCCTGGGA
>WBZS01001793.1_pt1 | contig 15569 bp, 17 predicted proteins | sample 5204201 | NCBI WGS metagenome assembly WBZS01 (sample SAMN12344357, study PRJNA552823) | activated sludge metagenome | biome: Activated sludge suspended growth; feature: Nitrification reactor; material: Wastewater; isolation source: activated sludge from nitrification reactor of wastewater...
CTTCAAGCATCTGTTTCCATTCCGCCTCCGCCGACTCGCCGGAACGGATCGGATAGTGATCGGGATGAAGCGAAAAGCCCGCACTGGTGATCCCGTTTTCAAAACGCAACACCCACATCCAACCATGCTCGATGATATGGTGAAGTGCCGCGGCATCGCAGGGAAACGGATGCGATCGTACCGCAGCGTCGCCATGTTCCTGCACCAGAATATCATGCCATTTCGAAACATCGGTGAAATGCGAATAGAGCCCACGCGATTGCGCTCGTAAGCTTTCCGGCGCCGTGGATGGAATGTCAAGCGTCCTGGCGAGGAGTTGACCGTCGCCTGTGGCATCGACCACAAAGGAGGCACGGATCGAGAGGTTACCAGTTGGCCGGGCTCCCAGGATTCGCCAGTCGTGTGTCTGGTGCGTGATCGACGTCGTTTCAAACTGATCGAGGTAATCGACGCCCGCCGACTGCGCTCGCTCGACGATGTGTGCATCGAACGCAGCGCGGAACCAGTGCGTATCGGCATGCTCGTCATCAGGACTGGCAGCGACCAGCAACGCGGTGTCATTCGTCGCTCGATGGCAAAATGCTTGCTTCGGTGTATGTTGAAAGAAACTGAATCCTCGTTTCAGACCACAGGGGATCTGGGGGTACTGTCGTTTCCAGGGGCCATATTTCGCGAGCGGCTTGAGCCAGTCGAGGCCATAGCGTTTAGCAATCCGCGCTAATTTGAAATCGGCCAACGGCGTGGAAGATTCACCGATGGCGAACCGAGGGTGCGTTCCGCGTTCGATGAGCGCGACCGATAATCCGCACTGCCGTGCGATGATCGAGAGAAGCGAGCCGCCGAAACCAGAACCGACGACAGCAAGATCGTATTCGTGTTGTGCCATGCGAAATCCAGCGGGCGATTGCCTTCAACCTTTTGCAGGAAATTCCAAGTTACGCAGTCGCGTGCTCAATGGTTTGGTTCAAATTCATTTTCCGAAGGCGAGCAATTCGGCGGCTGTCCGCGCCTTTCAGTTTTTCGATATCCCAAAGGTCGAGAAAGACGCGTCCCGCATTAAGGGATAACCCATATTCAAATGTTCGTTCGGAAGCCTCTAGGGACGGTGGTGCAAATTGCTGGTTGTGAGCCAATTTTTCCATCACACCATTTCCACTCCGTGTTGGGATCAGGCTGCAACATTCAACCCCCACGGAAAAGGCAAAGTCGATCGATTTTCGTGCCCATTCCTCGCCTTCCTCATCGGATAGAAAAGGCGGCCGAATCAGGATGAACGCTCGAACCGACACACCGTCGTCGCGGAGCCTTCGCGTGGCAGAAGCAAAGTCGTCCAACGTCATTTGCTTGTTAAGTCGCGGCAACACCTCAGGGTGGACCGTTTCCAGGCCCATGGCGATTTCTAAGTCGCAGGCAACGCTGCGACGAAATTCTTGGCAACGGCGGCCTACGAGGCGAGGGTGGCATTCAACGATCAGGCGTTCAAAGGCGGCAGCAATCTGAGCAATCGCGGGATAGTCTTCGGGCGGGATCGCGGCGGGATCGAAGAAATTGCCGCTATTGTAAAGCTTCAAATGCTGCCCCGCAGGAAGTTTCGAAAGTCCCCAACGAATCTGTTCCGCGATCTTTCCGGGTTCGATGCGAGTTTCCAGCGTATTCTTCCAAAGATCGCACATCAAACAGCGAAACGGGCATTCACGGTTCGTCAAGAACAAGGTCGCCACATCGACGACGCGTCCGGCGCCGGCGTTCTCGGATTCAAGAAGCCAGGCATAAGGCCGATCCGGAGAAACCGGATTTCGTGGTGGGCGATGGCTAAGAATCCACGCATCCGTTTCAGGCGCCGATCTGAGCGGAGGTAGCTCCAAGATTTTCATAGATCCTCTGGAAAATCCGGCGATATTCGGAGGTTTTTGCGGGGAACAGATTTCCTGGCGAATCGGCGGCACCGTGCTGGAATCGCCGCTTCGGGAAGATCGGCATGGTGATTCCTGTCACTGCCTTTATTCCACGACCAACGACCTTTCCCTTCAAATAATAAAGCCGATCATGATCCCAATTCGTGAGTTCGATAAAGGGAATGCCCTCAGCTACCGCGATCACCGCAGGGCATACGAACGGGCTAAGCCCGACGAATCCCGTCACCGCGAGCGGAGCGTAGGTGCGGGCGTATCCGCGGCTTTGCCCGCCTGAATACGTTAGCGAATGTTTGATGGCATGCACGCCCCACCCTTCCTGGTAGAGCATGAGGTTGTTGAGCACGCTGCGAATCGTCAATTCCGGATTATCTTCAATCGGGTAGTCCTTGAGGTTTTCATCGCCGCCGTCGCCGTCGAGCAGGTATTTCCAGTCGGGATATCGCTTGCGAATACCTCGGCACAGTGCGAGCGCCATGGCACCAGATTGCACATCGAGCGGTTTATAGTCTTCGATCACGCGGATCGCGTCCTCGACGCCGACGTCGGATGCGTTGACGGGAATTTCCTCCAGGAAAAGTTCCAAATCGACTTTTCGAAGGAATTCGCGGGCTTGTTTCAAGTCTTGTCCCCCGCCGTCGACTGCTAATGTGAACGCCTTGAGGCGTGCCGGATTATCGCCTCGTTGCAGCAGGGCGTGGTATGTCAGCAAAAAGACCGCACCGCTATCGACGCCGCCGGAGAAACACACCCCCACGGGTTCGTGTTTGGGAATGCGATTGAGCCAGCGGTCGACCTCACGATAAGCTGCGGCAATGTAACGGGCGCCAATGTCGTCGACATCTGCCGGGAGTGAATTGCGGACAGGTTCGAAAAAACGATGGAAGGTTGGGCTTGGGTCTGGGCAACCGACGAGTTCAATCCGCATCACATGGTGGGCCGGCGCCATCCGCGTGTAGGAGGGATGAAACTGGTCGCCCAGGCCGAGCGTTTCAAGCTGGTTTCGAATCGCGTCAATCCGATCCGCGACGATCAGGAATGGACCGTCATGGTACTTCGCGATGAAGAAGCGTAGCATTCTTCCGATCGTTCGCGCCATGAACACTCGCTTGCCATTTTGCGCGATGAGTGCGAATTCGCCGTCGATTTGGGAAACGGAATGAGCGTCTCCGCTGGCGAGTCGCGTGCGTGCTTCGTCCATCGACATGTTGTAAATCCGATTCCCCGAGGGATCGGTGAGGTCGATGATGCGTGTTAGCGGGATGTTTTGTGTCATGCGATTTCCGGTTCCGCTCGTTCGAATAAGGATTTCTGCAACAGGCTCCGACGAGATCGCTTGTTGTCAGTCCGCGCAGGAGGTCAGCTTGGGCAGCCTGCCTTCGATCCGCGCCAATTCACGGAGAAGCGTTCGGCCGTCGGTGAAAGGCTCGCTGCCAAATTGTACCCAGTGAACGTGGCCGTCTCGCCCAATGATGAACGTTCCATGCTGGAGTTCCCCGGCTTCTTTCTCCGTCGGGGGTAGGTAAATGCCATATTGTTGGGCGACCTTGTTTTCAGGGTCGGACAAAACGGGAAATGCGAACGGCCCGTACTGAGCAAATCGTTTTCGTGTCTTCTCAGGGGAATCCGGGCTCACCGCAAGGATCTCGGCACCGAGTTCTCGAAACCGGTCCATGTCATCATGGAGCGAAAAAAGTTGGCCGACGCAATGGTTGCAATTGTAGCCCAGGTAAAAGACCAAAACCACGGGGCCTCGCGAAGAACGTTCGCTCAAACGCATCGGCTGTTCCTTGTGGTCGCGGAGTGTGAAATCCGGAGCTTTTTGGCTCAAGAGCGCGTGCGACTGGGTAGAAATCAACTCATGTTTTGGATCTAGCAGGATAGACATCAACGAACCGGAAAGCGGTGCGATATTTCGGCTGCGCAGAAACTCGCGTGCGTTGGCCGCCAAATTCTTGCCCGTCGCGGGCGAAGGTGGACCGCCGGATTCTGGGTGCCAACCCCCTAGTACAAGAAGTCCAACGCCGGCCGCCATGCATGCCGAGGCCATCAACCAACGGAACCCATGGAAGAATGCCGTCGAAGGAAGACGCGTGGTCCTAAGGAGCCCCGCGGCCGCCAACAGCAACGCACAGGCGGCGATCCATCTTGAAAGTGGACCTGAAAAAAAAGACTCGGTGGTTGCCGCGTCCGATTCTTCGTTGATTTCGAAGGGTAGGCGGAGCGGCCCTGCCGAACCGGATGGGGTTTCCACATAGATTTCGTAAAGACCAGGCTCGGTCGCGAGATACCGCCAACGACCCCGGGGGTCGGTGCGGGCGCTGGCAATCGTCGTCCATTGCGCGCCATGAAACAATCGAAGCGTGACGTCGCTCGCGGGCCGGCCGTCTTGGTGGCGAACGAGCACTTCCACTTCGCTCCCAGATACGTTCACATCCCCCTTGAATTCCGCGGCGGCCTTGTTCATCGCGACGGCGAAAAGCACGAGAGCCATCGCCAAGGTTCGGAAGAAAATTCGATGCGTCATTGTTCGTCCTCCGGTTTGCCCGCAAAGTGAAGCATCTCCAGAACTGACGACCGCCATTCCAAAAACTGTGGGCTATTTCGTACGCGAGGCCGTGGAAGATCGATCTCGAGGACTCGCTCGATTTTCCCAGGCCGCGGTGTCATGATGGCGACGCGATCGCTCATGTAGATCGCCTCATCGATGTCGTGCGTGACGAGCACCATGGTCGTCCCGCGTGCCTCCCAGATCCGCAGCACTTCATCCTGCATTCGCATGCGTGTGAACTGGTCCAACGCGCCGAGAGGTTCGTCGAGCAGCAACACTTTGGGATGGTTGATCAAAGCGCGAGCGAGCGCGACACGCTGCGCCATGCCGCCGGAGAGTTGATGGGGATACACGTTCGCAAACGCTTCCAGGTCCATCAGACGCATGAAATCTTCGACTTCATGACCGCGTTCGCGAGCAACACCGCGCGCGACCAGCCCCGCGCGGATGTTATGCCGAACACTAAGCCAGGGGAAAAGGTTCGGGTCCTGGAAAATCAGGCCGCGTTCCGCGCTCGGGCCGGCAATTGGTTCCGTTCCAATGTTTAGCTCACCGGAATTCGGTTCGTCGAGTCCCGCGATGAGTCGCAAAAGGGTCGACTTGCCACAACCGCTGGGCCCGATGAGCGAGATCAACTCGCCGGGTTGGATCGCCAGGGAGATTCGGTCCAGTGCGATCATCGCTCCCGTTTCAGGCGTTTGATACGCCTTGGAAACTTCGCGAAGGAACAGAGAAGTTCCTTCGTTTGCGCGTGGTTTTGGTGCCGACGTTACCACCGGATCATTCCCTTCTGCCACCCCAGAACTCGATCGCGAATCTTGAACAGTAGCGTCATGATGCCTGAAAAGAAGAACGACATGATAATAAGGACACCGTAGACTTTCGCATATTCAGCGTAGCCTTGTTGCCATTTAAGATACCAGCCCAGGCCATTCCGAACCCCAACCGTCTCCGCGACGATCAGCGTCAGGAACGAAGCACCGAGCCCCATGAAAAGCCCGATGAAGATGCTGGGTAACGCGGCCGGTATCGCGACATGGAAAATCAGATACCATCGCCCCGCTCCCAGCGTTCTGGCGACGTCGAAATAAGATTTCGGCACGTTCGCGATCCCGGAGTTGGTAAGCATCGTCACGGGGAACCAAACGGCTAAAGCGATCAGGGAGACGCCGGACATGAAGGAACTTTCGAATAGCACCATCGCCAGGGGGACGAGCGCGGTGGCGGGAATGGGACCGATCACTTTCATGATCGGCATGCCCCAGTAGCGCACACCTCGAAACCAGCCGATCATGACCCCCGTGAAGACGCCAAGAAGTCCGCCCAGCACATAGCCGGTGAGCAACAATCGAAGCGACAAGTAGGTGCTATCCAGAAGAATTTCATAGTCTTCGACGATGCCCTGGAGCACCGCATCTGGCCCAGGAAAATAGGGCATCGGCATCCACGCCATTTTGAGCGTGATCAGATCCCAGATCGCCGCCAGGGCGATCGCGCCGGCAGCGAGAGGGCTGTAATGTCGAACGCACTCGCGCAGGGCTCCCACGGTCCATTGGAGAAGAGGCACGAGAAGTGCCAGGCCCAGCGTGATCTGAAGCAAGAACGGGTACAGCCGAGTTGGAAAGTCGCCTTGCCCGTTCGGCAACAGGTGGTGCATTGATAAGGCGGCCGCCGCAGCAATTGCGGGCGCGAACGCCACGAAGGCGCCGGGACCGCAAAAGCCACGGAAATTGGCCGAATCGGAATCGCGAACACTCGGTGCGTTCATGTGCGACAAGGAGTTAACGACCTGCGTAGACAAGGGTCATCTCTCCTTGTTGGGTTCGAGCAAGATTCAATCGAATCGGCCGAACAAGTGCCCACTCCCCCGTCATGGGGAACACGCATTTTTCATCGTCGCAACATAGCCCGAAACCGTCCAAACCCGTACGCCTTTTCGGCAAAGCTGCGAGAAGAGCGTCCATTTGCTCGGCGTTGATCGGCGCTGGAATTCCGCCTCCAGCGACCTGGTCTACCTGTATGCCCTTGACCCATTCGTCGGTTAGTCCGTCCAGGTCCGCCCAGGCTTTTTTCGCCAAATCCGCGGCATTCGTGTTCGCCTTCAAAAGCCCGGCTGTTTTCATTTCGTTCGCCACCACGTCCAAATCCTTTCGGCATTTCGAAACGCCTGGAAGATAATTGAGCTTGGAAATGGCTTGTGCGTTGATTTCCGGCGACGCCGCTAGATACTTCTTTTCGACGGCCAACTTCGCTGCCGCCGTAGGGTTGACGGAGACCCATTTGGCTCCCTTCAGCATGGCACGCGTTACTTTGGCGGCGGCAGCGGGATTTTCGCGCATCAACTTGCCACTGACTGCGGTCGCGCAGCAGAACTCGTCCTTGTAATGATCATCGGTGGCTTGGTCGGCAATCGTTCGAACCTTTTCCTTCACCGTCAAGATCGTGCCGATCGGCTCGGCGCTAGCAACTGCGTCAATGCGGCCTTGATCGAGTGCCAATCCCATGGCGTCTGGTGGGAACGTCACCCAGTCGACATCCTTCTTCGGGTCCATCCCGTTAACGGCGAGCGCTCGGCTTGCGAAAAGATGCGGCGGGCTGCCGAATACGGTGATGCCGATCTTCTTCCCTTTGAGATCCGCCATCGTTTTGATATCAGTCTTGATACCAGCCTGAACGCGGAGGCAGCCCGTGTGCACGCCGCCGGTGATCTTGACGTCGAGGCCCGCCTCGATGGGTTTGAGAAGGTACATGACTAGCGTGTGGTTGGCATCAAACTTTCCCAGCCCAAGGCCGGACTGCAAGCCTTCCCAGTCGGTTTTTACAAGTTCGACATCCAATCCTTCTTCTTTAAAAAAACCGTTTTCGTAAGCGACAAAGATCGGCGGTTCGCACGTCAATCCGATGTAGGCAACTTTAAGCTTGATTGGGTCCGAACTCGCATTGGGCGAATTCGACGAAGGGGCACCTTCTTTTTTTGCGGGTGTCTGGCCGCAACCGGCGAGTACGATCACAAAGAAGGCCGTAACTGAGAAAGCCGTTGTTCGACTTCTAAGCATAAACTGCTCCTAAGTTTGGGAGGCATCCGTCCGTTGGGGCGGGATGCCGTGCATTTGGCCGCGCGCATGCTCGACCAACAATTTCGATGATGAGGTTTTCCAGAGATTCAACAATGGTCGGTAGCGTTCAGCGCGAAAGCGACCACGATGATTGCGTAAAGTTCGGCTCGTTCGAAATACGCGCCGTTGCGCGCTCAATCTTCGCCGATGAACGGGTGTTACCCGCAATAGGAAATGTGTTAAAACCGCGGAGGATGAAAAATGAAATTCGAGGTGCGAATGGAATTTCGGATTGGCTCCAAGACCCGATCGAATCTGTTTTTGGTGATCAGATCGGCTTCCCTTCCTCCACCATGCAACGACGCGCAATCGTCGTGCCGCGATTCGACCTCGGCATGGATAGGAAGGGCGGCGGGGGCCGGTGTTCCCGAGCAATGCGGGCCTTCACACCTGCGGCTTGGAGTTGATTGGTGGCAAGGCTGGCACAGGCCGGCCGACCCTGTTCTGCCTTCGGTTTTCCAGAGCCAATCGAAGCCGAGAAACTCGATCCGATTTCGTTGATTCGAAGGAGTGAAAAAACGCGAAACGCCAGTTTCTTTCTGACCGAAAAACGACGTGTTAAGCGTCTGACTCCCCATCGTGCGATGGCCACAACTGGCATGAGCCGACGTCGAAACCGCCGAAAGCACAATCAATGCAATGGGACAAATCGCCCATTTCCAAAGCACCGATTGTGACTGAAGTTGAACCATCTTCGCTTCTAAGATAGAGGTATCTTGTCGATTCAGACTACTGGGCAAAACCAAGACATTCAAGAGGAATGATTTGATTTCGCAAGCGGTTTACCGTTTCTTGCTGTCCCCAACCGCTCCGTGTGACGGAAAATAACACAACCGAACAACGATGGTTCATGCGACTAGGCGTACTGCCCTTTGATCGTGAACCACCGGATACATCACCGGTCTGGTGGAAAAAAACTCGGTTTCCAGGTGAGGTTGCACCACGGAGCGCGTTTTCTCAGAAACAACCAGCACTCGTCCTTTGGCCCACATCTGTTTTTCCTTCCCGGGATTCTTTTTGCTTAACTATTCCGCCACCTGATTTGCCAACCGTCCGCTAAATGCAGTTTAGGCACCCGTCCGCGACGGGGAGTCATTTTGCCGGGCTCTTTTTTTGGTTCGTTAGGATCTTCGATTGGTTCTCGAGTATTTTCGTTTGGTTCTTGAGAATTCGTTCTTGATTCGATGTAATCTTGCCCTGGTTCTTGAGAACTTTGTCCAATTTGGCCTGGTTGCTCAAAATGGATTTTTGATTGCTCAGGATGGTAACTTGATTTCCAATCAACTTGTCGAGCTTTTCCTGATTGGATTCAATGCGTTCCTGGTTTTCCAGAATTCGCGATTGGTTGCCTATGATGACCTGTTGATTTTCAAGGACTTCGTCGCTCATGGAGATCCTCCTCTGTAGGCATGAAACAGGATGGGTTGTCTCGATCATGCGGTGTAGTGAAATCAAACACAGAAAACGCAAACGGTCAGACTTGAACGCATTCTTGTTACGCGAACTTCGTGTTCGAGGTTCGCGGTGGAATTCATTAAGATTTTCCATGATATTTGAACGAGTTTTTTGGATCACATTCTTACTGATCGACACACTATCGGATTGCAATCGGGTGACTGCCTCCACCTCGGTTTACTTTCTTTCCGCTCGGCGTTGCGCGAATACGTTCTCGCGTTCGAGCGGGAGTTGAAATGCGTCGGCCACGCGTGTCATGTAATGACAGCGACAGGACCACCAAATGACATCCATTGCGCGTTCCATCCCAAACTGACTTATCAGACTTTGAACATCGTGTCGATCGATGGCCCAGGGAGTCCGAGCTTGCTTTCGCGCAAAGGAGAACGCCACCTGTTCCGCATTCGTGAATCCACTCCAATCACCTGTTGCCAAGAGGTGCGTTCGTTCGGCGATTTCGTCGTTCTTGAGACCCGCGACCGCGAGCAGCATTTCGCAGTGGCCCATTCAGTAAAAGCAGTGAAGGCTTCGCGTCACCACCCAGAATAGGCTCTCGTCGAAAACGCGATCGGGATTTGCCTCCTTGGCGTAGCTCCGAGTGCAGGCACTCCAACCCAAGGCCAATTCCGGCTGGTAGCCCATACACACCAAGCTCCATTTCACCCGGTTGGGTCCTTTTCGCTGCATTTCCTCTGGGAGCTTCTTTGCAACATCTTCCCACAATGGAACCGGGATTCTGCCGGCCTTCGACTTTTGAACTTCAAGGCTCGCCTGAAGCGTCTCGTAATCTTTCGACACCCAATCAGCGTCCACGATTTTGGTGGCGAGCCGAGGTGCTTGAAACGGAGGTGCCTTGCGTGGCAGTGGGGAGTATTCCTGAGCGGGCGCCTTGGAAAAACGGTAATCCCGGGATGCCATGTTCGCTTCGGGCAAGACTCCGAGCGACAGGAAAATCCGGTCCTGAAAGTTGGCATGAGCCAATAGCAGTACCATCGCCACCACGGGGCCATCCCCGAATTGCTTGCGCAACTCCGCGACTTCCTGGTCGGTGATTGTGTAAGCCGCGGCGGTCAGCTTGTGGGCGAAGAGCAGAGGGGCGCGCTCCGTTTTGGGCCAAGCTTCTGGTCCTTGTTGCAGCGATGCCAAGACGCTTGGGCTGGCTTTGAGTGAACGCAAATCCGCCTCGGCCTGAGCCAAACCATAGGGACTTCGATTCGCCTTGGCGGCGATCCAGCGCATCTTCGCCCGTAGCATCGGATCCAACGGACTCTGAACCCGAATTCGATGATCCAGCTCCAGCATTGCCGCCACGGTGTGTGGCAGGGATTTCGCGAGTGCACGTGCCCATATCGGTAACGGAGTTTCCTTTCCGACCTCGGCCTCGGGAAGAAATTTCCAGGCTTCCTCCGAGGAAAGCAATGGCACGAACGCGGGCGAATCCTGCCCGAACGCCGAGGCCATGCCGAAACCTGTCACCAGACCAGCCAAAACCGACCAGAGAATAAAGCGTGCCATGACCATCACCGGGTACGAGGAGATTGAACTTTACCCTGCGTTTTCTGCGATCGCTGTGATTCAAGAATTGCGAGGAGAAGCGACTGTTCCATCTCGGCCGGCTTGAAGCCAAACGGACCTCGACCGCCCTTGTATGCAACGCGTCCCGATTGATCCACTACATAAAGCCGATCGGGCATGCCACTGTAGGCGTGTCCGATACGGTCATTCATGTCATCGACTACCATGGGAATCGTGATACTCAGTACCGCACAGCAGGTTTTCGCCACGCCGCTCCGTTCCTTCAGAGAGCGAGGTTGAACGATGTCCTTAACGAGGGGATCTTTGCCCATCGACCAACCGTCGGCGGGATGTGCTTCGCGAACATAGACGGCGACGAAATCGGCCTGTTCTTTGTAACGGTGGTAAAGCCTTTCGAGGGACCCAAACTGGGCCCGGTAGGGGCCTCAGGTGAAACTGCCAAAGATCAACACCACGGGCTTTTTGCCGAACGATTGCGAGAGCGTGATCGCCGATTTACCGTCCGGAGTCGGGAGCGTGAAGTCGGGAGCGGCCTCGTTCAAAGCAGGGCCCTCGCACCAGGAACCGACATCCCCGTCGAAGAAGCCTTTCAAGATCATTTTCCGAAGCTGAGGTGGCATGGCCCCCGCTTCCTTCGCTCCGCCCTTTCCCTTGCCGGCCGGCCCCTTTCCCTTGGGTGCGGCGAACAAGGGGAGCAGATCTTCAGGCTCGAGGGTCGCTTTGCCGCCAGTCAGTTTTTTCATGTACTTGAGCCATTCGTCCGACGTTACCTGACCGTTGCCATCGTCATCGATCGTGTCGAATAAGGATTTGGCCTGGGCGCTGGCTCGGCTTGCGGCGGAGGAGTCCGAAAAATCTAGATCGTCGGCAGTGAGGGCGCCATCGCGATCTCGGTCCAACCTTTGGAAGAGTTCCGCCGATCCGCGAAACGATTGGCGGGAGATCGTGGTTGCGCCGGATTCCAGCTCATGAAATTCAGCCAACCACTTCCAGTGATAGCGTGTCTGCGAAGGGCCGAACCAACCCGATCCAGGCCCCATCCGCCCGCCTTTAAGAATGGAAATGAGCATCCGCACATTCTCGGGTTGTGGTTTACCTTGGTAGACGGCTTCCAAAAGGTTGGCTGCCATCTCGGAGTTTCTGGGGTCCGCCAGCACTTTCTCGTCCAGTTGGGCAAGACTAGTGCCCACGGCAGAGGGCGGTTTCCCCGATTTCTCGCCTGCGTCGCCTCCCCAAGCGAATCCGCCAGGTGCGATGGCAAACGTGAGGGTCAATAGCCATCGAGTTGTAGATACCATGGATTACCTCATGATTTCGTGATGAAGCCAATGCATCAAAAGTCTGGGCGAATCACAATCGTGGAGCCCGTGTCGGCGTTGTAAATGAGGGTTCGATCGCGTTTTTGGCCGCCTTTTTCCAGGAGGGAAAGCTTAACCGTGAATCTGCCTGAAAGTCCCATCGTTTCTTCTTTTTCAATCTGGTATTTGGAAAGCGCGCTCCCCTGTTCCCAGAACGTATCGCGAAACGAGATTGGAGGCGTTTGGGTCATTAGGCTTTCCGCACTTTTTCCTGCCGCCCACGTGTCCAGTGCGGCCGTCAAGGCAGCCCTCGCCTGTTTCATGTCGGCCTTAGGAGGTAGCGATCCGCCACAACCACACAAAGTTAGGCTGCAAAGGCAAACGAACAAAAAATTGGTCGGTCGAACGATCTTCAACATGTCTCGGTTCAATCTCCTTGGATGAATGTTGCCGAGGATGTTCAGGCACCGTCGGCCACGCTGTCAGAGGGACAGCTGCGAGGAGTGGGCGATCTCCTCGCAGCCGTGAAGGTTCAAAAAGGGCCTGGTTTACCCGAAGCCAACGGTTGCAGTTTAAAAATCGTTGCCTATCGGCTCGTTGCCATTTCGCGTGCCGAGCGCACGCCAGGTAGCGATCGCAATGGTGCTGGTGATGGTGCGCACGGAGCCGTCGCACAGAGCGAGATTCACGCTTCCTGTGTGGGCGCTGCTTGCAGGCATCGTCATCGTGAAATTTTGTGGATAGGCGCACGCCGGATCGTTTGGAGGCGACGCGTGCGTGTACATCACGTTCTGATTCCCTTGAATCCATACGGACCCAAAGTTCGAATACCACTGCAGCGAAAGGTCTTTGAAATCCGCAGCTCGGCAGACATTCATTGCTTCATCCGCCGACGCGGGATTGACTCCCTTGGGGTTGATCAGGTCCGATCTCGGGGTGGACGTGCTGTTGCTCCAATCACCTTTCAGGCGTTCGCAGAAGGCAGCCGTATTGCTGGTGCCATCGCTGATATCCGCGAAGCGGGCACCGGTGGTTCCGGTGACATGGTAGAAGACACCGTTGGATACCGTGGCGTCGCCACCCCAGGTGATGCCGGATCCGTAATTGCCTGCATAGCTATTGCCTGCCCAACCCGTTGGCACGGCTGACTGAGGGTCGGAAGGACAATGGAAGATGGGCACCGGAATCGCCATCGGTCCTGTATTCGTTGCCGCCGTTTTGGTGAAATCGATCTGAGTAAAAAGTGCGCTTTGTTCGACATACGGCAGGAACAGACTGTGAACCCCGAAGCCGTTAGGCTTGGCATTACCGGGAGGGAAGCATTTCTTAGAGTCGTGATGGTTGTGAAGTGCCAACCCGATCTGCTTGAGATTGTTCGTGCACTGGATGCGTGCAGCCGCTTCACGTACTTTCTGAACCGCAGGGACTAATAAGGCGATCAGGATGGCGATGATCGCGATCACCACCAGTAATTCGATCAGTGTAAATCCAGGACGCCGATTCATGATACACCTCGAGAATAAATTCGAATGAACGCACGCGCGCCGTCACCGTTCCAGCTACGGCGTAGCGAGACAGTTCGACCACTGAGCGCAGAAAAAAACTCGCGGACAACCTACGCGGCTTTCTGCGTCGGCGGAAAATAAATCGCACTTCTAGGAAGACGTAGGACGAACCATCGGTTTGGCGTGAACGCGGCGAAATGGTCGGCGAATCGCAGGGGGATGCACCAACACGTATGCCACGTTGAAACTAGGGAGGTGTGCTTGATCCAATCGAGATTCGGCGTGAGTGGATCCGCGTCCCAAGGCGGACTCTGGGAAGGCCCGCTCAGGGCACGAAAGCCCAATTCAAATCTCTACGTTGGCAAGCACTAGATCGAAAAGAAGCGGTCGTGCGATCGAGGCGGATGGAAAATGGAATCGAGGGCAACAGACAAGGGGATCAAATCGGAGTGGGCGGTGAGATAACCTGTGAGCCAAGGAGAGGCGCTCGGTGTCGTGAACGTCGAAGCGACGGCACTTTCATTAGTGCGGCTCGGCAAGACCGGAGCAGGCGAACTCACGGGAGTGGGCAAGCCAGAACAGTGCGGTCCCTCACAACGGCGGCCCGGCGTGGTCGAATCTCGTTGGCAAGGCATGCAGGGCAAAGCGGATGATGCGTCCGCGTTCGAACGGCCGATCCAAGCAAACATTTCCCTGAACGTAAATCCGAACGAACGACTTCCTAAACGCGTGGTGCGATCAAATTTGAAAGCCGGGGAAGACGCCACATCGGTAAATCGTTCCAGATCGATCGTGGGGTGAACGCAACCCGCACGTGCCGCGGATGGAATGACGCCAATACCCGCAATCACCGACCCGACGAGCGCGAGCCGAAGTGCGAGATCAGAAATCGTCACCCGAGACATCATAGGGATATTTCACCTTCCAGAACTGATTAGAGGAATTTAAACCATCGTGGTTCGATTTTCAAGTGTTTCCTTCGTATTTTTTAAAATTCGAGATAAACTGCGAATGCCCGAAACCAATATCAGTTCCCAATTTCGGTGTTACCCTCGCGGAAATCGCCATTTTCATGGGTGTGGTCCTTTGGAAAGCATCGCAGTTTCCACGGGAATGGAATGCGGTTCTTTTTCATCATGCCTGCAGATGTTTTTTGGCGCGGGCATGGTTGGGCCTTTGTTCCGTGTATCGAAGTTGTCCTGTAATTCCCTGCGTTTTTCCTAGACACGTGGACTGTCCTGTTCGTCGGCGTGGTCGGTTTGCTGTTTGCGGGTGATCTTTGGAACGTTGAAGGCTTGAAAGATGGTGGTGATGTTGCGTTCGATTCCGAGTCTTTCTCGCAATTGTGTCAGTGTGGTAACAGGTTGTTCTAGGGCCGACACCAGCAGCGGCTTTTCAGCGTGGGTGTCAAGTTTACTTCGTGTGCCGCCGGAGTGCGATTTGGCATCTTCCTAGCCAATCTCGCGAAGGCATTGTTGAATCCGAACTACGGTCGAAAGGAATAACGCTTACAAGCCAAGCGAATTCCAAAAGTGTGTGCCGTCCCGCTTGGCAACCGTTTACCCTTTGCTATCGACTCGCTCACTTGACTTGCACCATTTGGCCATCACTCAAGTTCGCAGCTCGCGTGGCATAAATGCCTTCACCGCTAAAATCTTCCCATGAAATGGTTCGGTCGATCCTCTGCAGGCGTAGGATCTCGATGGAAATTCCGTCGGATCGCCCAACCTGCAGGACTTCCCGTTTTGCTTTCCCTTCTCCGTCGATTCGATAGCAGATCATGGCGTCGCCGTGCTTTGCGACGGCGGAAACGGGAAGGGTCCAATTCTCGGGCGAAGCGGTGGTGATTTTCGCGTAAACGTACATCCCAGGACGAAGTTTGCCGTCTTTGTTCGGAATGTCAATCTCGGTTCGTAAGCTACGAGTGGCGGGATCCAAGCTCCAGGACGTGCGCGCCAGTTTGGCCTCGCCGGTCAAGGGTTGACCGGCGAGGGCGGGCACCTTCAGCTTCACGTCAGACTTCTCGAGTTGGAGCATTCCCGCGTCGACTTCCGGAACGGAAATTACTACGCGAACGGGATCGAGCCGAGCCACTGTGAACAGCCATTCGCCTTTGCCAGCATTGGGCTGAACGAAGTCGCCGTTGCTGACTCGGCGTGCGACGATGACGCCGTCAAACGGTGCGTGGATTTTCG
>WBZS01001794.1_pt1 | contig 15568 bp, 13 predicted proteins | sample 5204201 | NCBI WGS metagenome assembly WBZS01 (sample SAMN12344357, study PRJNA552823) | activated sludge metagenome | biome: Activated sludge suspended growth; feature: Nitrification reactor; material: Wastewater; isolation source: activated sludge from nitrification reactor of wastewater...
GTCCACAGGGAGACTTGTCGAGTGCCGGTGAACCGGAGATTCGGATCTTCTTGACCAATTTGGCCGTGGAAGGGAATGTGGCTCCCAGCACTCAGCGGCAAGCATTTGTCGAATCCGGAATTGCGGCTGAGTGGTTATGCCCAGGTTACGGGCGATAGAGCACTTGTCGGGTGTGTAGAGTCGCGAGGAAATTGCAAGTCGAACGATCGAAGCCTTTGTGCTGGTTCGATTCCCAACCGTTCCGATTTCACACACCATCTGCCTATTTTGAAATCTTCCAATCGCACCGCAGCATACAGTAAACAAAAAAGTCATGCGGTTGCCCGCGACAGATCCGAAAGCTCCTGAGGCAACCCTCGCGCATAAACCCGGCCCTTTCGAGTAAGCCTTGCGATCGTCGATTGTCGACCCTTATGTAAGCATGCACTCGATCGATTTGGTCTTGTTGGAAAGTCCATTGGAGGATGGCAACGACCGCTTGGCTCATCAGCCCCTTGCCCCAGTAGGCCGGCGCTAGATCGAATGCCAGTTCAGCCCAGCGATGGGGCGCAGACCAATCATTGAAGCCGCACGTGCCAATGAGCTGATCATCGTCCTTTTGAGCCAATGCCCATTTGGACAATTCACCGTTGGCCCAGCGCCCGCGAGCCCTCACAATGATTGCCTCGGCAAGTGAAAGCGAGGCAATGGGAAAACTGGTCAATTCGGTCACCACCGGATCCCGCAAGTAGCCGTAAAGCGCCGTCGTGTCCGTCCGTCGAAGCGGGCGCAGCCGCGCTCCATCGAGCTCGATCATTGGCGGAATTTGCAGCCCGTTTACCAATGGTTCCATTTCTTCATACCTTAACAACTTATGAACGATTCATCTCAATCTTGGTCGCTTCATTGGAGAGTTACGCGTGGTCGGTTGACTGGGGAGTTTTTGTGTTGCTCCATCGCCGCCACAGCATCTGCAAAGTTAACACGGCCACCAGCCCAAATCCCAGGTTAACCAAGAACACCTGTATTATTTTCCCGTAGATGCCTGGCACGCCAATGGAGTAGCAAAGGCCATCGACAATCGCCACAGGAGCGAGGAGAAGTGAAGTTGGTGCGCGAATGGATCGTGGCAAGTCCTCGTGAACGAAATAAAAAAACGTGAGGAGGATAGCCGTGACAAACGATGCCGCAATCCAAGTGATGATGGAGCGACTCAAAAGATTTCTCCGAAGTCCCAACATGGCTCACGCACGTCGATCGCGAACTAAAGCGCCAACATAGCCTGCCGCTAATTTGGTCAGGAACGAAATGGAGAACAGGACAGCAGTCCGGGGAGTAATTCCGGCCACCAGCAGCACACTGATGTCGATTAGGGCATAGGCCAACCAGACGATCATAGCTGCTTTTCGTCCGAACTCAGCCTCCCACCAACCGGCGACCCACCAGCCTGCCAAAAACATCAAAGGCATACCTGCGATGATACTGCAAAACGGCGCGGCGAATTGAATGTGGTCCTGATAAAATTGCTCATCGTGGCCAGGGTTGATCAAATGCCCGTAAACGAGCATGTACAAAACGCTGACCGCCACATTCGCAATCAACACCAAGACCGCGACGCCCACCAACCAAGCCAAGCGATTGATTTTCATAGGATCTGCTCTTTCTCAAGGCTTAATATCAAATTGAAGTAGCCTCGGTTGAAAAAATCGTCCGTTTCCTTTCCACCTGTCAAATAACCGGTGAACACAAAAACCGCCGCAGCTAACAGGATACTTAATTTCAAAAAACAAACAGCCTCCCAAAGCGCCGAGTTTCGTTCTTCGAAGCCCATGGATTCTTCCATCCAATTCGGCTCTCCGAAGGTTTTTGTTTTAAGACATGCGTTGAGTCGTTTATTTTCCAGGATTCCGTCACAAGTTTCGCCGTGATGAGCGAGAGATCGCGAAGTGCCGAAAAAAAACTGCGAGGTCGTCAGACCGCGCAGTTTTCGTTGAGTAAGCCAGTGACCGACTTTATCATCGGTTTCAAATGCCGAAAGTTACTCGTTAGGCGTTCGATCGTCCTGCTCGTTTTCATTTGCAAACAAGACGGTACTTACCATGCCGCCCGGAGTCTTCCAGTCGACGTCGCGAGCGAAACTGGAGTTACTTGCCGGCTTTTTCTTTTTTCAATTGTTCCAGAAAGTCTTTGATGTCTGCGGCCGAGGAGCCTGGGTTCTTGGCAGCACGGTTTTGGACTTCAATTGCCTCATCGAGTTTGCCAGAACGATGCAGCAGGTGGGCATAGGTATCCAGAATCGCACCTTCGTCGGGAGCTAAGCCGGCCGCCTTCGCCGCAGCTTTCGTTGCAGCGGCCACCAATTTTTCACTGAACGCTTTCTCATTTGCGGCCATTTCATAAATGGTCCAAGTGATTTGGTTCAGCTTCATTGGATCTGGTTTTGCGGATGCCGCAATTTCTTCCAAGATAGGAGCGGCTTCGTCGAATTTTTCGTTTTGGATCAACAGACCAAGTTCGATTTCGGAAATGGAATCTCGTTCTTGGCCTTTAAGGTCCTGTTTCATTTCGGCCAGCATTTTCAGGCCGGCGTCGACTTCACCCTCACGAATTTTTTGCATAGCGGGGAAGGCGCGAACGCGAACCCGGGTCGACTGCAGTAACGCGACAGTTTCTTCGTCGTCAGCGTGTTCTTTTAATCCATCGTCGATCACTTTGAGTGCTTTCTCCGAATCGCCACCGCGCATCGCGATGGAGATCTGCTTCATCAATTCACCTCGCTTTTGCTCAGCGATGATCGCCGCCTTTGCAGCCTCACGGTCCCAATTTCCATTGACGACGCTCTCCAGAGGCTTGTCCATTTCCATTGGATGGCCGATCCATTCGATAACGCCGTCCTTGCCAACGATAAAGCACGTGGGGATTCCGTTTTGGTTGGCAGCTTCCATGTAGTCTTTATGGACCGAGCGGTCCTTGTCCGCGGTGAGGCAGTAGGCGCTCGTGAGTTTGGCGTAGGTCAAATCTTCGTCTTCACTTCCATTCACTTTTCCGTCCAGGAATTCCTTGACGGTGTCGAGGTCTTCGTCGCTGACACTGATTAGCTGCACTCCTCTGGAGGCGAATTTCTTTTGTGTTTCGGCAAGGTGCGGCATGCTGGCGATGCAGGGTCCGCACCACGTAGCCCAGAATTCGACGACATAAACCTTGCCGCTCTCGAATTCGGTCACTTTTTTGAAAGTGCCATTTCCGTTGCTAACCCAGTTCTCGATATCAAGCTGAGGGGCTTTGGATCCCACGGTCAGCAGGTCATCGTTTGCCGCGGTTGCGGATTGCGACAAGCAGCCGATCACGGCGGCGGCGAGCATAAAACAAATTTTTGGTAACGAAAGTTTCATCGACTAGATCTCTTCATCTGAGTAAAAAATCCGGTCTGTCGAGGCACGTGCCAACGAGGATTGAACCGGAATTAACTGCCATAATGTTACACGATCTTGGCTGAGCGGGGTAACAACCATCGGGGAATGTCTCTGAACCCATGTAAACATTGGCTAACGGACACTTCGCCGAGAGGGGCAATTCCGGTCAAGCGGGCGAACCTTGAACGCCGTGAAATCTTGCGCTAGCGAGGTTTTTTCCGAAAATTATTTGCAAAATCAAATCCACCTTGACCAAACGTGTCACGAGGTTCGGTATCGTGTTAACAGCAACGCAATAGGCAACCAATTTGCCTGAAATTCCGGTCGACAGGTGCCCCTTCGGGCAGATTGAAAAGGTTGGCCAAATTGCGGTAGCAGTGGGAATTGGAAACCAGCGGCGCAGGTTTTATAGGGAAATCATGGCTAATTCAGCGCGAGCAAAACCGAGTTTGATCTTTTTCGACTGGAGTCGACCTCCGCTGGTTGTGACTGCCGAATGGTTGGTAGAGAATTACGCTCGGGATTTGACTCGCCCACGGCCGATTTTGGTTTTGCCGACGACTCGTGCTTGCCAACGGATCAATGAATTGTGTAGCGAGACGGCTGTCGGTTTGGGCTTGAGTTCGTTGCGGTTCGATACGATCACTGTCGGGGATTTGCCGGAGCGGATGTACGAACAGGAGAAGGCGAGTGCGTCTCCTCTGCTGCGAAATCTGGCTTGGATCGAAGCGTTGCGGTTGTTGCCGGAAGAAAAATTGAACGCCGTCTTTCCCGGTTTGCAACGAGACGAGGTTGCGCGGCTGTCGTCATTGGCGGCACGTTTGCAGGCCTTACACGAGCGACTGGGCGCGGACATTTGGAGTTTCAAGAGCGTTGCCCGGGAGATTGCGCTGCAGCCCGAGTTTCCGCAAAACGATCGCTGGCAGGCTCTCGCTGATCTGCAGGATTTGTACTACAAGTTCCTCAGTTCAGAGGATCTGTGGGACCCGCAGGCAGCACGAAACGTCGCGATCCGGCGCGAACTATGCCGTACCAATCGCTCGATCATATTGATTGGATTGGCGGACTTAAATCGCGGTCCGCGGGAAATGCTGATGCAATGCGCGCCGCAGGTAACAAGCTTGGTTTTTTGCGATCCGAACGATCGCGAAGGATTTGATGAAATTGGCTGCTTGGTCACGGACTATTGGACCAACCGCCGCTTGCGATTGTCCGATCGCCGAATCCGCATGGTGGATCGTCCAGCGGACCAGGCGCGATTGGTCGGCGAATTTCTGGAAGCCTGTCGCCCGCAGTTTTCAGCAAAGCAAATCGTGATTGGGTTGCCGGACGAAACGGTTTGGCCCCAAGTTGAACGCGTAACCGCGCGGATGGGATTGCCGACGTATCACGCCAGGGGGATGCTGATGCGCGAGGGAGCAGTGATTCGTCTGTTACAGAAAATTGCCGAATATGTCGACGAGTCTTCGTTTACGTCGTTCGCGGAGGTGATTCGCCACCCGGACATTTACCAATGGATTGGTCGTCGTTTGGGACGTCATGATTGGTTGAGCGAGGTTGACTCGTTTCAAAACGAAGTCTTGCCCGCAACGGTCGACCTGCGGAAGCCGCGGCAGTTTACCGGCATGGGTTTGGACAAATACCCGGTATCGGCCATTGTCTCGGCGCTAAGCGAGTTGTTGGAGAAAGTGCTGCCGGATTCGCGTTCATTGAATGCCTGGGCCGAAGGCTGGATTTCGTTACTGTTTTCGGTTTATGGGGCCGAACCGGAGCTTTTGGCGGAAGCGGCTTACGACCGCATGGCCGCGATGGGAGTTCAGCAGGTCACAAAATTGTTCACAGAAATCAGTGAAAGCAAGAAGGCCTCGTTAGTGATCGACTCGGCGGCGGATTCGCTGGAAGTTTGCCTTCGGTTTTTCGACCAGCAGTATTTGGACGAGCGTGAAAGGGACGATGCGGTCTCGGTATTGGGCTGGCTGGATTTGGCGTTAGAAGATGCGCCGGCGATGATTGTGACGGGGATGAACAATCACGTGGTTCCGACCAATGAGAGCGGTCATGCATTTTTGCCCAACTCGTTGTGTATGCGTTTTGGATTGGTGGACAATCGGCGGCGGATGGCCCGCGATGTTTATGCGATCGCCTTAATGGATGCTTGCCGGGCAAATTTGTTGTTGGTGGCGGGGCGTCGCAATTCTCGCAAGGAGCCGATACAGATCAGTCGTTTGCTGTTGCATTGCGACGACGATACTTTGGTTCGCAGGTCCCAGGCGTTCTTTTCTTTCGACGACCATAATTCTCGCGTCGACCGCGGGGAAACGAAACCGACACCGCGTCCGTCCCAGCAACAATTAATCGTGCCGCGTCCGCGCAATGTTGTCGTGCCCGGCTTACTGAGCGTGACTCGATTCCGGGACTATTTGAAGTGCCCCTACCGCTTTTATTTGTCGGTGATTTTGAAGTTGGAGGAAGTTGACGACGCGTTAAGGGAGCTGGATGGAGGCATGTTTGGCGATCTGGCACATACAGTTCTGGAAGATTTTGGGCGGAGTGAAATTCGCAAAAGTGACGATCCCGAGGCGATTCGGGAATACCTCCGTGACCAATTAGCCGATCGTTCGAAAGTCTGGAAATCGAGATCGCAGTTGCCTTCGCTGACTCTCCAAATTGAAAATCTGGAGTATCGACTGGAGCGATTCGCGGCAATACAAGCGGAACATCGTCGGGCGGGTTGGACAATTGTCGAAGTGGAACAGAGGATTACTTTCGAATTTGACGTTGATAATAAGCCGTTTCAAGTGGTCGGTATCATCGATCGAATTGACCAACACGACGATGGTCGATTGGCGGTATGGGATTACAAAACGAGTGATAGCGGGAAAACGGCGATGGCCGCGCATATGGATTCGCAGGGGAATTGGTTGGACTTGCAATTGCCGCTCTATAGGCACTTGATCACCAATGTGCGGCCGGTGAACGATCCTGACCAAATCGGATTGGGCTACATCCTGCTGCCGAATAATACATCCAATGTGAAATTCGATCCCGCGAGTTGGACGCCGGAGCAATTGCATGCGGCGGATGAACAAGCTCGAATGGTGATGCGTTCCATTCGTGCACAAGTGTTCTGGCCGCCAGCCATCGACCCCCCACAATTTTCTGAGGCGACCAGTGCGATTTGTCAGGACAATGTTTTTGAACGCTGGGTAGATGTTTTGCCTGGCAAGGAAATTTAGCATCCTAACGGCTCAACGATTTGCGGCAGTCGGTTTCGGTAACAAGTAGGTTTTTCTTCCCATAGAATCATGGTCAAGACGGTTTCGACAATGCGATTTCCGAATACGATCGTGCAAGCGTCTGCAGGCAGCGGCAAGACATTTGCACTCACGAATCGATACCTTCAGTTGATCGCATCGGGAGTATCTTGCGATTCGATCTTAGCCACGACTTTTACTCGCAAGGCAGCCGGCGAAATTCTCGATCGGATCATGCAGAGGCTAACCGCGGCGGCCGCTGACGCTCTGAAGTGCGCCGAGTTAGCGAGCATCATTAACTACCCGTTGACGCCTGAAAAAGCAACGGAATTGTTGCGTCAGATGGCGGAGAATTTACATCGGCTGCAAGTTTCTACGCTTGATAGTTTCTTCTTTCAAATCGCTCGCGCGTTTAACTTTGAGATGGGCTTGCCGGTTGATTGGAAGATTGCTGAGACCGGCCAAATCGGTGCCTTGGCCGAAATCGCCGTGCGAAAACTTTTGCACGATCGAAACACGCGGGAATTCTTGCATTTGATCACGAACAACGATGCCGAACGTAAGATCGCCGACATCATGATCCGCGAGGTCGACAAGTACAGCGAGATCTATCAGGACTCGACTCGCAGCGCGTGGAATCATCCATCGCCTGGAGCGAGAAATTTTCCTGCGTTGATCCGACCGATTGCGGAGCGATTTGTCGAACGCCCCTTGATCAATAGTCGCGTTGGGAAGCCGTTGAGGGAGGATCTAACGGCATCGCTTGATGGCGACGTTGAATCGCTTGTGAACTCAAAAATGGTCGCGCGGATCGTTGAGGGCGACTTCACCTATTACTCAAAGCCGATTGATTCCCATGTTGTTTCCTTTTATCAGTCGTTGATCGAGGCGTTACGCGCCTACGTGACGACGATGTATGCCGACCGAACGGCCTCCGCCTACCGGTTAATTGACAACTTTTCGAACGAACTCTGGCCAATGCAAATGGAGGCGGCCGAGTTGAGGTTTTCCGATGTGACCCATGTGCTGCAGAAATTGATGCGCAAGAAAGGGCTCGACCTCGAATTTCGCTTGGATTTGGAGGTCCGCCATTTGCTACTCGACGAATTCCAAGACACGTCCCCAGCCCAGTGGCAAATCTTGCAGCCTTTCGTGCACCGTTTGTTTTCCAGCGAGCGGAATGGGTCATTCTTCTGCGTTGGCGACCGGAAACAGGCAATTTACGCCTGGCGCGGCGGAGTCTCCGAAATTTTTGATGTGGTCGAATCGCAATGGGGTGATCGGTTGGAGCCGACTGCTGCATTGTCGACCAGCTTTCGATCAAGTCCCGTTATCATCGACGCGGTCAATCAAGTTTTTCAGAATCTCAAGGATACGGGCATTGAGCGCGAGCCGGATCGAGAGGTTCTGGCTAAATGGCAAGAAGCATTTCCGCACCACACGACGGCGCGGGACAACCTGCCGGGCTATGTGCGGGTCGAAGTGGCCGAAAATCTCGTCCAGAACGATGACCTACGTGAGGAAGTGAAGAATCCTGTGTTGGCTAGAACGATCGAAGCAATTGAGTCGCTGCATCGCCAATCGCCGAGCCTATCAATCGGGGTGCTCGTCGGTGCACACAGCGACATTGCGAAAATACTTTTTGAGCTTCACAAGTTAGGGATTCCCGCTAGTGAAGAAGGCGGCAATTCGCTCGAGGATTCCGCGGCAGTCAACTTGATGCTGGCGATTCTCATACTGGCGGATCACCCCAGCGACGGCATCGCCCGATACTTGGTTTCGCATAGTCCGTTGGCTGGTCGTTTTGGATTGCTTCCAGAAGATCAAGCGTCGGCGGCGGCGAATAAGCTGATGGCAGAAAAAATCTCGCTTGAAATGCGTCGTGAACTCTTGGCAAACGGATTTGGGAAGACGCTGGAGCGATTGGCCGATGAACTTGATCCGTTTTGCACCACGCGCGAGCGGCGACGTTTGGATCAATTGATTGAACGGGCGTTTGATTATGATGAACCGTGGACATTGCGAACGAGTCACTTCATTCAACAAGTTCGCAGGGAAAAGGTGTTGGAGCCAAGTGCAGCTGCCATTCGGGTAATGACCGTCCACGCGTCGAAGGGGCTTGAATTTGATGCTGTCGTGGCACCGTTTTTCGGTCAGCCCGGCAAATGGTCGGCTCATCAAGCGGAGCTGGTTTTCTCCCGCTCAAATCCAGCGGAGCCGATCGATTGTGTTCACTTGTATTGCGGGAAGGAAGAACGAGCGTTCTTGCCGCCCACGATTCAGTCGGTATTTGAACAGCACCGGCGAGTGGAAGTGAATGAGCGGATTTGTGTTCTCTACGTTTGGATGACGCGAGCGATCCACCATTTGCATTTGATCTTGCCACGCTCGACTGGTCGTGGACAAACCAGTATGGCATCGGTTGTCCTTAGTACGATGTCGAGCAAAGGGAGCAGTTCGGGTTTGGTTTACGAAGGTGGCGATCCAGACTGGATTCAAAAACTAAAGGCGAAGACCGTGGAAATTGCTCGGGACGGAACGGAGGTTTTTTTCGAGCCCTTTCAAGCGACAACACTTGGTGTTGGTGTACGAGGCGACGAAACAAATCGTCAAACCGAGTTGCCGGTGGCTGACGCAAAAAGCAAGAAACATGAGGCGCATGAAAGGTTGACCGAAGGTGCTCATTTGGAACCGTCGGCGGATCGCAACGATGTGGACCGAGCATTAGGATTTTGCCTTATGCAAATCGAATGGCTAGAGCGAATGCCCAGTGATGGAAAACTGAAGAACCTTTTGCGGGGGGAAGGTTTTTCCGCCAAAGTTGTCGGCGAAGCGCTGCGACGATTTCAGGATTCCATGTTGCAACCGGGATTCAAAAAGTTTTTCGATAGAAAGATCGCGTTGGATTGCGTCTACAAAGAACGGTACCGGCCGATGTTGCCGCTCTTCGAGCCGCTTAAGTTGACTGTCCACAACAATCATCCCATCGATGTCCGTTTAGGACGTCAACAGATAGTGGGGCGGATTGACCGGCTGGTGTTGATGTACGAAGGCGACCTGCTATTCGGCGCTGACATTATTTGTCTCGATGCGGTGTCGAAAACCGCGGAAGAAATCGCCGAAGTCGCCCAACGGCATCGTTCGGTGGTCGCGAATTACCATCGTGCGATCGCAAGTTCGTTCCAACTTAAGCCCACACAAGTGTCTGCGCGTTTGTACGTAGTGGCGGCCGATGTCGAAAGGAATTTGATCTCGCTCAAATAGTTTCAACGGGGAAAAAAATAGTCTGTCAAGTAGGTGCGCATCGTTAAGTTTTCGAGAAAATCTTTTGGGGGAGGCGGAACTTGACATTGGTGAAATTTTCTTCATATTACGATCATCGCGAGTTTTGAACTGGCGTTAACTTCACGGACGAGACGGTTGCCTCATTCTCAGGATTCCATTTTTCCAAACCTGTGTCTATGAAGGATATTTTTGTGAACGAATCAGTTTTTGAAGCTATTCGAAACGGCCAATGGGATTTCGAACCGGAATGTGTTGAAGAACAGAGTTTTGAAAATACGCAGGCCTTGCCGGGAACGTCGGAAAAGGTCGATGTGTTGGCCGAGCGATTGTTGGCAGGTCTGCCCCTCTGGCACGCCAAAGATCGTCTGACCTACGACGATACCGAAAAGGCATGGCGTTAGTCGCCACACTATTTTTTTCTTCTCGAACCATTTCGCCATTTGGCCAACGGTAGGGTCCGCCCGCAGCTAACGGCAGGTAGCAGCCGTTCCCATTGCTTTCCCTGTAGTCGCGTCAATAGGAATTGGCAAAGTCGATTTCGGGAAGATTCGTGTCTTTTACGAAGCCAAATCGGGGCTGCGGTTTCGCGATTCCGCAGGATGGCTGGTCCGTGATAGCTGGGCCACGGAAAAGAAAATTATTTTTTGTGGCTGGGTGTACGATCTGGGTCCCAACCGGGCACTAACTCAGTGAAAGCCGTCGGCGAATGTAATTCCCGGCATCCAGAATCATGGTCTGGTAGGATCAACTCACTTTCACAAGGAACCGATTTATGCCGAAATGGTCTCTCTCCCTCGTAGTATTTTCTCTGCTCGTTCTACTCAGTTCTCGGTCGTATGCTCAAGGCAATCCTCAACAAATTTTCGAGGAATGCCGGGAAAAGGTTCGCGTCATGCAAACGCGAAGCATCGAACGCATGGAAACAATTACTGCTGAGTGCATTCGGCGGATCGAGGAGTTGCAAGCGGCCGGCCAACACGAACGAGCTCGGGTCGTCGCCGGTGAATGCATCGACGCAATTCGATTGACCGCGAGGAACGCTGTGGGAAACATTACCGAGGTCTGCCATCGTTGCATTCGTGCCTTGCGGGAATTGGAGGCTACTGAATTAGCCAACCGCCTTGAAGCGATTTGCGTCGAGGCTCGTCGTAATGTCGTCAATAAAGCCAATGCCTTAATCGCGAGAATTCGCAGCAAATTTTAGCGAGTCATCAGAGATCGCTGGACTAAAATGAAACGACCGGCGGCTTCGGAAGCCGTCGGTTGAATTCCTTTGACCCGGTTTTGATTCGACCGACTGGCGATAGCGAGGTCGACGAACCGTGGTCTTCTATTCGTTTCCAATCAAGTAAAGATGACAACGGCCAACGAAGACCTGGAGCTGATAGCAAAACTCCTGGATCGGCAGCGATCCGGTTGGCGTGAGTTGGTTGACCGATTCGGACGGCTCGTGAGTTCGCGAATCCGGTTTACGCTGGAACTTTATAGTCCGCAATTTGATTCGGCGGATGTCGAAGACTTGGTTGCTGAGGTCTTTGCCGAGCTTCTAAAGAACGATTTGAAGGCATTGAGAAATTTCCAAGGCAATTGCCGTCTCGCTACTTGGCTGTCCGTGATTGGACATCGCCGCGCTCTCAAATGGATAAATCGGCGGCAGCAAATGAAGTCGGATGCTCACTCGGTCGAACAAATGACCGATGATGGCGAGCAACTTCGTACAATGCTCGCCCGTGAGGACGCCGCAGAAGTAGTGGACAGGCTGACGACCTTGAAGCCTAGTGACCAAACGATCCTAAGACTGTTTTACTTGGAGGAAAACTCCTATCAAGAAATTAGTTCGAAAATGGGAATCTCAGTAAACTCCGTGGGCCCCAAACTCAGTAGAGCTCAGCAAAGGCTCCAGAAAAAAATGCGTGCAACATGAACGATCGATCCTACACGATTCGCAATTTGATCCGCTGGCAACTTGGGAATTTGCCTTCCGAGGAGGCGGCACTGTTGGCGGAAGTCTGCGCGAACAACCCAGCGGCCCAAAAAAACCGCGCCAAAGTACGACGGGGACTTAAGTATCTTGCAAGTCGCCCACCGGTCGAATACAGACAGGAGATCGACAGCTTGGATTTAGCCATGTGGCTGGACAATCCGGCTACACCTGGTGCAATGCGAATTGATGCCGCCGCAAAAGCCTCGGATGTATTGTTGATCAATTTGATTGAGCTGTTCCGTTTCCAACATTTGGAATGCAAAACTCTGGAAACGCCCGAGGGGCTGCATTCTCGGCTCCTGAAGCTGGGCCAGGTATTTGACGAACCAGCGATACTCTTGCCATCAATTGAGGCAACGCAATCAACGTCTTCGGAATCAATCACCACTCAAGTGAGCCAGATCGCCCGGTTGCAAACGATTTCGAAGGATCATGCGATCAATGCCGCAGTACCAACCCCGAACGAATCCGTCCCTGAACTCGAATCGGAGGTCATCGCGAAAAAGGTTGATCCCAAGATTAAGACGAAACCGGAAGTGAGAGTAAATTCCAATCCCACGACTCCTTCAATCTTAGAATTCGAAGTGTCATCCAGTGACTTGGAATCCTATGGAGTTTCGCCGCCTGAATCGGCAAACAAAGAGGCATTCGGTGAGATTCATTGGCGACAACTGGTCGTGCCGCTGGCGGCCGGTTTTCTACTCCTGCTTATCGGTTGGATTTGGTTCGGAATGACGAATGGCAATGACGATTCGCAATCCGCGGAAAAATTAGAGACGCTGGAAAAGAACGAGATCGCTGACAATATTTCAAACACTACTGAATTGACAAACCAAAATGCATTCGACGAAAGTTCAACTCAAGGCCAAAAATCTATTGATGACCCAATCGTGATCGAAAATTTGACTCCCAAAGGCCACGAGGAACCTGTCGCAATTGCCAACGCAGACAAATCGTCGCCGGCACAACGGTCAGCATCAAACGACGCGAATCCGGCGGTATCGGATCATGCGATTCCGCCTAATCCACCCAGCAATTCGCGATCGGCGAAAATCGTTGACGATCGTTTTACACCCGCGCTCGAATGGCGCGCGATCAAAGGTGTGATTGCGATTGCAAAACCGGACGAAGAAGATCTGTCAGGTGTCAATGCGCCGCGCGATGCTGATCCGAATGATCGATTTGTCACGTTGCCTGAGAGTTGGGGCGAGGCGTTGCTGGAAAATCGATCGACCTTGATACTCGACGAGGATACCAGCGTCACTGTAAACCGACGGAAGTCAAACTCCAATATTATGGAGATCACCCTGTTTAATGGTCGAGTGGCATTGAAGGACTTGCCAGTGAACTCGGATTTGCGAGTGACTGCCGGCGAGGCGTTGTGGCTCATAGAGACAAAAGAGGAGAAGTCAACCGTCGGAGTTGACTTCTCGGGACTAGTTCCGGTTCTTTTTCAGCGGAGCGGTGACAACATCATTAACGGCAAGCGCGTGAAGGGCCGCGAACAGTCGACCTGGCAAAACGACGTGTATGAGTTCAAGAACTTGACCGTTCCCGTGCCTTGGATTTCCGGACCTCGTGGCCGAGTTTTCAACGACAACAATGAGGCTTTATTGGTTGCCAAGAGTTTGTCGAAGGAGTTAGACGCTTTGGCGAGTCGTAAAAATCTTGATCCGCAAACCGTGTCGTTCTTGTTGGCGGCAAGATTGTCGGCTGCGCCTCAGCGTGCCTATGAATTGATGCAAAGTCGAACGCCGGGCCAAAGTGAATTGGTTTTCGAATGGTTGTTGACTCAACTTGATACCGCCCGACGCCCATTTATCGTCCGCATGTTGGCTGAGAGAACAGGCGATCGTCAGCAGGTACAGAATATGTTGCATTCGTTTCGCCAATTGCGCAACCCACAGACGATTGGCGTGGAGTTAGTGGATGACGCCTGCCGCCATTTGACCTCGCAAGAGGTGTTCTTTCGCGTCGCCGCAAAGCAGTTTTTGGTGAAACTGTCGAACAATTCGAACCCGGTTAATTACGACGTACACGATCCTCCACAAACTCGCGAGGAGAAAGCTCGACGGTGGAATTCAGCTCTTCGTGGTCGTGGAAATTCGCCGCGAAAGCGCTAAAATCGGTCGTCACATTCGTTTCCGTGACGCTGACGATAACGTTCGCTCCATTCTGGTTGCAAACGATTCAGGAAAAAAAGTTTTGGCGAATTGGTCAATTTGCTTTATAATTCCCCTCGGGGCGAAAGGGTTGTCGCCAAATTCGGAGGGACAGGAGCGAGCGATGAGGCTACGGGTCGGTTTGATTGGTTTAGGCGAAAACTGGCAGTCCAGACACCGACCAGCGTTGCTTTCGCTGGCCCATCGTTTCGAAGTAAAGGCGATCTGTTGCGAGATCGCGAAGAAATCCGAATTGGCCGCACGGGAATTCAACGCGATTGCGCTCGACGGCTTTCGAGTCATGATGGAGCGTGATGACATTGACGCCGTGCTTGCCTTGTCGCCCGACTGGGTAGGTCCGTTGCCAATGATTGCGGCTTGTGAAGCTGGCAAGGCTGTCTTCAGTTCGGGCGCGCTTGACATTGCCCCCGAGCAAATGGAAGAGGTTCGCCAACGAATTGATCGGTCGGGTGTCGCGTTTATGGCAGAGTTACCCCGGCGCTTCGCACCGGCAACGATTCGGATGAAGGAGCTCATCGCCACCAAGCTGGGACAGCCGCAATTGCTTTTCTGCCATGAACGACTACCAGCAGAGGCGCAATCCAATCGACTTCGACGCGGAAAATATTGTCCGTTGGCGTGGCGACACATGACGGAAGTTGTCGATTGGATTTCCTATATTATCGGCAGCCCGCCTAAATCCGTCGTGAGTGCGATGCACCAGGATCAATCGGACCAGCGAAATGCCTTTTACCAAATGATGAATCTTCAATTTGATGCAAAAAACGCGGGAGCACCACCGATCATGGCGCAGATGAGCGTCGGGCATTACGTGCCCGAACGCTGGTCGGAGGCGCTTGCGTATCGACGTCCTGCATCCATGCAAATTTGTTGCGAACGGGGAATTGCTTTTGTGGATCTACCTTCAAGCATCACTTGGTTTGATGAAGGTGGGCAACACCTTGAATCACTCGAAGCCGATCGGCCAATTGGTGAACGGATGCTGGAGTATTTTTTTCGTTCGGTCACCAGCTTGATTCGCCGTTCGTCGGATCTAAATGACTCGGTGCATGCCATGCAAGTGGTGATGGCTGCGAACGAGAGCGCTCGCACTGGTCAGCGGCAGGAATTATGAGAGCCCATGAAGCCTGAGGATCGACCTGAACTTCGCGCCAATTCAGCCGGCACATTGTTACCTGTCAGGGCGTTGTCTGGCTCTCGATCCACCGAGATTCGTGGATGGGAAAACGGTCGGCTGAAGATTTCTGTGACGCAGGTGGCCGAGAAAGGGAAAGCAAATACAGCGATTCAAACTCTTTTGGCTACGCGCTTGCACATCAGCAAGTCGAAGGTGCAACTCGTTGCCGGAGAAACCAGTCGCGACAAGGTTTTTTTGTTGTGCGGAGTTGAGCCCCATTCCGTTGACGTTGCCGATTAAGAGGTCGTTTTCGCAGGTCGAGCGGTCTTCTTCGAATACCCCTGCGGATGCAT
>WBZS01001795.1_pt1 | contig 15568 bp, 13 predicted proteins | sample 5204201 | NCBI WGS metagenome assembly WBZS01 (sample SAMN12344357, study PRJNA552823) | activated sludge metagenome | biome: Activated sludge suspended growth; feature: Nitrification reactor; material: Wastewater; isolation source: activated sludge from nitrification reactor of wastewater...
CGCCGAGCCGGCCTCGGTGACGCGATAGCCAAGCGAGGCCAGCAGCGCCTCGCTGTGCCGCGTGCCACCCAGCGCCTTCTGATGACAGTGCCCATGGAGCAGGATCTCGCCCTGCTGGGGACTGAACACGGCGGGGAGTCGGCCCGCCTGAAGCTCACGCCACAGACATTCCTCGAACGACAGAGCCGCGGCAGCGACCGCCTTGGCCCGCGGGTCGTCGGGCAGCAGCGCCAGGGCATCGTCGGCGAGCATCGATACATCGCTCGGCTCGAGTGCGACGATCGGGATCCCGGCGCGCGCATGCGGGGCCAGCCAGGTCAGCGCCGCCTCCACGCGCCGGCGCGCCACGGCAAGCACGCCCTTTGACATGGCCGCGCGCCCGACGTCGTGGAACGGCGCGACCACCACGTCGAAGCCGGCGGCCTCGAGGACGCGCAGCGCCGCGCGCGCCACCTCGGGCTCGTTGTAGGCGTGCACCACGTCGACCACCAGAACGAGCGGGCCGCGCCCGGCCGGTATCTGGGGCCGGCGCCGCCGTTGCGCCCAGGCGCCGAACGTCTCGCGCGCGAACAAAGGGAAGGGGCGCTGCGGCGCGAGGCCCAGCACGCGATTGATCGCCGCGCGCGCCAGGCCGTTCTGCAGGAAGGCATTGGAAAGCGGCGCCAGCGTGCCGGCCGCCAACCGGCTGAGGTCGCCGAAATGCGCGAAGAAACGCGACCGCAACGGCAGCGCGTGGCTGCGATAGTACTGGCCCAGATACTCGGCCTTCAGACGGGCCATATCGACCGCCGACGGGCACTCGGTCTTGCAGGCCTTGCAGCTCACGCACAGATCGAGCGTGTCGTACACGCCCGGCGAGTCGAACGGGACCTGGCCCGAGATCGCGGCGCGCAGGACGTTGGCCCGCCCGCGGGTCGAGAGTTGCTCGTCGCGGGTCGCGCGGAAGGTGGGGCACATCGTGCCGGTCAGCTGGCGACAGGCGGCGGTGCCGTTGCACAGCTCGATGGCGCGGTCGTAGCCCCGCTCGTCGCGGAAGTCGAGTTGCGGCGTGAGCGGCAAGACGTGATACGTCGGGCCAAGGCGCAGGTGCTCGGTCATCGACGGCGCGTTGACGATGTCGCCCGGGTTGAACAGGTTGTGCGGATCGAAGATCGCCTTGACCTGCTCGTACAGACCGTAGAGGTCGGATCCGAAGAACTCGGGGTTGAGCCAGCTGCGGAGCCGGCCGTCGCCGTGTTCGCTTGACAGCACGCCGCCATATTGGCGCAACAGGCTGCCGGCGTAGGACACGATCTGCGGAAGCTTGTCCACGTCGCGGCCGAGTTTGATGTTGAGCAGCGAATGGATGTGCAGACACCCGGCGCTGGCGTGTGCGAAGTAGGCGATCTCGTGGTCAAGGGTCTCGCGACAATACGTCTCGAGCTGCGAGACGTAGTCGCCCAGGTGCTTGGGCGGCACGGCAGCGTCGTCGATGATCGTCAGCGGCTTGACATCGCCGCGCATGCCCATCAACACGCCGAAGCCGGCCTCGCGCACCTTCCACACGGCCGCGATCGCGGCCGGCTCGGTCAGCTCCGTGATCGCCTGAACCGGGACGCCCCGTTGCTGCAGGTGCGCGGCGAGCCGGCGCTGCTGGGCCACGATCTCGTCCTCGGTCTCGCCGTAGAACTCGGTGATCAGGATGCAGTCCGGCGAGCCCTGCAGAAAGCCGTCCATCAGGCGCGCGTACTGCGGGGCGTTGGCCACCAGCTTGAGCCAGGTGCGGTCGACAAGCTCGATGGCCGTTGGGTTCACCTCCAGCATCACGGGCACCGCGTCGAGCGCGGCGCGCAACGCGCCGAAGTGCACGACCGACAGCCCGGTGCGCTTCGGCAGATCGACCAGGTTGAGCGTGACCTCGGTGGCGAAGCCGAGCGTGCCCTCCGAGCCGCAGATCACCTTGGCCAGGTTGAAACGATCGTCGTATGGCCAGCGGAACGACAAACCCTGACCGTCGGTGAGGCGATCGAGGTTGTAGCCGCCGCAGCGTCGCCAGTGCCGGGGCGTGCGGGTGCGGATGATCTCGAGGTTGCGCGGGTCGCGGACAAGCGCCAGCATGCGCCGGTAGATCTCGGCCTCGAACCCGGGCCGGCTTTGCAACGCCGCCAACTCGGCTTCGGTGCGCGGACCAAACGCCGCGCGCGAGCCGTCGGTCAGGATGACATCCGCCGAGAGCAGGTGGTCGGCGACCATGCCGTAGAGGATCGAGTGCGAGCCGGAGGAGTTGTTGCCCACGATCCCGCCCAGCACCGCGCGACTGGCGCTGGCCGGGTCCGGGCCGAATTTCTGGCCGAAGGGCCTGAGGTGCGTGTTCAGCGCCCCGAGCGAGAGCCCGGTCTGAGCGCGCACCCACTTCTCCTCGCGGTTGACCTCGACGATGCGATCAAGATAGCGCGTCGAGTCGATCACGAGCGCAGCGTTGACGGCCTGACCGGCGAGGCTTGTGCCGCCGCCCCGCGGCAGCACCGGCACGCCATGCGCCGCCGCAAGCGTGATCGCCGCCTGCACGTCGTCGACCGTGCGCGGGATCAAGACCCCGTAGGGCTCGACCTGATAGATGCTGGCGTCGGTGCTGTACAGCACGCGGCTGATCGAATCGGTGCGGACCTCGCCCTGCACGACTCCGCGCAACGCCTGCATGAACGCGTCGATCCTGGCTGTCTCCGGCATAGCCCCCTGCCCGAGCGGGCCGATGGGTGGCGCGCTCGGGGTCATGATAACCGAGGCCGAGTGCGCCGGCCTGCGCCGGCGTTGCCATTCGTCCGCGTGTGCACGGGCGAGTTGTCAGGCGCCTCTACATCGAGGCCGGATCCTGTACACGGATTTCACGGATCGTCACGGATCACGCGAAATCCTCACCAAGCAACTCCGCGCCATCCGTGTCGATCCGTGGGATCCGTGTACAAGGCTGGCTGTCCGGAAATGGCCTGACAACGCCGATGGCTTACTGCCATCGGACGTAATCCTGTTGGCGAACCCGATCGCACGTTGTCAGGAGCCCCGGAACGGGCCGGACCGGTACACGGATGTTCACGGATAGCACGGAGCCATTCGAGATGTTTCCGTGTGATCCGTGCCATCCGTGAACATCCGTGTGATCCGTGTACAGGACCAGCCGTCCGAATCCGGTTCGCCAACGGCATCAACTTGTGCTTGCACACTCGTGCGCGCGGCTTCATCCGGCATACCTGAACTACGCTATACTTATCCAACAACCAAGCGCCATGCGGGAGCTGGGGTTCACCTGGCTGAGAGGGTGCGTAAGCGCGCACCGACCGCTCGAACCTGACGGGTAATGCCGGCGGAGGGAACCAGCTCGACATGCACGCGCCCTCCTCAGGGGCGCGTTTTTTGTTTGTCGGACGAACCATGACCCTTGTGACCTGCGACGCCGTGATCGTCGCCAACGGTGTGTTGACGGACTCTGACCAGCTGCGCCGCCTGGTCGCCGCGGCCGATCTCGTGATCGGCGCGGACGGCGGCGGCGCCCACTTGTTGGCGCTGGGCCTGCGCGCGGATTGGTTGATCGGCGATTTCGACTCGCTCGACGCCGACGCCCTGGCCGATTTTGTGGCCGCCGGCGCGCGCGTCGAACGCCACCCGCCGGCCAAGGATGCGACCGACCTCGAGCTTGCGCTACAGCTGGCGCGCCGCGAGGGCGCCACCCGGATCCGCATCGTGGCCGCGCTGGGCGGGCGCCACGACCAGGCGCTGGCCAATCTGCTGCTGTTGGCCGAAGAGTCGCTCGCTGGGCTCGACCTGGCCTTGCTCGACGGCGCCGAGACCTTGCGCGTGCTGCGTGGCCCAGGCGCGCTCACCCTCGCCGGCGTGCCGGGTGACACGCTTTCGATCCTGCCCATCGGCGGCGACGCGATCGGCGTCACGCTCGGCGGGCTGACATATCCGCTGCAGGCGGCGCGCCTGCCGCTGGGCACCTCGCGCGGCATCAGCAACGTGTTTGCCGCGCCCATTGCCACAATCGCGCTCGAGAGCGGCGCGCTCGTGGTCGTGCACACCGTCTCGAATCGTCATCCCGGCTCTCCGGAGGTTACCGCATGAAGAAGCTCGTGCTCCTCGGCCTGGCCGCCGTCCTGGTCGCCTGTGCGCCCACGACCCCGACGGTCACCCCCACGCCAGACGGGCCGCGCACGTTGCGCGTGATGACCCACGACTCGTTCGCGCTCAGTGAAGACGTCCTCAAGGCATTCGAGCAGGCCCACAACGTGACCGTCACCGTGCTGAAGAGTGGCGATGCGGGCAGCCTGGTCAACAAGGCCATCCTCGCCGGCGAGACACCGCTCGCCGACGTCCTGTACGGCGTCGACAACGCCTTCCTTTCGCGCGCGCTCGACAACGACCTGTTCGACGCCTACGCGCCGGTGGCGTTGACGTCGGTGCCGACCGAGTTCCAGCTCGACCCCACGCATCGCGTTGTGCCCGTCGACTACGGCGACGTCTGCCTCAATTACGACAAAGCCTACTTCGTCGAACGCGGACTGAGCCTGCCACAAACGTTCGACGACCTGCTCAGACCCGAGTTGAGCGGGTTGCTCGTGGTCGAGAACCCGGCCACCTCGTCGCCGGGGCTCGCGTTCCTGCTGGCGACTATCGCGCGGTACGGCGCGGACGGGTACCTCGACTTCTGGCGCAGCCTGCGCGCCAACGACGTCAAAGTCGTCGAAGACTGGTCGACCGCGTACTACACCGACTTCTCGGGCTCGAGCGGCAAGGGGCCGCGCCCGCTTGTGGTGTCGTACGCGTCGAGCCCGCCGGCCGAGGTGATCTTCGCCGACCCGCGCCCGGCCGATGCCCCGACCGCCAGCGTCACCGGGCCCGGCACCTGTTTCCGTCAGATCGAGTTCGCGGGCGTGTTGACCGGCACACCGAATCGCGATCTGGCCGAGGCCTGGATCGACTTCATGCTCAGCCCCGAAGTCCAGAAGGATCTCCCGCTGCAGATGTTCGTCTTCCCGGTCGTCTCCGGCACGCCGTTGCCCACCGACTTCGAGCGCTACGCCCAGATCCCGGCCGAGCCCGCGACCCTGGCCCCCGACACGATCACGGCGAACCGCGAGACCTGGATCGAGGCGTGGACGGATGTGGTGTTGAGGTGATGGTGATGAAAGAAGAAGGAGGAGGGAGGAGGGAAGAGGGAGGAGGGTTAGGGCCTCCCACTTCCCTCCTCCCTCCTCCCTTCCTCCTCATCTTTCTCCCGCTCGCCTTCCTGGCCGTCTTCTACGTCTGGCCGTTAGGCGCGATCCTGGCGCGCAGCCTTGTGCCGGAGGGCCGGCTGGATCTGTCGCCGGCGCTGGCCGTGTTGGGACGGGCGTCGACGTGGGGCGTCATCGGGTTCACGCTCTGGCAGGCCGTTCTGTCGACCGTGGCGACGGTGCTGGCCGGGTTGCCGGGCGCGTATCTGATCGGGCGCTTCGACTTCCCGGGCAAGCGCTGGCTGCGCGCGCTCTCGGGCGTGCCGTTCGTCCTGCCGACGCTGGTCGTCGGCGCCGGCTTCAGCGCGTTGTTGGGCGAGCGCGGGCTGGTCAATCAGGCCCTGATGGGCGGGTTCGGCCTGACGACTCCGCCGGTGCAGGTGCTGGGCAGCCTGGGCGCGATCGTGCTCGGGCACGTCTTCTACAACACCACGCTGATCATCCGACTGGTCGGCGACGCCTGGGCCCGCCTCGACCCGCGCCCGCTGGCGGCGGCGCGCACGCTTGGCGCCTCGCCGGCGCGAGCGTTCGCCGAGGTGACGCTGCCGCTACTCGCACCGAGCCTGGCGACGGCGACGCTGCTGGTCTTCACGTTCGACGTCGCCAGCTTCGGCGTCATCCTGATCCTGGGCGGCCCGCGGTTCGCGACGCTGGAGACCGAGATCTATCGCCAGGCCATGAGCCTGTTCAACCTGCCCGCTGCGGCCGCGCTCACGCTGCTCCAGCTCCTGCTCACGCTCGGTCTGGCGGTGGCCTACAACCGCCTGACCGCGGCCGCGTCGCGCCGCGGCCTTAACGCCGGGGCCAGCGGGGCGCGCCCGCGGCTCCGACCGTTGCGCGGTCGCGCGGCCTGGTCGGCGCTGGTCGTGACGCTGGTCGTGGTGGTCGGTTTGATGGGGGCGCCGCTGCTGGCTCTGGTTGGGCGCTCGCTGAGCGGGACCGAGGGATTGACCGCGGCGGCGTACAGCGAGTTGTTCGTCAATCGTCGCGCCTCGGCCTTCTATGTGGCGCCGATCCAGGCCTTGCTGAACTCGCTGAGCGTGGCCGGTGTCACGGCCCTGATCGCCCTGGTGTTGGGGCTGCCGGCCGCCTTCGTCATCAGTCGCGCCGGGCGGACCGCCCGCTGGCTCGACGCCGCGTTGTTGCTGCCGCTCGGCACGTCGGCCGTAAGCCTGGGGCTCGGGTACCTGCTGGCCTTCAACCGGGCGCCGACGGCCTGGCTGGGCGCGACCTGGTTGCTGCCGATGGCACACGCCCTGATCGCGTTCCCGTTCACGGTGCGCAGCCTGTTGCCGGCCTGGCAGGGAATCCGCCCGAGGCTGCGCCAGGCCGCGGCCGTGCTCGGAGCCAGCCCGTGGGCGGTCGTTCGCGAGATCGACCTGCCGCTCATCAGCCGAGCCGTGATCGTGGCCGGCGCTTTTGCCTTCGCCATCTCGCTCGGCGAGTTCGGGGCGACGGCGCTCCTGACGCGCCCGGACTTCCCCACTCTGCCCGTGGCGATCTTCACCTACCTCGGCCAGCCGGGGGCGCTCAACTACGGCCAGGCGCTGGCGATGAGCACCATCCTGATGCTGATCTGCGTCGCCGCAATCGCCGTGATCGAGGGTCTGGGCGGAGATGAAGCGGAGGCCTGAGCGGCACGGCCAACGAACCGGCTCTCGGGGTCGTTCCACGAGAAGAATAACAAGCTGACCCGGCCCTCAGAACGACGCGAAGCAGGGTCGCTACGAAAGATGATCGATGCTTGACCTGGTTGATCTCCACAAATCCTATGGCGCCAAGGCCGCCGTGCGCGGCGTGTCGCTGAGCGTCGCGCCGGGCGAGGTCGTGGCCGTGCTTGGCCCCAGCGGCTGCGGCAAGTCGACGCTGCTGGCCCTGACGGCCGGGCTCGAAACCCCGGATTCGGGCGATGTGCGTTGGGCGGGCGAGAGCGTGTTGACGACGGCCACGCACCTCCGCGGCTTCGGGTTGATGTTCCAGGATTACGCCCTTTTCCCGCATCGTGACGTCCACGCCAACGTGGCCTTTGGTCTGCGCATGCAGAACCAGCCGGCCGACGTCATCGCGGCTCGCGTGGCCCAGGCGCTGGAGGTGGTCGGCCTCAGCGGCTACGATCGGCGCACGGTGACCACGCTTTCGGGCGGCGAGCAGCAACGCGTCGCCCTGGCGCGCGCCCTGGCCCCCCGCCCGCGCGTGCTCATGCTCGACGAGCCGTTGGGCGCGCTCGATCGTGCGTTGCGCGAGCAGTTGGTGGAGGAGATCGGGCGCATCCTGCACGCCTGGGAGGGTCGCCCGGCCGTGATCTACGTCACCCACGACCAGGCCGAGGCCTTCGCGCTTGCCGAACGCGTGGCCGTGATGCGCGCCGGTCGGATCGAACAACTCGACACGCCCGAGGCGTTGGTGCACGAGCCCCTCAACGCCTTCGTGGCCGAGTTCCTGGGCCTGGGCACGCTGATCCCGGCGCGCCTGGTAGCAGCCGATCAGGTCGAGACGGCCTGGGGTCGCTGGCTGATCGCCCGAACCACCGCCGCCATTGGCTCGGCCGGGCACCTCGTCATTCGGACGGATGCTGCGGCCGATCGCCGCGAAGTGGCGACCGGACCGAACCTCACCGGCCGCGTGGCCGGTCGCCTTCCGCAATCGTTGGGCGTGCGCCTGGTGCTGACCGTCGCGAACGGGCCCGAGCCGATCGACGTGTCGCTGAGCGTCCGACCTGAGCGCGCGGCGCCCATCGGACAGACGGTGAGCCTCACGCTCGATCCCGAGCGGCTCTACTTCATCGCCGAGACACCCGACGCCGATCAGGGCACCGTCAGCGGTTCGGGCCCGGCACCGCGATCCCACGTGCAGGCGTAGCGCGGCTCGAACCACCCCGCGTCGAAGCGTTCGCGGCATGCAACGGTGACCGTCACGGCCACGGCCTTGGGGTCGCCGGCGCCCAATTGCGTGAACAGGTCGAGCGCCAGCTCGCGCGTCAGGGGCTGCGGGCCGACCCGGCACGCCGGCGCGGTCGCCGGGTCGCAACGCACGTCGACGTTCGTGACCTCGGCGGTCGGGTCCTGTTCCCGCGCGATCTGCATCAACGTCGCGATCGTCGCGGAATCGAGATGCGGTGTCTGGCGCTGGCGCGCGGCCTCGGCCAATCGCTGACCGAAGCCAAGCGACAGGCACAGGCCCAGGGCGGCGAAGACGGCCAGCGCGATCATCATGTTCGTGCGTCGACGCGATGCGGGCATGGGCCTCACCTCACGGTTGGTCCTGGTCGGATGACACGGTCAGCCCGGACCAGAGCAGGTTGCGATATTCATACACCACGGTCGCAAGGTCCGCCGGGCTAAGCGCCCAACACGGCGGACAGCCGGCCTGCGGCGCGGGCTGCACCGAGACCGAGACCTCACCGTCGAGGTAGGTGTGAAAGAGGCCGCCGGCGCGGCGGCTGTGATAGCTCGACGTGACCAGCACGATCGAGTGCCAGCCCAATCGACGGGCAATGCCGAGGGTCTCGGTGGCGTTGCCGACCGTCGTTTGCGACCAGTCTTCGACCACGATGACTTCACGCGGCAGGCCGAGCGCCTCTGCCTGGTTGATCATCACCTCGGCCTCGCGCACGGTGCGCCCGCCTTCGAGCACGTCAACGCCGGCGCTGATCAACACCACAGGCGCGATACCGCGCCGGTAGAGGTCGACCGCCAGCGCGACTCGCTCGGGTTTGTGGTCGCCGCCGATCACGACGATGGCGTCGGCCCGAGCGGGCAACGGGTCGCGCACGACCAGGGCCCTCGCTGATGCCGAGATCAGGCCGAGACAGCCCACCAGGCCGACGGCCAGCCCGATCCCGTGCCGAAGCCAGCGGTGGCGCGGCGCGCCGACCGATATGCGTTGTGCCTGCACGCGTTGATGATAACCGCCCGCCCAGGAGGGACCGAGTCGGCCCGATCCCGGGATCGATACCCACGCCGGATCGACCAGGTCAGTCGTGGTGGGTGGACAGGCGCGGCTTCGGGTCAGGGTCCGCGCTCGACCAGGGCCTGGATCCAGGCCCGATGCTCCGCGTAGTGCTCGGCTGTGTTTCCGAAGATGACGAACTCGGCCGTCGGACCATCGCCCTCCCCCGGCTCGTCCGGAAGGAAGTATCGATAACGTCGGGCAAGATCGGCCTCCGGAAGCACGGCCAGCAACGCCAGGAGCTCGAGGTGAACGACCCGCCACTCTTCACGCGCCGCCGAGGGTGTTGCGCCCGAAACCTGACGATGGATCGCGACGTTGATGGCGTCCGCCGGCCCTTGCAGGTACAGCGTCTCATCGATCCCGAGCCCGGTGTGCCGCGGCCGGCCGCTGAGGAAGTGCACGACCGAGCGCTCCCAACGTGCCAGATGGATCACGTGGTCGCCGATCGTCCAGCCCTCCGAGTCGCGGACTGTGGCCCATTGAGTTGGGGTGAGCCGGTCGAGGGCGTCGTTCAGGGCTGTCCAGCCCTCGTCGATCGCGCGGACCAACTCTCGCTTCGGCCCGGCAGGAGCCTCGGTCGGTTGCCGCTCGGGCCCCGCGGTGGGCAGCGATCGACCCTGAGCGACAGAGCCCGATGCGTCGGTTGAGGGCTCCAAACCCAGCTCGGCCGCGGCGCGCAGGTGGTGTTCAGCCTGAGCGACGTCACCGATCTCGCGATACGACCGACCCAGGTTGACATGCAGCGACGGCAGAAACGACGCGATCGCGTCGGGGTTCGCCAATTGTGCCTGGGCGAAGGCCACGCGGTTCCAATGCAACCTTGCCTGCGCATCCGGCTCATACCGCGCGACGTAGTGAGCGGCGACGGTGGCCTCAAACGGGTCGCCGGCCAGTTGCCAGGCCTCGAGACACAGCGCCCGGGCTTCGGCCAGGCGTCCGGCGTACTCGAGCCGCGTGCTCTCCACGCAACGTCGCACAACAACATTCTCGAGCCATGAATTCTGTTCCATCGAATCACGTTTTGGCAGCGAGCAGAACGGCTACACAGTGGGCGAGAAGAGACCGCTCCGATCCGACCGATACGCCAGATCGATGGTCTGCCCACGTTCGAAGTTCGACGCCAGATAGCGCAACGAGACCGGGCGGTCCTCACCGCCTTCATCGGTCAGCAACAAGGACTCGCAGTACACGGCGATGTCGACCACGATCCGCTCATAACGATAGTACGCCAGGGCGCGCGCGTCGATGTCCGTCGCCCCGTAACCGGCAAAGAACAACGCCTCTTCCTCTTCGGGCGCACGCCAGCCCCCGTAGAGACCGGCTCCGATGAACATGAGATCACGCTCCTTCGGCGCCAGGATCGGATCGTCCCAATCGACCACAACCAGGGCATCGCCGGCGCTCAGGAGCACGTTGCCGGCGTGGATGTCCGAATGACAGACGACCTCGACCGGTTGTCGCGCGACGAGATCGGTAGCCAGATTGTCGGCGCGTTGCACGAGGTCGACGATCGCGGCGCGGCGTCGGCGAAGCAGGTCCGCGGTCTGCGCTGCGACGGGCTCCGCCCAGGTGCCGCGCTCGACGCGCTCGAGGAAGGTCAGCGTCGTTTCGCGCCACCGCGGCCCGTAGTCCTCACGCCGAAGACGTCGGCGCAGGTCAAGCGGGAGCGTCACCGTGTGCAGGCCTTTGAGGGCCGCACCAAGCGCGTGCCATTGAGCGTCGGTCAGGCTGACCGTGAACCCGTCCTGGCCGACGACGAATGGGTAAAGGATCGAGGTGAATCGGTCCAACCGGCTCCAGAGCGCCCCGCCCCGAGTTCGACAGGGCGCGATCACGGGCACACTGCCCTGATCGCTCAGGAACCCGGGCAACTCGACCGAGAGCGGGTCGAAGGCGCCGCTGCGTAGCTTGAGGAAGTATGCGGCTCCGGCCGGCGTGATCAGGCGGTAAACCGCCGTGTTCGGATCCGCCCCGAGCGCCAGGAACATAACCTCGGCGGCTTCCACGCCGTAATCGTGACGAACCGCCTCGACGATGGCGGTGTCTGCAAGTGTCGGCCGATCCAGCATGCGTTTTTGGGCTCCGGTTGGGGTGAGGACGACGAACGGCAGGTTCAACCCGCATCTGCGGGCATCATCAGGGTCTGATAGATTCGTTCGTCGTCGGCAAGGAAGCAACAGAACACGATCGCGTCGGGTGCGCCGGGCTCCAGCGCGAACGCGCGCGCTTCGGCCACGGCGATCCGGGCCGCGGCCGCCTGCGGATACCCGTAGATGCCGGTGCTGATACACGGGAACGCGATCGAGCGCAGGCCTTTCTGGGCAGCGAGCTTCAGCGACTCCCGGTAGCACGACGCCAGGAGCTCGGGCTCGCCGGCTTCACCGCCGCGCCAGACCGGGCCGACGGTATGGATGACCCATTTCGCCGGGAGCCGAAAGCCCGCCGTGATCTTGGCCTGGCCGGTCTTGCAGCCGTGCAGTTGGCGGCAGGCCAGGACCAGATCCGGCCCCGCTGCACGATGGATCGCGCCGTCGACACCGCCGCCGCCGAGCAACGACGAATTCGCCGCGTTGACGATCGCGTCGACCTGCAGCCTGGTGATGTCGCCGCGCAGGATCGAGAGGGTGGTCACGCCCACAGTGTATCGCGAAGCGTCGGGCGCGGACGCCGCTAGCTCAAGACGGCCGCCAGGGCGTCAGGGTCGCGCAGGACCGGGCCGTGGCCGACGCCAACGACCCGCGGTCGAAGCGCCGCAAGACGGCGAATGCTCTGCCGGTTCCGGACCGGGTCGGCCGTGAAAATGGGCAACGGCTCGCGCACGCCTCGTCGGGTGGTGATCAGATCCATCGTCGTGATCACGTCTCCGGCCACCAACACACGATCGGCTTCGCGCCACAAGGCGATGTGGCCCGGCGAGTGCCCCGGCGTTTCCAGGACCACGAAATCGCCCACACGATCCCCTTCGGCGAGGATCCGGGCGACCGGATGACCGGGACCGGCCCAAAAGCGCTGCTGCAGTCTCATGATGGGATGCCGCGGATCGGGCGCATCGAGGAGGATGTTCCCGCTCTCGGCCGCGGCGCGATCGCCGGCGCCGCACCAGAGCGGCACGGCCCGTTCGCGACAGATCAGGGCGCTGGCGCCCTGGTGATCGGCATGCGCATGCGTCAGCACATGCGCGGTCAGTTTACGCCCAGCGAGTTCCCGTAACAGTGTCGGGCCGGACCAGCGGATCCCGGAATCGACCAACACCTCACCCACGAGGTAGGCATTGATCGCGTTCCTGGGACCGAGCGTGATCTGGTAAACGCCGTCGGCGATCTCAATCACGACTGTGTACTCCGCGTCGTGACAAACGGGACGGCGCGCAACAGCCCCGGCAAAAAAGCCCACGGATACAACAGTAAGTACAGGTTCGGCAGCCACCACTGCCAGTCGATCTCGCCGCGGAGAGCCCAAAACGAAATCGCATTCAGGCCTGACGCCAAGGTTAACGCCAGTGAGGCGATGGCAAGACCACGCCAATCCCACCGGCCGGAACGCGCGGCCCAGAGCGCTGTCAGACCGGTCGCCGAGATCAGCAGATCGAGCGGCAGGAACGACCAGTTCCAGGCGATCAGCACCGGGTCGTGATAGCCGTTGAACGCCCAATCGGCCGGCATCCAGCCGAGCGGCGTGACCAGCCAGTACACGAGGAAACCGATATCGGTGACATAGAAGAACGGCTTCAGCGATTTCATCAACGCTCCCGCGGCGACGGTCGGAACAGGCAATGCACGTTGACCGGCCCCACCACAGTCGTGGCCGCCAACGCAAAGCCGAACCGTTGATACAGCCCGACGTTCTCGGCATTCTCCGTGTCCAACCCGATGCCGAGGGCGAGCGGATCATCGTCGACCCGTGCAAGGATGTCGTCGAGCATGATCCGCCCGTAGCCCTGCCCCCGCAGCCCGGCGTCGACGCCGATCAACGCCAGGTAGTGCGTGCGCCCGCGCGGCAGCGCCGCCCGCGTGTGCCGCAGGTAAGCCGCGATCAATCGGGCGTTGCGCCATGAGAGCCCGATCGGCCCAGTCAGGGCGCGCACCACGACCCGCGGCCAGGCCCAGCCCTGGGTCACGGGCGCATCAAGGATGTAAGCGCCCACCAGGCGTCCCGCGTGTCGGAGGCCGCGCACCTCGGACCCGGTCCACAGACTCAGGTCAAACAGGAAGGCGAAGAACTCGCGCCGGCGTCGCTCGGAGTCAGGCGAATGGGCGCCAAACAGCGCCACATACCAGGGGTCGGCGGCAAAGGCGCCGCTCGTCACGTCGACGAAGTCGGCTCGGTCTCGCTCGGTCAACGCGCTCAGCGTCGGCGTGCCCATCGTCCCATCGTCTCACACCCTGTGACACACGTCGCGAAGACTCGAAGCCGGGAGGCGGGCTTCGCGTCTTCGCGGTTCACGCCGCCCGCCGCTTCACCTGCATCGGCAGTCCGAAACGCGGCGTCAGCGTCAACCCGGTGCGCGCCACGAGCCGGGTCTCGGGCAGGAGGCGAAGCGTCACCCGGCTCGTGATCTGGGCCAGCAACAGACGCGCCTCCATCGCCGCGAAGCTGTTGCCGATGCAGATGCGCGGCCCGCCGCCGAAGGGCAGGTAGGCCTGCTTGGGCAGATCGGGCTGACGCTCGGGCAGCCAGCGATCCGGGTCGAAGTGCTCGGGGTCGGCGTACCAGCGCGGGTCGCGATGCACCAGATAGATCGGGATGCTCACCTGCGCGCCGGCCGGCACGACGCCGAAGCTGAGCGGCACATCGCGTTTAGCCACCCGCCCGATGATGAAGGCCGCCGGGTACAGGCGCAGCGCCTCGTCGATCACGCGCCCGGTGAACGGCAGATGCGCCAGATCGGCCAGCGTCGGTGCGCGGCGACCGTGGTCGAGCACGGAGTCGACCTCGGCGTGCAACTGCTTCTCGAAGCCAGGGTGTTGGGCCAACAGCGCCATCGTCCAGTTCAAGGTGTTGGCCGTGGTCTCATGGCCGGCGAGCAGCAGCGTGGCCACCTCGTCACGCAGTTGCGCGTCGCTCATCGGCTGACCGTCGTCGTCGCGGGCCGCCAGCAGCATCGAGAGCAGGTCGCCGGTGTCGTCAGCGCCGCGCGCGCGACGCTCGGCGATCAGGGCGTACACCACCTCGTCCAGGTCGCGGCGGGCGCGCCGGGCGCGCAACTCCATCGGCGTCGGCACCCAGGCCGGCAGGAACTGCCGGTCCGCGAAGTAGTGCTGCATCACGTCGACGGCGCGGTGCACGCGCGCCGCATCGGCCGGGCGGATGCCGCCATGCGCGTCGACCGAGGCGCCGAACAGGGCCTGGGCCACGATCCGGAAAGTCACTTCCGAGAACGCCGCGCTGACCTCGACGCGCGCACCGTCGACCCAACCGTCGAGCATCGCCGCACCGTGGGTCGTCATCTGCTCGGCGTAGCGGTCGATGCGCCGGGCATGGAAGGCCGGCGCGGCCAGCCGGCGTTGTCGGCGCCAGAACGCGCCGTCGCTGATCAGCAGGCCGTTGCCAAGGAAGCGCCGCACCCCGCGGGTCGCATCGGTGTACTCGTCGCTCTTGCCGAAGTCGTCGGCGTGCTCGACCAGAACGGTCTGCAGGTCGCGCGGCTCGGTCACAAAGACCACGGCTTCGGCGCCGAAGTGCAGGGCGAACGTCGGGCCGTACTCGGTTCGCCACCCGCGGATCGCCGCCAGCAGATCGCGCGTGAAGGCGCGCGCCAGGCGCAATTGGCCGCCGAAGCCATCAAAACGCGGGCCCGGCAGCGCGGCGAGTGAGTTCAATGTCATGGGGTCCATCCTCTTCGTTGATCGTCCACCAGAGGGTGTATCAATTTATAGACACCGTGTCAATTGAGAAATTGGAGGGTGTGTATAATAATGGACACATGTCTACTTCTGGCAACAAGCTCGCCCCGCCCGTTCCTCCGGCGACCGACCGTCGCATCGCGCGCACGCGCGCTGCGTTGCGCGACGCCGTGTTCGCCTTGATCCGCGAGCGCGGCTTCGACGCCGTGACCGTGCAGGACATCACCGACCGAGCCAACCTCAGTCGGGCGACGTTCTATCTGCACTTCAGAGACAAAGAGGAGCTGCTCACGGTCAGCCTGCAGGAGATCTACGAGACCCTGCGCGGCCCCGGGCCGGATCCGACGCTGGATGCGTTGCGGGCCGACCCGAAGGTGGAGCGCGACTTCTACGCGAGCGACCTTCAACACGTGGCCGATCACGCCGAGCTCTACCGCACCATGCTCAGCGAGCAGGGCGTCTGGCCGTTCTGGACGCGCATCCTGGATTATCTGTACGACAAGGCCCGAGCGGATTTCGCTCGGA
>WBZS01001796.1_pt1 | contig 15563 bp, 15 predicted proteins | sample 5204201 | NCBI WGS metagenome assembly WBZS01 (sample SAMN12344357, study PRJNA552823) | activated sludge metagenome | biome: Activated sludge suspended growth; feature: Nitrification reactor; material: Wastewater; isolation source: activated sludge from nitrification reactor of wastewater...
GCCATCTCAAAGTAATTTTTGTTAATCATGTCTATTAACGCCGGACAAATATCTGGAGGGTACTCTCCACGCTATCGATCGGCTCAAGAAGAGGCCGACTGATAGGCTGCCAACGGAACAGGAGAGAAACCATGGCCAAGCTCGTGAATCGCTTCTACAAGGATGAATCTGGCGCCACCGCCATCGAATACGGCCTGATCGCCGCTCTGATCGCGCTCGCCATCGTCGCCGGTGCGACGACCCTCGGCAACGAGATCGGCAACCTTTTCAACAAGGTCGGCAACAAGCTGAAGAACACCTCCAACGTCTGATCCGCTTCAGACGTCGTGTTCAAGGGCGTCAGGCGCAAGCCTGGCGCCCTTTCCTTTTGTGGCTCAGTGACCACCACGACACGAGACCCGCTGAGACCGATCCCCGACAGCAGTTGGGAAAACCCTTTTGGATGTTATTAATTTAATAATATCCGTGACTTAGTGTCATCGTGCCGTACAATGAAACGGCTTGGGGATAGAAAAAGGGACGCTGCAAATGATCCGTCTGACGACGCGCTTTCTTCGTGACTCATCCGGCATGGCCGCCGTCGAATACGGCTTCATTGCTGCCCTGATCGCGCTCATGCTCGCCGCCGGCGCAGCATCGATGGGCAATTCGATCGGCGGGTTCTTCAACAGCGCCGGCGATACCGTTCACAACAGCGCGCAGTAGGCCCGGCCGCTTCTCGGATCACGAGGCGGCGCGGGCTTCCGCCAGCGCCTGCAGGTCGGCGGCCTTCAGTTCGACGGATTCGCCGCAGCCGCAGGCCGACGTCTGGTTCGGATTGTTGAAGACGAAACCCGTCCTCAGCGTCGTCGCCTCGAAATCCATCTGCGTGCCGAGCAGGTAGAGCGCCGCCTCGGGCGCCACCCAGACATGGGCGCCGCCATGCTCGACATGGTCGTCCTTGGCGTTCGGCTCCGTGACGAGGTCGACGGCATACTCCATGCCGGCGCAGCCGCCTTTCTTCACCGACACACGAATGCCGGCCGCGCCCTCGCGGTCGGCGACGATTTCGCGCACGCGCTCCGCGGCGCGGTCGGTCAGCGTGATGACGGCAAAGCGGCCCATGATTTCACCTCGTATTTGCCGGATTCAAGGTCCGGAATGCGATCGTCTCAATGTGGTGTGCGATGGCGCGCACCGCAACCGGTTCAGTACCAGCCCAGCGCCACGCGCGCCTCGTCGCTCATGCGATCCGGCGTCCACGGCGGATCGAACACCATGCGCACGCTGGCACCCGAAACACCTTCCACGGAGGAGACGGCGTTTTCGACCCAGCCCGGCATTTCGCCGGCCACCGGACAGCCCGGCGCCGTCAACGTCATGTCGAGCTTGACCGAGCGGTCGTCCTCGATGTCGATCTTGTAGATCAGCCCGAGCTCGAAGATATCGGCCGGCAATTCTGGATCATACACCGTCTTCAGCGCCGCGATGATGTCGTCGGTCAGCCGCTCGACCTCGTCGGCGGGAATGGTCGACGACGCCACGACGGCGTCTTCGGGCAGGTTCTGGCTGGTCATGTCCGTCATCGTGTCACCCGAAGAACGCGCGCGCCTTTTCCAGCGCGTCGGCCAGCGCGTCCACCTCGGCGCGCGTGTTGTACATGGCGAAGGAAGCCCGGCATGTCGAGGTCACGCCGAAGCGGTTGAGCAGCGGCTGGGCGCAATGCGTCCCGGCGCGCACCGCGACACCCGAGCGGTCGATGATCATGGCGACATCGTGGGCGTGGATGCCCTGCATCTCGAAGGAAACGATGGCGCCCTTGCCCGGCGCGGTGCCGAAAATGCGCAGCGAATTGATGCGCGACAGCCGCTCCATCGCGTATTTCCCGAGCATGGCCTCGTGCGCCGCGATCTGTTCGCGGCCGACGGCCATCATGTAGCGCAGCGCCGCGCCAAGCCCGATCGCCTGGACGATCGGCGGCGTGCCGGCCTCGAAGCGATGCGGCGGATCGTTGTAGGTGACCGCGTCCTCGCTCACGTCGAAGATCATCTCGCCGCCACCCATGAACGGCCGCATCGATTTCAGCCGCTCGGCCTTGCCATACAGCGCGCCGATGCCCGACGGGCCGTAGAGCTTGTGCCCGGTGATGACATAGAAATCGACGTCGAGGTCGGCCACGTCGACCGGCAGGTGCACGGCGCCTTGGCTGCCGTCGGCGAGAACCGGAATGCCGCGCTCATGCGCGATCCGCACGATCTCCTTCATCGGCGTCACCGTGCCGAGCACATTCGACATGTGGGTGATCGCCACCAGCTTCGTCCGCGGCGTCAACCGCTTCTCGAATTCGGCAACGTCGAAGGCTCCGTCCTCGCCGACCGGCACGAAGACCAGCTTCGCGCCCTGGCGCTCGCGCAGGAAATGCCACGGCACGATGTTGGAATGGTGCTCCATCTGCGTGAGCACGATTTCGTCGCCCTCGCCGATCAACGGCATGGCGAAGCCGTAGGCGACGAGGTTGATCGCCTCGGTGGCCGACTTGGTGAAGATGATCTCCTCGGCCGCGCCGGCGTTCAGGAAGGCGCGTACCGTTTCGCGCGCCGCCTCGTAGGCGTCCGTCGCCGCGTTCGACAGGAAATGCAGGCCGCGATGCACATTGGCGTATTCGTGGCTGTAGGTGCGCGTCACCGCGTCGATGACCGCCTGCGGCTTCTGCGCCGAGGCCGCATTGTCGAGATAGACGAGCGGCTTGCCATAGACCTCTCGCGACAGGATCGGGAAATCCCGGCGGATCGCCTCGACGTCGAAAGGCTTCGCGGACGCCGTCATCGCCTCATCCATGCTCCGCAAACCAGCGTTCCAGGCGCGCTTCCAGCGCCTCGACGATGGCCTCGTCGTCGATCTCCTCGATGATCTCGGCGACGAAGGCCTTGACCAGCAGGCCGCGCGCCTCCTTCTCCGGCACGCCGCGCGCCATCAGGTAGAACAGATGGGCGCGGTCGATCTCGGTGACAGTGGCGCCGTGGCCGCAGGCGACATCGTCGGCGAAGATTTCCAGCTCCGGCTTGGCCGAGAACGAGGCGTCGTCGGAGAGCAGCAGCGTGTTGCAGGCCATGCGGGCGTCGGTCTTCTGCGCCGCCCGGGCCACCTTGATCATGCCCTGGAAGGCGCCATCCGCCTTGCCGGTGACGATGTTGCGGACGACTGCGGTGGAGGCAGTATGCGGCACGTCATGCGTCAGCGTCATGGTGACGTCGACATGGGCGTCGCCGGCGAGCAGGTCGACGCCGCGCAGGCGGAACTCAGCGCCGTCACCGCGCGCGGCGGCATGGATCTCCTGGCGCACCAGCTTGCCGCCCTCATTGACGATGAGCAGGTTGAGCTTCGCATCCTTGCCGAGTGTGGCGTTCAATTGGCCGAGATGCGCGGCCTTTTGGTCGCGCTCCTGCAGGATGATCCAGGTGATATCCGCATCAGCGCCGACCGTCACGTCGCTGATGCTGGTGGAAAAGCCGCCGCCTGCCTGGCGTTCGATGACGGTTGCGCGCGATCCGGCGCCGAAAGACGCGACAAGGCGCGCATGCGAGGCTTTGCCGGAACGCACCTGCACCTCGATCGGCAGGTCGACAGTCGCGCCGTCGGCAATCGCCAGCGCCAGACCATCCGCGACATGGGCGAGATTGATCTGGCCGATGGCGTCGTCATCGCCGAAAGGCGCGGCAAGCCCGCCGATCCCGCTGTCGCCCAGCAACGATGCGGACACGCCGCCCGGCGTCGCCGTCGTCTGCGGCGCGCCGTCGACAATGGCCAGCACGGGCGCGCCCTCGATCACGGTCGCGGCGGCAGCCGGCGTCGCCACGTCAGCCGGAATGTTGCGCAGCAGGCTTTTGAGATCGGTGTAGTGCCAGCTTTCCACGCGCCGCGTCGGCAGGCCGCGGTTTTTCAACGCCTCGAGCGCCGCCGACGGACGCGCCGCCGCGATCAGCGCGGTTTCCGCCGGAGTGCGCGGCATCTGTGCGACCACGCCCATGATCAGGCCGCCTCGCCGGTGATCTGCGCGTAGCCTTCCTTCTCCAGCACATGCGCCAGCATCTTGTCGCCGCTCTTGATGATGCGGCCCTTGTAGAGCACGTGTACCGTGTCGGGCACGATATGGTCGAGCAGTCGCTGGTAGTGGGTGATGACGACCATCGCGCGGTCGGGCGAGCGCAGCGCATTCACCCCGTCGGCGACGATCTTCAGCGCGTCGATGTCGAGGCCGGAATCGGTCTCGTCGAGCACGCACAGCGACGGTTCCAGCAGCTTCATCTGCAGGATCTCGGCGCGCTTCTTCTCGCCACCGGAGAAGCCGACATTGAGCGGGCGCTTCAGCATGTCCATGTTCATCGACAGCGACGCGGCCTGCGCCTTCACGCGCTTGAGGAATTCCGGAATCTTCAGCGGCTCCTCGCCGCGCGCCTTGCGCTGCGAATTCATCGCCACCTTGAGAAACTCCATCGTGGCGACGCCCGGAATTTCCATCGGATACTGGAAGGCAAGGAACACGCCCTTGGCGGCGCGCTCGGCGGCATCCATTTCCAGGATGGATTCGCCGTTCCACAGGATGTCGCCCTCGGTGACCTCATAGTCCTCGCGGCCGGCGATGACATAGGACAGCGTCGACTTGCCGGAGCCGTTCGGCCCCATGATGGCGGCGACTTCGCCCTTGTTCACCGTCAGGTTCAGGCCGCGGATGATCTCGGTGCCGTCCTCGGCGATACGGGCGTGGAGGTTTCTGATTTCGAGCATGTGTCCCTCACTCCTCGCCGTCGAAATAGTCGAGGCTGTTTTCCTTGCGCCCGATGTAGCGGATGCCGCCGGCTCCCGGGTTCGACCAGTTGGTGCGGCTGTAGGCTGCGAACTTACCGGAATCCGGATACTCGACCACCTCCGTATCGGACGCATCCGAGATACCGAGATATTTGAGCACCGTCGTACCGGTATTGATGATCTGGTGGGCGAATTCCGGCCCGCCGGCCGGCGCGGCGCAGACATCGCCGGCCTTGATGGGGTAGCGTTCGTCGCCAAAGCGATAGGTACCCTCGCCTTCGAGGATCACGAACAGTTCCGCCTTCACGTGATGGACATGGAACGGAAAGGCTTTCTCGCCCGGCTCCACCACGGTCACCATGACGCCGATGCCCTTCGAGCCGATCAGATGACCGAACGAGCCGATTTTCGCCTTGAACGCCTTGCCGTTGCCGCCGTCGCGCAGCGGCACGTCCGCGATGTTGAGAACCGGTTTCACTTTCTCTGCCATCACCCCACGCTCCCCTCAAGCGAGATGCCGATCAGCTTCTGGGCCTCGACCGCGAATTCCATCGGCAGTTTCTGCAGCACTTCCTTGACGAAGCCGTTGACGATCAGTGCGATCGCCTCTTCCTGAGGCACGCCGCGCTGCATGACGTAGAAAAGCTGGTCCTCGGAAATCTTCGAGGTGGTCGCTTCGTGCTCCAGCTTGGCCGAGGGGTTCTTCGCCTCGATATAGGGCACCGTATGCGCGCCGCAGTCGTTGCCGATCAGAAGGCTGTCGCAATTGGTGAAGTTGCGCGCACCCGATGCGCGGCGATGCACGCTCACCTGGCCGCGATAGGTGTTGTTGGAACGCCCGGCGGAAATGCCTTTGGAGATGATGCGGCTGACCGTGTTCTTGCCGAGATGGATCATCTTGGTGCCGGAATCGACCTGCTGGCGGCCGTTCGACACCGCGATCGAATAGAACTCGCCCTTCGAGCCGTCGCCGCGCAGGATGCAGGACGGATATTTCCACGTGATCGCCGAGCCGGTCTCGACCTGCGTCCACGAAATCTTGGAATTCTTGCCCCGGCAGTCGCCGCGCTTGGTGACGAAATTGTAGATGCCACCTTTGCCGTCCTTGTCGCCGGGATACCAGTTCTGCACCGTCGAATACTTGATCTCGGCATCGTCGAGCGCGACCAGTTCGACCACGGCGGCGTGCAACTGGTTCTCGTCGCGCTGCGGCGCCGTGCAGCCTTCCAGGTAGGAGACGTAGGCCCCCTCCTCGGCGATGATGAGGGTACGCTCGAACTGGCCGGACTTCTTTTCATTGATGCGGAAATAGGTCGAAAGCTCCATCGGGCAGCGCACGCCCTTCGGCACGAACACGAACGAGCCGTCGGTGAACACCGCCGAATTGAGCGTGGCGTAGTAATTGTCCGTGGTCGGCACCACAGTGCCGAGATATTTGCGCACGAGGTCGGGATGCTCGCGCATCGCCTCGGAGATCGACATGAAGATGACGCCGGCCTTCTTCAGTTCCTCCTTGAATGTCGTGACCACCGAAACGGAATCGAACACGGCGTCGACGGCGACGCGGCCCGACTTGAACACATTGTCGTTCTCGGTGTCGTCGAGGATCGAGGCTTCGCCAGGTTTGCGCACGCCGGCGAGGATTTCCTGCTCCCGCAACGGGATACCGAGCTTCTCATAGGTGCGAAGCAATTCGGGGTCGACCTCGTCGAGCGAAGTCGGTCCCGTCTGGCCCTTCGGCGCGGCGTAATAGTAGATGTCCTGGAAATCGATCTTCGGATAGTCGACGCGCGCCCATGTCGGCTCATCCATGGTGAGCCAGCGGCGGTAGGCCTCCAAGCGCCACTCCAGCATCCATTCCGGCTCGTTCTTCTTGGCCGAAATGAAACGGATGATGTCTTCGTTCAGGCCCTTCGGCGCAAGTTCGGTCTCGATCTCGGTCGTGAAACCGTACTTGTACTGGTCCACGTCAAGGTCGCGGACCTGCTCGATCGTCTTTTCGACGGCAGGCATCGGCGCACTCCATCCATGCCGGGGTCAAGGCCCGGCCGTTGCAGTCGTCAGCCCCGCACATAGCCCGTCGCCCGCCTCAATTCCAGTGCGAGGCCTGCGGATTTTGTCGCGAGCCCGCGAAATTCAGGCCGCCCGCGTGCTTTTCGGCCGGCGCGCGGCAATCTTTTCCAGGGCGGCGGCGAATTCGGAAAGCTCGTCCTCGCCCGTCGCAGGCCCGATAGAGACGCGGATCGCGCCAAGGTCCGCGTTCGCGCCCATTGCTTCCAGCACGGCCGAACGCCCGACCTTGCCCGACGAACAGGCCGAACCGGCGGAGACCGACACGCCCGTAAGGTCGAAGGCGATCTGCGCCGTTTCCGCCTTCAAACCGGGAAGCGCGAAATAGACGGTATTCGCAAGTCGCTCCACCTTGTGACCGTAGATCGTCGCATCGGGAGCGATCCGCCGGATTTCCACTTCGAAACGGTCGCGCAAGGCGCGCATCTCCCCGACCCGGTCGAGGTCAGCCAGCGCAACTTTCGCCGCCGCACCGAACCCGGCAATCGCCGCGACATTTTCCGTGCCCGAGCGATGGCCCTTCTCCTGCCCGCCGCCGGCAATCAGCGGCACGGGCATCAGCAGGTCCGATGCGCCAACGAAGGCGCCGGCCCCTTTCGGCCCACCCATCTTGTGTGCGGAAAGAATGAGAAAATCTGCGTCCAACGTTGAAATATCACAGGAAATCCGTCCGGGCGCTTGCACGGCGTCGACGATCAGCCGCCCGCCGGCATCGTGCACGATGGCCGCCATGTCTGCGACCGGCTGGATCACGCCGGTCTCGTTATTGGCAAGGTGCGTTGCGACCAGTGGCAGGCCGGAATCCTTGTCATGAGCGGCAAGTACCGCGCGCAGCGCTGCGAGATCCAGCACGCCATCGGAATCGACGCCGAGGCGCGTCACCGCCCGCTTTTCGAAGCGGCCACCCGACAGCACGCACGGGTGGTCGGTCGCGGTCACGTAGAGACGCGAAAACCGCAAGGCCGCGCGTCCGAGTTGCCAGTCGGGCGAAAGCAGGGTCGCCGCCGCCTCGGAGGCGCCGGACGTGAAGACGACATGCTCGGCCTTCGCATGGCACAGCGCCGCCACTTCGCGCCGCGCCGTGTCGACCAGTGCCCGCGCCGCCCGCCCGTCGGCATGGACCGAGGACGGATTGCCGGCATCGAGCGCCGCGATCACCGCCGCGCGCGCCGCCGGACCGATCGGCGCGGTCGCATTCCAGTCAAGATAGGTGCGTCGCTTGGCCATCCGTCCGCCGCGTCGTTTCAATGAGAAACTACGGACGCAGCGTATTGCGAGCAAGGTGGTAGTAGTCGTCAAAACCCTGCGAGTCGGTCAGCGGTGACATGCACGACGTGCTGCCATAGGCGCCGAGCAGCCACCACAGCCGTCCGCCGGAAAAATGCGCATCCGCCGCGCGCGCCATTTCCTCGCCTGTCTGGCGGTCGATCACCAGCGTCCGGGAGACACCGGTTTCGCGTCGGCCCGTTTCAAAGGTTTCCCTGACTTCGTAGCGGGCGGTCGGCCCGGGGATCTTGTCCTCCGACAGGCTGCCGTCCGACTTGCGCGCAACGCGGACGAAGCCGCTGCGATCATAGATATCCTGTCGCTCGAGCCAGGCGAATCCCTCCTCCAGGACATAGCGGTTGCCGAAGCTGTTGGCCGTGTCGGAGTTCAGATAGATGCCATCGGCGACGGCGCGGCTGGTGATCGTCGGTCGGCCGATCTCGCGGCAAAGCCCCGCAAACTCATTGCGATCGAGCGCATAGATCGCGACAACCGGTCCGATGGCGAGCAGAAGCGCGCCGGCCAGAGCTTTGGCCTTCCCGAATCCCCGCAGGAGATAGGCCAGCCCCAGGACGACGGGCACCAACAGCAGCGGCGCGGCCATGACCCAGAGAATTCCGAACAGCATCATGCGCGATCACCGGGCTCCGCCTTTTTGCGCAGAGTATCGCCCGTCCCGGTTACGGTTTGCTTGCGCGGTTCCGGCCGCAATCGGCGCGCAAGGTCGAATTTCCTTGATTTTCGGTGTCGTGCCCGTGCTAAAAGCCCGCAACTTCTCGAAGAGGTCGGAAATGCCCGAGGTCATCTTCACCGGTCCGGCAGGACGGCTCGAAGGCCGCTACCAGCCGTCCCCCAATAAAAACGCGCCGATTGCCATCGTCCTGCACCCGCATCCGCAGTTCGGCGGGACGATGAACAACCGTATCGTCTACGAACTGTTCTATCTGTTCCAGAAGCGCAATTTCACCACGCTTCGCTTCAATTTTCGCGGTATCGGACGCAGTCAGGGCGAATTCGACCACGGCACCGGCGAGTTGTCGGACGCCGCCTCGGCCCTCGACTGGGTGCAGTCCCTGCATCCAGATTCCAAGAGCTGCTGGGTTGCCGGCTATTCGTTCGGCGCCTGGATCGGCATGCAGCTGCTGATGCGCCGCCCGGAGATCGAAGGGTTCATTTCGGTCGCGCCGCAGCCGAACTCCTATGATTTTTCGTTCCTTGCGCCCTGTCCGTCATCGGGTCTCATCGTCCACGGCGACGCCGACAAGGTCGCACCCCCGAAGGACGTCCAGGGCCTCGTCGACAAGCTGCACCACCAGAAGGGCATCGTCATCACGCAGAAGACGATCAAGGGCGCGAACCACTTCTTCACCGAGCAGATGGACGAGATGCTCGAAACCTGCGGCGACTATGTCGACCGCCGCCTGAACGGCGAACTCGCCGACGCGCGCCCGAAGCGCATCCGCTGACGCCGATGGCGGGCGATCCGACAGGACGCACGCTTGCCTTCTACGACGCAAACGCGGCCGCCTATGCGGCCGTAATGTTGCCCGACACCGACACGCTGGCGCAATTTCGCGCCTTCGTCCGTTTGATGCCGCCGGGGGGTTATATTCTCGATCTCGGTTGCGGCGCCGGCCATTACGCCAAACTCCTGCGGGACGCCGGCTTCCGCCTGACGCTCGTCGATGGCTCGCCCGGCTTGGCCGCGGAAGCGCAAGCAAGGACGGGATTGCCCGTACGGGTGCAGTTGTTTCAGGATTTCCGCGATCCGCCGGCTTATGACGGCATCTGGGCCTGCGCCTCGCTGCTGCACGTGCCTGAGATGGAATTGCCCGACATCCTCGCCCGCGTGGCCGCTTCGCTGAAACCGGGCGGATTTTTCTATGGCTCCTTCAAGGAAACCGGCGGCATGGTCGACCGCCACGGACGCCACTACGGAGCGATGGATCCAGCCCGCCTTGCCGAACTGCTTGCGAACAACGGCCTTGAGATAGTCCAGGAATTCTCCGTCGACAGCACCGGATACGACGGCGTGATATCGCGGTTCATCGCGGCCATCGCGGTTCGGCGCGGCAGCTCCGGAACCTAGGCCGAAGCCAGGACCCCGCCCGTCACCGCCTCGCGGCAGCCGGTCGTGGTCGGGAAGGTCAGCGGCAATCCTCTCAGCGACCGCACAGCCAGGTAGGCCCAGGCTTCCGCTTCCATCGCGTCGCCGTCCAATCCCGCATCCTCCGCCAGGATCGCTTCGCTGCCGGTGGCAAGCGCGCCTGCGCGCAGTTCGTCCATCAGCACCGCGTTGTGCCTGCCGCCACCGCAGACGATCCAGCTTTTCGGCGAGGCGGGAAGAATGTCGGCAGATTTCAGGATCGCACGCGCCGAAACGGCGGCCAGCGTCCGCGCGCCGTCATGCAGGTCGAGCCCCTGCGCTTCCGCCAGCGTGAAATCGTTCCGGTCGAGCGATTTCGGTCCGCGTCGGGCAAAAAACGGACTAGCGAGAAAGGCGTCGACGACCCTGTGATCGACGGCGCCCTCCGATGCGACGCGGCCTCCCGAATCATAGGGGATTCCGGCATGGGTCTGCACCCACTGGTCGATCAGCGCATTGCCGGGGCCGCAATCGAATGCGAACGGGTCGCCCGCGGCCGGCACGAAGGTGACGTTGGCAATCCCGCCGATGTTGACGAAGGCGACGGGGAAGCGTTCCCGAGCCAGCCGGCCTGCCAGAGCCGCGTGATACGCCGGAACCAGCGGCGCCCCCTGCCCGCCATGCGCCATGTCGTTCGCCCGCATGTCGAAGACAACGGGAATGCCGGTCTCGCGGGCAAGCAGCGCACCATCCCCAAGCTGCACCGTCAGGCCCTTTTCAGGCCTGTGCAGCACAGTCTGGCCGTGAAAGCCGATGACCGATGGCCTCGGCAGGTCGCGTCCGGGACCGGCGAGGAAGTCGCGCACCGCCTCTGCGTGGCGCAGCGTTATTTCACGCTCGAGTTCGCCCAATCCACCTGGCCGCTCGTCGCGGCGGACAATAGACCGGGCATCTTCGAGCCCCCTTTCGAGACGCCGGCGAAACCGCGCCTCGTAGGGCACCGCCATGAACGGCCCGCGTTCGACGCCAGCCACGCCGTCGGTCGCGACATAGGCCAGGTCGATGCCGTCCATCGACGTTCCGCTCATCAGCCCCAGCGCATGCACCGATGGCATCACGTCCTCATCCCTTGTGATTCCTTGGCCGCCGATGCTAAAGCGCCCCCGGCGCCGACGCCATCATCCCTTCCGAGCCGAACCATGTCGTCTTTCCGATCCGATTTTCTGCATACGCTCGCCAGCCGCGGCTTCATCCACCAGACGTCCGACGATGCCGGGCTCGACGACCTGTTCAGAACCGAGAAGGTCACCGCCTATATCGGCTTCGATGCGACGGCGGCGAGCCTGCACGCCGGCTCGCTCATCCAGATCATGATGCTGCACTGGATGCAGAAGACCGGGCACAGGCCGATTGCACTGATGGGTGGCGGCACGACCATGATCGGTGATCCGTCGTTCAAGGACGAGGCGCGCAAGTTGCTGACCGTCGAGGCCATCGAGGAGAACCTCGTCGGCATCCGCAAGAGCTTCTCGCGCTACATCGATTTTTCCGCCGGCGCGACGATGGTCAACAACGCCGACTGGCTGCTCGGCCTCAACTACGTGGAATTCCTGCGCGATGTCGGCCGCCACTTCTCCGTCAATCGCATGCTGTCGTTCGATTCCGTCAAGCTGCGCCTCGACCGTGAGCAGTCGCTCTCCTTCCTCGAATTCAACTACATGATCCTGCAAGCCTACGATTTCGTGGAACTGTGGAAGCGCGAGGGTTGCCGCCTGCAGATGGGCGGTTCCGACCAGTGGGGCAACATCGTCAACGGCATCGAGCTCGGCCACAAGATGCATGGCGCCGCGCTCTACGCGCTGACCTCGCCGCTGCTGACCACCTCGTCGGGCGCCAAGATGGGCAAGACCGCTTCGGGCGCCGTGTGGCTCGATGAGGCGATGCTGTCGGCCTACGAATTCTGGCAGTACTGGCGCAACACCGAGGACGCCGACGTCGCCCGCTTCCTCAAGCTGTACACCACGCTGCCGCTCGACGAGGTCGACCGCCTCGCCGCGCTCGGGGGCGCCGAGATCAACGAAGCCAAGAAGGTCCTCGCAACCGAGGTGACCGCACTCCTTCACGGCCGCGACAAGGCCGAGGCCGCCGCCGAGACGGCGCGCAAGACTTTTGAGGAAGGCGCGCTGGCTGCCGACCTGCCGTCGATCGACATCGCCGACAGCGAACTTTCCGAAGGCATCGGCCTGCTGACCGTCTTCGTGCGCGCCGGGCTTGCCTCGTCCAACGGCGAGGCGCGCCGCTCCATTCAGGGCGGTGCCGTCCGCATCAACGACGAGCCGGTGCACGACGAGAAGCGCGTCGTCACCTCGGCCGACCTCAGGGACGGCGTCGTCAAGCTTTCGATGGGCAAGAAGAAGCACGTACTGGTGCGGCCCGCCTGAACGGCTGCGCTTATCCCTTCCTGAATTCGAAGATCGCCCGGAAGATGCCCGGCGCAATCAGCGAGATCGGATTGACGGCCAGTGTCGGATCGGATGCCTTTCCCGAAAGCTTGAAGGTGATGCCGAGCAGGCCCTTGTCGCGGCCATTGCCCAGGATCACGCCGACGAGCGGAATCTCGGCGAAAATCCGGTTGAGGCCGTAGGCCGGCATCATGGTACCGGTCATGGCCATCCGGTTGTCGGGATCGTAGAACGTGCCCTGGAAGGAAAAGCCGATCAGCGGGCCGCGCAGGATTCCCTTGTCGAGCTTGAGCAGGCCCCGCCCCTTGACGATCTGGGCGTAGCCGCGCTCGAACTTCACAACCGACGTGTCGATGTCCTGCTTGACCGCTTCGGAAAGGCTCGGCTTCTCGGCTTCCGGACGCGAGGACACCAGCGACTTCAGGCGGGGCTCGTTCACCACCTCAAAGTCCCGGGCGTCGATTTCGCCCTGCAACGCACCGGTCACGCCGCCGGCGAGCGCCAGCGTGATCGTCCCCCCGCGCATCCGTTCATAAATGTCCAGGAAGCGCAGCAACGCGCCCGCATCGCTGGATTCCATGCGCACCTTGCGGCCGTCGCCGACCGATTCGTTGGTCATGCTCACGTCGCCGCCACCGTCGGTACTGGCCGTGATCGCCATCTTCCCGATCATCTGACCGGTGCCCGAATAGTTCACCTGGACGTTCTGCAGTCGCTCGTCGTTGAACCCGAGCGCCCTGTCGATCTTGGCCGAGAGCGTCACCGGAGTGGAGCCGATGTTCGAACCGGCCTGCACCGGGTCGGACAGGACCTCGCGGACCAGCGAACGTCCGTCGAAGGAGGCAGCCGAAAGGCGGACGTCGTACCCCTTGCCAGAACGCTTGACGGTCAGCGAAACGTCCTTGTCCGCCGCGTTGAGCTTGAATTGGCTGAAATCGGCCGAAACAAGTGAATCGCCCTTCAGCGCAAGATTGCCCGCCATCGCGAAGGACTTGCCCGAAAGCTTGAAATCAGAGACTTGCGTGCTGCCGTCGGCTGCCGTCTCCATTGCGAACGTCGCTTCAGCGGGGATGCCGGCGCCTTTGCTCCACCCGACCCAGGGCAGATCAACGCTCGCTTTCGTAAGGTCGGCGCGCCCGCGCTGCCGGCGCGTTCCGTCCGGCGACATTTCGAGGTTGAACGGCCCGCCGATCAGCGACGAAAGCCCCGGCGCAATCGCTTTCTGCGTCTTTTCGTCGATGACGAACGTGATTTTCTGTTCGCGCTTCGTGTTTCCCTGTTCGAGCGGTTCCACCATCTCGATGCGCGCCGGCAAACCATTGAGCTTCGCCGTCGCCGATATGACGGCCTTTTGCGGATCGACGACGACCGATCCGTCCGCGTCCGTAACCTTCTGGCCCCCGAAGGGCTGGGCGATCGCCATGTTGCGGTAATCAAGCGCAACATGGAAAACGGGTTCGTAGTCCGCGCCGGTCGTCGACAACGGAATATCGGCGGCGACCGATCCGGTGACGTCGCCCGTCAAATCTCCCGGCTCGAACGGAAGATGCTTCAACGCGTTGATCGGGCGGTAGGATGACAGTTCGGCCACAGCATCCGCCGTTCCGGCCACATCGATATTGAGCTTGCCGACGACCGGCGACACATGGGCGCTGAGGATATCGAGCGTACCGTTGCTGGCCGAAACCGACTTTCCGGTCGGCAGGAACGCGGTTCCCGAATCGAGCGTTATGTGCACGTCCGATCCGGCGAAGCGGATCTCTCCGACGGCGTCACGCATCGGCGGAAGATCGCCGGCGATATCGAAACGCGCGCCCTCAACCCTGAACTGCCCGGAAATTTCATCGCTTGTCAGCGTGCCCGCCGCCAACCTGCCCGGCCCGGCCTTCAGTTCGAGCGATCCGGCGGTCACCTGGCCGCCGAAGAGATTGGTCATGACCCAGCGCCGTGCCGAAGGCGCCGCCGGCGACGGCCAAAGCTGCTTGGCGTGGGCGACCGGCATGCCGGATACGGTAATTGCGAGGAAGGTGGCGGGCGATCCCGCGCCCGTAAACGTCATGGACGCGGTGCCGCGAACCTCGCCGCCCGGCGTGCGGACAGAGATCTCGTCGGCGGAAAACGTACCGGTGGCCGGCGCCCAGGCGCCCGTCAACCGGGCGATGATCGGGAGGGTCGCCTCGGGTGAATCATTCGGCGCAAGGGTGGAAGCGTCGCTGACCAACTCGTAGCGATAGGAACGCGATCCGCTTTCATCCGTTTTGGCCATCGCCGCGCCATGGAAGACCAGCCGCGAGCGGCCGAATTCGGCGGTGATTTCGCGAAATCCGATGCCGCCGGAACCCGAGGTGATATCGGCGCTCGCAGCGACACGCGCGGCGATGATGCCGACATCCTTGTCCACCAGGGAAATGTCGAAGGGCTCCAGGGTGACCGACAGGCGTTCGCCGCCCACCTGCGTGCCGGACAAGTGAACGCGGGCAGGCGAAAGCGCCGCCTGTCCTCCCTCGCTTTTGCGCTCGGGAAGGTCCAGCGTCACATCCAGCGCGGAAATCGAATCGTCGGCGCTGAGTTCGGTGCTCCCGTCGACGCCGTAACTGCCCTCCGAACGGGTCATCGATCCGGTGGCCGTCAGCGCCCGGTCCTTGCGCCGGAGCTCGAAGTCGACGACGTGAAGCTTCTCCTGGCCCTCGCCGGTCCAGACGAGGTCCACGTCCAAAAGGCCGATGCGGGTGGCGCCCGCCCGCTCAAGGCCCTTCACCAGGCCGGCAGCGGAGGAGAACAGCACGGCGTTGATCCGGTCGGGGTCCGCCAGCATCGCGGCGGGGTCGCTGTTGGCGTCCGTCGCGTTCAACCCGAGGGCCATGAGGTCGATCCGGGCATGGTTTGCGCGTGCA
>WBZS01001799.1_pt1 | contig 15542 bp, 14 predicted proteins | sample 5204201 | NCBI WGS metagenome assembly WBZS01 (sample SAMN12344357, study PRJNA552823) | activated sludge metagenome | biome: Activated sludge suspended growth; feature: Nitrification reactor; material: Wastewater; isolation source: activated sludge from nitrification reactor of wastewater...
CGCTGACCACCCTGCGCGACCGCACCGAGCTCGAGGAGCTGACCGGCGAGCTGGGCACGGCCCGCAGCCTCGCCGGCGCCCTACACGCGCAGGCGCACGAGGCGGCGAACAGGCTGCACACGGTCGTGACGCTGGTCGAGCTGGGTCGTCCGGAAGAGGCCGTGTCGTTCGCCACCGACGAGTTGCGGGCCACGCAGCGCCAGCGCGACGCCGTCTGGGCCGCGGTCGAGGAGCCGTCCGTGGCCGCCCTGCTGCTGGGCAAGGCCGCCCAGGCCGCCGAGCGCGGCGTCCGGCTCGACATCGACCCGGACGCCCACCTGCCGGCCGGGCTCCTGCCCGCGCGAGAGGCCGTGACCATCCTGGGCAACCTCGTGGACAACGCCATCGACGCGGCGGCGGGGACGGCGGTCGGCGGGGCGGCGTCCGGGGGGTGCGTGACGGTCGACGTCCAGGTGGACGGGCCGCGGGTCGTCCTGACCGTCGCCGACACCGGGCCCGGGCTCGGCGCCGAGGAGGCGCGGCGGGCGTTCGAGCGGGGCTGGACCACCAAGGACGCCGAAGGTCCCGCCGGCCGCGGCATCGGGCTGGCGCTGGTCGAGCAGACGGCCCGGTTCCTGGGCGGCGAAGTGTCCGTCGGTCCCCCGCCGGGCGGGCTGTTCACGGTCACGCTGCCCGTGTCGGGCGTGACGCCGTGAGCGGGGGTGGGTCGGTGAGCGGGCTGCCCGACCTGCGCGTGCTGGTCGTCGACGACGAGCCGCTGGTCGCCGCCGGACACGCGGGCTACGTGCAGCGGGTGCCCGGCTTCGTGCTGGTGGACGCCGTGGGCACGGTCCGCGACGCGGTGCGGGTGCTGACGCGCGAGCCGGTGGACGTCGTGCTGCTGGACCTCAACCTCCCGGACGGCCACGGCCTCGACATCGTGCGCGCGCTGCGCAGCGCCGGACGTCCGGTCGACATCCTCACCATCACCGCGGCCCGCGAGCAGCACCTGGTGCGCTCGGCAGTGTCGCTGGGGGTGGTCGGGTACCTGCTCAAGCCGTTCACGTTCGCCGACCTGCGCGACCGCCTGCTGGCCTACCGCCGCTACCGCGAGGGGCTGGGGGCTGACGACTCGGTGAGTCAGACGCAGGTGGACGCGATGATCCGCGGGCTGCATCAGACCGCGAGCGCAGGGCAGTCGGCGCCGAAAGGGCTGAGCGCCGAGTTGCTGGACCGGGTGATCGCGTTGCTGCGCTCGGCGACCGGCGACGGGCTGTCGGCGTCCGAGGTGGCCGCGGCGTCCGGGATGTCGCGCGTCACCGCCCGGCGGTACCTGCAGCACCTGGCCGACGCCGGCTCGGCGGACCGGTCTCAGCGACTCGGGGGTTCCGGGCGTCCGGAGATCACGTTCCGGTGGCGCCGTTGAGCGGGTCGGACGCGAGGACCGCGAAGGCGTTCTCACGCATCACGCGGAACGCCTCGTCCGGGTCGAGCCCAGCCACGTCGGTCAACCAGATGTAGGGCTCGATCCCCGCCGCCGCCCGCAACCGGACGGCCAGCGCGTGCCCGCCCTCCCGGCCCAGCATCGCCTGTTCGTACCAGAGCACGGCGCGCCCGCCGCGCAGCGCGGGGCGAGATGCTCCCGGCAGCAGCGACGAGCGCAGCGCAGCGCGCAGTTGCGGCTCCCAGCGGCGCAGGAACTCGAAGTGAGCATCCAGGATCAGCCCGAGCCGGACTACTGGGTCGCTGGGGGCGTCGTCGGGCAGGAGCGAGGACAAGCCCGTCTCCGGCATAGCAGCCGCCAAGAGTGCCTGCTGATCCGGGAAGTAGCGGTAGGCGGTGGTTCTGGACACGCGCGCCGCGTCGGCGACCTGGGCGACCGACGGGTCCTGGCCCTCGTCGAGCAGCGTCTGCAGCGCGAGCAGCAACGTCTCACGCGTGCGCGCCTTCTGCCGAGTGCGCCCGGTGCTCGGGTACGACCCCTTGTCCGACGCGCTCACGGGGCTTATGGTATCAGTATCCCATCACGGTACGCGAGTACCACGAGTTGAAGGACCAGGCCATGACCGATCCGCTCCTCAGCAACCCGACGCTCTACCGCCTGGTCTTCGAAAACGACCGGGTGCGCGTCCTGGAATACCTGGATCAGCCCGGAGACGCCACCCTCCCGCACTCACATCCCGACAGCGTCATGGTGACGCTGTCGGCCTTCCAGCGCCGGCTCCGGACCGCCGAGCAGGTGGTCGACGTCGAACTGCCGGCGTTCCAGGCGCGCTGGCTGGACGCCCAGGAGCACTCCGGCGCCAACATCGGCCAGACATCTGCCCATTCGATCTTCATCGAACTCAAGGAGCCACGTCCTGGGCCGGCAGGCGGTCGACTCGGGCCGTCCGAGCGCTAGTGCCCCTGCGCCCCCCCGACTGAGCTCAAGCGAAGTGGGCGTCGCCGGGGCTTAGCCGGGCTCCCGCCCCCAGCGTCCAACGAGGCGCGCCCGGAGGACTGCGGGTAAGAGCGCGACCAGGGCCAACGCGCGGGCGTCCCGGCCGAACAGGTAGCGGGGCTTGGGACGCGGCGCGGCGAGCACCCGAGCGATGAGCGCGGCCAGTTCTTCCGGGGCTCGCGCGCCGGCGAATGCGGACTCCGAGCGGGCGAGCACGGCGACCACGCCGGCGCGGTAGCGGGCGGCGAGGTGGGGCGGCATGGAGTCCAGGGCTTCGTGCGCCGCGGCGGTGCTGCTGGCTAGGATGCCCGTCCGGATCGCGCCCGGCTCGATCAGGCTGACGTGGACCCCGGAGCCGTCCAGCTCGGCGCGCAGCGCGTCCGTCAGGGCGGCGAGGGCGGCTTTGCTGGCGCCGTAGGGTCGGCCGAAGGGAAGGGCCACGCGTCCCTGGCCGGCGCCCACGAACACGAGTCGGCCCGCGGCGTCCCGAAGGGATGGGAGGAGCGCCCGCGTGAGGCGCATGGGGGCGAGGGCGTTGACGTCGAGTTGGCGCCGGAGGGCGGCGAGGGGGATGCCCTCGAGCGGGCCGGGGATGGCGAAGCCGGCGACGCTGATGAAGGCGTCCCAGCGCGGCTCTGTCGTCAGGCGGACCAGGAGGGCCTCGACGCTCGAGTCGTCGGCCAGGTCGGACCGCTCGATGCGGCCCACGCCGGACCGCTCCAGCTGCGCGGCGTCCTCACTCGGGTGCACTACGGCGACCACCCTCCAGCCGTCCGCGGCCAGCCTGCGGCACACCGCGAGGCCGATGCCCCCGGCGGCGCCCGTCACCAACGCGGTTCGGCGGCTCTCGGCTGTGGTCATTGGGCCCTCCTGTGGTCGAACCCATTGTCGGACCCGCCCCGTACACTCCGGGGCGTACACGAGAAGCTCGGGAGGAACGATGTCTGAGGTGTGGCTGGGGATCTTCGCCATCGTGGCGGGGGCGGTGTTCTGCTTCCGGGGCTACCTGGCGATGCGCCTGGCGATCGCGATCTGGGGCGGCTTCGTCGGGTTTGCGCTCGGGTCGTCGCTCGCCGCGACGGCGATGGGCACGGCTCCGTTGTCGGGTCCGATCGGCTGGATCGCCGCGATCGTCGGCGCCCTGTTGCTGGCCTGGCTGGCGTACGCGTTCTACGTCGGCGCGGTGATCATCGGCATGGGCTCGGTGGGCTTCGGGCTGGGCGTCGGGCTGGCCGGACTCATCGGCGGGCCGTCGTGGGTGAGCACCGTCTCCGGCGCCGTCGGGGCCGTGGCGCTCGTGGTGCTGGCGATGGTCACCAACCTGCCGCGGCTGCTGCTCGTGCTGGTCAGCGCGTCCGGGGGCGCGTCGGCGATCGTCGGGGGCGTGTCGCTGCTGCTCGGCCAGCTGCGACTGAACAGCGACCTGGACGCCGCCGTCGACCTGGTCACCCGGCAGTGGTGGCTGGGCGTGGCGACACTCGTGTTGTTCGTGGCCGGCACGGTGGTGCAGCTGCGCGGCAAGTCGGCTGCCAACCTGCGGGCCACCTACAAGTGAGCCGAGGTCAGCGGGTCCAGCCCGAGAGCCAGATGCGGGTGTCGAGGTTGAGGTCGAGCGTGTCCTTGAGTTCGCCCTCGCCGATGCCCGCGACCGCCACGCTGAGCACGTCGCTGCCGGACGCCGTGACCTGGGCGTCGTCCTCCCACGTGAGGACTGCTTGGGCCGATTCCCACGCGGCAAGGGTGATCGGCTCGAGGGCGGTGCGTTCGGCGTCCGGGCGCAGGTAGGGGGTCATCCCCTCGCGTCCGCCCAGCCACAGGCGCGGTTCGGTGAGTGGCACCGGTTGGGCCGAGCAGTTGTGGACCGTGAGCAGGATGCGGTGGCGGAGGGTCCCGCGGTCGATCGGCGAGAAGTCCACCAGCGGCTCCTTGGTCGTCGCGCAGATCGGCGACCACTCGCCCGTGCGCTGCGTCAGGCGTGGTTCGAGCCCGGACGCCTGCGCCGGAGCGGTCGTCGGTGCCGGCGTGACCGCGGCCGGACGCGGCTGGATCGCGAACGCCACGCCCACCGCCACGATCAGCCCCGCGGCCGCCAGCGTCGAACGCGTCAGATGATGCACATCGGCCATTGAACCACTGCGCCGAAACGCTTCCCCCTCGGGGCATGGCGCCGGGTCGGGGCGCAGGTCCTGCGCCGGGCGTCAGCCGGTGGGGGCGAGGGGTTCGGCGTGGGTGTCGGGGTGGCGGCCGAGGGGGATGGTGGCGTCGGGGGTGACGAGGTAGGCGAACCCGTGCGGTGACGTCCACCGATACTCGCCGGGGTCGGCTTGTACGACCCGCCACAAACCGGCCGTCTTGGCCCGATGCACCTTCCGCGACAACAACCCCAGGGGGTGACCTGCGGATCAAGACCTGCCGAATCGGTGCCATGGCGATCAATCCGCAGGTCTGGATCCGCAGGTCGGGCCCGGAAGCATCGCGAGGCGGCCGAGACATGCCTCATCGTCCGAGCGAGCGTTCATCCCGGAGTCTCGGGAGTGCGCCACCGCTCTGTGGTCTCCGGCCGTGCTCCGTGACGTTTCTGTGTTGCATCCCCGGGGTCGCCGCCCCGGGAATGTCGCACAGAAACGCAACCACGTAGTGACCACGCGGTGTGGTGCATCGCCTCGTAGGCAATAGCGGCGGCGTCCGACACCACAACGCGCTCCTCCTGCGCCTCGCCGCGCAGCAGGTCGTACCCCTCCTGCAGGCTCGCGACGACGCCCAACGCCCGCGCCCCCAGGATGGCCGCGCCCAGACCCGACCCCACAGCTCCGGATGCCGATCCCGCAGATCCAGGACCTCCCGCACCCACAACGCCGCCGTCACCGGCGTCACCTCCAACAGACCAGCGAACTCGAGAGCCAGGAACTCCCCCACCATCGCCGTCCCCGGAGCACCCCCGTTGATCAACTTCTCACACGCCTGATCTGCACGCCCCTCATCGATCAACGACGGTCGTGAGCCCTTGTGGCGCCAAGACTCAGCTGGTTCGCCTCACGTGCCACGGCACCCTGCCGATCCTCCTCTCCATCGAAGGGGAACAACGCGGTTCACACGGGCCGCTCGGCGTGGCGGACTCCTCTCAGCATCATGCCGAGGCGGACGAGGGCAACCAGCAGCAGCGCACTGATCCCAACGACAGCCACCGTCGTCACCACGACCATGGCCCAGGCCGGCTGCCCCGGCTCGAAACCGGTGAAGGGCGCGAGCGCGCAGAGAATGCCCCCCACCACGGCGGACGCCGTGCCGAGCCGCCGCCCGAACCTGAAGTCGCTGACGTGCAAGGCCAGCGACAGCGAGAGCAGCGTGGCCCCGACCAGCAGGGCGAACAGGGGCAGGAGCCACAGGTTGGCCGCCAGCCAGGTCACGAACTGGACCATGTCGACCGGCAGGCCCACCTCAAGCGCTGCCGCGACGTTCCCCCAGACCAAGTGCAGCGCGGCGGACACGGTTGTCGCCAAAGTCGCCACCGCGGTGCTCAGCGCCAGGACGAACGGTCGGCCCTCAGTGAGGGCGTGGGCCAGCCCCACGACGAACGCGAGCAGCGCGACATCGACCAGGAGCATCAGGGCGGCGACCGTCGTGACGGCGAACGGACTGGCGGCACTCCCCTGGTTGATCGCTTCGATCGGCGCCAGCCCAACGGTGAACAGCAGTGCCGTGCCCACGGCGACGACGGCACCCGCAACGAGCGAGACGGTGGCGGCGAGGCGGTGGTCCGCGTCCCAGTGGGCGGCGAGTTCCTGATCGGTCATGGCCGAGCCTCCTGCGGGAATCAGGTGGTGACCACAAGCGGTGACCGGACCGACTCCGGCCCATCGATTCTACTCCGCCGGGGTCGTGAAGGGCGGGTTCGTTGGGATACGGCCTCCGGTGCCGATGGCGTCTTTGCATCGGCCGCCTGGAGTCCCGGCGGGTCTAGGCTGAAGGTGTATCGACGTGTGGGGGTGATCGGAGTGCACCCGTTCTACGGCCCGAGCGGCCGGCTGCTTGCGGGCGCCGGGCCGCGCAGCACCGGGCTCATCTCGATGGCCGCCTACCTCACTTTCTGGGCCGTCGCGCTCGTGGTGGCCAAGCGGGAGTTGGACGCACGATGGCCGAAGAGGCAGCGAGCCTGCGGGTCGGACGACCCCGCTCTGGCGGTGCTGCGCGAGCGCTTTGCTCGCGGCGAACTCGACGAATCCCAGTTCCGGGCCATGTCACGTTTCCTCGACGAGGCGACGGGCGGCGCATCATGACCGCTTCGGTCGTGGCCCGCCCTGCCCGCCCGCGATTGCTGTCTGGGTTGGAGCTGGGGTGGTTCGGGCTGACGACGATCCTGTTCAGGAGACGCGATCCGATCGTCGGCTCGCTGATCGTGACCGACCGCTGCAACCTCGCCTGCCGGCATTGCGCTGTGGCGAACCTGCACCGGATGGACTATCGGTTCGAGAGCCTGCGGCAGGATCTGCGCATCCTGTACGCCCAGGGCGTGCGAATCCTGCTCCTGTACGGCGGGGAGCCGCTGCTGTGGCACGACGGGCAGCGGACGCTCGGCGACGTCATCGCTGAGGCCCGGTCCCTTGGTTTCGTCTGGGTCGGCGTCGTCACCAACGGGACGCGAGGCCTCGACCTGCCGGAGGTCGACTTGATCCTGGTCAGTCTCGACGGGACGCGGGAGCACCACGACGCGATCCGTGGACGCACCTACGACCGCGTGCTCGCGAACATCGCGACGGCCACCACGGCCAACCTCTGCCTGTACACGGCCGTGAACCGTCTGAACATCGACGACGTCGAATTCGTGGCCGAACTGGCCGACTCCTTGCCCGCGGTGCGCGGGGTGTCGTACAACCTCCACACGCCCTACCCCGGCACGGAGGCGCTCACCCTGAGCGTCGAGCAGCGCCGTGACGTCTGCGACCGCATCGGCAGGTTGATCAGCGAGGGGTATCCGGTGCTCAACCTGGCGTCGGCGTTACCGCGCGTCGCGGACTTCTCCGCACCCCGGCCCTGCCCGCAGTGCGTCATCGTCGAGGACGGCGAGCAGTGGACCTGCGGTCGGTGCATCGAGATCCCCGGCCTGTGCGAACAGTGCGGGTTCCTCTTCGCCGCCGAGCTGTCACTGCTCTTCCGGGGAAACCCCCGGGTCGTGCTCGAGGTGCTCCGCCGTTACCCGTCGTTCCTGGTGGGTCCGTCCGGCCGCCGGAGGGTCAGGGCGAGCGCTCCATGAGGGTGGCGACGGCACTCCAGAGCGCGCCGCTTCGGCCGGACGCCGGTGTCGCCCAGCCCGTGCGTCCGCCCTCACCAGCGTGTTCGACCAGCATCTCGGCCCACAACGGTTCGATGAGCCGGTACGTCACGCTGCGCTCAAGGTCGTGAAAGCGGTCGAAGCCGCGCGGAGTCAGAGCCCTGCACCCGTCGGCTGACGCCGGCTCCAGCAGTCCACCCGCCGCCAGCAGTCGCGCTGCGGCGCGCAAGATGCCGCCTGCCGCGCCGTCGGACGCGAGGGTCGGCACGCACAGGCGTCCGGAGTACGCCTGCCAGAAGGCGTCGTAGGTCACACCGGCCGTGGTGCCGAGGTGCAGCCAGCGTGCCAGCGGCAGCCGCCCCTCCTCGACGGCGGCGATGTAGGTCTCGACGCCGAAGTGGTTGACCAGGAAGTCCCGGCCGAGGAACGAGGACGACCCCGCACCCAGACCCAGGAAGCGACGCCGGGCGATCGAGGTGTAGCTGGGCGAGAGCGGACGGTTGAACGTCCACACCGACCGCCTCTCGTACCCGTGCGCCTCGGCCAGTTCCGTCGCCTCGGCGAGCACCTCGTGCTCACGGCGACGGTCGTGCCCGGTGGAGCCGAACGGGGTGTACCCGAAGCGCATCAGGGGGTAGGTGGAGACCTGGCCCACGCCGAGGTCGAAACACCGCACCAGATCGCGCAGGAACGTCCCGGCATGCGCGTCGTCGTATTCGACGTCGAGGATCAGGTCGGCGTCCACCAGGTCGAACCGGCCGACGGCGTTCTCCAGCGCTGCCTGCGCGTCGCGCGCGTCGTGGGGGCGCCGCAGGTGGCGTAGAACCTCATCCGAGAACGACTGGACGCCGATGCTCACGGCCGTGAACCCCATCAGCCGCAGTGCGTCGAGGAGCTCCGGCGTCCCATGGGTCGGTAGCACCTCGATGGCACGCTCGCCGGTCACCGGAAGGCCGTCGACGACCTTCGCCAGCAGGTCGGGGAACAGCGTCGGCGTCCCACCGCCCACATACAGCGACGCGAAACCCTCGGAACCGGCCGCGCCCGCATCCAGGTACCGGCGCTGTTCGGTCAGCAGGGCGTCAAAGTAGCGTTCCGGTTGGCCCGCCCGCGGGACGACCTTGTTGTACGGGCAGAACGGGCACACGCGGGCACAGAACGGGACGTGCACATAAACGCCAAGCAGCCCGTCCGCCAGCCCCACCACGCGTTCAGGATGCTCCGCAAGCCGTGCCGCGTCGCGCCGGCGGCGACCCGGCGCCCCTCGGGAAGCTCGCATGCCGTCATCTTCCCAGAGCCCGGAGCGGCCGGCCTGGTCGACCGTCGAGAAGCGAGTGTCGAAGCCGAGAGCGCTACGACAACCCGACGTAGCGGCTGACGAAGTCCGCCAGCTTCTCGAGGACGGTCTGCTTCTTGACGCTGTGGTGGTTGGCCGCTGAGAACCTGGACGCCGGGGGCAGGATGCGGGTGATGGCGGTGCCGGCGGTGGGGACGGCGCCGTCGCGGAACGCCCGCGCGACGAACTCGCGGGTCTCGTGGGGCCGGAGGTTCTCCTCGGCGATGATGCGGTCGAGGTCCTCGGCGCGCCTCGCGGCGACGAAGGCCTGCCAGGCGCCCTCGACGTCGGCGTCCACGGTCAGGGAGTCGACGAACGCCTCGACGAGGGCCTTCTTGTTGCGCAGGCTGGGACTGGAGTCGACGGCTCGCTCGATGGTGGCCCGCACCTCGGCGTCCCCGGGGGCGCCGCGTGTCGCAAGGTACTGGCGGACCAGCAGCAGGATGTAGTCGACGTTCACCTCGACCTGCTTGATCAGTTCGATCTCGAAGACGACGTCGTCGTTGATGGTTTCCTTCTCGGCCGCGGCGATCTTGCGCCAGTCGTTGTACAGGTCGAGGTAGACGCTTTGGTAGTCCTGTAGTTGCCGTGGGTTGAGGATCTCGTTGCCGGCGAAGTCGTCGAACGAGGTGAGGATGTTCCGCAGCCGCAGGATCGCCCCGAACAGGGCGATGAACCGCTTCTGCTCGTCCTCACCGACGATCAGCTGCCCGGGCGGGAACCCGTCCAGCAGCTCGGTGACCTTGTGGGCGTACTCGTCGTAGTACTCCGAGTACGGACGAAGCAGGACGACGCCCTTGGCGTCCGCGTTGCCGAACAGCGCCAAGGCTTCGTTCGTCTCGTCTTCCAGGTCGCGGAAGCTGACGATGTTGCCGTAGGTCTTGACCGAGTTCAGGATCCGGTTGGTGCGGGAGAACGCCTGGATGAGGCCGTGGGCGCGCAGGGACTTGTCGACCCACAGCGTGTTCAGGGTGGTGGCGTCGAATCCGGTGAGGAACATGTTGACCACGATCACGAGGTCGAGTTCCCGGTTCCGCAGCCGCAGCGACAGGTCCTTGTAGTAACCCTGGAACCGTTCGGCCGAGGTGTCGAAGCTCATCCCGAACAAGTCGTTGTAGTCCTGGATCGCGTCCTCGAGGAACTCCCGAGAGCTGACGTCCAGGCCGTGGGTCTCGAACTCCTCCTCGCCCAGCAGGCCGTCGGGTTCGGCCTCGTTGGCGGCATAGCTGTAGATCAGGCCGACCTTGAGTCGCTGATCGGGCGGCAGTTCGTCCTGGCGATAGGTGAACGCGTTGTAGTACCGCTTCGCGGCCTCGATGGACGCCGTGGCGAACAGCGAGTTGAACCCGGCCACACGGCGTCCCTGCACGGAGTAGGTGGCGTTTCGTTTCGTCTTCTGGTCGAAATGCTCCCGCACATACGCGACGATCTGCCCGATCCGCTCGGGCGCCAGCAGCGCTTTCTCGGTGTCGATGGCCGACACCTGCTTGTCGGCGATCGCCTCCGACGCCTTGATCGTGTTGATGTAGTCGATGCGAAACGGCAGCACGTTGGCGTCCCGGATGGCGTCCACGATCGTGTACGTGTGCAGGCGGTCGCCGAACGCCTGCTCGGTGGTGCGCAGTCCGGGGGCGCCGCTGCCGGCATTGACGGCGAAGATCGGGGTGCCGGTGAACCCCAACAGGTGATACGTCTTGAACGCCTTCGTGATCGCCGTGTGCATGTCGCCGAACTGGCTGCGGTGGCATTCGTCGAAGATGATCACCACGTGTCCGCGGTAGATCTCATGGTGCGCGTTCTGGGTGATGAACCGGGCCAGCTTCTGAATCGTGGTGATGATGATGCGCGCGTTCGGGTCCCCCAGCTGCTGCTTGAGCACCTTGGTCGACTTGTTCGAGTTCGCGGCGCCCTTCTCGAAGCGTTCGTACTCGCGCATCGTCTGGTAGTCGAGGTCCTTGCGGTCCACGACGAAGAGCACCTTGTCGATCTCCGGGAGTTGCGTGGCCAGCTGGGCGGTCTTGAAGCTTGTCAGCGTCTTGCCGGACCCGGTGGTGTGCCACACGTACCCGCCCGCCGCGACCGTGCCGAGCCGCCGAGCGTTGCTGGACGTCTCGATCCGCCGCAAGATCTGCTCCGTGGCGGCGATCTGATAGGGGCGCATCACCAACAGCTTGCGATCGGCGTCGAACACGCAGTACCGGGTCAGGATGCTCAGCAGCGTGTGCTTGGCGAAGAACGTCCGAGTGAACCCCACCAGGTCGGCGATCGGCCTGTTCGTCGCGTCCGCCCACCAACTCGTGAACTCGAAGCTGTTCGACGTCCGGCGCCGGCTGCGCTTGCCGGACGCCTCGCTGAGGGCCTGGTCGCGGATCGTGTTCGAGTAGTACTTCGTCAGCGTGCCGTTGCTGATCACGAACAGCTGCACGTACTCGAACAAACCCGAATCGGCCCAAAAGCTGTCGCGGGCGTACCGGTTGATCTGGTTGAACGCCTCCCGGATGTCCACCCCGCGCCGCTTCAGCTCCACGTGCACCAACGGCAACCCGTTGACCAGAATCGTCACGTCATACCTGGACGCGTGCGCCGCCGCGTCGGCTGAGCTTGTCGAAGCCACCTCGTACTGGTTGATCACCTGCAGCCGGTTGTTGTGGATGTGCGTCTTGTCGAGCAGGTACACGTTCTTGACCGACCCGTCGTCGCGCTTCAGCACCTGAACGTGGTCGGTCTGGATCATCGCGGTCTTCTCGACGACCCCCGCGTTCGCCGACGCGATCTGCTGGGTGAAGAACCGCTGCCACTCCCCATCGGTGAAGACGATCCGGTTGAGCGCCTCCAACTGGGAACGCAGGTTCGCCACCAACTGGGCTTCCGAATGCAGCGGCAGGTACTCGTACGCCTGCTCGGCCAACATTCCGATCAGGGACGCCTCCAGCTCGGCCTCACTCTGGTACCCGGCCTGCGTTGCCGGATCGGGGATGAACTCCGCGACCACCGTGCTCTCGGCGCTGAGGGCAATCGGCTCGTAATGGGTGGCCCTTTCAGGCATCGAGACCCCGGTTCTCCCACGTTTCATACATGCCGCCGGACCACACCCACTCACGCCGGCCGTTACAGGAGCGTCCAGTCGCGACCGCACCGGCCGTCGATGGAGACGTGAAAGGTATGTCCCTGGTGAGGTACCCGAGCCCACCGCGCACGTCGATCGCCCCATCGGCGATGAGCTTCTCGTGTAGCGCGCGGTAAGAGGCGTACGCGCGACGCGTACTCTCGGCGGTGCCCCTACCGGCCCAAGCGCCAACCACGACAGATCCGGCCAACATGGTGAACTCGTCCCCCACGACCTGTGCGGTCGCACTCACTCCGCCCTTCGTCTGCAAGGTGAAAACCGGGGACGCCTGCGCTCCGACGGGCGATGTGGCCGCTACCGGACGGGTGCGTATCGCGTTGATGCCCAGCACCGGAAGGATGATCTGAAGGTGTTCGATGAATGCTTCCATGTCGGAGGCCTGGGCCTCGGAGAGCTTCCTGCCTTGGGGACTGTTGCTGTTGTCGAGCGTGACCCGCTGCGCTCCCTTGGCCAGCTCGATCAATCTCGCCTCCAGGTACCCCCAGTGTCCTTCGGTGAACGCGTCATCCTTGGCGGAGATCAGGACCGCGCGGTCCCAGAAGGGCTTGCCTCGCTCGTGATCGGTGAATCGCCTCTCAAGGTTCTCCGTGCGTCCGATGTAGCACCGCACGCCTCCGATTGCCTCGTCGTCATCGCCCAGCAGAAGGTAGGCCCCGTTCCGCTTCGCCTCAGCCCGAGCGAGGGTATCGGCGAGTTCGGATCGGGGGCCCGTCAACACGTGGCCAGTCCAGCCCGCGATCTCAGCGGTCGTGATGCCGCCGGGCACCCCCTCCACCAAGAACACCTCGATGTGCTTCCCGCGACTCATGTTCGCTCCTTGAGCTTAGGCAAAAGGTCCTTCTGTCCGCGTGACCTCATGGCGCTGTGTTCGGGCGGCTGCGCGACGGCTTGACCGTCTGCAACCCTGGGGGTGCTCAAGGGGCACCTCGCCTGAAAAGGAAGGTCCGGCGTCATCCTGTGCTCACCACCCATCGGCCCGATTTGGCGGACCCTTCGCGTCGGATCTGTCCGGACGCCTTCAGGTGGGCGAAATGGCGCTCGATGGTGCGTGAGGTCTTGCCGAGCCGGGCCGCGATGGCCGCGGCGCTCAACGTGGGGTCGGCGCGGAGGAGGCTCAGGATCGCTTCGTTTAGTCCGACATTAACCCCGACATTTGCTCCGACATCGGCGGCCTCGGCCTTCGCCCTCGCCTCGTACGACGTGAGCGATTCGGTGATCACGGCGAGCATGTAGTCGATGAAGGGTGCCGCATCGATCGTGGGCTCACGGGAGGCCTGAAGGGCGCGGTAGTAGCCGTCCTGATGGGCCCGGATCAGGGTCTCGATCGGCATCCAGGCCATCACCGGACGCCAGCGAGTGAGAATCAGGGTCTGCCACAACCGACCGATGCGGCCGTTGCCGTCGCGGAACGGATGGATGTGCTCGATCAGGAAGTGCGCGGCGCTGGACACCACCAGCGGATGATCCGTCGATGCGCTCCCCCACTCCAGCAGTTCGCCGACGAGCCGCGGCACTTTGTCGGACCGCGATCCGGTGTGGAGCACCTCGCCCGCCGCATTGACGATCTCGACATCGACCGTCCGGAACGCGCCCGATTCGACCACCAGGCCCGCGGTGAGCAGGCCGTGCGCGCGCAGGAAGTCCTCCACCTGCCAGGGGTCGAGAGTCTCGAGGGACTCGTAGGCGACGAGGGCGTTCTCGACCTCTTTCACATCGCGCGGCGGAGCATAGACCGGCTCGCCGTTCGCCACCCCCTCGACCTGCGCCAGCGTCAGCGCATTCCCCTCGATCGCGGTCGAGGAGTGCACCGCGTTGATCCGGTTGTTCCGGCGCAACTCGACCCTCCGCCCCGACATCTCTTCGATTGCGCTCACGCGCCCGAGGAGCTCCACGATCTGCTCGATCTGGCCGGCCCAACCGGACTGGACGCTGTAGAAGTTGGGGATCACGACGGCGCTTCCTCGAATGTCAGCAGCCGGTCGCGGTAGTACTCGTACTGCTTGCGACGAGCGGCCAACTCAGCGGGAAGGCCGGCATTGAGGTCCGTAACGATGACGTCGAAGTGTCTCAGATCGGCGGCTACCTGTCGCTGTGTCGATAATTCCGGCAAGGAGATAGCGAATTCCAGGAACGCTTTGGAGTTCACAGCTGCCATTGAACCGTCCGTTCGGACGCAGGTCGTTCGTATGTCTTCACGCGCCGCCTGCAACGCCTGATACACGTATTCGGCGTCGACACCAATATGAGGCGCAAGAATTCGAATATCCTGGTTGACCGTCACGTCGGGCCTAATGAGGCCGACAGGAAGAGAACGGCGGAGGATGTTCGATCTCATCACGACCGCGACACTCGGGCCAGGGATCACCTTCAATGGCGTCTCGTCGAGAGCGGCCTGCGTCACTTTGCCCCTGATCTCCCTCCCTTGGGACGAACTCACGTCCATGGAAGCTAGCCAAGGTATAGTGCCGCCGTCCCAAAAGCGTTGATTGCTCTTGGAAGGCGTTACACCCCCATGCCATTGCCCCAATTCGGCCAGGGTTGCCGTCGGCGCGTCGCACCGATGAATCAGGTCGCGACGATAGTGTGCATATTGACGGTGACGCGCTTCCTGCTCTGCTTCCAGCTTCTGTCCCAACTCCTCTTCCAGCGCCGTGAAGTTGTCCAGGATCCTCACGATCTCCCTCTGCGCCTCAAGCGGTGGCAACGGGATGGGAATGCGATTCATGCTCCCCTGGTTGAGCTTGGGTTGTGCACTCCCTGTTACGTGTTCACTGATGTTCGTTGTTTGCAGGTAATGGTATGCGAACCGCAAGTCGATACGCTTTGAGCGAGTTGTGAGTACGTGAGCGTGGTTGTTCACCCAGATCTTCCCGGCCGCCCAGTTCAGGACAGGGGACCCGTCGGAGTTGACGACGCTGCCATCCTCACCCATCAACAGGAACGTGCCGTCGAACAGGTAGCTATCTACATAATCCTGCACGCCATTGGCCCCGTAGTAAGGATAGACGCCCGCGGCTCTGGCCGAACGCGTCACCGGGCGGCGTTGACTGTCGAGGTTGGACAACACCTCGCCCAGGGGCAGGAACTCCACACCACCGGGACAGAGTCGCGATGCCAGGTGCTGGACACGGTTCACGCGTCGGACCCTTCGAGGTCCGCGACGATCGCTTCGATCTGCTCGCGTAGTTCTTGTTGTCGGGCAACGATGCGGGCGATCTCGGCGTTCAGGGCGGTGATGTCGGTGGCGACGCGGGTATCCTTGGCCTCGACGTAGCTCGTGACCGAGATGTTGTAGCCGTTGCCCGCGATGTCCGCGGCGTCGACGAGGCGGGCGAAGTGGTCGGTGTCCGCGCGCTGGGTGTAGGCGTCCAGGATCTTGGACCGGTCGGCG
>WBZS01001800.1_pt1 | contig 15541 bp, 10 predicted proteins | sample 5204201 | NCBI WGS metagenome assembly WBZS01 (sample SAMN12344357, study PRJNA552823) | activated sludge metagenome | biome: Activated sludge suspended growth; feature: Nitrification reactor; material: Wastewater; isolation source: activated sludge from nitrification reactor of wastewater...
TACCAGTGCCACCGATTCGAGCCCTTCCGCGCAGATCGCTGACCGAACCGCTCGGGCGATGGTTCTGGATCGGCTGAAATACTTGGGCGCCTTCCTTGGTGCGGGCTTGATGATTTGCATGTTGGGATGGGCGTGGACCACTCCTGGACCCGTGCCTCAGGCGTTGGGGTTCGTTCCTGCGCCGCCCAAGGAAAAGTCGAAATCCGAGGCACGGCAACAGTGGGAGAAAATCGCGACACCCCGGACCCAAAAGGCACTCGCCGAAGCCCTGGCGTACCTCGCAGACCAGCAGCGCGAAGACGGTTCCTGGGGGAATCGCTCAGGAGATCCTCACCTAGGTGTTACTTCGTTGTGTGGGTTGGCATTTGTTTCTTCCGGTCACGCGCCGGGTGCTGGAACATACGAGTCGGTTGTTGAAAAGGCAGCTCGATGGGTGATGAAACGCCAAGGACCCAATCCTCCCCATTTTTTCGCCGAACCTGAAAACGCCGGCACGATGTATAGCCATGGGTACGCGACCCTGTTCTTAGCGGAAGCACGGAGAGCTTCGACTTCGGCGGCGTTTCACCGCGAGGTGGATCCGGCTCTTCAAGCAGCGGTCAAATTGATCGTGCAGGCACAAAATCGCGCGGGGGGGTGGCGGTATCGGCCCGAACCGCTGGATGCGGATTTATGCGTGACGTCCTGTCAGGTCCGCGCCTTGGCGGCAGCGAAGCGTGCTGGATTGACGGTCCCCAAGGAAGTCTTGGACCAAGCCAAAACCTTCGTCCATTCCTGCCAGGGTGAAGACGGTGGTTTTTCGTATATGGCCGGCCTTGGCCGAGCGACCAAGAGCATGACCGAATCCGGCGTGGCGAGTCTTGCCATCTTGGGCGAAGCGAAGGCGCCGGCTGCCACCCGCGGATTGAAGTATCTTGGCGACCTCGACAAAAAGCCAAATTCAGAAGTTCACCTATGGTATGGATATTACGTCGGCGCGACGAAACGTTGGGTTCTCGGAGAATCCGCCAGCGATTGGCATCCTGGCCTGCAAGAAGAGATCTTGGAAAGGCGCAAAGGGATTCATTGGGAAGATACGAATCTCGGCCCCCGCTACGCCACCGCGCTGGCCATCCTCTCGCTTCAGGCTCCGCTTGATCCTGTACCGGAAAGCCAAGGCGAAAACTGAAAGAAAGGGATCGATTTTTTCGGCGGTTTACGAATGCTTTGCACAGCGTCCGAGTCTGAGCGTTCGCGAGGGATTTTGTGAATGCACCGCTCGCGAAAAACGCTCTTGGCTCGAAGATCGATGCGATCGATCCGTGATTGGATCTAAAACAACCCGGGGATCGGAGGAGAGTCGGCGAGGATGCGATTGAGGTCCGCTGGGGTCGTTGTGGCAAGGCGAAGTTGAGGCACGTTGAACAGGACGTGCATGATGGTCGAAATCAAATTTGGAATGGTCTGCGGATTGTCCGCCGGTTCCCCGCCGTCTCGGCTCGATTGCCCAATCACCTGTCCATGGGTAAGGCCTCCACCATACAGCATCAGCGAGGCAAGTCGGCCCCAGTGGTCGCGCCCGCCGTTGGGTTGCAGACGTGGCGTGCGGCCCATTTCGCCGGCGCAAACAAGCAGGATTTCCTCGTCCAAGCCTCGAGCTTCCACATCATCAATGAAAGCTGAAATCGCGTGATCGAACGGAGTGCCGACGAGGTCCATCCCTTCACTCACGCCGAGATTGTTCACGTCTTGATGCATGTCCCAGACGAAATCGGTGTTGACGAGAACGAAACCAGCTCCCGCTTCGACCAGTCGGCGAGCGAGCAAAAGTTGCTTCCCGAGCGAACGAGCGTGGTTGCCATACTGGGTGCGGTTGTTTTTGTGAGTCCACGCGCTGATACGTTCATATTTCGCGGTATCGTATTTGGCGATGAGGCGTGGATCTTCGCGCGAAAGATCGAACGCGCGTGCAACATCGGAGAGCATAACGTGATAAGCCTGCTCATGGATGCGGTCGAGTGCGCCATAACCGGCCGCGGTGTCGACGTGGCGGCGAAGCTGATCGAAGTGGCCGATCAAGGCTCGGCGGTCATCGAGCCGATCTCGCGAAATGTTCAACATCATATTTTGCTGCATCGGACCGCCCGCGCCGGGGACGAACGGAGCACTCGCGGTTCCCATGTTTCCCACCGATAGGAAATTGCCAAAATTGGCTTGAGGCCCCGGTCCAGTGGGATCGACGGATTTGGGGAAAAGTCCTACATTCGTCGGCATGCCGGCGGTGGTGAGGGGACCAACTACCCGCGCGTACAACGAACCGAGATTCGCACCCCCCGAATGACGCGAAACCACGGGCTTGATATCGTGATTGCCATCTCCGGTGGTGAAGGAGCGTACGAATGCCAGCCGGTGCGCGTGCTTTGCGATGCGGTGAAAAGTTCCGCCGATTTGGGTTCCCGGAACTGATGTCTGAATCATCGGAGTCGCGCAGCGGTTGGTCGAGGGAGCGTTGGGCTTGGGATCCCAAGTTTCGAATTGGCTTGGGCCCCCTTGCATCATCACGAAGATGACGGATTTCCCGGTCGCGTTCCCGGAGCGAACGCCGGCTCCCTGTGCCGCCCCATGCCACAATAAAGGCATGGAAAGTCCCGCGAACCCGCCCACGGTGAGAAATTCGCGGCGTGATCCTTTGCGCGATGGGTCCAAAAAGGCCAACATGGCGTCCCCCCCTTTGCCTGCCAAGATGAGCCAGCTTGTTCGAAAATCGAACTCAATCGGATACGTAAAAGTGTAACAGGCACGGGAACCGTTCACCAGTCCGTCTCAAAAAATCGAACCGGCAACATCGGCAGATGGACCCGTCCCAAAATAAGGTCGAGGGCGATACCGTGGCGCCTGGACCATTATCCAAACAAAACGTTCATGACTTCGCCTCGGTTGAGTTGCACGGGGCGGTTTTGACGGTCGCGGACTTCCATGTGCGGATTGACGCCCAATAATTCGTACACCGTGGCACCGACGTCGTCAGGCGTGTACGGCGTCGTGGACGGGTAGGCGCCGATGCGATCGGATTGGCCGATGATTTGGCCAGGGCGTACACCCGCACCAGCGAAGAGGCCAAAGAAACACGGTGCCCAGTGATCGCGGCCAGGCACTGCGCCTGGGCTTGGCGGCGAGATCCGAGGCGTGCGACCGAACTCTCCCAGCATCAGCACGAGCGTATCGTTCAACATGCCGGTTTCTTCCAGATCGTCGAGCAATGCCGACACGGCTTGATCGAGCGGTGGGAGAAGATCGACCTTGAGCCGACGGAAAATGTCGCCATGCGAATCCCAATGCTGCACATGGCCCATGTTTGCTTGGACCACGGGAACGCCTGCCTGAATCAAACGTCTGGCGAGAAGGAGCGATTGCCCAAAGGAATGTCGGCCATACCGGTCGCGCACGCGTGCAGGTTCTTGATCCATCGCAAACGCACGCGCCATGCGGCCGGATTCGAGCATCGAAAACGCCAATTGCTGCTGGTCGGTGAGCCGCTGAGCTTCGGCGGTGCGTGCGAGTTCACGCTGTTGCACATCGACCTCGGCGAGGAGGGATCGGCGATCGTTGAGCCGAGTGACATCGATTCCCTCGGCACGGCGCAATGTTTCCATGCCGAAATCGGGACGATTCGGATCGCGGCTAATTTGCCACGGGTCATGGCGTGGACCGAGAAACCCCGCATGTTGCCCGGGCCAAGTTAGAGGTCCTTCCATCAGATAGGTCGGTAGATTCACACCGGACGGAATCCCGTCCTGGCGAGGCCGAACGAAATTCAATCCCGATGAGTAGCCCGGCCAATCATCTCGCGAAGCGATTTTGTCAAAAAACGCACCGGGCTGTTGATGGCCCGTCAGCACATGATGCGTCGCCACAAGGTGGTTGTATTCACGATGAGATAAAGTACGGACAATCGTGTATTTATTCGACCGGGCAGCTAATCGAGGAAGATGCTCGGATACGATCAGCCCAGGCACTCGGCTCGTCGTCGGTTGGAACTCCCCGCGGATCTCCACGGGTGCTTCCGGCTTCATGTCGAACATGTCGAGATGGCTGGGCGCTCCCGTGAGAAACACCAAAATCATGGACTTGGGCGCGCGATTCGAATTCGCCTGGGCTCGTGCTCCTAGCACGGTCGAAAGACCAACTCCCAAAAGCCCGGAATAGCCAACCTGTAACAACTCGCGGCGATGAATGCCAAAAGATCGCGACATGAAGGTCTCCGCAAACGGCGGGAAGTAACGGTGGGATCCCTGCGATTATACGATATTTTTCACGTTCGTTCGACGCCAATTCGTTGTTGATTCATCCATTGGAAGCCAAATGGATTCCCAAAATCCAAGTTCCAAATGACCTCCACGATCCAACCAACCAGAAAGTTCGCGGTTCTTTTCGATTGGAGCTTTGAAATCGCTTGGAAACTTGGGATCAGGCCCGTTCTTACTAAGTATAATTATTTAGGTTTCGTTCATGTCAGGCATTTGGCGTTTACTTCTTCGCTGGTCTCAGCGTGCCGGCAGATTCGCGAAGAAGGTCGAGTGCTGCCTGGACGATGGCTTCACCGGAACCGGGCTCGGTGGTGGAATTGATCACTTCGTAACTTCCTCCCGCATACGCCGCTCGCGTGGGGATGTAAATCGTTTCCACGCAATTGGCCAATTCGATCACGAAGGTCGTGCGAAACGGGGATGCTTTTTTGATCGCCAAGCCCAGGTCCACGAAGATTTCGCCGGGCAAACAAACGATGGCCACCTCGTCGCCTAGCGTGATCGTATGTACCTCCACGGGAAGACGAGGCCCGATGCCACGGTAGGAATGAGACAGGCCCCACGTGATGAAATCTGGCGCATTGGCATGAGGCTTGGCGTTGCGATAATGGTCGAGCATGATCGCCTTTTGCGCTCGCACCAGATCGAAGAAGTCGACCGTCTTTCCCGCTTTCGCTTCCAGCAGATGCCCCCGAGCTTTGGCAATCTGATCGACGGTCACGTCTTGCAGGGCCAAATCGAGCTTTCGCGATCGCGCTTGCAGTCTCGTTTCCTTCACGGGAGGAAGGTCGCCGATACCCTCTCGGATGGTTTTGGCGAGTGATTGACCAATGAAATCGGATTTGTTGCGATCCTTGCGAACTGGATCAACATGGTTGATGTCGCCGCACGTGCCGGTGCCAAACGCGGAAATGAACTCAGAACCGAAATCGTTTCGCAACGCATCGGCGACGTGACGAGGGTAGTCGGCGCTCCACTGTTGCCCACCGACCGTATCGAGGTGGAGGGCGAAATTACTGAGCATGCCGAGTAATTTTCGGTCCGATGCGGATCGTGCCACCAACAGCGGGATTTCAGGATCGATCGGACCCGCGGCACGGACGACATCGGGCCCATCAAGCCGTTGCCAGGTTTTCACGGTGCCATCGCGCATCACGAAGCGGCGGTTGAAGGAAACCGGAAGTTGCTGGATCGCGGAGCCGGCCGTGAGGGAAACAGGCTGAGCCGCCGACAAAGCTTTTTCGATCGCCGACGCGATTCCGCTGATCAACTTCTCGGCATAGGGACTCTTTTCGGCGGTCGCGGGTGTCCGTTTTGTTTCGATGTAGTCGTACAAATCCTTCATGTAATCCGGCGCAGTGTGCGTATGGGTCGCGGTGAGAACGATGTTGGCTTCGGGAATCCCCGTTTTCGCCGACGCTCGTTTTCGAACCTGCACCGACAGGTCGCGTGCGATGCCGATGAGATCGCAAATCACCAGGGCCGCTCGGGTGTCGCCCTCCTGAAAAACAATCGCACGAGCGATCAACGGATCAAGTGATCCCTTGGCCAATCGCACGTGATAATAGCCCGCCATGGGAAAACCGAGTGGCGGCGTAATATCCACCTCGGCAAAACCCATTCGAAGCTTCGACGCGGTCTTGTCGGCGGGCGGTTCAGCCTGAACGAAGCCCACGCCACCAAGCAAACAACTTATGACCAAGAAACGAAGCGTGTGCGAGCTCATAACATCTCGTTTAACAAGGACCATGGTTTGGCAGTGCTTTGAATAATGTGCCCAAAGAACCGCCTTGCCGCAACGGAAAAAGGCACGAGGAGGCAAAACCTTGTTTTGCCTCCTCGTGGGTTAGATCGCATCGTAGAAGATTAGCGAGTCCAAACCTGGACGCGGTTCCAGACGTTGCCGAGGTTGTGTAGTTCGATGCGGAAGGGGCCCGTGCGGTTGACGAAGAAGCGGACGAGTTCGCGGTCGGTCAGGCCGATGCCGCGGGTGATCAGGTTGCCAAATTCGTCGTAGATGTACACATCCACGTCGGTATCTCCATCGCCTTGGATCTGCACTTCCGTGGTTTCGTTGCCGCGGAAGGTGCCGTAGAGAGTGTGCACGCTACGAGCTTCGACTTTCGCGGAGTTGTAGGTGGGGCCTCCGATGGGGCCCGCCAACACGAAGCTCGAGGTCATGGAAACGAGTGCCAAGGCCAGCGTCGCGATGAACTTCTTCATGATCATTCTCCCAAGGTGAGGGGTTCAGGTGGTGTTCATTTCCGTCTTCACCCTCACATCCGCGAATTACCTCCCCGGCGTTCCAAGAATTTGCACGATTTTTTGCGAAATCCGCCTTGGAAATCCGTTTGCGGCCAGGCGCGAAGGATGGTACGTTAGCAAGAATCCCAATCGATCCCTGCATAACGTGATGCGAGGCCACGCCATGACAGAGATGCGAGAGGAGATCACTCGCCTCCTTCAACTTGCCGACCAAGGGAACGTCGACGCGGCAAATCGGCTGTACCCCCTCGTCGAGGAAGACCTCAAACGTATTGCGCGCAAACGAAAACGCAGTGCGCACGCGGACGCGCGCGGCGATGTCGATACCACCGTTCTCGTACACGACGCCTATCTCCGCATCGTTGGCAAAGACGATACCACTTGGGCCGCCGGCGATCGTCGTAAATTCTTTGGGTACATTGCACGAAAAATGCACGACGTGCTCCTCGACATGCTTCGCGAACAAAACGCGCAAAAGCGAGGCGGAGGCGTTGGGCATGAAGCGGTTGAAGCGGACTTGGCCGATGGCAGGTCCAGTCCGCTCGAACACATGCAATTACTTATGGACCTCAACGCTTGCCTCGATCGCATGCATGCTTTCGCTCCGGACGATGTTTTGGTTTTTCGCGTCAAGTATTTTTTTGATTGGACATTCGAGGAGGTGTCCAAGGAACTTGAAATCTCAAAAACGGAGGCATCCCGCGCCTACCAGCGTACGATCCTTTGGCTTCGGCGCGAGTTGAAGGAGTATCAACTTGACGCCTGAACGGTGGAAAGCGATCTCAGCCGCACTCGATCGTGCGTTGGAGTTTCCCGCCGACCGACGTGCCGACTTCGTTGCCGGCTTGGCGAAACAAGATGCCGAACTCGCCGCCGAGGTCTCCAGCCTACTGAAACAACAGGATTCCGCTTCGGGCCCCAACTTGGACAGCGTCGCCGACGGTTTGTGGCAGGCTGTGCAAAAGTCTCCCATATCCGCCTCCGATCCGTCGTCGGTAAAACGCGACACGATTCAAGCGGAACATATTCCGGAACAAGTCGGCTGTTACCGCATCCAAAAGCAGATCGGCAAAGGCGGCATGGGAGCCGTCTTTCGCGCGAAGGATGGTGTTTTTCATCGAAGCCTCGCCGTCAAAGTTTTGGCGATTCGCCATCGCCATTCCGAGGAATTAAGGCAACGCTTCATGGATGAAGCCCAACTCATGGGCCAACTGCAACATCCCGGCATCCCGCCGGTTTATGAACTCGGGACGTTGCCGGACGGGCGACCTTTTTTCGCGATGAAATTGATCAAAGGGCAAACCCTTTCGGAGTTGCTTCGCGAACGAAAAACAAACGATTCGGGAATCTCTCGTCTCCTTGGTGTGTTCGACCAAGTCTGCCAAACGGTCGCGTATGTTCACGACCAGGGCGTGATACACCGCGATCTCAAACCCGCCAACATCATGGTCGGTGCGTTTGGGGAAGTGCAGGTCATGGATTGGGGGTTGGCGAAGGTGCTCTCGCTGTCGCCACGAAAGTCACACAATCCAGCAGACACGGCCAACGAAGCTCCAAGCACCATCTTCACGGTTCGGGGTGAATCCTCCGAAGCCCAGACGTTGGCAGGCCAAGCGATGGGCACTCCCGCGTACATGGCGCCCGAGCAATCTCGTGGTGAAGCCGACGCCATCGACGAACGTTGCGATGTCTTCGGCCTGGGCGCGATCCTGTGCGAAATTCTTACCGGTGAACCTCCCTTCGTCGGCAAACCCCATGAGGTGCTTTACAAATCCCAATGTGGTTCGGTGGAAGAAGCGTTCGCTCGTTTGGATCACGCGGGAATCGAACCGGAGTTGGCATCCCTCGCCAAAAAATGCCTCGCCCCGGAACGAGGGCATCGCCTTCCCAACGCGGGTGCCGTCGCGAAAGCTACCGCCGACTACCTTCTCAACGTGCAGGAACGACTACACCAAGCCGAGATCACCAGCGCGGAATCGAAAATCAAACTTCAAGAAGGCCGAAAACGCCGGCGCGTGGAACGGGCCCTTCTTGGGAGCATCGCTTGCATCGTTCTTTTGGCGTTGGGGACGGCGTATTGGGTCCGTGCCCATAACGACCAAATGGTGGAACAAAACGAACGAAAAGCTCGAATCCTCGAAGGTGAATCAAGAGAAATCGAACGTACCGCGAAAGGAGAATATGCCAAGGCCGAGGCAATCAAACTCGATTCTCTGGACGATCTCGCGAATGCGACGGACGAGTTCCGCCGGGTGCTTCACACCGTCGATGTGGGCCGGGAAAGCCTGCGCAAGCTCGCGGCCGAAGTTCACCATTTTGAGCCACTGGAAAAAATCCGAAAGCAGGCAGAAGAAAAACATACACTCCTTCGGCGGGAGTCGCAGTTTTATACGGACTTGAACGCCGCATTCGAGGCACGGGGTGATATTCGCGACAGCGATTACCGAAGCCATGCAACGGTCGTCTTCGGCCGTTCCGGAATCGACCACTACGCCAAGGCGTTCCGTAAATTTGGCATCGACGTGTTGGACCTCGGGCCCGCCGACGCAAAAGAGAAACTATTGGCGTGTAAGTTCCCAGTGCTCGTTGCGGAGGCACTTACCGACTGGGTGATCATTCTCGGTAAGTGCGAGGAAGCCAAAAAACTCGCTTCCCTAGCCGACCAGATCGATGCAGATGAAATACGTACGCTGGTTCGCCGCAGCACTTTGGAAGGGAACGCGAACGATCTCGTTCGTAACCTGATCACCCTGGAAAAGACGCCAGAAGCGCGAACGACCGTCCTCTTGGCGGACGCGTTGCAACGGCTCGGGGAGGATCACCATGCCTTGAACCTGTTGAAACGAGCGCATGAAGAGCATCGGCGTGATTTTTGGATCAACGACATTCATGGCGTGCTTTTGGTTCGGCTTTCACCCATGAACAGCGCCGAGGCCATCGTTTGCTTTCATTCCGCCCTGACATCCCGTCCCGACGCCTATTTCGTGTACGCAAATCTAGCCGATGCCCACCTCGTGGATGGCCAACCGAAAGACGCAGAGATGATGGCTCGAGCGGGATTGAAACTTCGCCCAGGGAATGAACGCCTGCGCCGAAGCCTCAGCGCAGCTCTCACAGGTCAGGGACGGTATGTCGAGGCTATCCACGAACTCGACCCCGATGAGGGATCGGTAGAACTTTCTCCGCTGTCGCTACAAGGGATCGCGGAGGTCCATCTCGCACGTGGCGATGCGGCGAAAGCCCTCGTCTTCGCCGAGCGAGCGCTGCAAAAACAAGAAGACTTCACGCCTGCGATCATCACCAAAGCATTGACTCTGTTACTGATGCAAAAGGACGTCAAATCGGTACTGAAAACGGGAATCGATCTCGTCGAACGCCATGAATACACGGGTTACATGTTGCAGGCCTACACGCATAAGGTCCTAGGCCAAAAAGACGAAATGGCACGCGTGCTCGAAACCGCCCAACCCCACTGCCAAGGCATGGCCGAGTATCACGAATTGATGGCCCACCTTGCGGATCTTCGTGGCGATGGGAATCAGGCGCTCGCCTTTTTGCGAAAGGCGTTTGATCTTTCGCGCGCTTCCGTGCCCCATACGTTAAACCTCGCGAAACGTTTCATGGAGCGAAAACAATTCCATGTTGCACAAGAAATCCTGCTTACAGGCCTCGAACGCCGTGGCAATTCCACGCCTTTGCGTGAATGCCTGGGTTTGGTCCTCGCGCAAACGCGAGAAACTCCGTACGCCAACGAACGATTAGTGAATGTCATTGCGAACTTATCGCCCGAAGAACAAGTCGATTGGCGCTCGTTCTGGGTTCGGCACAAATCCACGCCATCAAACCCTGCCGTACCAACCCTGGTCGCTCCCTCAAGCGTACCGCTTCAGTCCAACGTGTCCGCTCCTGTCCGAATCCGTCGAGATGTTCCTGAAAATGTCGACCGAGGCACGCGGTCGAAACCGCCGCAGTGAATCTTCGCAAGAAATCGACGGCAATTAAGTTTGATAGGAGGAAGGCAATAACGTCCTGGTGAAATGTACGTTCCGCTCGCTCATGCGTTTCGCGCATCGGATGTGTTCGATTTCGTCGAAGCCTTCGATTTGAACATCCAGCCGATCAAACATCACCGTTTTTTGACGGCTGGGTGCGTCATCGCGTATCACTTCATCATTGATCTTTTCATTTTGAGTTTGGTATGGAACCTGATCGATCGAGCGAAACGTCGCTTGCTCGAAGATGAGGAGATTCGCGATTGGACCATCCGAGGTGGCGTCACCTTGTTCGCGGGCTGGTTTATAGCCTGGTGGATCCTCGCGTTTTTCGTTCAACGCTGGCGTTGGCTCGACATCGCACTTTGGTACGCGGAAAACGTAGTACGTGCAATTGACTTCCTGGATATTCTGGAAAGCACCGAGTTTCGTTTTCATACCCTTCCACGTGCAGGCGTGAATGGCCTGCTGACGTTCATGTGTCGAGTATGGATTACTAGATGGCCTGAGTCTCTCGTGGGCGAAGTCCGCTTCCACGTTCGCACTCATTCGTAAAAAGACGCCTCACCAACTTATTCGCAACCGAGCGGACCGTGAGTGTACGCCCTGGGCAGCAAGACGGTCCCGTACCTGATGGCCTGCACCACTTTGGAGAACGCACAGGATCACTAATTCTGGTTTCTTGAACTCGATTTCAATTGGAGGCTTCAGACCTCAACGAATCCCACCGTCCAAGATCTACAGAAGCGACCGACGCTTACGAAAGATTTGGCCAACCTGGGACGAGCAAATGATCTGATCCCCGCTCTCGAGGAACTATCGAATTGCGGGTCGGTGGCGACGGAGCAGATTAGACCCCGGCGGTGACGATGGCAGGCGCCGTCATGGGACTGGTTTCCGTCCGATCGAGAAGGCGGCGACGAAACGAAAGATGGCGGCGCCGCGTCAATTCAATGAGAGGATTCCACACGGTGTGCGTGAGGCGATTGCGTATCAGAAAATGCCAAAGCCGATTCGACCGTTTGTAAAGGTACGACATGGCTAAGTAAGCTGGAACGGCACGCCAATCCTTCGGTCGCCGGCGCCAGATGGAGGCCGACGAAAATAGCCGGCGATAACACCATGCGTATCCTTCTTCTAGTTGTTCCACGGTCATGTGCTTGGGCTGAAAAACCACATGGCCCGTGTCGTACTGACGCCAATCGCGATGAAGGAGTCGTCCCTCGGCTTCCATCTGCCGAAAGAGAGGCGTCCCCGGATAGGGCGTCATGATGTGAAAAGTGGCGCATTCAAGTCGAGTTTCTTCGATCCACGCGATCGTTCGTTCGAACACATCAGGTTCGTCCTGATCAAACCCAAGCACGAAACTCCCATTCACTTGAATCCCATAATCATGAAGGATTTTCACGCGCCGTGCGTAATCATCCGGCCGGGGAGACTTCTTTCGGGCGTCGTTCAGATTTTCACCTTGTAGCGACTCGAAACCCACGAAAACACCGGTGCAACCCGAAAGCGCCATTTCGCGTACCAGCGATGGGTCGTCCGTTACGTCGATGGTCACCGCCGAACTCCAGATGATTTCAAGCGGCCTCAGGGCACGACACAATCGCTTCAGATACTCAGGCCGAGATCCAAGGTTGTTGTCGGTGAAAACGATATAACGTTGGGCATCCATACGAATTTCCTCGACCACCTGTTCCACGTCGCGCATTTGATACGGCATGTGCAATTCGTCCGTGGCCAGGTAACAAAACTCGCACCGGTTGTGGCACCCGCGCGTCGCGATAAGACTGCTCGTGGTGAGGAATTGATCCCGTGGCAAAAGGTCACGCCGAGGCGGAGGATCTTCACGATAAGGATTTCGATAGCTGCCATGGTAAACGTCTCGCAGCGTCCCCGCTTCAAAATCGCGAAGGATCTTGGGCCAAATCTCCGTTCCTTCGCCCACCGCCAACACATCAGCGTGAGGCCGCACTTCTTCGGCGCACGAAAGCACATGCAAGCCTCCAAGTACCACAAGTGCTCCGCGCTCGCGATACCAACGGGCAAGCTCATACGCTCGTTCTGCAAAGGTCAGGTGGACGGTGATCCCAACCACTTGAGGAAACGGGTCGCTTGGCGGAGGCCCTTGAAGTAGGTTTTCGTCCCAATACTGAACCGACCATTCTGGTGGCGTCGCCCCTGCAAGGCTGGTAAGCGCCAACGTTGGTGTTAGCACATGTTTTCCGAAACTGGCATGCGGGTCCTTGGGATAGAACGGATTGATCAGAAGTGCATGGCGAGGCTGCGGTGGTGCCACAAACTTTGCAACGTCAAGCTTCGGTGGAACCCTCATCTCCTCAGGAACCCAAGAGAAAATCCCCATCGCCCCCCCCTTTTTTTGTTTGCTGTGCAAATTACTTTGTGTTGCAAAGTTAATAATCGGTCTCCGGGTTGTCAACCGGAAAATCACCTAAAATGACGCCTTTGCGTCAGAATGTTTGCCAAAGGCGGGAGCCTGAAGTACGCGGAAAGCAAGGTGCACTGAGTGCGTTTTCCACGTGCTTCAGGCTCGGTGAAACTTGATGGAGGAACGTGATGGTGATGTGCTGAAATCAAGGACCAAAGGCGTGGTCGTCGTAGGAAATCTTGTCGCCTTCCGAGGATCGAATCCGCGAAGAGCGTATCGACGCCGTATCGGCCAATTGAATGTGGACTTTGAAACCTGCGCTCGGTCATAACGATTCAGGTGAATACCTAGTGCTTTGTCCAAACTAAATTTTGGGGTTACAGGTCATGGCGAACTCACCCGTGGGCCTTTCGGCCCACGGCTTTGTAATTAGCAAAGAAAGCCGCGGGCCGAGAGGCCCGTGGGTCTCCACAACCCCAAAATCTAGTGTGGACAACGCACTAGTGCACCTCCGGTGTGCATGACGATCTTGTTGTTGGCGCCTCGGAAAAGGCTAACGAAATCGGAGTCTCGGTCTCTTGGAATGGCGATTACCGCTGGAATGCATCACCGCATTGGACGGCGTGAATTCCAAATGATTCGAGCGAAGGACGGGAAATGCGGGGCGTCATCGAAATCTCCTTGGTGCCTCTCAGGCATTCGTTCAAGATTGGAAAAGAAATCAAGGCCGATACCTACAGAGCGGAATTTCATGAGGTGCGTTACCATTTTTTTTCGAAATTCGAAATCTCGCCAAGCACTTCTCGCTCGGCACGGTGAAGCCCTGGAATTCCAATGGAACTGAGGCAACGCAAACTCGCTGGCACTGCAATTGCAAGTGCTTCGAACGCCGAATTCATTCGGCTTTTTCAGCATTCAAGGACTATGCCATTTGGAGAATCAACATGAAACGGATCGCATTGCGTGCCGGTATCGTTGCCTTCGCTTCTTTGGTTGCTCTCAACATCGTTCTCGCCCAGGGAGTCCAGATTCGCACGGAAGATCGCACGCGAGCCCAATCGGCCATTCGCGCAAAATCCATTCTCGGAGCGAAAGTCCACCTTGAAGGGAATACCAGCGTCGGCACGATTGAGGACATTATTTTCGATGAGGAAGGTGTGATCGATTATCTCATCGTTTCCGAAGGTGGGAAAATGGTCACCGTGCCGTGGGAAGCGGCGAAAATCGATTATGAAAAACGATCGGCGATCATCCAGATCACCCCAGAAAGTTACCGCAAAATACCGACCTACACGACGGCGAAGTATCCCGAGTTTTACACGCCACGCTACCAAACCGAGATCTACAGCTACTACAATCTCAAACCAGGCCAAGCGCGTAAATTCGAGCGCCGGATTCGACGTTAAGGTGAATTTCGAATTCGTTCGGAATGCAGTTGGGAACCTCAACACATTTGAGGTTCCCTTTTTGTTGAACGCCAGGATATCCCCTTCTCGAACTTGATCGATCCAATTCCCAAAAGCCTCGCTGGCATCCTTTCGTGACGCGGACGGTTTCGTTTCAAAATCAAGTCGATTCGTTCCCAATCTAAACAAATTTCGTGTATTCTGATGGCCCGGGAAGTTGAAAAAGTAACGAGTCGCCTCGTGCATTGTCACGGCCCAGAATTTGAGTCAGGCTCGGACGACCCCAAAATCTTTTGGTAACAAAGCACTAGGATGAACCTTCAGGTAGGATGTGGGCTTCGGCCAGGAATGATCTTGCATGAACGCGGGACCACAACGCGAGAAAATCGGCACGTTCTTTCCACAGTGTTACTAAACAAGGCCTATTACTTATGCATCTGCATGATGAAATCGAGCTTCGCCTTCGAGCGGCGGCGAACGCTATTCGTTCATCCGACGCGTTGCTGATTGGTGCCGGCGCGGGCATGGGCGTCGATTCCGGTTTACCGGACTTTCGCGGTCCAGAAGGTTTTTGGAAGGCGTATCCGCCATTTCGCGGCAAACATTTCGCGGAGATCTCAACTCCCCATTGGTTCGACACGGATCCGGAGTTGGCATGGGGCTTTTTCGGCCACCGCCTTCATCTTTATCGCGATGCCCAACCACATGCCGGATTTGAAATCTTGCGCCGCTGGGCCCAAAAGGCACCCCTGGGATCGTTCGTGTTCACGTCCAACGTGGACGGGCAGTTTCAGAAGGCAGGTTTCGCCGATCAGGATGTTTTGGAGTGTCATGGATCGATCCATTTTCTCCAATGCCGAGGAAAATGCGGCCGATCCATTTGGTCCGCAGAGAACGTTCGAGTCGACGTGGATCCCGCGACCTTCCGAGCACGCTCAGAACTTCCAACGTGTCCGGAGTGTGGGCAAATCGCTCGGCCAAATATTTTGATGTTCAACGATTTTGACTGGGACCCGAACCGGTCACAGCACCAAGCGAACGCCTACCTGAATTGGCTTTCGACGGTACAGGGCCGCCGGGTCGTCGCGATCGAAATGGGTGAGATCCTGCAGCGTCGCCTTCAGCGGTACCTTGATCACGCGCATCACGAGTCGTGTCGGCGCTTCGGCTGTTCGGCGAAGAAAAATCTCGCGACGCGAGATC
>WBZS01001801.1_pt1 | contig 15540 bp, 13 predicted proteins | sample 5204201 | NCBI WGS metagenome assembly WBZS01 (sample SAMN12344357, study PRJNA552823) | activated sludge metagenome | biome: Activated sludge suspended growth; feature: Nitrification reactor; material: Wastewater; isolation source: activated sludge from nitrification reactor of wastewater...
GTCAGGGCGAAACCAGGACGGTCCACGAAGCGGCCCATGACCTTGACCCTTTGCCCTCGCGCAGCCGTCACCCATGGCGACGCGTCGGCCATTTCGAATTTTAACAATACGCCCTTGGATCCCGCTTCTTTCGCGGGCTTGAGAGAAATACTGCCCAGGTTCGATCGAAGATTAAACAGCCGGCTCGCACCAAAATAATCAATCTCCCCATCGACCAACACAACTTTGCCCCGCAGCGATTGGTGCGTTCCATTCGCGTCCTGCATGAGATCAAGGCTCAATTGGTCCGCAGTAATCCTCACCTCGGGCGTTGCTCGGCGAAGATCTTCGACAGGTTGAACGGCCAAATCCTCGACCCATCGGGAATTATTGGTTCCCGAGCGGTCCGTAATCAATGCCTCGCCCATCACCGATTTCAACTGGCGAATCCCCTTGGCACTGACGCGGGTTTTGCTGAGGTTCAATGCCTGAAGACCGGGCAGCGCGGACAAATGTTCGACGGCACGGTCGGTTAACGGACTTCCCGAGAGATTCAAAATCTTCAATTGGCGGAGGTCACGAAGATGGCGTATCCCGGGACCTTTGATCTTTGCGTTTTCGATCGTGAGCTCTTCAAGGTTTTGGAGTTTGCCAATCGCTTCCAGGCCCGCATCGGTAATCTCAATTCGCCCCCCCATACTCCCTCGCAATTCCAAAAATCGAAGGTGAGAGGCGTGAGCCAAGCCTTTTAGTGTTTCGTCGTCGAGCCTGGAGGAATGGAGGTGAAGTTGACGAAGCTTCGGAATTCGCCCCAAGTGGTGCATGCCCACATTGGATGCGGCTGAACTCTGAAGCGTGAGGCTTTCGAGGGCAGGGAATTCGGACAGAACCTTGCAGCCAGCATCCGAGATCGACGCCTCATTCAAAAAAAGCGATCGTAGGTTGGGTAGCGTTTTAAGGTGCGGCAGGCATTGGTCAGAATTTAATTTAAATAAATATACCGACACGAGCTTACCCATGCCTTGGAGCTTTTCCAGGCGAGCATCGGAAATCGTGCCGAGAATACCGAAGGCAACCTTGCATTCCCGCATCTGCGGGAGCTTTTCGTCGAAATGCTCGTCGGTAAAGATTTGGTCGAAATTTTTGACGGGATTGCCGAACAACAACCCCGGGAGTGTTGGATTTTCATCCTTACCTTCTGGACGTTGGACGATTTCAACGCGTTTTGGCGTGGGGACGTTTACTTTTACGGCCGGCGGCCCACCGCGCGCCAACAAGACCGACCCAAGTAAGCCGACCACCACCAATATTCGAAAGGATGCCATGGGATCCTCTATGGTTATCTACCTTGCCGAGGTTTGTGGAAAATTTAACCAGAGCAGGTGAGTGCGTTTCAGTTTCACCAGAACAGGGAAAAAATCCTCCCGTTCCAGCCAGCCTCCAATATAGCCGATTGCTTTGACGGACACACCAACGGTATCGCCTACCTGCCAACATTTCGCCAAGGGCGTCGTATGGTTCACATTGTTGAAGCAGAATAAACCTCGGGCGCAGACTAAAGAAAATGTCTCCATGCCTTCTCTTCTCCCTATCACCACAAAATCGCGAGTTTCACTGCGTGAAGGCATTACGTGCCAAGTAATCTTGCGGCGGCACGCCGAAGGCGTCGGCGACGCGATTGAAAAACGCGAACATCGCGATCACATACACCGCTTCCGAAATTTGCGGCTCCGTCCAGCCGAGATCGCGGAGCGTTTGTACGTCTTCGTGGGTGGATCGATAGGCTGCCTCGGTAAGGATCTTGGCGTAATCCAATAGACCCCGTTCGGCGGCGCTCAAGTCGGCCTCGTCCAGTTGGCCATGGAATAACGCGGCAACCGTTTTTTCACTGGCTCCCTGAACACGCAGGAAGAAAGCATGGCTATCCAGTCAGTAGGGGCAATGGTTGAGGAAGGAAACGTAGCTGGCCAGCATCTCTTTATGACGCCGCGACAGATGCCCTTCAGAAAACTGCACGGAGTTCGAAAACTCGATGACTTGCTTGAGAAAGTCCGGACGTGCTCCGAAACAGCGGAGGATGCCGGGTATCTGTTTCCGGCCCGTGGCTTGTCGCCATTGGTCGAAAACCGCAGCCAACTCTCCGGACAGGTGCGAATCATCGGGGAGGTGGATCTTCGTTTCCGGGCCAGAAAACGAGTTCAAATCCGACATGCCGCATCCCCTCCGCCGAGTTGGGCGTGGGAAAACGTGTTAGCACCGTAGCCCATGTGCGGGTCATTTCATGGAGACAGGGAAGGCATCATCCAGTTGCAGTCGGCCTCCGTAAAACCCGAGGGCTTTGGCGGCCACACCAACCGTGTCGCCGACCTGCCAGCTTCTCGCCAAAGGCGTCGTATGGCTCACATCGTTGAAGCTGAATAAAACGCGGGTGTTTTCGGTTCCTTCAAGTTCGCCTTCTGCCACGCCGAAGGAGTTGAATTCCAATTTCGCCAACTTGCCGGTAACAAAGAATTGCTTATTTCGGTATTTCTTCTCGAAAACTTCGGAGTTCGCCGCCAATTCTTTGGTAATCGCTTCGGCAGTGACTTTGATTCGCGGACTGGGATCGCCGCCTACGACGACGCAATCCGTGATGAAGCCATGCTCATTGGCTTTCCATCGGCCGCGGACGGTGAGTTTTTGTCCTGTCGCAATGGTCTCCCAGGGCGTATCGCTGGCGGTGACACAACCAATCCCGTCGAAGGAGTTTTTCTTGTTCTCCAGAACGACGACGGGAATGTAGGCTTTCGTGGCAAAGTCCTTACTGACCCGCAGGTAGCCGACGACTCCGGAAACCTCGAGCACCTTTCCGTCGTATTTTGCGATGGCCGCTTTTTCGTTGCCGCGAACTTCGCTGTAAAGGGTCGGTGCTTCCAAAACGAAATCTGCGGGAAACCGAGCGAGATCCTCCACGACGCGAGGTGGCGGTCCGCCTGGCACGAAGGTGGCGCCGGCGACATCGATGATTTCCGCCTTGGGGAATGCTTTGTGAAGCTGCGCCAATCCCTTGTCCGTAACCTTGGTGCCCTGGAGTTTGATCGACTGCAAACTCGAAAGGGGCTGGAGCGAGGCCAACGATGAATCCGTGATGGGACTGCCATCCAATCGAAGCTCTCGAAGTTTCGTTAAACCCTTCAGGTGCACAAAACCCGAGCCGGTGATCTTCGAGTCGGGCAAGTAGAGATAGGTCAGATTCGTAAGCCTGCCCAATTTTTCGAGACCCGCATCCGTGATGAACGACGCTTTGCGGTGGAATAGGGTAAGGTCCGTAAGATTCGGGAAATCACTCACAACGCGGCACGTTTCGTCATCCAAGTTTGTGCCGTTGATATTCAAAACCTTTAAAGTCTTGATCTTTCCGAACTCGGCAATTCCAGCGTTCGTGACGTTAGGCGTTATCAACCAAACGTGCGACAGCTTGGTCCATCCAGCCACTTTCTCGAATGCGGCATCGGAGAGGGATTCCTGAAAAACGCTTAGGATCTCGAGATTGGGCAAATCTGAAATGGACCTCATACCCTGATCGGTGATACTGCACTTACCGATCGATAGATTTTGGATCGCCTTCTTCCCCGATAATTTGGCGAAACTCGCGTCGGTGACGTCGCCTTCGACCTGAACCCTGGCTAAATCTTCCGATTTGTCCAGGTCGGCGACAGCGATCTCCAGCTCGGCATCGGTCTTCGCGACATAATCTCGTTGCGGCCTGCCATCAAGAAGATCCAGGACATTTCGTTCCTTTTTCGCGGAAGAGCCATCCCCGCATCCGGAAACAAGGCCAAGAATCATCAGTCCGATCAGCGAGTTTCTGTTCATGGCAGATTTCCTTATTAGGGAAAAAGGTATCGGGCACGAAGGCCATGAACTTAAGCGTAAGGTGTTGATGCGACTCCGTCTAGGAAATACCGTGACCATTTGGCGAAGTCAGGGAGCTCTAAACGAACCTTACTCAAGCTAAGGAGGCTACGGATGGCATACCATGTCGTTCAGGTCGACCGTTAGACCAAGGCCAATGTCGGCAAAACGCTCAGTGCGGATCGCTAGCACGGCCGTCGCTCAGCCTGGGCGGTGTGCGCGGGAGACCACCTTGGTGGCGATGCTGCTTGATCCAGTTTTTTTCCAGCCACTGACTTGGCGGATCTTTATGGCCAAAGATGAAGGGTCGAAGTTCACTTGAGAGCGCTCAAGACGACCATAAAGATGGAAGTATTACACTGCAAGACTATCAAAGGGGGTGAGGAGGGAATTGACGATGTTTGTGCGGACGTACAATTTGGTGCGAATGGTGATGTTGGAAGCATTGCTAGGGCAGAATCAGCCCGTGGATCGGATTTGTTTCGTGGATGTGTTGCGTTGGCTAGGCAGAGCCTGGCGCGCCTCTGCCGAAACTCGTGCGGAATTCTTATCGGCCAACCCGATAGGAGCAACGTGTGGTGATGCGTCGGGCGAAACCATTCAAGCTCATGAATAAGCTATAGGCAAAAATTCACAAAGCCCTGTCAGGGCAAAGCCTTGGGGCCTAAGTTCACGGCCGTTCGCGTCCGGCACTTTTTTTCTCTATTGGCGGCACGATATTATCGAGGCCGGAAACCGAAAAACGTCAAAAACACAGGGATTTCGCATTTTTGTGCGTCAAAAACAGAGCCGAGCAGTTGAAACCGAGTTTCGGGCTAGAGCGTTGTCCAGACTAAATTTTGGGGTTCCCGTGGCAACCGTCAGCCGGACGCGCAAGCGACGGAATCGCACTGAGGTCGGGTCGGCACGACGTTTTCCCACGGCGCCGCCGTCGCTTGCGCGTCCGGCTAACCCATCCTTGCTACTCCAAAATTTAGTTTGGACAGAGCACTAGTTACAGGGCCATCCCGACGGTGACAGGTCATGGCCCCTGGACCGTCAGACGATGCAAATATGAGCGTACCGCTTCCAAGGGTTTTTTGCCTGTGCTTGGTGGCCTTTCGTATGCATTGAGAGACACAAAACCTGGTGCATCGCCCGCAAATGTTTCTCTGGCCACAATCAATCCATCACCTCGGTCCAGGACCAGCACCGTCGCAAACATTTGATAGGCCTTATCGTAACGTACTAAATCATTTTTCGTTATTACATTCATCTTACTAAGATCGAATGTGTTCATTGGCCTGTAAAGTCCGACCGCCTTGTTGAGCCAGTGAATGCACACGATGGTGCCCACTTCGTTTTCGTGATCTCCCCAGTACTGCGCAGGTAAATCGAATAGGATTTCGTCCAGCGAAGCACCCGTGAGGAAATCCTGAATCGAAGGCGTTGGAGAACGTCCTGAGGGCGTTTTTTTTGTGAAATGGTTTAGGGCTTCTTCCCGTAATTGCTCATGCAGCATTAACGGTAACTGATGGTCCGTGGAATCGATACTGATGACAAGTACTTTTCCCTTGAGGCGAACGGGGTTTTGGTACTGTTCTTTGGCTGCCGACTCACCTCTAAGTAGCTTTTCCAGGCTATCGCCGCTGAACCGACGACGAATGCTATCCCGCTTAATACCTAACTCCCGGGCTTTTTCCGCTCGGTGAATCTCCTCCTGGCGGGCGACATAAAATCGTCCCAATTCCCAGACGCACCAGGCACCTGCGATCACGACCGCGCCTCCCAGCGTAACCAATAGCAGTCTTCTGACAATCGTCGACGCCAACAAAGACCGAAGCGCTGTCGAGAAAGACCTCGCAATCAGAAACACGCCAGCGGAAAGAAATAAAAAACTCCCAAGCATGAGATCAACAGGCATTCTAATACGACGCAAACCGGCGTCACTGGCGAATTTAATTATCAGAAAGAGGACAGCTAACCCCGCCAATCCGAGAATTATCTGAAAGATCCCATATCCGAAGTCAAAGAAAAAGTTTTTAAAAGTACGGCGAGGGAGTTCATGGATTTGCCCGGCCGGTGCGATATATACCTCCGGGTCATTCGCATTCGTTGTTGGATGTAAGGGCAGTAGGGTCGATTCAGTTACCGGCGGCGACGGGGCCATGACCTGAACGCCCGTTTCGACCACGGCATCGGGGTGTTCAAGCGTTTTTCGTGGCACCACGACGGAAGCATGGCAATGGCGACAAATCACGGGAAGGCCCGCGACGAAATCGCAGGATTCCAGAATCTCAGAGCACGCGGAACAAGGATAACGAATCATATCAGTTCGTCCTTTTCCATCTGCGAACCACCGAGGCTACTGAGCGGCACTGCTGCGTCCGAACGACTCGGCTTGGAAATGGCGTTGCCGCGGTAATACGCAACTCCTCGTTTCCATGTCGGACACGTCCAACGTTCCATCGGAGTGAAGCAAAAGGAAGTGGCCTGTGAACCCACCGTTGAGAAAGGCGGTGGCTGCCGAATCCCTATTGCGTCGCGACCCACGCATCGAGGGAGCGTTGCAGTTGCCGTAGGCGGTCGGCGTTTTTGGCGGCGACGTTTTCGCGTTCGTGCGGGTCGCGGGCGAGGTTGAAGAGTTCCACGTCGCGTTTCTCGGCCACGTGCGTGACGATTTTCCAATCGCCTTCACGCATCCAGCGGTGCGTCACGCTCAAGGCGGGCCGACCTAACTCGACGCAGTCGTGCGTGTAAATCTCCCCTTGTACCCGCTCACGAGGGCGAACCCTGCCGGCGGCGTAGTCGACCAAATTCACTCCCTGCATCGTCGCCGGCGTGCGCAGGCCGACGGCGGGAAGGATGGTCGATGCTAAATCAAGCGTGAACGCCAACTCCTGATGTCGGCCTGGCTTGATACGCCCTGGCCATTTCACGATGATCGGTGTTCGGACCCCCATGTCGTACGGTGTGTTTTTTCCCCGAGGCGCTCCCTGCGAAGGGCGAGGCACTTTCTGGTCGCTGGCGTATTGGATCCAGCCATTGTCGATGCAAAAGAGAACCAAGGTGTTTTCCGTGAGCTTCCGCTGCTCGATGAAGTCGAGAAGCTGCCCCACGGTCTCATCGAACCATTCGCACATCGCAAAGTACTTCGCCTGGTTCAGATCTCGACCCTGAACGGCGTAACGTTTCAGCAATCGTTCCGGCGGATTATGGGGTTGGTGCGGCATCATGGGGGCGTACCAGACAAAGAACGGTTGGTTCTTGGTTTGGTCGACGAAATCGTAAATCGGCTGCATGGTGGCTCGGCCGATTTGGGGCGTCTTCGCCGCGATGTGACGATCGGTGTTGGTCGTCTGCCCGTGCGTGAAGCCAGCGTTCGAAAAATGGCCTTCCCAAAACTTGCCCGTTTGTAGGCTTTGAAAATTCGCCTCCCGAAGCAAACGGGGCAGGGCGGGCGCATTGCGAATGAACGGATGCATGCGCGTGCGATCTACCCCCATGGGCGGATCGTTGCAGCAAATGTGATGCTGGTGGGGGAACAGGCCGGTGAGCAAGGTCGCCAAACTGGCTCGGCACAGCGAGCAAGGCGTATATCCGTTGGGAAAGACGATTCCTTCGCTCGCCAAGCGATCGATGCGCGGGGTGCGGATGTCTTGATGACCCATGAAGCCAAAATCAGGCCAACCTTGATCGTCGCCCACGATCATGACGACATTGGGCGTTCGCCGAGCCTCGCCACCCCACGCGGGAAGCGTGGTTGCGAGAGCGCCCAAGGAAGTCGCGACCATGGCGCGCCGTGATAGATTTCGCTGCATCGTTGTCTCCCCAACCAAGTTTCCAGAAAACCTGTTTATAATAGCTCGAAGCCTGGACATCAAAAGGAATCGGTATGAAAGCGAAAGCGGTAGTTCTTCTGAGCGGCGGACTTGATTCGACCACGACCTTGGCCATCGCGCAGGCACAGGGATTCGAGGTGCACGCTCTGACCCTGGCCTATGGTCAACGGCACGCCGTCGAAATCGAGGCGGCCAAGGCGATCGTTCGTAGTCGTGGAATCATGCACCACGCGATCATGCCGATCGACCTTCGCCAAATCGGCGGGTCGGCACTCACCAGCGACTTGGCGGTTCCCAAGGATCGGCCCCTCGACGTGATGAGCCATGGCATCCCCGTCACCTACGTGCCGGCTCGCAATACGATTTTCTTGGCGTTTGCATTGGGTTGGGCGGAGGTGCTCGAAGCGTACGACCTTTTTCTGGGCGTCAACGCACTCGATTATTCGGGGTACCCGGATTGTCGGCCCGAATTCATTCAGGCGTTCGAAAACTTGGCAAACCTGGCGACGAAGGCGGGGGTGGAAGGTCGCCGATTTAGGCTGCACACGCCTTTGTTGCACATGACGAAAGCAGAGATCGTGCGGAAGGGATCGGAACTGGGCGTCGATTTTTCCCAGACCACGTCTTGTTACGATCCCGCTCCGTCGGGCGCGAGTTGTGGCCGATGCGATGCCTGCTTGCTTCGATTGAAAGGCTTTGCCGAGGTGGGGCAGAAAGATCCACGCGAATATGTCGAGGCGGTTTAGCGGCATGCGCTGCCAAACCACCTCGTTTCGTGGACGCGTTACTTGGCGGTGATCTTGAGGTTGCGAAACGCGACGGGACCATGATCGCCTTGGAACATGATGGGGCCCGTGGCGGCTTCTTTACCCGTCACGCCACTGGGAGTGGGACCTTTCATCTCAATGTTTTCGTGAATCACTTCGCCATTGAGTTCGACACGAACGAACTTGGCGTTACTCACCTTTTTTCCACCTTCGTACTTGGGGGCCTGAAAATCGATCACGAATTTTTGCCATTCACCGGGTTTTTTCGAGGCGTTCACCTTCGGCGCCGACGCACCGTATAGGCCACCCAGATCGCCCGGGCCGACTTTGGCTCGGCCGAAACTGTCGAGGATCTGGACTTCGTATTCACCCATCACATAGATCCCGGAATTGGATCCCTTGGGAACCATGAGTTCGATCTCAATTCGGCAATCGCCCCATTTGGCAGCCGAGTAAATGTCCACGCCCGTTTTTTTGTTGATCAGTTCGTTACCGCCTTCGGAAAAAGCAAGTTGGCCGGGATTTTTAGCATCCATCTTGGCGGTGCCGACCGCCCATTGGCTTTTCTCTTCTTTACCCTTGAATTTCCAGCCGGTCAGATCCTTGCCGTTGAAAGGCACCGAAACTTTTTCACCCGCCTGACCCAACGAAGCGACGACGACAACAACCGCCAGCGCGATGCAACGCTTCATGACGACCCTCCTTAAAATTTGGTTTGCGAGACGTTCGGATCGTACCGCGCCTGCGCCGAGTTGACGAGCAAAAACACAAAGGATTGGCCCGGCGTGCCAGGTGGCGAGATCACCTGGAGTTATTAAGTTTCGCACAACTCCGGGCGATCAAAAGGCCCGACTCGCCAGGGCGGTTTCGTGATACTTTTATCGACTAATGCGTAATCCGCCGCCTTGGAGCATCGCTTCCACTTCTTCGCGCGTGATCCAGTTGAAGTCGCCCGGCAAAGTATGTTTCAGCGCGCTGGCGGCGACGCCGAAGTCGAGGGCGCGTTGCACATCGCCGTCGAGCATGCCATGGATGAAGCCAGCGGCGAACGAATCGCCCGCGCCAAGGCGGTCGACGATTTCGAGTTCATAGGTTTTCGTGCGAAGCACCTTGCCTTCATGGAGTAGCATCGCGGTCCAGGTATTGCGCCAAACGAGAGGGTTTTCGCGCAGGGTGATGGCGATGGTTTTAAGGCCAAACTCCGCCGCGGTTTTGCGGGCCGCTTCCTCGTAATCATTGCCCTTGATCCCGAACACGCGTTCGATGTCTTCCTCCGTGGTGATGAGGACATCGGTCGATTTCATGACCTCACGCATGCACTTACCAGCTTGTTCCGGCGTCCAGAGTTTCACACGATAATTCAGATCGACGCTGGTCTTGAGACCGGATTTCTTGGCGGCGACCAGCGATTCCTTGGTGGCCTCGGCGGCGCTATCGCTCAACCCCGGCGTGATGCCCGTGACATGGAACCATTTCGAACCGGCGAACACCCGTTCCCACACGATCTCGCCCGGTTTGATCTGCGCGATGGCGGCGTTTTTGCGGTCGTACAGCACGCTCGATGCCCGTGGAGCAGCACCAAATTCCAGGAAATACAAGCCAACTCGATCGTCCCTTGTCCAACTCACATGCTCGGTGCAAACGCCTGCTTCCCTTGCATGATTCGCGATCAGCCGGCCCAGGGGATTGTTGGTCAAACGGGAGACCCAGGCGGTTTTTCGGCCCAGCCGAGCGCAACCGACGGCGGTGTTGAGTTCCGCGCCACCCACGCGAAGGTCGAGCGACCGCGCTTGCTCCAAGCGTGCGAAGTTCGGCGGACTCAGCCGAATCATCGCTTCCCCGAAAGTCACGACATCGTAAGGCATGATCATTACTCACGAAAGTTGATGGTGCGATGCGATTCACACCAAATTCCATGTTTTGGGTTTTTGATCGGTAGCTCGTGTGCGTTGTAGGCAGGCGGTTAGCCCCAGTTCGCGGGGTTTTGGCCGCCGTACGCGGGAGGCGCAATTTGTTTGGCGGCGGCCAAGGCGCGGGCACTTACCTGGAGCACGCGGAGGAACCCTTCCGAATCGGCGTGGTCGAACGCACCGATCGCTTCCATCGAGGCATTGGCTTCGGAGTACAAACTACTTGGCACGTTGGCCGTGCTGCCGAAGATCACGTGCCCCTTGTAGAGGTTGACGGTGACATCGCCATGGATCAATTCCGCGACTTTGTTGATGCCGGCACGGATCATCTGTGAGGCGAAGTCGAAGCCATACCCCTGGTAAATTTGCTTCGACATCAAGCTGGAGAGTTGATCGAAGAACTCGCGGGCTCGGCGATCGAGGACGAGTTGCAGCAAATAACCGTAACAGGTGCCGAGCAGTTCCATGCCAGGAGCTTCGTAAACGCCCCGCGACTTGATGCCGACAAATCGGTTTTCGACCAGGTGCGTGCCGATACCAACGCCGTTGCGGCCCGCGATTTGATTCGCCAACAAGATAGCTTTCACCGCATCGACGGCTTGGCCATTGATGCGGACGGGGCGGCCTTTTTCAAAGCGAACGGTCACGGTTTCGGGCTTGTCCGGAGCGTCTTGCGGGTGAACGCCCATGCCAGGCGTGACAAACGTGGGTGGTGTTTCCAGCGATTCAAGCTTGCCGGCTTCATGGGTAAGGCCCAGCAGGTTCGCGTCGGTGGAATAGGGTTTGTCCTTGGTGGCTTTGATCGGCAGTTTGTGCTTTTCACAGTAATCGATCATTTCCGTTCGACCGCGAAATGTTTCGAGGAAGATCGGATCGCGCCAAGGGGCGTAAACTTCGAAATCAGGGGCGAGCATGTTGGTGCAGAGCTGGAAGCGAACTTGGTCATTGCCCCGGCCCGTGGCGCCGTGGCTCAAGATGGTGATGCCGTGCTGGCGCATCGCCGTCACCATGCCCGCGACGATGACGTGTCGGCCGATGCCCGTGGTATTCCAGTAACGCCCTTCGTAACATGCTTGGGCTTGAATGACTTCCAAACCTGCTTCCGCCATCGATTTTTGCAATGGCAGTGGAACGTAGTCCACCGCGCCGCAGGCGAGCATGCGAGTGCGAATGGAATCGAAATCCGTTTCGTCCGGTTGCAAGAGATCGGCCGTGAAAGCGACGACGCGAACCCCTTGTTCGGTCAGATACTTCGTGATCGTGCAACTGTCCAAGCCGCCCGACGCGGCAAACGCTACCGTCTTGCCTTTCAAATCGTGAACGTTCATGCAAGGTTCCTGGTAAAACTCGGTCGAAAAAGTCCGTTGGATGCGCCAAGGCGGATTTTGGTCTGCTCGCCGTCCATCCACGGTTGACTCATAAAGGAGCGCGGTCCCATAACGGTTTGAACATTTCCTCGCGGGTTCGCTGGGTGGCGACGGCATCCATCAGCACCATGAGCGCTCGGCACTGCTCGCGGAAGGCGCCCGTCAGATCGGTGGGAGCCAATCGGGAAGCGTTCGCGCGATGGAGTTCGAGTTCGTCTTTTGCGAAATGCCAATTTCGGCCCTGAACGCTCGCTTCGAGTTCCGAGGTAGCGTCGGCCAATCGGCTGAAAAGCGAGGAATCGATGCTGCAGGGCGTCTGCCGATACACCTGAAGCACACGGGGCTGGACGGCGTTGACTTCGGAACGATGTTCGCGGAGCGTTTGGATCACGAAGCCCGCTAATCCGGAAAGCAAACAGATTCCGCCCAGCAGGAAGACGATGAAACCGCCGCCCGATTGAAAGAAGGTCAAGGCGATGGCGACCGCTGCCAGGAGGATGCCACAAAACATGAGGACTAACGGCCAAGGAATCTTGCGTAGCCACCACTGGACCATCGCGGAGAACGTAAGCCGGGGATACTCGCCCGTTGGAAAGACGATGTCGGCTTTACTGTCGGCATTCTTGGGAGGCTCGCCTTTGACGCGGGCGACGAGCGTGGTGATATTGTCCGGCCCACCCTGCAAATTCGCGAGATGGATCAGGAATCGGCACGCCTCCTCCGGCTCCAGCACGGAAACGACGGCGCCGATTTCACGATCGGTTACCTGCCCACTGAGCCCATCGCTGCAAAGGACGTAGACATCGCCCGGCAAAATCGGATGGGGACCTTCGACATCAACTTGCACCAAAGGCTCCGGACCCAGAGAACGCACGATGACGTTGCTGGGTATGCCATGCAAATCTTCGGGGTTTCGTCCTTGTCGGCGTGCCAATTCCCAGAGCAAGCTGTGGTCGAAACTCAGCTGCTCAATGAGACCGGCACGAACGCGATACGCCCGGCTATCGCCCACGTGGCCCACCCACGCGCCGGAGGGTTGCAGCACCATGGCCGTGCCGGTCGTCCCCATGCCGCGAAACTCGGCATTTTGCTGGCCGCGCGTGTGAATGGCGATGTTGGCTTCGAGGAAGGAGCGGCGCAGGGCGTTGTCCGTGCCTTCTTGAGTGTACTTGGAGTAAAGGTGGGGGATGTTATCGACCGCGATTTTGCTGGCGAGTTCGCCCACCGCGTGCGCACCCATCCCGTCCGCAACCAGAAGGACGTGGCCACGTTTTTGCCATTGATCCAGATCGTTCGCCGCCATGATGGCGTGACAATCTTGGTTATGGCTACGGCGAATACCCACGTCCGTGGAGCTCGCGAATTCGATGTCTTCGTATCCAATCACCCTGTTTTGTCCTGTTTGCTGAAAACTCCGGCTCGAGGAAATCATGAACGTACGCCGACGACGATCGAATTTCAAACCGAACGGAAAGGGATCTTGGCGAGAACTTCTGGCGGTTCGAAATTCAGTTGAGGTTCGTTCATTTTTCCCGCGTTTCCTCGTTTTGCTGGGGTTAGTCTACCGATTTCCTCGCTTGACGCGATCATTTTTCCGGTTATATCTCCCGACTTGGGAAATATGTCTTTTGATCGATTCCATGGGTGCCCAATGCGAGCACGCGGTTTGGCCATTGCCGTCGTTCTAGGCTTGTTCGGGCTGGCCGGCTGTGTCGAACGCCGAATGCTGCTGACGACCGATCCGTTTGGTGCCGTGGTTTACGACGAACGCAACAATCCCGTGGGCGCCACCCCCGTCGATCGGCCTTTCACCTATTATGGCAAGTATCGGTTCACCGTGGTGAAAGACGGCTACCAGACGTTGGTTCAGGATGTCGATGTTCGTGCGCCCTGGTACGCCTGGCCCGGCTTGGATTTCATCAGTGAAAACCTTGTGCCGTTCACGATTCGCGATATCCGCCGCATCCACTTCCAGCTCCAGCCCGCCCAGGTGATGGCACCCGATAGTGTCCTGCAACAGGCCCTGCCCCTCGTGGAGCGAGGGCGAATTACGGGACCTCCCCGCGTGGAAAACGTTTATCCGACCTCGCCGAGTTCAACCCCCTTCATGCTCGGCGCTCCGATCGCGGAATCCTCGGGCCCGTAAAAATCGATGGTAACCACCACCGACGTTCGCAAACGTGGCTGAAGGTGGCGTTACTGCTTTTCCCCGTCGTTGCCGCCATGAATTTTCATCGATTTCATGAGATCGAGGAAATCCTGCCGCCAAATTTGGCGATAGCTCCAGTTGCAGTCGCAGCGCACCACATAGGTTTTTTCACCCTCGGTAAAGACGCCGACCAACAAATAGAGGGAAGGGCTACCCTCGCCGAGTAGGAACTTGAGTTCGACGAGTCGGCCTGGGCGATTGCCAATATCCTGAGCCGTGCCCGCGATTCCCGCGGCTTCATCGGCGAGCGCGACCTTATAGTTCGAATTTTCGTCCTGTTTCTTCTGTTCGATGAAGGTCTTGGCAGCCTTGAGTGCTTCCTTCAAATCCGTCTGCTTCTCCAAGGAAAAAATCTGGAACCTGGCATTTTTTTGGTTGTCTTTTTCTTTCATGAAAATGCCGGTGAGGTAAAGAATCCCTGATTCATATTCGATATCGGGACTGGAGGCACGCATCCAGACACTCTTGGGCCCCGTGACGGTGATTTGGCTGCCCTTGGCGTTAAATAAGTCGAACTCCGGAGGTTGCTCACGCCAGCCTCGGCGTTCTGTCACGGTCGCGAACCCCATCCCGTCCTTCGAAAGCGATTCTTCATAGGGCAGGAGTTCGTCGAGCGTGGGTCCCACGAAAAAACACCAATAGGCGAAACCGTTTTGCGAAAACATATGGCAAAAGCCCGTGTACGTGACGGCGTTGGTCGTGCCCTTGAAGGTGAGCTTTTGCGTCTTATTCCCGCCAAATTCGCTCGGTTCGGTTTTCGCCACCGCTTCGAACGCATCCGTGGCCTGGAAAAACAACGTCAATTTCTCGAGCGTTCCCTCGACCAGCTCCGAATCACGGGGACGCTGCATGCCAAAGTCTTTGACGGCGACCGCGAAGGATATCGGTTCCTTCCGGTGACGGAACGCACCAAGGGCCGCGAATTGGGCCTTCAAGTCGCGGTCGGCTTGCCATTCTTTGTCGGAATAAATGAATTTGAAGACGTTTTCAGCTTGTTTGCGTTGATTGATGGCTTTGAACGTGACGGTGTTCGCGTCGCGTCCGACGAAGTTGCCGGCTTCCTTTTTGAGAAGGATTTCGAAGATGACGTAGTACCCGCCGCCGCCGACCACGAGCGACGCCAAGCAGAGGGCGCCAAAGACGGTAAGCAGGCCTTTGACGTTCCATCCTCGTTTTTGGCGTCGTACCTTCACCAAAGGCCCTTCGTCGACCTCCGATTTGAGTTCTTCCGGGTGAAACGGGGAACTTGCAGGTGCGGGTGGCGGCGCGAGGGGTGGCGGCGCGAGCGGTGGAGCGATCGGCGAGACCGGTTTCGCCATGGGAGTATTGGACGCAGGGGCGACGGGGCTGGCGGGAATTGATGGAAGTTCGACCAGTTCGACGTCGACTCCCTCGGAGACGGCTGAAGCAGGGCGCTTGGGTTTGGCGATTGGTGTCGCGGGCGGTCGAACCGGCTTGGAGGCAGGCGTTGCTGGCTTGGTGCCACCAGCGCCTTTGAGCCGGAAACCACACTTAGGGCACTGCACCGTATCCGCAGACTGAATCTGCTGGGGCGAAAAGACGTGCGAGCATGCGGGATTAGGGCAGGGGAAT
>WBZS01000790.1_pt1 | contig 15525 bp, 15 predicted proteins | sample 5204201 | NCBI WGS metagenome assembly WBZS01 (sample SAMN12344357, study PRJNA552823) | activated sludge metagenome | biome: Activated sludge suspended growth; feature: Nitrification reactor; material: Wastewater; isolation source: activated sludge from nitrification reactor of wastewater...
AAGCCATTCCTGGGTGGACTTGGTCGCACCCGAGGCCCTGCAAAGCGAGGTCAGCAGATCGAGCAATCTCCGTGCGGTTGCCGAAATCGCTACCCGTGACTTGGTTTGTGTTTCCATTCCCCGAACTCCGTTGATGCGCGCACAGCGTACGCGACCGTTTCCACGGCCTTTTTTCGGCCCTTACATACAATCAGCACGGGTTGACCGTGCTGTTGTGGTGTTCACCTAATGGCCTCAGCGTTGCAGGCTGAGGTACTCTCCGGCGGTTCAAGGAGTCTTCGCCGATTCCACGGTCTTTCGCAGCGTGGTTACCAATCTGAGAAATTCGTTACAAGCCAATCCCCAACCCTTAAGCAAATCGTCTTCGCTTTCGTCGATCGGCGGGTTGGTAGCCATCTGCTCTAGATGGGCCTGCAAGGCTTGGAGATAAATTTCGGTAGTCATTGTCACCTCTTAATTAGGGTTCGTCGTGAAGAGATGCTCGTCTGTCCGGCTAAGCTGACGTTGCCGCTCACCACCCCGGGCGGCGTCTCCCCAATCGCCAATGGTTGGGTTCCTTGATTCATCGCAGGATCGCTCGCACCGCGATCCAAACGCAGGCCACAACGATCGCGCCCGCGAGCCCCACCAACAGGGCGAAGCCTATCACGAGCCAGGTCGGCGGCTCGGAAACTTCACAGTGGCCGCATCGATCCACGAGGTCGATCGGGCCCGGCCGAAAGCCGAACTTCCGTCCGCATTGAACACATCGTCGCATCGCGATTCCTTTCGCTCGAAGAGGTCCATCGTTAGAAAACGACCGGGGGCAGAGCAGTTTTGCCCCCGGCCCTTGCGTGGCGACCCCACTGGTGTGAAGCCCGGTTCTAAGAGGCTCGTCCCAGCTCGGGGTCCCGTCTGAGGTGCTTTTCAAGCCGCCTCTTCCGGCGGCGTTTCGATCTTGGTGAATTCCTTCGATTGAATCTGAACCCGTTTGGATTCCTCGCCTGGTTTGCAGACTTCCAGGCGTGAATCCTTTCCGAACTCCAGCACGGAAACGACCTTGAGTTCGTCAGCCTCAAGGCCCGGCCAAGTGCCCTTGTCGCCAGCCACCACAACTCTGCCATTTCGATCCAAAGCCACATGCAACTCCTTTGTTGAAAATTCGGACGGTCAGTTGCCCTCGATATCCAGCCGCGAACACCCGACCGACCGAGGAGCCCAGCTCGGACTCGAACCGAGAAACACTTGGGGCCCACCTGCCCTTTGCGTCCACAATCCTGCCTGGACTCAAAAAATCCTGAATAGCTTTCCGTTTGTATGGGTTACGCGGAATTCGCCGTCGAAGGCTTTTACTTCCATCGCGATAAAGAATTCCGTTAGATCCTACTTACCTGAAAAAACAACCTACCTTTCTTGCGTGATGGCTTGAACTCTCCGCCCGCTTCGAGCTAGAATGTCTTCGCTGACCGGCTGGGATCGGTCAGCAAAAGGCTTCCTGCCGTCACGGGCAACAAAAGGAAGCCCACCATGCCCAACCTGCAAATCCTTCGATTTCCTTCGCTCGGCGAAGGGAATCGACCGGACCAAATATTGGTCCGCGAACTCTCTCGAATCTACCAATCTGAGCTTGAACGCCGCCACGATCGCGGCCTTCTTGCGGCCGATTTCCTTAGGCGATGCAGACGCACGTGGCGCGACTTCGCGCGCAAACTGGGCCACGTGTCTGTTGAACGACTCAAATCTTCGGATCTCGAAAACTGGATCTATTCTCACAGCGGATGGGCTTCGAGCCACACGCGTAAGAACGCGGCCAGCGAAATCCTCGGCGGACTTCGATGGGCTGACGACGAGGGGATCGTACGCAACCCGATCCGACGCTTTCGGCCGAGCTGGGCGCCGCCCCAACCGAGGGAGGCAATGTCCGAAGAAGAATGCAACCGCATGATTCGCTTGCTCAAAAGAAGCCGTGGTCTCCGCCTCGGAGGCGAACGGCGATGCCCAGGACGGGCAGAGTTTCGCCTCGCGTTGACGTTTCTCTGGCAAACCGGAGCGAGGACAAAGGAGATGCGTGAAGCTACTTGGCAGGATCTCGACTGGCGAACCGGCCTCGTGATTCTGAACCGCCACAAGACCGCTCGAAAGACCGGTGCCGAAAGAATTATCCCGCTCTCCGACCGTATGCTTCGGCTGCTTAGCTGGGTGAAGACAAGGCGAAATCCAAAGGCCTCTGATCCGATCTTTCTCACATCTCGCGGCGGCGCTTGGAGCCAGAGGGCCTTCGCCGATCAGTTCCGATTCTTCGCCGATCGTGTTGGAGTGCGACCTAACGTTTCTCCAGCCAGCGTAAGACACGGATTCACCGTAGCCGGGCTTGAGGCCGGCATCGGCGAACGCCAGCTCGCGGACGTTCTTGGCCACACGACTACGCGATACATCGGATGGTACGGACGCAAGGCGAAGAGTAACGCGGAATATCTGCGAGGCATCGCGACCAAGGTGAGCGAAACGCGAAAATGAAACAGCCGGGTGCAGAACGCGGAAATGAAACAGCCGGGTGCAGCACGCTTCCGGTTGTTTTTTTGCATGGTCCGCAAGACAGAGTTGAAGGTGATTGACGTGGAAATCAATCACCTTAGTCGATCAAGGAACCCCTTGAGGCCAAATCCGCACTCCGAATCCATTAAGGTCGATGGTCTCGGCTTTCTCGCCATCTTCGAGGTTGCTGCGATCGAGCGCGAACTGGAGAAAGAGCCAAAGCCCCGCGGGTTCGCCAGCATGGTCGTAACCATGCTCATCCGTATCGCCTTCCATCAGCCACCGCCAATGGCGTCTTTCACGGCCTCCGTCCGACGCTTCTTCTTGCCAACCTTTCAACACGCGAACGATGCCGGTATGGGCTTGCTTCCAGAGTTTGGCATCTTGAATGTGGGCTCGAAGCTCGTCAAAATCCTGTTCCGTTTTCACGCCCGGCAACTGCCGAATCATGTCGAAAAGGCGGTGTTCCAGCGCACTCGCCCGCCACGGCGACCAAAGGTAACAGGTCACGCGGGGAACGAGGAACTGAAGCCCATAAAAATCCACCTGCATCGCGGGCCTCCCAAGCGAACAAAGATCTCTTCACCATACAGGATTTTCCACCGGTGGACCAGCATCATCCGTCTGGCGACTGGGCCCCGTTTCAATCGTCCTTGCACAAAATCCTACTTCTAAAGACAATATTCAAAAGCTGGATTCCAACTTGACCACATTCGATCTACGGTCTGTGGATCGGCTGACCTTCCGCTACGTTAGTGGAAAAGTTCGAAGCACCAACAACCAAGAAGCCAAGATCCAAACCAATCCCAAGGTTTCAAAAATCAATAAAAATCGAACGATGCCCATGCGTGGTCTTTTTGAAATTGGCTCTTGTTCGAATCTTGGGTTTCTTGGAGCTTGGTTCACCGCGGCCATGCCGCGTTAGGGACAAGAACGACTTGTATGGGGCCGCTGCTTTCCGTCATTGAAGAAACCTGGGGGTATCGCGACCTTCGCCCGCTGCAAGCAGCCGCGATGGAAGCGGAAATCCACGGCCGAGACTCCGTCGTGATCATGCCCACCGGAGGAGGCAAGTCCCTGTGTTATCAGGCACCTGCATTGCTTCGGGACTACCCCACCGTGGTCGTATCGCCGCTCATCGCGTTGATGAAAGATCAGGTGGACGGCCTTCGCGCCTGCGGCGTGGCGGCGTCGCAAATTGACAGCACCCTTTCCGCGGCGGAACGCGCCGGGACGGAGTTCGACCTTCTTCAGAATCAACTTCAACTCCTTTTCGTTTCGCCGGAACGGCTCGCTTCCGACGATTTCATTCGCCTTCTGAAGCGTGCACGCGTGAAAAACTTCGCGATCGACGAAGCACACTGCATCAGCCATTGGGGCCACGACTTTCGTCCTGAGTATCGGCAGCTCGGGAAGCTCAAGGACAATTTCCCCGGCTGCGCCATTCACGCCTACACCGCCACGGCGACGCAGCAAGTTCGCGACGATATCGCCCGTGAACTTCGCATGAACGATCCGATCGTGATGGTGGGAAACTTCGATCGACCGAACCTCAGCTATCGCATTCAACGGCGTGTCAATCCGCGTCAGCAAGTCCTGGAAATCCTTAGCCGGCATCCAAACGAAGCGGGCATCATCTATTGCCTGCGCCGAAATGATGTCGATGAACTGAACCGTTTCCTTCAGGAGAAAAAGGTTCGATCTTTTCCTTATCATGCCGGCCTTGAAAAAGGGGAACGGCAGCGGGTCCAGGAAGCGTTCGCAGAAGAACGCTGCGACATCGTGGTGGCCACGATCGCGTTTGGCATGGGAATCGATCGGTCGAACATCCGCTTCGTCATCCACACCGATTTGCCGAAAACCATCGAACACTATCAACAAGAAACCGGACGTGCGGGCCGTGATGGATTGGAGGCCGAATGCGTCTTGCTCTATTCCGGTGGTGATGTCGTCACCTGGAAACGCATCCTCGAACGCTCCGCTGAGGAGAACAACGCGGATCCAAGCTTCCTTCCCAACGCGTTTCAGCATCTGGAAGATATGGACCGGTACGCACGCGGAGCCGTCTGTCGACACCGAGCGTTGGTTCGCTATTTTGGCCAGGAATATGACTCCGCCAATTGCGGCGCGTGCGACCTTTGCCTGGGCGATCATGAACTCATTCCGGATTCCCTGGTGGTTGCGCAAAAGATTCTCTCCTGCGTCGCGCGCGTCCAAGAACGATTCGGCGTGGGCCAAATCGTCGATGTGTTGCATGGCGACGAAACGGAAAAAGTCAAATCGTATCGCCACGATCAGTTGACCACGTTTGGACTTCTGAAGGATCAAACCAAAGTCGCCATTCGCGATTGGATTCATCAACTCATCGGTCAGGAAGTACTCGCGCAATCCGCCGAGAAGTATCCGGTGCTCAAGTTGAATTCCGCGTCGTGGGAGGTGATGAAAAAACAACGACCTGTTCGGTTGTTACGTCCCATTCGCAAAGACGAAGGTAAGACGCCGGCCAAATCCAAAGCGGAACGAGGTTCCTGGGAAGGGGTGGATCGTGGCCTGTTCGACGCACTGCGCAAGGTGCGGACAGGATTGGCGATGGCGCGGTCCGTGCCTCCGTATGTCATCTTCAGCGATGCGACCCTGCGGGAGTTAGCGAAAGTTCGTCCCGGCTCTCTCGACGCGGTCGGGAACATTTATGGCATCGGCGCGCGAAAACTCAAAGACCTCGGTTCCATCGTGCTCCAAACGATTCGCGATTATTGCCATCAGAACAACATCGCCATGACGAGTGAATCGACCGCAACCAAGGCAACCCCCGTCCCAAGCGGCACCACGACGGCGAAAGGTGGACGAAACCAGGCGAATGCTTTGTTCGCCAAGCAGGCGTCGATCGAAGCGGTGATGACTGCCACGGGTCGAGCGAGATCGACCGTGACGCATTACCTTGTCGATTTCATTCGTGAAACGAAGCCGGACGAAGTTTCCGCGTGGGTATCCGATACCGATTTCAACAAGATCTTGGCAGCCGTCGAAAAAGTCGGTGCCGAGAAACTCCGCCCAATCTACGAAGAACTCGCCGGGAGCGTTTCGTACGATTCCATCAAAATCCTGTTAGCGCATCTCGATCTGGAGACGAATTCTCCCGAGACGACCATTCCCGAGTGAAAACCGCATGCCTTCGCGTTTCTCGGCTGCCTCATCTCCCACGAATCGCGTCATCGCGGGCAAATCGGTTGGACCTTGAAAGCGATCGGCCACCCGTTGAGCCAAAAGATCCGTTATGGCCTCTGGGAATGGCGCATATGCTGTGCGACGCAAGGAAGAACCAAGAACTTTGGCCCCTTCGTTCAAGGCCGCCAATTTAGAATTTCCGTGAGGCGAGGCGGATCCCGATCGAAAAGTCGGCGATACTCGTCTCGCGTGGGTTCAAGTCGCACTTTCACTTTGGCGGCATGGTTCAGGGCGATGTCGGCCAACTTGTGTTCGAGGAATGGATTACGCAATCGATCCAACGTCGCTTCGGCAAAATCGGCCACACCTGAGACGCGATACGCAAAGGATGGCACGATCTCTTCCCACAGCAACCCACGTACCCAACGCACGGCCGACTTGTCTTCCATCACCTCCTTCACGAGTTTGAACCCGTCTGGGAGAAACTTTGCCGCCATGGCCGTATGAAGCCCATTAAGAATCCGCACTTTGCGAAGGTAAACGGGCGAGAGATCCTCCACGATCTGAATGGCGGGATGTTCGAAAAGCGTTGGCATGTTTCGGTCGCGTTCGATCGCCCAAAGCGTAAAGGGCTCCGCCTGCACCAAAGCCGACTGGGAAGGCAGCAAAGGGTGATCCGCGGGCGGCGGGGTGACGATGCAATCGACCAGATTGTTCAGCCAATGGCAGTCGCCGCGAAGCCAAGTTTCGAATTCCCTCGGCAAATTCCACGTCTCGGCTTGCGTTACAACCAGTTCCAAAAGTTTCGATCCGTTCCGGTCGATTAGCTCGCACGGCAGAATGATCAAGCCAGGCTGCTTTGCTTGGAATCGCTGCCAAAGGATCTGGGTCACTTTCGCCGGCATACTTTGAGCCGGCTGGTTCGCGAGCGGATCGTCCGAAGCGAGCGAGAAACCTGCTTCCGTCGAATTGGTGATCAGATATCGCAGCACCGGCGATCGCGCCAACTCCAGGACGGTTGCCCAATCCTTCTGAGCAAGCAGCGCGCGTGAAACCGAGTCGACGGGGTCCACACGATCGATCAAAGTTCCGTCGAGGTAGCCACGAACCAGGACCGAAAAACGAGGCGGATTTCCCAACGCTTCGGCACGCGTACCTGCGGTGGTTTGGACGACCACCACCTTTCCTACGTTTTGTCCCGCCACGTTGGCTTGGTGGACGAATCGATCCACGAAGGCTCGCAAAAATCGGCCGGCACCCAATTGGAGAATTGTCTCTTGCATCGTCCATCCTGCGGATTTTTTCAAACACCTTCACGAACGCAACGATCACGCGAAAGCGAATCGCTCTTGGCTTTTTCCGTCCATACGATGAGAGCGACCTATAACTAAGGTATCACACCTAACCAACGTGGCGCAAGAAACACCGCGTAGGTCATCGCCAAGAAAATTGGTAGAAGAATCAAGCACGAATATAGCATGTAACCGAAGAAGGAAGGCATTTCGTATCCCGACTCGTCGGCAATGGCTTTGACCATGAAATTGGGACCATTGCCGATGTAGGTCATCGAGCCCATGAAGACCGCGCCCGCACTGATCGCTTCGAGAATCATCGGCTGTTCGATGGCGAGCGTGGCGATCGGTCGGCCGTGCGCAGCAATCGTCGCGAACGTGAGGTACGTGGGGGCATTGTCGAGAAACGATGATAGCGTTCCGGTCAGCCAATAGTACTGCCAAGGCTCCGTGAGTCCTAAATCGTGCGAATGCTTTTCCAGCACGGCAAGCGCCGGCACCATGGTGATGAAGATCCCCAAAAATAACACCGCCACTTCAATGATCGCACCCCAACCAAATTCATTCGCTTGACGAAGCCTTGAAGGCGTTAGCAACAGCGAAAGGATCGCCATGCCGATCATGACGAGCGAAGGCCAAAGGTGCTCTAGATGATGCCAAGGCTCTGGCAATGTTTTGAGATTGGGAAGAATCGTATCCGTATCGACGACCCCCTTCAAAACTTCATGGGTGTGGCGTTGGAACTCGGGCGATTGCAGTAAGACCGCTGCCACCACCCCAGCGAGTAACACCAAATTGAATAAACCGCCGATCCGCACGGGACCATGATCGCTCGCCGAGATCGGCATCGAACGATCAATTCGAAATGCGATCGAGTCCCAGATTAAAAAAATCAGGAGGATCGATCCATTCGCGACCAGCCATTCCGGCCAAAGCCGAAACGTCCACCAAAAAGGAATTCCGCGCAGGTAGCCCAGAAATAGCGGAGGATCACCCAAGGGCGTCAAAAGCCCGCCACAGTTGCTGACCATGAAGATGAAAAAGACGGGAAGATGGGTGCGGTGGAAACGATATGCGTTCGTCCGCAGAAAGGGTCGGATGAGCAGCATGCTCGCCCCGGTGGTGCCCACGAGATTCGACAAGGCTGCGCCGAACAGAAGCAGAAAACCGTTCTTCCAGGGTGATGCTGTGATGTTTCCCTGCACGACGATGCCGCCGGAAATCACGTAAAGCGAACCAAGCAAGACGATGAAATTAAAGTATTCCAACAAGGCGTGTTCGAGTTTTTCTAATCCCGGCTTTCCTTCCACCTGATTTAAATAGATCAAATAGCCGACGATTGGCGCGGACAGAAGCATGGAGACGAGAAATCGATTCAGATTACTATGCCAAAAATGGGCCGCGAGGATGGGAAGTAGAGCAATCGACAGAAGCATGAGCACGAAAGGTGCGACACTCCAATACGCGACTTCGAGCGGTTGGTGCACATCGGCGGCATAAGACCATTCCGCGAATGTCAGGAAGATAAGGCCGACAGACCAGCCAGAAATCGATCGTTTCATAAGCCACGCTTCCGTCGAAATCCATGGGTTGGAACGGGTCCCAGGCCGCGAAAGGGTTTCACGGGGAGACCAACGCATCGAGTGGAGAAGGCGGAATCAACGGGACCATTCTAGGATTCCCGGAAAGACTCTCAATGGCGCGAACGTCGGCAACGCTTTCTCGCTGGCGACATGCACGTGAAGCTGCCACAGCGGGATGAAAGGCATTTTCTCAAGGAATAGGACATGGAATTGATGCTGCGTCTCTTGGAGGACTGAAAAATCTTGGCTTTGACCGAGCACGCGCGCCAGGTTTTCCAATGGAACATGGCTCGCCATTCCTACAACGTTGGATCCTCCCTTCGCGAGCGCGGAAGCCGCCGGATCGAACCAAGCACGCCAATCGAAGCGGTCGCCCTGATATTCCAGGCGTGAATACACAAGGTCGAAATCCCGCTCCGAGATCACTCGGCGAAAAGAAGACGCCGAGAGTTCCTCGCCGACGATTCGGACCTGGCCATCAAAAAGCTTTTCCAACTCCTTGATGAGGTGCTTCATGGCTGAGGAAGCGCGAACGTCCCCTTGGAGGAATCGAAGCGTCCACGTTTTTCCCTTCACTTCGGGAAGGGACCGTTGGGCCAAGGTTCGCGCCAACTCGGGCTGAAAAAGGGTGTCGGGTACACGCGGCGGCAGCGCGTTCGCCCAGACCTCGGACGGGAAGGGGCCAGATAATGGTCGATGAAACGTTCGCTCCGTTTTTTCTTTTCGCTCCTCCGGAAAGAAAAGAGAGGCTGGGCCGAAAACTCTCGGAAGGTTTGGTTTGAAATCAAATTCACGATAAAAGCGATCTAGCAGCGATTCTCGATCGATCGCCAAGGCCAAGGCTCGCCGAAGGGTCTCCGATTGAAAAGTGGCTCGCCGATGGTTCACCAATAAGACATGGATCCGAGGCGGCAAAAGGTGTTGGGTTTTTCCATAGCCCTGCTGGCGAACGGTTCCGAGATCTTTCGTCGGAACGTCATAAAGGACGTTTGGCTTCGATTTAGCGAGAACCGACTTGAGATCGACGCCAGCAATGAAACGAATTTCTCGGACGTGGGCGTCCGTCGCCTTGGCGTATCGTTCGTAAAACGGATTCGAGCGAAGCACGACGGCATCTTCGTGAATGGAATCAGCTTCGATTCGAAAGGGGCCTGAACCTATCGGACGCTTCCCGTAGGTTTCATCGTCCAAGCGAGTGAGGGGGGTCGCCCCAAATTTTTGGGGAAACATGGGGACCGTCCAAGCCGGCGAGTTAATGCTTTGGCCTGGAAGGAACTCCAAAGCGACACGTGAACCTTCGACACGAACACCACGGATTCCCAGGATTTCCGTGGACCATCTTCCTTCGGAGTCTGCTTGGGTCCAGAGTTGGAACGAATGCCGAACGTCGGTGGGGGAAATCGCTTCGCCGTTCGACCAATAAAGATCACGCCGAAGCCGAAACTCTTCCCAACCGTCAGGAAGGAGGAATCGTTTGCTTGGCCAAAGCATAGCCCGATCGCCTCGAGGGGTCACGTCGGTGAGTCCTTCGAACAAAAGCGGGAGGATTCGTTTTTCGACATCGGTCGTCGCTAGCGCAGGCGAGAACCAGCGTGGGAGATTCGGAACCCAAATAGTCACGGTCTTCGCCAGCTTTTTCCGCTGTTCGAATTCGTCGCGCAAACCTTCGAGCCTCGGCCAAATTTCGTGGGCCACCGCCAGCCGCTTGATCGCTTCGGCTTCGGGCATCGCTTTCGCTTCATCCCGTAGGCGTTGAGCATGGAACCGCAAGGCAATCCGCAATGGCTCGGCTCTTGGGTCGTGGCCGAACCATGTTTCTATGCCTTGAAGCGCCAGGGCGACCTTTTCGAACGCTTGTTTTTCGACGAATCCCATGCCTCGCTCGAGCCAATGCGAACGAATCTCCTGGGCGAACTTGTCGCCCATGTCCACACCCGAAAGGTACTCGTTGGCAAGCGTTTCGAAAGTCCGATCCGGTGATGAACGGACGGCACGAAGGCGACGTGACCGTACCTTGAAGAGTTGTTCCGTCAAGGCTTGCGTAGCAACCTTGGCATTCCCCGTTCGTTCATGGATGCCAACATGCCAACGGACGGTATTTTGTAGGATCGGCTCCAACCACGACAGCGTGTCGTGCTTGTCGGCGTCCTGCAGCCATTCCGACGTATCTCGCAACACGATCTCCTCGAAGCTTTTCTTCGACTCGATCCCGAGATCCGTGAGATCCGCTTGGTGCCACGGTCCGGTGCCTTTCTTCATCCAGAGCATGTTCTGGTTGACCGTAGGTAGCACTTTGTGAATTTCGCCCGCGATGGTCCATTCATCCCACGCCGACGACAATTTCGCCAATCGCTCGTTCCAGGGCGAGGGGGCGGCTTTAGAGAGTTTCACCAGTTCCGGAAAGGCCCAGGTCGAAGGCGTGGGCTCCCCGCCTTGAATGGTCGCGATCCAACACAAGGCAATGGAAAATCCGCACCCCATCCAAATCCGCCACGCGGGTTTTCGAACCTGAGACCATGGACCAGGGGACATAACGCCTCGATTCGAGCCTTCGTGGAGCGAATGCGATCCTTGCGGACCTCGCGAAAAAGCGATAAGCTTATCTTATCGGGTGATTTGCCAGAAAAGACCCACACGAAGGCAGTTCCCCAGGCTTTCAAGCCGATTTCCGCGTGCGTTTTCTCCTTTGGAACCTCCAAGAACCCATGACGAAGAAAAACCCAAAGACGGCCGTGGTGGCATTCAAGGTCGAGGAAGATTTGGCGGATTTCCTCAATAAACTCCCCAATAAAAGCGCGTTCATTCGAAAGGCAATCGCGGCCCAGATGAGCATCGCTTGCCCTTTGTGCAACGGGTCCGGACAAGTGACCCGCTGGACCCACGACCATTACTCCGCGATGTTGACATCCTGGAATGAACGAAAATGCGAAGGGTGCGGCAACGACGTGCACCTCCCGCAAGACCCCGGCGAATTGAACCAGGAAGACCAGACACGCCTAGAACAATTTTTTAAGGGCGGTCCACTCTACTGCGATCCTTGTTTCGATAAAGCCCCTACCTGCGATGATTGTGGCATGCACATCGTCGAAGGTGAATTGCCCGGCCATCAAAAGCACCAGCACGCGCACGATCATTGACGAGGTTGACATTCGATTGCGTCGCTCTCTGACCTTGAGCGCCAGCGAGGAGAACCTCGCGGGCCTCCTTAGCGCACGCTCAAGGTCAGAAGCCACCACGCTCGCCTTGTAGACCCTTCGAAACTCACCGCTCCCCGTTCCCACAACCACGTTTCGGAGCGGAGTTTCCAAATCCCCATCCAGAGATCGAACATGCGACGAGAGCTTGCGGTCCTAATCAGCGGCGGCTTGGATAGCGCGATCCTTCTTGGTGAAGAATTGAAGCGAGAAACCCGAGTTCATCCACTTTTTCTGAAGTTTGGCTTGGGGTGGGAAGAGGTCGAACAGGAGTATTTGCGCCGATATCTTCACGCTCTCGCCGGCCCAAAACTCGCTCCGCTGAAGGTACTGGAACAACCCGTCCGCGACATCTATGGCGAACATTGGAGCGTAACGGGACGTGGGATTCCCGACGCAAAGGCGCCGGATGAGGACGTGTTTCTGCCTGGGCGAAACGTGTTGCTCCTTGCCAAGCCACTCATTTGGTGTCATCTGAACGGCATTCCCGCACTTGCTCTCGGTTCGCTCGGCACCAACCCGTTTCCCGATGCGACGCCTTCGTTTTTCGAGGGACTTCAAAACGTCGTCAATCAGGGACTGGGCGGGAATTATGTCGAGGTCGTTTTGCCATTGGGAGGAATGAAAAAAGTGGAGGTGATGAGACTCGGGCGAAATCTCCCTTTGGAACACACCTTCTCATGCATTCAGCCAGTTCGTGGAGTCCATTGTGGCCAATGCAACAAATGCGCGGAACGCCAACGTGCCTTCGCTGACTCGAATCTCAACGATCCAACTCAGTATGCGAGGTCCACGTTGACCTAGACCTGGCAGGTACATCAACAAAACGTGCGAAAATCTAACGGTAGCGGGGGAAAGCACCAGATCTTCGGTTCGTTACCGTAGCCGACTCGGCAGAGATGTTTAATGTCTGGTACGTGCGTCACGCATCTGCGGTTACGACAATGACACCTTCTTTGGTCAGGGCGAGTGTGTGTTCGACGTGCACGCTCGGCAAGCCGTCCTTGGTGACGACGGTCCATTGGTCGCCAAGGATTCGCGTATCGTGCTTTCCCATGTTGACCATCGGTTCGATGGCAAGCACAAGTCCTTCTTCCAAGCGAAAATCAAACTTCTTGCTGTCTTTCCCCACGTAGTTGGGAACCTGCGGATTTTCGTGCATGATTCGGCCAATGCCGTGCCCGACGAAATTCTCCACCATGCTGTAGCCCGCTGCCTCGGCATGGCGTTGCATCTTTTGTGCGACTTCCGACCAACGACGGCATTTCGCCAGCTGGTCGATCGCAATGCCGAGCACCTGGTAGCCGGTTTCGACAAGGCGCCGTCGCTCGGAACGTACTTCACCGATCATGAGCGTGATGGCGGCATCGGCACACCAGCCGTTGAGCTTACAAGCCGTGTCGATTTTGACCAAATCGCCATCGCGAATTTCACGATTGCCGGGAATGCCATGAACGACTTGTTCGTTCAGCGAGATGCAGGTACTTGCAGGAAATGGGTGTTTGGGATTGGAACCCGGATAACCTTTGAAGAGTGGTTGGGCGTTGTATTTGGTGAAGAGAGCTTCGACCTTGCGGTCGATTTCGATGGTGCGAACGCCAGGCTTGGCGGTTTCTTGGCAAATCCGGAGCGCCTCCGCGACGATCTTGCCCGCCTCCCGCATCAATCCGATCTCGCGAAGCGACTTCAGTTCCGGCGACCGTTGAAAAAAGGAACGAAACACGGCAAACCTAACTTCCTGTGAATTTGAAGCCTGAATGTTCCAGTACCGACAAAAACAAAAAGCCCGGGCAACGAGCGCCAGGGCTTGGAAGAACGAGTAAGAATCTCCCGGAATTAACCGACCGGTGGGCGCTCGTAAGACTTAGTCTTCCGTCAGCCCTTGGTAATTTCGCATGACCAGATGGCTGTTGATTTTTTGCACCAAATCAAGGGCCACGCTGATCACGATCAACAAACCCGTGCCGCCGTAAAAGCTCGCCACCAAGGGATTCACGCCGAGCGACGCGGAGATCAACGTCGGAATGATCGCCACAATCGCAAGAAAACCTGCTCCTACGTAGGTGATTCGAAGCATCACCTTTTCGAGGTAGTCGGCGGTCCGTTTTCCGGGCCGATAGCCAGGGATGAACGCTCCGTAATCTTTGAGATTGTTGGCCATGTCGCGTGGATTGAAGGTGATCGCCGTCCAGAAGTAGCAGAAAAAGTAAATCAACGCGATGTAAAGGATATTGTAAAGGTATCCTTGGCGTTCGAGTGCGAAGGCGGCGTTGTGAGCCCAGTTCCACGTGGGGAATTGGCTCCCCACCATGCGAAGACCCACCGTGGGGATGATCATCAAGCTGCTTGCGAAAATCACGGGCATCACGCCCGCCTGATTGACCCGTAGCGGAAGGAAGTTTCGATTCCCACCGTAGACTCGTCGGCCACGAACATGCTTCGCGGACTGCGTGGGAATTCGGCGTTGTGCCTTGGTCATCGCCACCACGGCGACCACCACGGCGATGAACAATAAAACGAGGGTGATGATCTTTTCCAGACCGACGTCGCCCGCCACGCCGCTACCGCCGAGCGTGAAGATCGAGGAACGAAGGCGGCCTCGCTCGAAGAACAAGCTGAACGTCGCATCGGGAATACGAGCGACGATTCCAGCCATGATGATCAAGCTGATGCCGTTTCCGATGCCATATTCGTCGATCTGTTCACCGATCCACATGAGAAGGAGTGTTCCAACCGTCATTGCGATTACCGAGGTAAATATGTAAAAAAACGTATTATACCCCTGGATGGCAAGATCCTTCCCTCCCCCCGTTTCCCCGCTGGTGAGGGTTCTTATCCAAAGAAAAGCCTGGAATAAGCAAATGAGCACGGTGGCGTAACGTGTGTATTCGTTGATTTTTTTCCGCCCTGCCTCGCCTTCCTTTTGGAGCTTTTCGAGGGGGGGATAAACCGTGCCAAGAAGTTGGAAGATGATGGATGCCGAGATGTACGGCATGATCCCCAACCCGAAAATCGTGCTCTGGCTGAGATTACCGCCAGAGAACATGGAGATAAGGCCGAGCAACCCTTCCCCGGACCCGCTGAGGGAACGGGCCATGCTTTCTTGATTGATCATCGGCAAGGGCACGTGAAAGCCGATGCGATAAATCGCCAAGAAAAGGATGGTGATGATGATTTTTTGGCGAAGTTCCTTGATTCGAAAAATCGTTACGAGTTGACTATTCCAAAACGAAGACCAAAGGGTCGATCGCGTCAATGTCGCCGTGGCCATGTATCCTTCCCTCGAATTGGCAATAACGGAACCTTAAATACAATAAGGGAAAAAGGCAAGAGATACTGGACGCCTTCTTCCCCCATTCTCGTTCCGAACCTTGCCGGCTTTCGATCGCGTTCGCTTGCTCGTACGATTCCGTTCCCGAAGGTTGCCCGAAATAAAACTCACCATTTCGTGAACGTTGATTTTTCAAATCCAATGCGGCGGAAAACTCGAGCGGCCTCCACCATTTATTCCGGGTTCTTCGGCTTGCGGGGCTTCATTTTGTTCTTGACGGGCTTCTTGGGAAGTGGGACCAATTCCGTCGTACCGCCCTTGGCCTTGATTTTTTCGGCGGCGGATTTGGAAAAATGGTCCGCTTTCACCGTCAATTTTTTGGTCAGGTCGCCCTGCCCTAAAATCCGAACGCCATCCGCAGGTCCTTTGGCGAATCCGGCGGTGCGCAAAGCTTCGAGATCGACGGTCTGGCCATCTTCGAAACCGTTGAGATCTTGAACGTTGAC
>WBZS01001802.1_pt1 | contig 15518 bp, 13 predicted proteins | sample 5204201 | NCBI WGS metagenome assembly WBZS01 (sample SAMN12344357, study PRJNA552823) | activated sludge metagenome | biome: Activated sludge suspended growth; feature: Nitrification reactor; material: Wastewater; isolation source: activated sludge from nitrification reactor of wastewater...
CGGATCTATACCCTGGAACGCGCTACGCCCACCGCCGAGGCCGTCGCCGTGCAGGGCGAGCGCATCGTGGCCGTCGGACGTGCGGCGGACATGCCCCCAGGTCGACGCATCGACCTGGGGGGCCGCACCCTCCTCCCCGCCTTCACCGACTCCCATCTGCACATCATGCATTGGGCGTTGGGCCTGGACCAGATTCCCCTCGACGGCGTCCCCTCACTTGGCGAGACGCTGCGGCGGGTCGCCGAGCGGGCCGCGACCACCCCAACTGGTGAGTGGCTGCAAGGCTGGGGTTGGAACGCCAGCGCCTGGCCCACGGGCAGGCCCACGCGGGAGGACCTCGACCGCGTCGCCCCCAATCACCCCGTAGTCCTTACCCATAAGTCGGGGCACATGATCTGGGCCAACTCCTTGGCGCTGCAAGTGGCTGGCGTCACCGCTGCCACGCCCAACCCGCCCGGCGGTGATATCCACCACGACGCGCATGGCGCACCCAACGGTATCCTGACCGAGAACGCCACCGACCTGGTGCATGACGCGGTTCCCGTTCCCGACGCGACCCAACGTCGCGCTGCCCTGGGCCGCGCCTGGCCCCACTTCCACCGCCTCGGCCTGGTTGGCGGCCACGAGATGGGCTACGCCGACCCCCTCGCCCTCTGGGACGACTTCAGCGCCCTCCAGGCTGAGGGCCGCCTCCCCTGGCGTATCAGCCACTACATCCACAAACACCAGCTCGAGGACATGATTCGGCGCGGCATGCGCTCCTGGGACGGGGATCACAATCTGCGCGTCGGTGGCCTCAAGATCTTTATGGACGGCGCCCTCGGTTCGCAAACCGCCGACATGCTCGCCGACTATGAGGGTCAGCCTGGCAATCGCGGCATCGTCACGACCGAGGTCGAGGAGCTGCATGAGTTGGCCTTCCGCGCCGCCGGGCACGGCATCGCATGCGCCATCCACGCCATCGGCGACGCGGCCAACCACAAGGTACTGGAAGTCTTTGCTGCGTGGCGCGCCGGTCCGGGTAAGGATTCGCCCCTGCGCCACCGCATCGAGCACGTCCAGGTCATCGCGCCCACCGACCTGCCCCGCCTGGCCCAGCTAGGGATTGTCGCCTCCGTCCAGCCTATCCACGCCACGTCAGACATGGCTATGGTCGATAGGTACTGGGGCAAGCGCGGCGAGACGGCCTACGCCTTCTGCTCACTGCTGAGCTGTGGCACACGGCTGGCCTTCGGCTCCGACGCTCCCGTCGAGACGCCCGACGTGATGGTCGGTATCCACGCCGCCGTGACGCGCCAGCGCGCCGACGGCCAACCGCCCGACGGCTGGTACCCCGAGCAACGCCTCTCTGTCTACGAGGCTGTCCACGGCTACACCCTCGGCGCCGCGTATGTTACAGGCGAGCAGGGCATCAAGGGGTCCATCGCCCCTGGCAAGCTCGCCGATCTGGCCGTGCTAGACAAGGACATCTTCGCCAGCGATCCCGCCGATATCCTTGCCACCCAGGTCGACGCCACGATGCTCGGCGGCGAGTGGGTGTACGGGGGTTGACAGTTGGAACTTTGAACCCACAGGAGACCGATATGGCCTCATCGAATGTACATCTACACGGCATCTATCCCGCCTGCGTCACGCCCTTCACGGCTGAAGGCGCGCTCGACGTGGCCGCCGTCAGGCACAACGCTCGCCGCTGGCTCGATACTGGCATCCACGGATTGCTGGTCCTTGGCTCCACCGGCGAGTTCGTTGTCCTCGAAGAGAATGAGCGCGATCAGGTCATCGCCGCCGCGCGTGAGGTTGTCCCCAGCGACCGTGTCCTATCCGTCGGTGTCGGTCACCTGGGCACGGCGCAGACCATCCGTCAGACGAAACGGGCCGCCGAGCTGGGGGCCGACGTGGCCCTGGTGGTCACGCCCTTCTTCTACAAGCCGGCGATGACCCACGCGGCCCTTGTCGCCCATTTCACGGCGGTGGCCGACGCCTCACCCGTCCCCATCCTCGTCTACAATGTGCCGCCCTTTACCGGCCTCAACATCGAGACCCAGACCGTAGCCGAGCTTTCGCAGCATCCCAACATCATCGGCATGAAGGACAGCGCCGCCGACGCGGGCCAGCTCGCCGCCGAGGTCGCCCTATCCCGGCCCGGCTTCGCCGTCTTCACCGGCGGCGCGCGCGTCCTCCACTCGGCCATGGTCATCGGCTGCATCGGGGCCAACCTGGCCGTCGCCAATATCGCGCCAGAGCTGTGCATCGCCATCTATGACGCCGCCCTCGCCAATCGCCACGAGGACGCGCGCCGCCTCCAGGCTGAACTGACAGCCATCGAGACCGCCATCGCGCGGCCCTACGGCGTCGCGGGCTACAAGGTGGCGCTCGACTTGCGCGGTTACCAGGGTGGCTACGCCCGCGCTCCCCTTCTCATGCCCAATGCGGTTGCCCGCGACCGAATCGCCGCTGCCGTCCAGCACCTCGAGAGCGTCACCGCTGAGGCGCTCGCTCACTAACTGCCGACCACCGACGACCGACCACCAGTTGACCTCGTGGTCGGTCGTCGGTGGTCCGTGGTCGCCCCTACCAGAAAGGTCCCCATCCCCATGCCCAGCGCGCCCCCCGCCGTCTTCATCTCCGCCGATATGGAAGGCATCAGCGGCATTATCGACAACGAGTACACCACGCCCGGCCACTCTGACTACCCGCGCGCCCGCCAGTTCATGACCGACGACGTGAACGCCGCCGTCGAGGGCGCGCAGGCGGGTGGCGCGGGCGACATCGTTGTCAATGACAGCCACGGCCCCATGCGCAACATCCTCATCGAGAGGCTGCACCCGGCGGCGCGCCTCATCTCCGGCTCCCCGAAACGGCTATCCATGATGACCGGCATCGCCGATGGGCCAGACACCGTACTTGTCGGCGGCGACGGCCAGCGCCGCTGGGACATGGCCTTCTTGGTCGGCTACCACGCACGGGCCGGCGTGGCCGACGCCATCCTTGACCATACCTGGACCTACTCCATCTTCGAGGTGCATCTCAACGGGCGTGAGGTGGGCGAAATCGGCCTGAACGCGGCCGTGGCTGGATCGCTGGGTATCCCGGTCGCCCTCGTCACCGGCGACGAAAAGGCGTGCGCGGAGGCTAGCGAGTTGCTCGGCACGGGGCTGCAAACTGCCGTGGTCAAGCGTGCAGTGGGCCGCTACGCTGCTGAGTTGCTGCCACTCCCGGCGGCCCACGCCCGCATTCGCGCCGCCGCCGAAGCCGCTGTCGCGGGGCCACGCCCCGCCCCCTTCGTCGTCGCGCCGCCCATCCACCTGGTCGTCGGCTGGGGCAAGACCATGCACGCCGAGATGGCCGCCACCGTGCCCGGCTCGCGACGCATCGACGGCCGCCACGTGGAAATTACCCTCGACAACATGCTGGATGTGTACCTGGCCTGGCGAGCCTTCAATAGCCTGGCAGGCACTGTGTCATGAGGGCGCTATTTGCGTGGGACTTGCAGACGGTCGAGGCGCGCACTGACTAAGCCATCCCCCGCGTCGTCTCCCCCCGTCTCCCCCTACCTCGCCATCGTCGTAGGTATCATCGCCGTGTCCTTCGCGGCGATCTTCATCCGCTATGCCAACATGGCGGGCGCGCCCGCCCTGGCTATTGCCGCGTGGCGGTTGACCATCGCCGCCCTGCTGCTGACGGGTCCAGCCTGGGCCTCGGCGCGCGGCGAGATGGCCGCCCTGACCCGCCGCGACCTCGGTCTGGCGGCGCTGTCAGGTGTCCTGCTGGCTGCTCACTTCGCCAGCTGGATCAGCTCGCTGGAATTCACGTCAGTCGCATCCTCGGTCGCGCTGGTCACGATGTACCCTCTGTTCGCCGCCGTCGCGTCGGCCCTGTTCCTCCACGAGCGCCTACCCCTTGTCGGCTGGATAGGCGTTGTCGTCTCGGTGTTCGGCAGCGTCATCATCGCCTTCAGCGACGCCAATAGCGGTATGCCTGACTCCCTCGTCGGTGATGCCCTGGCGCTGCTGGGCGCGGCAACCGGCGCTGGCTACTTTCTCATCGGTCGCGCGTTGCGCCAGAAGCTGTCCCTTCTATCTTATGTCACTCTAACCTACGGGACCGCCGCCGTGGCGCTCATCGGCCTGGCCCTCGCCTTGCGCGTCCCCCTGCTAGGCTACAGCCCCGCCGTCTACGGCCTCTTCTTCCTGCTCGCCGCCGTCCCCCAGCTCATCGGGCACACCTCGTTCAACTACGCCCTGCGCTACGTCTCTGCCACCTTCGTCACCGTCACCGTGGTTGGCGAGCCGATCGGCGCAACGATCCTGGCCGTCGTGTTCTTCGACGAGCGGCCCGGCCCCGTCAAGTTCTTGGGCATCGCGCTGATTCTGGTGGGAATTGTGCTGGTCACGCGCGCTGAGCAAAGCACAGGCAAAGGCGAGATGTCGGATGTCAGTCGTCAGAGAGCCGTCATCAGAGGTGAGTAGCCAGCTGCCAGCCGATGGCATTCGGACATCTGGCTTCTAGCTACTTGCCAAAATATGGCAGCACCTCGCGACCGAGCATCTCTATGGCGGCCAGCGGGTCAGGGCCGAGGGGTGGTCCGAAGCTCAGATGCCGCGCCCCCTGCTCGGCCAGCCACTCCAGGCGTGGCAGTAGATCGACTGGCGTCCCCACCACCCCCACCCGCAGCATGGAGTCCGTTACCATCGCCGCAGCCCGCGCGATATCACCCTCACGCTGCGCGACACGCTCAATGTCGGTCAGATCGGCGTGGCTCAGGCCCAGGCGCGACAGAATCAGCGGGCTGAAGGCATGCCCGTAGTAGGCCACCTTCTCCGCCAGCGCGGCGCGCGCCGCCGCCCGGTCGTTCGAGACCGACGCCCACACACATGCCGCCACATCTACCTCCGCCAGGTCGCGCCCAGCCCCGCGCGCGCCGTCGGCGACATAGCCCATCACCTCGGTGTAGTGCTCAGGCGGCAGTAGCAGCGGCAGCCCGCCGTCAGCCTGCGCGCCGATGAGGGCCAGCATCTTGGGACTCATCGCCCCCAGGTAGATGGGTACGCGGCGCGCGGGGAAGCGCAGATAGGCTTCGCGGGTCCACCGCGCCAGGCGCACAGGGTCGCCGGAGTCGAGGTCAATGCCGCCGTCCGCCCTCGCCACGGGACGACCGCCCCCGAGGAGCATGCGTAGCGCCACAAGGCTGTCCCGCGTGGCGGCGAGGGGGGTGGTCTGCTGGATGTCCACCCAGCGCAGGAAGTCGCCGGCCCCCGCGCCAAACCCCAACAGGGCACGCCCGCCACTCAGCTCATCCAGCGTGGCGGCGGCCATCGCGATTTCCGCCACGTGAGTCGTGTAGGGGTTGACGATGCACGTACCAATCTGGATTCGCTGCGTGGCCTGCGCCACTGCACCGAGAATCGTCCAGGCATGCCGCCAGAACAGGTCGTGGCTCACCCAGAACTGATCGAAGCCCGCTGCCTCGGCCGCCAGGGCAAGGCGCACATACTCAGCAGGCGGCAGGTCATTGTTGAAGCGCAGGGAGAAGCGCATGTTGGCCTCAAGATAAAGGAGCGGCTTGCGTCGCCACCAGCAACGCAAGCCGCTCTGTTCGTTGTCGTCGCGCCTCCGTGACCCTGGCCTACGCCTCCGGCTGAGGCGGCTCGGCGGCAGCAGCGGACGCGATAGGCGCGTGCTCGAGGGCGGGGGCTTCCTCCGCCTCGGTCGCCTCGTCCTCCAGCGCAGGTTCTTCGGCGGGCGCAGGCGGCGCGGGCTGCCACGACGCCAGCCAGGCATAAACCTTGTCGTTCGACCGGCGGCGCGCCTGCACCGGCGGGACAGTCGTAACATTGCCCATCGCTCGATACTCCACGCCCACCGAGGACCAGTTCACGCTCTTGGCGAGCTTAAGGGGCGGCGGGGGCGGCTCGTGCTCCGGGGTATCGCGGTTCACCCCTGCGTCGTACAGTTCCTCGTCGGTAATGGGCTTGTTAAGTTTTCCCTGATGATCCATTCCCCGGTCCTTTGCCTTGTCGATATGAGCGGCTCGGCTCGACAAGCGCGCCCACGAATTTGTCGCGCAACTCCGAATCAATCACGAGCACTACACCCATCATCACCAGGCCCAGTAGCGCCTGCCAGAATACCGTCCACGCCGGGTTCGCCGTCTCAGGCTCGACGGGCGTCTCTGGGTTGACCAGGATGCGTAGCAGCTGGTTCCCATCGCCCAGAACCAGCGTCACATTATCTCCCACCGCCAGCGATGCAGCGGACGAGGGCGCATTGTCGCGCCGCACCTCGGTATCCGGTCCCGGTGAGACGGCAACCGTCCCGCGCCCAGGGATTGCCACCACAAAGGTCGCGCCGTCGCGCTCGGCAATCCGTCCGCTAAGGGTCAGGAACGCTGGTGCGCCGGGCGCCACGGCCGTCGTCGGCGTCGCCCCCGTACCGGTAGGGCGAGGGGATGCCGTGGCCGCCGCCGTCGCGCTGGTCGCTACGGGGAGAGGCGTAGCAGCTGCGGGCGGGCGCGGGGCCGTCGTAGCTGGCGCGCCGGGCTGGGCCGGATAGGCCCCCGGCAACGGCGGCAATGCGCTGGTCGGCTGCCCAATCGGCCCTGCTGGTGGGATAGTCGGCGGCAACGTCTGGTTGCCAGGCCGCGCCGGCTGCCCCACAGGTGGGATCGTCGGCGGTAACGGCTGCCCGCCGGGGGGCGGACCAGCCGTGACCCGCACCGCAGGCCGCGTCGGCGTGGCCGCATCCACCTGCATTGGAGGCGCAGCCCCACTACCCAGGTCGCCACCTCCATCGGATGACCCGAAGCCCGCATCTACCACTGACCGCGAGGCCAGCGCCAACACCAGAAACAAGCCGACGGCCACACCCAACGCCACCCAATGGCGCATGTGTGGCGAATGTGATGGCCTCAAAGCTGGCTCCGCCTCACCCTGACGCCTCATCTTCAACTACCGGCGCTGACCGCGCGCCGCGCCGCTCGCGGCGGGGCGGCGGCTGCGGCGTCGCCCGCAGGCGTCGCCGCAGTTCCAGCACGTCCACTTCCTCGGCAACGCTCTCCAGCACCCGGTCGATCTGCGTGCGCCGCCGCTCGAGGTCGGCCGGCAGCGCGCGTAGCGAGCCGCCCGTCTCGCGCTCCCCCTCCACATCATTGACCCAGGCGTCGACCAGCCCCCGCAACTCACTTTGCAGTTTGGCCTGATACGCCGCAGCCTGCCGCGTCTTGATTGCTTCCAGGCGCGCCAGTGTCTCCCGAATGAGGGCGTGATCGTCAATACTCAACTCGCCCTGCCGCCGCTGAACTTCCAGAGCGTGCCATTGGATGCTGCTGAGCGACAGGATCGCATAAGGCAGATTCTCCGAGGTCAACAGGCGAACATCCGCAAATACATATGGACCGTCCAGGTATTCCGGTAGACGGTCCACCATCACCTGGAGCAGGCCGAGCATAATGGACGCGTTAATGTTGCTAAATGGCATTCGGTGCTGCCCTCCGGTCCGGTATCATACTCTGAATAACGTAGTCGTCAAGCACCCGATACGCTTCGGTCTCCAATGATACGCCCCTCAGCATCGAACGCCAAGCCCGGCCCCACGGGGGCACGACACGTTTGGCCTTTTCCCTATTCCCTGTGCTATAATGTCCACACCCGAACGCTATCCACGCCCAGGGAGAACCGCTCGTGGCTGAGACACCTCGCAATGCGCCCGGCGCTGGGACAGAACTGGTCCCATGGATTCTCGTAGGCTGCGCCATAGCCGCTGTCTGCCTCCTATCGACCTGCCTCATGAGCATTGTCGCTATGAGTCTGGCCGGCGGACAGCCCCTGCTATCCACCCTGGCGTCGGTCAACCCGCCCGTCGCTCTCACCCCTCCCCCGGCTGCCAATATCGTCTTTGGCGACGATTTCCGTGACAACAGCGCGGGCTGGACCCTGTTTCAGGATGCCAGCGGCGGGGCGACCATCGAGAGCGGGCGATTAGTCACCACCGTCAGCGGCCCCGACCGCACTGTCGCAGCCACTGCGCCCATCCGCTTCGACAATTTCTCCCTGGAGACAGATAGCGGCCTTGAAGCTGGCGCGGTCGAGACACGCTACGGCCTCATCTTTCGCCGGGTCGACGCCAGCAACTTCTACCTGTTCGAGGTCGATGGCCTCGGCACCTACCGCCTCGGCAAGATTGTCAGCGGCAGCTACACCCCCCTGGTCCCCCCCACCGCCTCGGAGCGCGTCCAACCGGGCCTGGCGATGAACCGCCTGCGCGTGCATGCCAACGGCTCTCGCATCATCGTCGGTGTCAACGGTGTCGACGTCGATGCTGTTGACGATACCGCCTTCAGTGGGGGTGCCATCGGCGTTAGCACATCACTTCTGGGTTCCGGCGAGGCGCGCGTCGTCTTCGGCAATCTACAAGTCTCCCAACCCTGACCCGCCCCGCGGGTAGCGACGACAATTCGGTCCACCGCCACCCAACGCTTCATGGCCCAAAGCCTGACGGCGCAGGCGATGAAGCGCTAACCCCACCGCCATGACTCGGCCAGCCCCGGCACGCCGCCCGCCTCAGCGGCGTGTAACTCCCAGATGTGACTGCGCTTTCGGTCGTCGGCCAGACGCTCGATGAAGGCTCGGTCGTGGGTCACCACCAGAATAGCGCCAGGGAAGCCCCATACCGCCGCCTCGAACTCGTCGCGCGCGGCGATGTCCAGGTGGTTGAGTGGCTCGTCCAGCACCAGGAAGTTGGCGCCGCCGAGGACGAGCTGCGCCAGTTGCAGCCGCGCCCGCTCGCCGTAGCTCAGGCGGCCAATAGGCACGAACACCTCGTCACCGGTGAACAGGAACCAGTGCAGGAAGGCGCGCGCCTCTGTCTCCCCCACCGCCGCTGACCGGCGCACTAGCTCAAAGGGCGTCAGCGCCGCGTCGAGGGTCTCACCTTCCTGGGCGAAATAGCCCACCTGAACGTTGCTACCCAACCGCACCCGACCCTCGGTCGGGGTGAGTTCTCCCACCAGGGCCTTGAGCAGCGTTGATTTACCCACCCCGTTCGGCCCCAGCAGTATCGCCCGCTCCCCCGCCCGCAGCGTCAGGTTCACGTCGCGGAATAGCCACGGCCCGTCACCATAGCGATGGCCGACCCCCTCGGCCACGACAACGTTGGTCCCCGACGGCGGCACTCTCACGAAGTCTAGCTTCATGTCCCACACCCGCGTCGGCTTCTCTACCCGCTCGTCCGACTCCAGGTAGCGGTCGAGCTTCTTCTCCCGCGACTTGGCTTTCTTCGCCACCTTCTTGGCATAGCGCCGCACCGTCGGCTGGCGCGGCGTTGTGGCTAGCTCGACGCCCAACGCCTGCTGTTTGGTGCGGCGGATGTCGGCCTCCATGCGGCTGATGGTCGCTTCCTGCTCGCGGTACAGCTCCCACTGGCGCTCACGCTCGGCAGCTTTAGCCGTCACATAGTCCGAGTAGTTACCCGTGTACTCCCTGACCGCGTGCGTCGCCTCGCTGAGTTCCAGGATGCGTGTCACTACATTGTCGAGAAAGGCGCGATCGTGGGAGACAACAATAGCCGCGCCGGGATAGTCGGCCAGGAAGGCTTCCAACCATTCCAGAGCGTCGATGTCGAGATGGTTGGTTGGCTCGTCGAGGAGCAGCAGATCGGCCTGGGCCAGCAGCAAGCGGGCCAGGCCCAAGCGCGTCTTCTGGCCGCCCGACAGCGTCGCCACCGGTGTCGCCGGGTCGAGGGCGGCCAGGTCCAGGTGGGCCAGTACCTCGTCCATGCGCGCCTCCAGCCCGTAGCCGCCGGCCGCCTCGAAGGCCGTGAGCGCGTCGCCGTAGCGGGCCAGAGTGTCCCCGCTGCTATCGGTGGCGAGGGCCGCCGCCAGGCGGTCCACCTCCTCGCGGGCCGCGCGCCACGTTGCCGCGCCCTCGGCCAGCACATCGCCGACCGTGGCGTCGGGCGCGAAGATGAGCGCCTGATGCAGATAACCGATGCTCAGCGCGGGCGGCTGGCGACTGATTGAGCCGCCGTCGAGCGCGTCCAGGTCGGCGATGAGGCGTAGCAAAGTCGTCTTGCCTGCCCCATTGGGGCCGACCAGCCCAACGCGATCGCCGTCATTGACGATAAACGACACGCCGTCGAGGACGACAACGTCGCCGAAATGTTTCGATAGCTGGCTGATACGTAGCATGGAACCCTCGCTGGCGACCGCCGGGGTCGGCGGACGGGAGATAGGCGAGGGACAGGGAATGACTATCCCTCGCGGGTTACGCAACCGACAGGTTCAGGGATGTCCAGGTTGTCACGGGTGTTCTCCTACACTCGGCACGCCCGAATGGCGCGCGACTTGCTGCCCGCTATTGTACTCAAGATGCCAATCGACGCCAATTTGCGGTATAATGGCGGTAACGCGCCTGAGACCTGGAGGCCACCATGAGACAGTCCAGGTTGTTGATAGGAATGATGGTTGCCCTGGCGGCCCTGATGGGCCTGGAAGGTTCGGGCACGGGCATCGCCACGTCCGCGCCCGTTGACGCCACCGCCACACCACTCCCTGCCCCCGCCTGCGCCTTTAATGACGCCGTCTACAACTACGACGTGACCATCGCCCCAATCCCGCCAACGCCCGGCCAGAGCGGCTACACCCTGCGCGTGTCTGGCGTCTCCGCCGATGGCTGCGTGCCAACCTTCGTGCGCGCCGACGTCGCCCCCGGCGCCATCAGAATCCACGCTGTCGAGACATCGTGCGCCGAGGGAACATGCCCCGCTGTCCTGACGCCCTGGTCCTTCGATGTCGCCTTGGGCGGCCTGGCCGGCCTGCCGCCGGGCGCATACTCGGCCGAGCTAGTTCTCCAATGCGGGGAGAAGAGCTTCCAGTGCGCTGCCGAGGCCGTCAGTTTCGTCGAGATCACGCCTACTGCCACACCCGCGCCCACCGACACAGCGACCCCTGCCCCGACAGTCACCCCGACACCGATGCCCACCCCCACGCCCACGCCCACGACGGTCCCCACCGTGACGGCGACGCCCTTCGTCTGCGACGAGACCGACCCCGCCAGCGTCTGCCACGGCATCCTCAGCGCGCGCGTCTTCCTCGACCTGCGTTGCGACCGTTTCTTCAACCCAGGCGTCGACTTCCCGCTCGCCAACGCTCGCGTGACGGCTCATCTACCCGGCGGCGCGCGGCGCACAGCGACCACCAACCGGTTCGGGGACCTCATCCTGACCGGTATCCAGCTGCCGCCCGGCGGAACCGTTCGCCTCGTCAGTGATCGCCCGCCGGGTCCGTGGTGGGTGACGACCCCGCTGGCCGCCTGCCCCGGCGGGGCCGAACTGCGCCTGACGGCTGAGGACTTCGGCTCGCTGGGCATCGCCACGGTCGACTTCCGCTGGGGATTGGGGGAGTAGATCGTCGACGGCCGCGCCTCGCATTGTCATGATGGCCCCGGCTCCGCCACACCCGCTGCGAGCAGCGACTCCCGCCCCACAACTCCTGTGAGCCACAGGGGCGGCGGCAGGTCGAGGCGGCGGGCAGCCCAGGCCAGGCAGACCGCCAGCTGCTGGCGCTGGAAAGGGCGTAGACGCGGCAGCCCCTCGATATCCGGCCGCCAGGCGTGGTAGGCGAAGAATGCAGCCAGCCACGCTACCGAGGCGTCCAGCGCGTCGCCACGGAGCGGGCTGCGTTCGCCGTACCAGGCCATCACCTGCTCGGCGGCCGGGCCACCCTCGACGGTCACGCTCTGGGCGAAGGCGGCCGCGTCCAACTCCGGCGGCCCACTGGCGACGTGGGGCCAGTCCACCAGACGCAGCCGTCCATGCACCCAGCGCAGGTTGTCCGAGCGCACATCGAAGTGCAGCAGGGCATGGGGCGGTGCGACGTCGGGCAGGCGGCGGCTCGCCTGCGCCAGGGTCGGAAGCGCAGCCTCTAGCCAGCGCCCCGCCGCGTCATGCTGATCTCCCGCCATGTCCACCACGCCCCGCAGGCTCTCCGTCTCCATCCCGCGCCCCCATAGCGCGGCCATCGGTGTGAGCAGCGATCCCGGCTGCGGCAGCCAGTCGGGGAGCGATGCGCCGAGGGTGGACGTGTGAAAGTCGGCCAGAGCCTGGGCGACCCGCCTTGCCAGGCCAGGCATCCACGGCGGCGCGCTCTTGGGGCCGAGATCTTCCAGCAACATCACGTCCCAACCAGCGCAGTGGATCGCGCCATAGAAGGTCGGCGCCCAGGGTCCAATCAACTGATCGAGTTCGCTGTAGGCCCGCTCCTCGCGCGCGTGGGCGCTGTGCATGAACTCGTTCGACGCGGGGTTCACAGCCTTGAAGAACGCCCCGCGCCCGTCAGCCAGCCGCAGCCGATACGTAGGCGACGGGCCATAGCCGCCCCACACCCGCGCCCCGCGCCGCACCTGGCTGCCCAGCATCGCCTCCACTGCGTGTCGCACCGCCACAGGCACTGCCCGCCACGGCGGCTTCGGCTCCACTCCCGTCCGCGACATTATCCCCCCCAACGCTCTCCGCCTATGCGGCCGGCTCCGCGACGGAGACGGCGACCCCGGCCTGGTCGTCGGCCGCGTCTTGCAGGCGGCGCGCGCGCAGCAACGCCACGACCGCGCCCAGCGTTACTATCAACCCGGCTATGTTGAACACGGTCACGATGCCCAGGCTGTCTACCAGCACGCCAAACACCACGACAATCGTCATGCGAGTCCCGCCCGCCATCGTCTCCGCCAGGCCAAAGATGCGCCCGCGCACCGCGTCGGGCACGAGTCGCTGCAAGAGCGATGCCTGTAAGGTGCTATAGCCAATCCACGCAAACATCTGCATTAGCACCATCACCAGCACCAACCCGTACAGCCGCGTGTTGGCGTAGGGAAAAAAGCTGAAGGCGAACAGCGCGGCAAACATCGCCCACAGTGTCGCATCCCGCCAGCGCCGCGTCAGTCGCGGCAGCGTCAACCCCGCCAGCACGCCACCCACGCCAGCTGCCGTGATCACAGCGCCGTATTGAGCGTCCGTCGCGCCCAGCACGTCCTTGATGAACAGTACCTCCAGGACGTCGAAGGACACCATGCCTGCCACCATGAACAACTCAACCGTGAACAGGGTCTTGAGGGCCGGACTCGTTACCAGGGCGCGCCAGCCCTCGCCCAGGTCGCGGCGCACCGACGCGGCGGCGTGGCGCAGTGACTCGTGGGCCTGCATCGCTGGCTTGGGCGCGACAATGCGGCTGGCGAAGACCGCGCTGAGGGCGAAGCTAGCCGCATTGAACCAGAAGGCCGCCGTATAGCCGAAGGCAGCGACCAGCATCGCCCCAACGGCTGGCCCTACGATGAGCATGGCCGAGAAGGTGGCCTGCATGAAGGCGTTGGCCGCCACAAGGCGGTTCTTGGGCAGCAGGTCGGGCAGCAGCGCGGCGCGGGCCGGGCTGAAGAATGTCATTGCCAGCCGCGCCAGCAGCGCTACGATGTACACTTGTCCCGTGGTCGTCGCGAAGGGTAGCGCCAGGTACAGCGCTGCGCTCATCAAGTCACTGGCGACCAGAACGTGGTTACGCTGGAAACGATCGGCCACCACGCCCGCAAACGGCCCCACCAGCAACACGGGCAGGCCCTGAGCGACGGCCAGCCCGGCTAGGGCCGCCCCACTGCTGCCGCTCAACTCGCGCACGAACAGCATCATCGCCACGTAGCCCGCAATGTCCCCCGCCTGGGACACGACTCGCGCCAACCACAGCCAGCGAAAGTGGGGGTACTCAAACAAGAGCGGGGTGAGATTGCGCAGTCGGTTCATCACGGAACTCCTGTACTATGCCGCGTTTTCGTGTGTTCCGTGGTTCACCTACGCCAGACCCAGGTACTCCTGCAACAGCGCGGGCACCGGCTCGGCGTACTCCTCGCGGAGCGGTTCGGGCAGCGCTGAGACCGCCGCGTGCCACGTCAGCGCGCCGTTGATGACGCCCACGCGGTGCGCGAGCGGATAGGCCGCCCGCAACGCCGAGCGGGGCACGGCCCGCGTCCACGGTTCCAGGTAGGCGTCGACCAGGCGCTGAAACTCAGGCGCATTCTCCGGCAGGTCGAGGCTCATCTCCAGGCTCACGCTCACCGTCCGTAGCGAGAAGAAGGGGTGACTCACGACGCTGTCGCCCCAGTCGAAGAACAGGTATGCGCCGTCACGGGTAAAAATGTTCCCATCGTGGAAGTCGCCGTGATGCAGCGATGCCGGGATGCCATGACCCGCTAGCTCCTCACACAGCGCGGCGAAGCGCGGGACATCGGCCTGCAGGCGGGCGTACTCCCCGGTCGTCAGCCCCGGCTCCTGCCCCACCCGCAGCGCGCCCTCGTCCGCCAGCAGCGCCGCGTACAGCGCAGGTAGCCGATCCAGCCGCCGGTCCGGCGTCCCCAGGCTCAGCAGGTCCGTCACCCGGTCGGCCAGGTCCATCTGCGCCTCGGCGTACAACGGCAGCAGCCGTTCCCAATGGCCCAGGTCGCGGTCGGCGCGGATGATCTCCCGCAGCCGTGGCCCACCATCAGGCATGAGCAGCCAGCCGCGCGCTTCATTGGCCGCCAGGACCGGCGGCATGACGTCGGGCCGCCAGCGCGCCAGGGCGACCGTCAGCGCCACCTCGTGGGCGGCCATGCATCCCACGGCCTTGAAGTAGACCGTTCCTGCGTCCGTCGGCACGCTTATCACCGTCGACCAGGGACGAACGTGGGGCTGTTCGACGGGGCCGGCACGGCGGCGGCTCAGCCGCGCCAGACTCGCGTCGATCCACGCCAGCGCCTCGTCGCGCCAGGCGGACGTGGTCCAGTCGGTCAGTGTATTGGGCTGCAGCATCGCTCTCTCCATCCGACCATTGACGAAGAACCAAGGGCCAGACGGCCGGCACGGGGCCTGCATCCTTCGTCGCTTCCATCGCCCCAAGTATACGGACGCAGCAGCTTCTGCCAACAGGCAGACGGATGATTCAACGACGCCATTCGGTGGATGAAGGAAAATGCTAGGGGCGCGGCGTCGGTCGCCGCGCCCCCGCCTATGCATCGATTGCCGTCCACTCTGCCCTTATGGCCCCACCCCGTACACACCGCCTTGCCGCCCAACGCCGCACCAGGCGTAAAGATTGGCTTCGTGCGCGCGGTGGAGGCCGCCGCTGCCGCGATTGGCTCCGATCACATCGTTGAAGGTACTCAGGCTGCGCGAGGCCAGGTCGACAATCAGAACCTGGGACGTGCCGTCGTCAGCCAGCGACGAGATGAGCAACTGCGACTCGTCCGGCGTCAGCGCCATGCCAGCCGGGCTCCCCAGGCGGACGGAACCCACGAGGCGCTGGTGCTTGCCTCCGTCGATTCTCAGCACGACGTCTGTCCGGTCGCCGTGTCCGCTCCGACCCGCCACATACACCTCGCCGCTGCTCGCCACAGCGATACCGTCAGCGACCATCAGCGGACTGCCGCGCAGGAGCGACGTTCGCGCACCCGTCCCAATGGGAGCGAACCGCCACACCTCCGCCCTTCGGTTGCGCGGGTCCACGC
>WBZS01001803.1_pt1 | contig 15512 bp, 13 predicted proteins | sample 5204201 | NCBI WGS metagenome assembly WBZS01 (sample SAMN12344357, study PRJNA552823) | activated sludge metagenome | biome: Activated sludge suspended growth; feature: Nitrification reactor; material: Wastewater; isolation source: activated sludge from nitrification reactor of wastewater...
CATACCGAACATCGCCCCACCCTACCCGCGGCGTCCGACTCCCCCCGGGCTAGGGGCGCGGCTCAGGCGTCCTGGCTGTAGATCAGCACGCTGTAGGGGGCCACGGACACGTCCGCGTGCCAGTCGAGCCCGTCCGCGCCCTCCTCGAGCGCCTCGAGGTCGAAGCCGTCGAAGTCGCCGAACAGGGCGCTGTAGACGCTGGCGTCCGAGTTGAAGCGCAGCTTCCACAGCCCCCCGGACGGCAGGCCGATGCGCCGATCCTCGATCGCGGAGCTGTCGAGGTTGACGATCACCACCACGTCGTCGCCGGGGCCGTGGTCGAGCCACCGCTGGAACACCAGCAGGTTGTCGTCCTCGTTGCAGTGGTACACGTTCAGCCCGCGCCCGGTCAGCCCGCGCGTGGCGCCGCCACGGTTCAGGCGCAGGTCGATCAGGTCGCCGTACAGCCGCGCGATGCCGCGGAAGTCGTCGCGGCGCCGCCAGTCCAGCGGCACGTTGTCGCGGAACCAGCCCCCTTCGAGGAACTCCTGGCCTTGGAACAGCATCGGGATGCCGGGCGAGGTCATCACCAGCGCCGCCCCCACCGTGGACCGCTTCTGGGACGGCCAGCCCGTGGCGTTGCCGGGCTCGATCTCATGCGGGACGCGCGCCCGCCCGTTCGCGACCTCGTCGTGGCTCTCGGTGTAGATCACGCGCTCGGCGGAGTCGCCGTAGTGGTGGGCGATCGCGTCGGCGAGCTCGCGCACCGAGCGCTCGGCGTCGTCCGGGGTCACGAGTTCGGCGCGCACCGGATGCACGAAGGCGGCGTCCCACTGGGCGTGGAAGCCGGCACCATCGGGGTCGTCCTGGGTGATCTCGCTGTTCTTGTGGAGGTCCTCGGCGATCGTGATCCGCCCCGGGAACTCCGACCGGACGGCGTCCGTGATGCGCCGCATCAGCGACCAGCCCTCGGGGATGGCCCCGCCGTCGTGGGAGTACATGTGCGGCACCATGTCGAGCCGCAGGCCGTCCACGTGGTAGTCGCGCAGCCACATCAGCGCGTTGTCGACGATGAAGGTGCGCACCTCCTCGCGGCCGTAGTCGGGACGCGTGTCGCCCCACGGCGTCTTTGAGCGGTCGTCGTTGTAGAAGTAGATGCCACCCTTGCCGTTCTCGCTCCACCCGTCGAACGCCCACAGGTCGAGGTCGGACGGCCCGAAGTGGTTGTAGACCACGTCCTGGATCACCGCGATGCCGCGCCGGTGGGCCTCCTTGACGAACCGCTTGTACCCGTCCGGCCCGCCGTACGCGCTCTCCACGGCGAAGATGTGGGCCGGGTTGTAGCCCCAGGACAGGTCGCCGGCGAACTCCGTCATCGGCATCACCTCGACCGCGTTGACGCCCAGTTCGGCGAGGTGGTCGAGACGGCGGATGGCGTCGTGGACCGTCCCCACCGTGTCGTCGTCGCCGGGCCCGTCGTCGCCGGCGAACGTGCCGATGTGCATCTCGTAGATGACCAGCTCGTGGTGGGGCGGGCAGTTCGCCGAGTCGCCCTCCCACTCGAAGCGGGAGTGGTCGTAGATCACCCCGTTGCCGACGGAGTTGGTGACCTGCAGCGCGTAGGGGTCGACGCGGGACAGCTCGGCGCCGCCGGTCACGATCCGGTACTTGTACTCCTGGCCGTGGCCAGCGCCCTCGACGAACCCGTACCAGTAGCCGTTGCCTTCTGAGTCCAGGGGGTGGGCGTCGGCGTCCCAGTCGTCGAACGAGCCGAAGACGCTGACGGCGTCCGCGTGGGGGGCCCAGACGCGGAAGGCGGTGCCGTCGGCGACCGGGACCGCGCCCATGCCGGGGACGGGGGTGGGGGGCGTGGCCATGGGTGTTCACCTTTCCGGACGCCGCCCCGCCCGCCGCGTCGCGACGGCGCGTCAGGCGCCACCGTCTTCCTAGCGCATCGGACGCCGCCGACGCCACCACCCGGCCCCTGATGCGCTGGTGGGGGGCGGTTCAGGGTCTCCCGGCGTCCGCCGGGGGTTGTCTGTGCTAACTCCAGCTAGCAGACTGTGAGCATGGACGGCACCGAGGTCACCGAGCACGCCGAAAGGCTGTCGCTGGGCGACTTCATCGCCACCCAGCGACGCTCGGCCGAGATGTCGTTACGGCAGCTCGCCGAGCGCGCCGGGATCTCGAACCCCTACGTCAGCCAGATCGAACGAGGGTTGCGCAAGCCGTCCGCGGAGGTGCTGAACCAAATCGCCACTGCCCTGTCGGTGTCGGCGCAGCAGCTGTACTCCCGCGCCGGCATCCTCGACCCGGACGAGGCCCGTCCGACGTCGACGGAGCGCTCGATCTCGTCCGATCCCAACCTGTCCCCCGCTCAGAAGCAGGCCCTGCTGGGCGTCTACCTGGCGTTCGTCGACCAGGCCGCCCCCTCACCGACCACCCCGACCCCACCGCCGGATCCGCCGGCCCATCACGAGGAGTGACCATGTCCGATCAGTTCACCGACGACCCGCGGTCCGAATCCGCGGACGCCCCCCTCGCCGCCGAGAGCGTCGAGGATGTCGTCACCGACGCCCAGGATGCTCCGGTGTCCGCGGTCGACGACGACAAGAAGCTCACGCCGGAGAAGCTCGGCGAGGCCGCGCTGAAGTTCGCCACCGAGACCGCGTACGCCGCGGCCGGCCTCGCCGACGTCATCGCCGAGCGGGCCAAGGAGTTCTACGCCGAGCAGCGCAAGCAGCTGGCCGAGAAGACGCCCGAGGGCGTCGACCCGAACTTCCGCCAGTTCGTCGACACCATGCCCGACCAGTTCAAGGTGATCCTGGACGACGCGGTCAAGGCGTTCCACGACCTGTCTGAGCGCGGCCGCCACACGGTGACCGACCTGCAGAGCCAGGTGCAGCACGCCCGCGCCGAGCGGCAGGTCCACCCGCAGGCGTTCGACCTGAAGGAGGGCGCCGATGCCGGCGACGGCGCCGAGGAGGCCGTGGCCCCCGAGGACGTCGCCTTCGCCGAGCCCGTCGTCGCTCCCGAGGACGCCGAGGCGCCCGTCACCGACTCCTACCCCGGCGAGTCGAAGGGTGAGCAGCGCTCCTGAGCGTCAACCGCCCGGGCGAGGCCCCGACCGGACGATCCGGTCGGGGCCTCGCTGCCTCACGCGATGGGTCAACAACCGCGCTCTGAACTGGCTCGTCATGCCTGCGGTGGGCACGGCAAGCCGCTCGCGGCGTACATGCCCCTGACGATGCCGTTTGCCCCCGTTAAGTTCGAACCTGCCTGGGGCAAACGGCACTTACGGGGGCGAACGCTGCTGGCATCATCCATGGCGCAGTGCGGTGTGGTCTTGACATCGACCAAGATCGGTCCGTGTGCCGTCGTTGTGGGTCGTTGAGCGCCTGCCGACGGGCCAAGGTGGCGATGAGGGGTGGGCCGTCGGCGGATGACCCCGGTGACCCCGTTCATGCTGCTGTGGGTGGGACCGGCACCGGGAGCAGCGCAGGTCTCCTTGGGGATGGGAATACCCCGGCCTGCCCCGGAGTTGAGTCGGGTGAACTCAACCTCGCGGATTGAGTCTGCTAGGCTCAACCACGTTCGAGGGTCCGGGGGGTAGCTCCCCGGGCGCACATTCTCACAGGAGGAATCACCCATGGCCCGTGCAGTCGGTATCGACCTCGGCACCACCAACTCTGTCGTCGCCGTCCTCGAGGGCGGCGAGCCCACCGTCATCCCGAACGCCGAGGGCGCGCGCACCACGCCGTCCGTCGTGGCGTTCGCCAAGGGCGGCGAGGTGCTCGTCGGCGAAGTCGCCAAGCGCCAGGCCGTCACCAACGTCGACCGCACCATCCGCTCCGTGAAGCGCCACATGGGCACCAACTGGGGCATCGACATCGACGGCAAGAAGTACACCCCGCAGGAGATCTCGGCCCGCGTCCTGCAGAAGCTGAAGCGCGACGCCGAGGCGTACCTGGGCCAGGCCGTCACCCACGCCGTGATCACCGTCCCGGCGTACTTCGGCGACGCCGAGCGCCAGGCCACCAAGGAGGCCGGCGAGGTCGCGGGGCTGACCGTCGACCGCATCATCAACGAGCCCACGGCCGCCGCGCTGGCGTACGGCCTCGACAAGGGCGACATCGAGCAGACCGTGCTCGTGTTCGACCTCGGCGGCGGCACCTTCGACGTCTCGCTGCTCGACATCGCCGAGGGCGTGTTCGAGGTCAAGGCCACCAAGGGCGACAGCCGTCTCGGCGGCGACGACTGGGATCAGCGGGTCGTCGACTGGCTGGTCACGCAGTTCAAGAACTCCAACGGCATCGACCTGAGCAAGGACAAGATGGCCCGCCAGCGCCTCCAGGAGGCGGCTGAGCGCGCCAAGATCGAGCTGTCCAGCGCGCAGGAGACCCACATCAACCTGCCCTACATCACCGCCGGCGCCGACGGCCCGCTGCACCTGGACCAGAAGCTGACCCGCGCCGAGTTCCAGCGCCTGACCCAAGACCTGCTGGACCGCTGCCGCGCCCCGTTCAACGCGGTGATCAAGGACGCCAAGACCTCGATCGACAAGATCGACCACGTGATCCTGGTCGGCGGCTCCACGCGCATGCCGGCCGTCGTCGACCTGGTCAAGGAGCTCACGGGCGGCAAGGAGCCGCACAAGGGCGTCAACCCGGACGAGGTCGTGGCCCTGGGCGCCAGCCTGCAGGCCGGCGTCCTGAAGGGCGAAGTCAAGGACGTGCTGCTGCTCGACGTCACCCCGCTGAGCCTCGGCATCGAGACCAAGGGCGGCGTGATGACCAAGATCATCGAGCGCAACACGACGATCCCGACCAAGCGGTCCGAGATCTTCACCACGGCCGAGGACAACCAGCCGTCGGTGATGATCCAGGTCTACCAGGGCGAGCGCGACTTCGCCCGCGACAACAAATCGCTCGGCAACTTCGAGCTCACGGGCCTCATGCCCGCGCCGCGCGGCGTCCCGCAGATCGAGGTCTCGTTCGACATCGACGCCAACGGCATCGTGCACGTGAACGCGAAGGACATGGCCACCGCCAAGGAGCAGTCCATGACCGTCACGGGCGGCTCGGCGCTGGGCAAGGACGACATCGACCGCATGGTTCGCGACGCCGAGGCGCACGCCGAGGAAGACCGCAAGCGCCGCGAGTCGGTCGAGATGCGCAACGAGGCGGACGCCCTGGCGTTCCGCACCGAAAAGCTGCTGAAGGACAACGCCGAGACCATCGGCGACGACGTCAAGGCGCCGGTCGTGGAGTCCCTCGACAAGCTCAAGGAGGCCCTCAAGGGCACCGACAACGACGACGACGTGAAGGCCGCGATGAGCGACCTGAACGAGAAGGCGTCCACGATGGGCCAGGCCATGTACGCCGCCGCTCAGGCGCAGCAAGCCGCCTCCGCGGCGTCGGCGTCTGAGGACTCGGACGCCGCGGCGTCCGGCCCCTCTTCGTCGTCCGACGACGACGTGGTGGACGCGGAGATCGTCGACGAGGACAACCAGAACAAGTGAGCCGACCGAGCCGGTCGGGTAGCCTCGCAAGCGGCTGCCCGGCCGGCTCCGGCCAGACGGCAGCACCCCAGGGAGAGAAGATTCCGTGACCGAGCAGCAACCCGACGAATTCGCACCCGGCGACGCCGAGCAGCCGCGCTTCGAGGTGCCCGACGACGCGTCGTCCCTGGTGGACGGCACCGCCCCGGCCGCGCCGGCGTCCGAGACCGAGCAGCTCCAGGGGCTGGTCGCCGAGCGCACCGCCGACCTGCAGCGTCTGCACGCCGAATACGTGAACTACAAGCGGCGCGTCGACCGCGAGCGCGACCTGGCCCGCAGCCGGGGCGTCGAGTCGGTGGTGGCCGACCTGCTGCCCGTCCTCGACAGCATCGAGGCGGCGTCGCAGCACGGCGAGTTGTCCGAGGGGTTCCGGCTCGTGTCGGACGCCCTGGGCAAGCTCGCCGCCAAACACGGTCTGGTCACGTACGGAGCGGTGGGGGAGCCCTTCGACCCCGAGCTGCACGAGGCCCTCATGCACATGCCGTACGAGGGCGCCCACGACGTCACGGTCGTCGCGGCCGTGATGCAGAGGGGCGCCAAGCTGAACGACCGCGTCATCCGACCCGCCCGCGTGGGCGTCGCCGACCCCGACTAACGCCCAACCGAAAGGAGGCGTCGTGAGCACCAAAGACTGGCTCGAAAAGGACTACTACAAGGTCCTCGGCGTCTCCAAGGACGCCAAGCCCGAAGAGATCAAGAAGGCGTTCCGACGGCTCGCCCGCGAGAATCACCCCGACCAGAATCCGGGCAACGCCGAGGCCGAGAAGCGGTTCAAGGCGATCTCCGAGGCCAACTCGGTGCTCTCGGACGCCAAGAAGCGCCAGGAGTACGACGAGCAGCGCAGCCTGTTCGGGTCGGGCTTCCGGTTCCCCGGCCAGGGCGGCGCGGGGCGTCCGGGCGGGTTCGGCGCGCCCGGCGGCCCCTCCATGGAGGACCTGTTCCGCAACGCCACGGGCGGCGACGCCAACATCTCCGACCTGTTCGGCAACCTGTTCGGCGGCACGACCACCCGGCGTGCCGGCGGTGCGCGCAACCCGCGCCGCGGCACCGATATCGAGGGTGAGGTCGGCATCGACTTCGAGCAAGCGGTCGAGGGCACCACCGTGACCATGCAGACCGTGTCGGATGCCCCCTGCGCGACCTGTCGGGGCACCGGCGCGAAGTCGGGCACCGTGCCGCGGGTCTGCCCCGCGTGCCAGGGGTCCGGCATGAAGGCCACGCAGGCCTCGGGCGGGTTCAGCTTCGCCGAGCCCTGCACCGACTGCCGTGGGCGCGGGCTCGTCGTCGACGACCCTTGCCCCGACTGCCACGGGTCGGGCCGCGGACGCTCAACCAACACGATGCAGGTGCGGGTGCCGGCAGGCGTCACAGATGGGCAGCGCATCCGCATCAAGGGCAAGGGCGGCGTCGGCGAGAACGGCGGTGCCCCCGGCGACCTGTACGTGCTCGTCAACGTAAAGCCGCACCCCATCTTCGGGCGCAAGGCCGACAACCTGACCGTGGACGTGCCCGTCACCTTCGTCGAGGCGGCACTGGGGGCCGAGATCGACGTACCGACCCTCAAGGGCCCGCGCGTGCGCCTGCGGGTGCCGGCCGGGACGCCGAACGGGCGCACGTTTCGGGTTCGCGGCAAGGGCGTGCGCAAGGCCAACGGCGAGCGCGGCGACCTGCTGGTCAGCGTCTCGGTCCAGGTGCCGTCCACCCTCAGCGCGCAGGCGTCCGCCGCGCTGCGCGCCTACGCCGACGCGGCCGGCCCGGCCAACCCGCGCGCCGGGCTGTTCTGAGGCCGCCATGAGCGCCGAGTTCCTGCCCGCCCGCCTCGACGTCAACGCGCCCGCGTTCACGGTCACGGTGGCGGCCCGCCTGGCCGACCTGCACCCGCAGACGCTGCGCGGCTACGACCGGCTGGGGCTGGTCGTGCCGCAGCGCACCAAGGGGCGCGGACGCCGCTACTCGCTGCACGACGTCGCCAAGCTACGGCACATCCAGCACCTCTCCCAGAGCGAGGGCATCAACCTGGAGGGGGTCCGGCGCATCCTGGCCCTGGAATCGGAGCTGGAGGACGCCCGCGTGCAGGTCGCCCGGCTGGTCGAGCTGCTGCAGCGCCGCGACGAGGACCTCGGCGGACGGCTGTTCACCGCCGGCTCCCAAGGTGGGCAGGTGCATCTGGGCCGCGCCGTCCACCCGCGCGCGCCGCGGGCGCTGACCGCCGGCGACTGAGCCCTCACTCGAGCCGACGCAGGAACCTCTGCGGGTCGGCCAGGAAGTACTTCTCGTTGACGACCAGGTCGAGGTCGGCCCACGCCACTTCGTGCAGGCCGGCGTCCGACAACTGCAGGATCGTCGCTCCGGGTAGGGCGGAAAGCACCGGCGAGTGCGTGGCCATCAGCACCTGGACGCCGGGGTGCCGCAGCAGGTCGACCAGCTCGGCCAGCACCTGCAGGCTGGAGGTGAACGACAGCGCGGCCTCGGGCTCGTCGAGCACGTACAGCCCCGGCCGCACCGCCCCGCTGGGGAAGTGGCTGCGGTCGGCGAAGATGGCCTTGAACGACTCCGCGTGGCTCAGGCTGTGGAACCGCCCGTCGCCCGCAGCGTTGCTTTCCAGGTAGGTGAACAACCCGTGCAGCGTCTCGGCGCGCAGGAAGTACCCGCCGCGCGCCGCCCCGGCCCCCCGGACGACCTGCAGGTCGCCCGCGAGCGCCGACTCGCTGCGGCGCGTGGCGTACCGGGCGCCGGTGGACCCACCCTCGGGGTTGAGCCCGTACGCTTCGGCGACCGCCTCGACGATCGTCGACTTGCCCGACCCGTTCTCGCCCACGAGGATCGTCGCCTGCCCCAGGTCGACCCCGTCGTGCAGCAGCGTCGCGACTGCCGCCAAGCGGTAGGGCCACGCCCGGGCGTCCACGGACAACCCGCGGCGCGCCTCCACTCGGCGCACCGGCCGGCCGACTCCCGGCAGCTTCGTTCGTGCCACGGCCCCACCGTAGACGGCCCGGCCGACAGCGTCGGCGTCCGAAGGTGTCACCGGGATGTGGTTCAATCGGCGGGTCGACAACGCGCAACGATCGAGCGGGAGGGGTGATGCCGTGAGCGAGGGCACCGCAGCCTCCTCGAAGGTGTGGCGCCGCATGGGCGCCCTGTCCCGCGACGCCCTGCTGCGGGGGCTGTCGCCGGTCGAGCTGCGGGCCATTCTCGCGGACGTCGCCCGGGTGCGGGCCGGAAGGCTGAACGCCGCCGACCTGATGAAGCGCTGGCGGGAGGACCGGTTCCTGCGGCCGTCGGCGGTCGACCCGCGGGCGTCGCTGGCCTTGCAGCGCGAGCTGTGGCACGCGCTGCCCAAGGAGTTCGTGGGCGTCGAGCTGTCCCCGCTGACGTCGCTGGCCTCGGCGTCCCACCTCACGGGTGTCGGCCAGAACCGCGTGATCACGACCATGCGGGGCGCCGAGCTCGTCTCGGACGCCACGCAACCGCTGGCCCTCGAGGCGTCCCGGCTGCGCCGCAGCGGGCACGCGCGGGTGCACCTGGCGGCCTGCTGCCGCATCGCCCACGCCTGGGACGCGCAGCCCGACGCGCCCGCCCACGCGACGCAGTTCGCGCTGGCGTCCAGCTCGCCGGACGGCGGCGGCCTCGGCACCGAGGCCGACCTGCTCGACCTGCACCTGGACTACTGGCGCGAGGTGATCGGCCGGTTCGTCCCCGCCGGGCGTGTGCAGCTCGTCGTGTGGGACGCCGCCCTGGCGGCCGTCCTGGAGCAGCGCGGCACGCGCGACGACCTGATCGTCGTGGCCGCCCCCACCCGGACGCCGTTCCGCAACCCCTACTCCACGGCCGCGTTCAGGTTCGTCGGCGGCGCCGGCGACGCCGAGCCGGTCGACCTCGGCGACGGCGGCTTCGTCGGCTGGACCCAGCTGCTGACCCGCAACCGCAAGGACCGCTGCCTGGTGTCCAGCATCGGCGTGGACGCCTTGTTGGCCCTCCAGTAGGGGCGGACGCCGTGCCCGACCTCGTCGACCGGGTGCTGCTGGCGGTGCAGCAGATCCCGCCCGGCCGGGTCGCCTCCTACGGCGACGTCGCCCGCGTCGTCGGCACGGCCGCGCGGCAGGTCGGCCGGGTGTTGGCGCTGCACGGGACCGACGTCCCGTGGTGGCGGGTGACGAACCGCGACGGCGTCCTGGTGGTGCTGCCGCGGGCGCTGGGGGCGTGGGCGTCCGAGGGGATCGAGGTGCGTCCCGACGGGCTCGGCTGCCGCATCGCGGCGTACCGGGCCGACCCGCACCAGCTGGAGGCCGACTACGCCGACGCCCTGGCCGAGCGCGGGTGGCTCACGCCCTGACCGGCTCGGGGGTGGCGACCTGCGGGCGCCGGAGGGTGAACACGATCGCGGCCGCCCCCACGCACAGGAACGCGGCGATGGTCCAGGACAGCTGGTAGCCGCCCGTCTGCTCGCGCAGCACGCCGGCCACCGTGGCGCCCGCGCCCGCCCCGACCATGTGCGACGCGAACACCCAGCCGAACACCACGCCGGAGTCGCGGACGCCGAAGTGCTGCCGGCACAGCGCCACGGTCGGGGGCACGGTGGCCACCCAGTCGAGGCCGTAGAACACGATGAAGAACCACAGCCCCAGCCCGACCGACGGACCCATCACCACCGGCAGCACGAACAGCGCTAGGCCGCGTCCGGCGTAATAGACGGCCAGGAGCAGCCGCGAATCCACGCGGTCGGTGAGCCAGCCGGACGCCACGGTGCCGATGATGTCGAAGGCGCCGATCATCGCCAGCAGCGTCGCAGCCAGCGTGGGGGACATGCCGAAGTCGTGCGACGCCGGGATGAAGTGCGTCTGCATCAGGCCGTTCGTCGACCAGCCGCACACGAAGAAGGACGCCATGAGCGGCCAGAACGCCCACGTCCGGGACGCCGATGCCAGCGTGGCCAGGGCGGCGCGCACGGGGCTGCCCGAGGCCGCGGACGCCGCGGGTGCGGGCGGCACGTCCAGGGCGATGTCGGCCTCGCCGAACGGCCGCAGGCCCAGATCGGTGGGGTGGTCGACGAGCAGCCACAGCACCAGCGGCACCAGCGCCAGCGACGCCAGCCCCACCGTGCCGGCCGCCCAGCGCCAGCCGGGGCCGTCCGCGAGCACGGCGATCAGGGGCAGGAAGCTCAGCTGGCCGGTGGCGTTCGCGGCCGAGAAGATGCCGGTGACCAGGCCGCGGTGCGTGGCGAACCAGCGGTTGGCCACGATCGCGCCCAGCACCAGCGCCATCGCGCCCGTGCCGACGCCGATGAACACGCCCCACAGCACCCACAGGTGCCAGGGGTCGGTCATCACGGTGGTGGCGAACGACGAAACGCCGACCACCGTGAGGGCGCCGGCCACGGTCGTCCGGACGCCCCAGCGCTCCATGATCGCCGCGGCGAACGGCGCGGTCAGGCCGTACAGCACCAGGTTGAGGCTGACGGCACCGGACGTGACCGTGCGCGACCAGCCGAACTCCGTCTCGATCGGGATGAACAGCACCCCGGTCGACGAGCGGAACGCCGCGGCCGACACCAGCGCGAGCAGCGTGACGAACGCCACCAGCCACGCCCGATGCACCCCGGTCGCCACGGCGTCCCCCTCCGGTCGCTCCGCTTGGGCGGCGCCTCCCGCCGCGGAGGCAGTCTAGAGGGCTGCCCCCGCCGGCCCGATGGTGGGTTTTTGGGTCAATTCGACTAGTATGAGCGTGGCGATCCGCACCGTCTTGCCTCGGGTCGCCAGGTGATGCAGCCTCGTGGGACCCGCGCCGCGCGCGACCCGGCTGCTGGCCGCGCCGCACCGACCAACCGGGTCGGAGACAGCACGAGCGCGCCGGGCGAGACGCCCGAGTTCTTGAGGAACCCACGTCATGACCACAGATTTCGCGCGCCTCGGCGTGCCCGCCCTCCTCGTCGCCACCCTGGCGGACCGAGGCATCGACACCCCCACCCCGATCCAGGCCGCCACGCTGCCCGACTCGCTGGCCGGGCGCGACGTGCTCGGCCGCGGCCGCACCGGGTCGGGCAAGACCTACGCGTTCTGCCTGCCCCTGGTGGCCCGGCTCACCGCCGACCGCCGCCGGCCGGCGTCCGGACGCCCCCGCGCCCTCATCCTGGCCCCGACCCGCGAGCTGGCCGCCCAGATCGCCGAGGCGCTCCGGCCGCTGGCCGAGCGCACGCAACTCACCACGCTGACCATCTTCGGCGGCGTCAACCAGAACCCCCAGGTGCGCTCGCTGCGCGCCGGCGTCGACGTGCTGGTGGCCACCCCCGGGCGCCTGCTGGACCTGTCGCAGCAGGGGCACGTGTCGCTGGGCGACGTGGCAATCACCGTCATCGACGAGGCCGACCACATGAGCGACATGGGCTTCCTGCCCGGCGTCCGGAAGATCCTGGACGCCACCCCGCGCGCCTCTCAGCGGCTGCTGTTCTCGGCGACCCTCGACAACGCCGTGGGCGTGCTGGTGAAGAACTACTTGCGCTCCCCGGTCGTCCACGAGGCCGATTCGGCGCAGGCCACGATCGAGACCATGGAGCACCACGTGCTCAACGTGTCGGCCGACGAGCGGGCCGACGTGATCGCCGACCTGGCCTCAGCGCCGGGGCGCACGATCCTGTTCACCCGCACCAAGCACGGCGCGAAGAAGCTCACCAAGCAGCTCGTCGGGCGCGGCATCCCGGCGGTCGAACTGCACGGCAACCTGGCCCAGAACGCCCGGACGCGCAACTTGGACGCCTTCGGCTCCGGCCGCGTCGAGACCCTCGTCGCCACCGACATCGCCGCCCGCGGCATTCACGTGGACGACGTGGCGCTGGTCGTCCACGCCGACCCGCCCACCGAGCACAAGGCCTACCTGCACCGCTCCGGCCGGACGGCCCGCGCCGGCCAGTCCGGCACGGTGGTCACGCTGGCCACCCCCGACCAGCGCGGCGACGTGGCGTCGCTGATGCGGGCTGCCAAGATCCGCCCCCGGGTCACGCCCGCCACGACCGCCGTGCTGCGCGAGCTGGCCCCCGGCGAGCGCACGATCCTGTCCGTCGCGGACGTCGCCGCGCGCACGCCCGCCGCCCCGGAGCAGCAGCCGGCCCGCCCGCGTCGCGGCGGCGACCGGCCCCGGTCCGGCCCTGCGCGCGGCACGGCGTCCCCGCGCAGCGCCGCGACTCCCCGCAGCGCGGCGACCTCGCGGGGCACGACCTCGGTCGGCGGCGCGGCGTCGTTCAGCGCGTCGTCCGGGAGGAACGGACGCCGCCGCCCCCGATGACGCGGCGCGACGCGGGCCGCTAGCATGCGCCATGGCCCGCCTGCGTAGAGTCACCCCCCGGATGCCCGGGTGGAAGCGCCGGCGCGCCGGCAAGGGGTTCTCCTACGCCGACGCCGCCGGCGCCAAGCTCGGCGCCGAGGACGTGGCGCGGGTCAAGGCGCTGGCGATCCCGCCGGCGTGGACCGACGTGTGGATCTGCCCGCTGCCCAACGGCCACCTGCAGGCCACCGGCACGGACGCCGCCGGACGCCGCCAGTACCTGTACCACCCCGACTGGCGCGGCAAGCGCGACAAGTCGAAGTACCAGCGGGTCACCTCGGCGGCCGCGCTGCTGCCCGTCGCCCGCAAGCAGATCGCGGCTGACCTCGCCCTCGACGGCATGCCGCTGGAGCGGGCCGCTGCGGCGGCCGTCCGGCTGCTCGACGTGGGCTACTTCCGCATCGGCAACGACGCGTACACCGACGCCAACGGCTCGTTCGGCCTGACCACGCTCGAGCGCCATCACGTCCGCCGCCGCGGCGACGTGCTGGTGTTCTCGTTCGTCGGCAAGTCGGGCATCAGCCACACGATCACCGTCGACGACGCCGACGCCGTCGCGGCGCTGGAGGTGATGCGGCAGCGGCGCGGCGACTCGCGCCGGCTGCTGGCGTACCGCAAGCAGCGCGGGTGGGCGGAGCTGTCGGCGTCCGAGGTGAACGGCTACCTCTCGGGGCTGTTCGGCGGGGTGCTGACCGCGAAGGACTTCCGCACCTGGCACGCCACCGTGATCGCCGCGGAGGTGCTCGGCCTGACCGACGAGAAGGCCGACACGGCCGCCTCGCGCAAGCGGGCCGTGCGGCAGGCCGTGCTGGAGGTGTCGTCCTACCTGGGCAACACCCCGACCGTGGCGCGCAGTTCCTACATCGACCCGCGGGTGATCGACGGCTTCGAGTCCGGGGCCACGATCGCGGCCGCGGCGCAGAAGAAGTACCGCTCGGCGCAGGCACGCCAGGACGGCCTGGAGCGCGCCGTGCTCGAGCTATTGGGGGAATAGGCCACGCGCTAGCATGGTTGAGTCAGGTGGACTCAACTTCCCTCCCTAGGAGCGCTCATGGACACCGCCAAGCTCACGACCAAGAGCCGGGACGCCGTCTCGGCCGCGCTTCGCAACGCCCTGACGGCGGGAAACCCGCACGCCGAGCCGGCGCACCTGCTGCACGCGCTGCTGATGGTCCCCGACAACACGGTCGGGGCGCTGCTGAGCGCGGTCGGCGCCGACCCGGCGGCCGTGGACGCCGCGGCGCAGGCGTCCATCAAGCGCCTGCCCAGCTCGACGGGCTCGTCGGTGCAGCAGCCGCAATTCTCCGGCGCGCTCGCCCGCGTGCTGGCCGACGCCGAGACCCGCGCCGAGCAGCTCGGCGACGCGTTCGTCGCCACCGAGCACCTGCTGATCGGGCTGGCCGCGGTCGAGTCGGACGCCCGCCGCGTCCTGGCCCAGGCCGGCGCCAAGCCCGACGCCCTGACCGGCGCGTTCAACGCCGCCCGCGGCGGCAAGCGCGTCACCTCGGCCGAGGCAGAGGGCGGGGAGTCGGCGCTCGACAAGTACTCCGTCGACCTCACCGAGCGCGCCCGCGAAGGCACCCTCGACCCGGTCATCGGCCGCGACGCCGAGATCCGCCGCGTCGTGCAGGTGCTCAGCCGCCGCACCAAGAACAACCCCGTCCTCATCGGCGAGCCGGGCGTCGGCAAGACTGCCGTGGTCGAGGGGCTGGCGCAGCGCGTGGTCGCGGGCGACGTGCCCGACTCGCTCAAGGGCCGCCGGGTGGTCAGCCTCGACTTGGCGTCCATGGTGGCCGGCGCCAAGTACCGCGGCGAGTTCGAGGAGCGGCTCAAGGCCGTGCTGAGCGAGATCAAGGAGTCCGCCGGCCAGGTCGTCACGTTCATCGACGAGTTGCACACGGTGGTCGGCGCCGGGGCGTCCGGCGAGGGCGCCATGGACGCCGGCAACATGCTCAAGCCCATGCTGGCCCGCGGCGAACTCCGCATGATCGGCGCGACCACGCTGGACGAGTACCGCGAGCGCATCGAGAAGGACCCGGCCCTGGAGCGCCGCTTCCAGCAGGTGTTCGTCGGCGAGCCGTCCGTGGAGGACACGATCGCGATCCTGCGCGGCCTGCGCGAGCGGTATGAGGCCCACCACAAGGTCCGCATCACCGACGGGGCGCTCGTGGCCGCCGCCCAGCTCTCCAACCGCTACATCACCGCCCGGCAGCTGCCCGACAAGGCCATCGACCTCGTCGACGAGTCGGCGTCCCGGCTGCGCATGGAGATCGACTCCAGCCCCGAGGAGATCGACCGGCTGCGCCGCCAGATCGACCGCATGACCATGGAGCAATTCGCCCTCGACAAGGAGCAGGACGCCGCCTCCACCGAGCGCCGCGCCCGCCTGGCCGCCGAGTTGGCCGACGCGAGCGAGGAGCTGCGCGGCCTCGAGGCCCGCTGGCAGGCCGAGAAGGAGGGCCTCAACCGCGTCGGCGACGTCAAGACGGAGATCGACCGACTGCGCGCCGAGGCCGACCGCGCCCAGCGGGAGGGCGACCTGACGACGGCGTCCGAGATCCTGTACGGCCGCATCCCGGCCCTGGAGGACGAGCTGACCCGCGCCTCGGAAGAGGACGCCCAGCGCGTCCCGATGGTCGCCGAGGAGGTCAGCGCCACC
>WBZS01001804.1_pt1 | contig 15505 bp, 17 predicted proteins | sample 5204201 | NCBI WGS metagenome assembly WBZS01 (sample SAMN12344357, study PRJNA552823) | activated sludge metagenome | biome: Activated sludge suspended growth; feature: Nitrification reactor; material: Wastewater; isolation source: activated sludge from nitrification reactor of wastewater...
TGTCCGCCTTTATAACTGCTGCAGGAATTCCCGAGACAAGCAGCTTCAGTCAGTCTGGATTAGAGATTCCCGGCTTCTTTCGTCCAACTAAGAAGTGGGATTTGCTCGTCGTTCATAAGGGCAAGTTGTTGGTAGTAATTTAAACAAAGGCGATCGTGGGTTCCTTTGGGAACAATTGCAATAATCGCGCCGAGGAAGCTATCGGAAGTGCCGCCGATCTTTGGCGTGCGCACCGAGACGAAGTCTACGGCTCTCCAACTCCTCCTTGGCTTGGTTTTCTATTCATCGTGGAGGATGCCAAGGACAGTCGGCACCCTGTGACTGTCAAGGAGCCGCACTTTCAAGTGCTCAGTGAGTTTAGGGATGCATCATATGTCGAACGGTGCAGACTACTTTGAAGCTAATGGCGGAACGACAATACACCGGTACAGCGTTCATTACTACTCAAAAAGATCACTCCTATGCACAACCAGATACAGATATGCATCTGGAACCCTTTATCCGTTCCATATGCGGACACGTTCAGGCACACCTTTAACAAAATGAAACAAGCAGAAGCAGCATTCGATCACACTAGCCATACACTCTACTGGGGTGATGCAAGAGAGTTTCCACACATTGCTGATGAATCTGTGCACTTAGTCGTGACCTCCCCGCCTTACTGGAACCTGAAGCGGTACAACGAATCAGTCGGGCAGATGGGCCACATTGATGAGTACGAATTGTTTCTGGCAGAACTTGATAAAGTATGGCGCGAAGTCTACAGAGTTCTTGTACCTGGCGGCCGGCTAGTCTGTGTTGTTGGCGACGTTTGCCAGTCTCGAAGAGAATATGGTCGTCACTCGGTTGTTCCTCTACACGCCGATATTTGCGTACTTTGTCGCAAAATTGGATTTGACAATCTTAATCCAATCATATGGCATAAGATAAGTAATGCTAGTTTTGAAGTTGAAAATGGCTCAAAGTTTCTCGGGAAACCCTATGAACCAAATGCGATTATTAAGAGCGATATAGAATTCATATTGATGGAAAGAAAGCCGGGAGGGTATCGCAAACCAACGGAAGAGCAGCGGCGTTTGAGCAAAATGTCTAAGGATGATTTCCAGGCTTGGTTTCAGCAGATTTGGACAATTACCGGTGCTTCGACTCGGAACCATCCAGCACCATATCCTCTTGAGCTAGCAAATCGACCGGTGCGAATGTTTTCATTTACGGGAGATACAGTTCTTGATCCTTTCAATGGTTCGGGCAGCACGATGCTTGCAGCGCTAAAAGCTGGTCGTAACAGCATCGGCATTGAGATTGACCCAGCTTATTGTAAGATGGCTGCTCAGCGTCTAAGGGATGAAAATGCATCCCTCTTTTCGTCAGCCGAACTATTGTTCAAAAAAGTAAGTCGTGAATCCGCAGGTCTAATGGTAGTTCGCGAAGAGCCAGGACTACATGGGATGCCAACAAAGCGAAAAGGGAAAACTGCAGTTACTACTTCGAGAAGCACTTTGCCCATTCCGAGAAGTAAAGCGTAGAAATGATCTCTATGCGCCATCGAGACTTCCCACCACAATTGCATTGTGGTGGGACTCGGAATTAGCTCTCGATTAGTTCCGCTGAAGCGTGATCTCTTTGCCTCCGCCTCTTGCAATAAGGCGATTGCCATCTATTCGGTAGGTGTATTCTTGCGACGAGCCGTCGTCCCAGATTAGGACGATTACTCCGTCTCCTGCCGCCCATTGGCCCTGGTTCTTGTCGTCCCACTTGTTCTCGACAAAGACCCCACTACCACTGGCAATCGACGACCCCTGCGCGCGGTGGACGAAGGTGCCGTCTCCGCTGAATGTGATTGTCTTCACCGTGTTCGATACCAGCGAGGCATCGCCGGGCTTTCGCCCACCCGAGCTTTGGGCGTCGATCGTGGTTTCGGACATAAACGACCAGCTACCGAGCAAGTTCTTGTCGATGTCTGGCTTGCCCTCGCGTAACGTGCTGAACATCTTTTCTAGAACGGGAACCCGCTTGACCATCGCTTCTGGCTTCATAACTGCAACAAGTCCAATCGCCGCGCCTTTCATTAGGGTCACATAGACCCGCGCCTCGACCTGGCCCATCTCGGTCTTGCCAGCATAGATGAAGAGGATTCCTTTGCCGTCGGCGTCAGCCGCTTTCTTGGAACCCGTCCGCTTCAGCTCTTGCGATAGCTGCGATTGCACGAGGAAGTCGACACCAATCCCAAGCTGGGGATCGCTGACGCTCTTGATACCTTCGGCATCGGTACCGCCCACAAAAATAATCTCGTCAGGGTTTGACTCGTTCCAGCCTGGCGGAATGAATAAGTAACCCTCGTCCTGCTTCGATACCTTCCAGTCGCCGGGGTAACCCATGCTCAACCCAAGCGGATGGCGCAAAAGCTTCCAACCCGCTCCATGAGCTGCCGGCTTGTTACCCTCTGTAACAACACGGTCAAACTCCACAGTTTCTCCTCCGGGCCCGATCAACGTGAGAGTGTCGCCTTTAACGGAGAACTTAACTTGAACGCTCTCGCCGTCTGCAATGAGCGAACCCGAAATCTGGTTTCCCTCTTTCTTTGCATCAAACTCAAAGGTCTGCCCGCCATCGGCTGGAACTGCTTTGACCTTGTAGGTCTCACCCTCTTTGCGAATTGTGATCACGCCCTTGCTGGACTTGAACTCGCCAACAAACGGATCCACCTGAACTGAGTTCCCCCAGACAATCGCACAGACAAAAACTAACAACCACGCCGATAAAACTCGTACCATTCGAACCTCCCGAATCGTTAAACGGCATTATACGACGGGAAAGGCCAAGCCAAAACACGGGCGGGTATATTGGGTACTTCGTTGTGGCGCCGTGCCCAAGTGGTTAAGGGGTAGGTCTGCAAAACCTTTATTCAGCGGTTCGAATCCGCTCGGCGCCTCCACTCCCTCCCCGATTCCAGCTTGACCGCAACGTCCAAGCCAAGACTCCGCCACTGAAAACGAGCCAGAGAACCGCGGGCAAACCCGTAGCCTGCTGCATGATCCCGGCGTCATTGTGCCCTCCGGCAATGGCAACGGAGAACAAAGCCCGAAACGCGTCAAGCGAGGCAAGGCACTGAATCGCACCCAAAAACCAAACCGCAAGCGGTGCCCAATGGCCTCTTAGGAATCTCGCTCCGAGCCCGAGAACCGCGATCCAAGCGATCCCGCTTACAACTCCAACGGTATCGCCCCGCACCCACACAAGCATGGAAAAAGCCATGATTGCCGCCAACAGACCAAGTGATTGGCGCGCAGTCTTTTCGTCCTTAGCCCACCAAACCAAGAACCCGCCGATGATAGTTGAGCCGATATAGCCCGCCGAGGCAACAATGACCATCCAACCGCCCGAGATGTTGGTGAGGCCACTGCCGTCAGCATTAACCCGAATCGTGCCCACGTCGCCACCTGTAGCAACCGCCGCCGCGGCATGGCAAAGCTCATGCAGGTGCGTGTTCAGATAGATAAGCGGTAGCGCTAAGTAGTGCAGAGCCGGGACAAACCAGACCACCATCGCGACCGTGCTTGCTAGCAAAAACAGACCTTGATCTCGGCGCATGCTCTATTCTCTTCTACCAACGCGTTCGAAACTTTTCACTAGGTCTACCGGCCCCACGAAATATACGGGGGTTTTTCGACTGCTCTGCTTAAGATGGGAACGCTCACGTTCATTTGCGGTCGCCTTTTGAGGCTAATGTCTATTATAATAGGCCGTTGCCTGGAGACTTATACTCTTGGTGTTTTTCTATTGTGCGGAGATTTCAACTTATGCAAAGGTTCTTTCTTGTTGCCCTCGCCACGCTTGCGGCATGCTCTTTCACTCTGGCTCAGGTAACCGTTCGATACGATCGGACCGCCGGGGCTGGATCGACGCCCGCAGGATATAACAACGTCCTTGACGACTGTACGCTCGCCGTTGCAGGTGGTACGCGAGTCCGGGACTTTACATTCTCCTGGAACCTAACCGGTGGAGCCGGCCAGCACCTTCGCATAACCGTAGCCTTTTACGACACGATGAACTTAGGCGCTGTTGGATTGACCGGAGTAAATTCAAACCTAATAACGGCCATTTCTTTTGACCGATTTAACCAAGGTGCCGGTACCCGAATCACATCCGCGGGGCTGGGCAATGTCGATTTCATCATCCCGGACAACACAGTCGGTATCCAAATCACGGCTGCTGAACTCACCGCTGGTGGTGCACTAACAGGAAATATGGCTCCAAATTTCCGCGCAAGAATGGTTACGGCCACTGGCGGTAGCGATATCGGCACTAACGATGGCACAAAGTTTTGGCGATCAATTCTGCCCATCACTTCGTTTACGGGGGGTGACCTTGTTAACACTCCTCCAAATGGACTCTACTTCTCGATCAGCGGCGAGATTCCACCACCTGCGATCACCGGCAGACTGGACTTCGGCCAAGGCAGCTACTTCTCAGGAGCAATTCCGACTACTGCCTTGATTGATTTCAAGGATGCAAACTACACAGTCCTCGCATCTGTATCAACGCCACTCGGTGCAAACGGCGAGTTCGACGTTCTCAAGCCGTCGGCTGTGACGGTTCCATTCCGAATCTCGTACCGAAACAAACCGTACTTGCGCCGAACAGTTCCAGCCGGACTCAACGATCCACTGATCCCAATCAGTGGCCCCTACAACGTGGGCGACATGACGCTGGTACCGGGAGACGTCGACGGCGACAACGAGATCACCAACTCCGACTATGCGCTGTGGGCCTCAGTCAACGGCCTCTCGTTTGGTCATCCAAACTTTAACGCAGACGCCGACCTCGATGGAGACAATGAAATCACGAATGCGGACTACGCATTGTGGGCAAGTGGAAACGGCATGCAAGGCGACGACTAAGGAACCATAAATTCAAGGCCGCGCTTCTTAGTTGAAGCGCGGCCTTTTTGGTTGGTGGAGATTCCTTCCACCATTTGGGACGAAGGGACTTTACCGTTGGATGCGAATCAGCCTTGCGATCTCTTCGAGAGCAATGCTGTCTCTATTCCCGGCAAGGATTAGGCCACAGCCTTTGTCAGTCCAGGAAACGCAGTTCGCGTCGTCAATCTTGCCGCGGCTGAATGGTGTCCCACTCGAACCCTCCGTTCCTTCAACTCGGCTGATATCCTCAACCACGAGTAGGGCCATGTTTCCTTGGCTGTCGGCCAGAGTTAGCCGCGCAGCTCGGCGGCCGTTTACCACTCCGGCCGCCATGCCAAGGACACTCAGTCTTGAGTCAAACATGATCATCGCGCCTTGGAAACCTTGAATCTTGTGCTCAGGCTCGGTGGTGCGCGATGAGGGAAGCTGCACAGGCAATAGGCTCTGGGACATTCTTGCCATGTCGCCGGTGTAAAGGGTTTGCGAGCCGCTTGATCGGTTGAACACGGCTGCTCCTGCAATCAGAAGGACAAAGGCACCGCAGATTCCCCATGCATAGCGTCCGATCACGTTGTCGGCGCGCTTCAGGCGGTCTAAATCGTTGAGGCGGGTTTGGCAGGTCTTCCAGAGGTCTGGGTTGGGAATGCCTGCGCTGCAGTGGGTCTTGAGGTTGGACTTCAAAGCGGAGATGGACTCGGCTTCGGCCTTAGTCGCGGGGTCATTCGAGGCCCATTCGTCAATTCTTGCATGGGCAATATCGTCAAGTTCTCCATCCACCCAGGCGTGTATGTCTAGTCGTTCATTCATTCGGTTGCTGCCTCTTTCAAATAGCCTTCTTTACGAGCGTATTGCTCCAATTCACGGCGCAAGATGGCACGTCCACGAGCGATCCTTGATCGCACAGTTCCGATTGGAACCTCAGTTGCGTTTGCAATCTCTTCGTAGCTCATGCCTTCCACGTCGCTCAATAAAACCGCCGTCCTAAAATCGGCCGGGACTTTGCCCAAAGCTTCTTCCACTTCGGCACTAACCAGTCCATCAAAGAGCTGTCGATCCGGGGTTTGCCCCTGGTCCGCGACCGGTTCGATGCTGCCGTCTTCGTCCAGAGATGTGGAAGGAGACTCGCGCCTTCGTTGTCGATAGCGATTGATGTACAGATTGGTAAGGATGCGCAGCATCCAGGCCTTGAAGTTCCGACCGTCAAACCGGTCAAACGCCTCGTAAGCCCTGATGATGGCTTCCTGTGCAAGGTCGTTCGCGTCTTCCCGATCCCGGGTCAGCCGGAGGGCTGTACCGAAAAGTGCCGGGAAAATCTCCTCGGCCTGCCGCTCGAATCGGTCCCTATTTGGGTTTGCCTTGCGGAACAGCATGCGCGGGCGATTGTACCTTCCGGCAGATTCAACCAGGGTCCCACGCGTTGAGTTCCCGGGATTTTGAAAAAATATGGTCCAAATATCTTCCTGGCTAGAAGACGGACCCTTCCTGCGATATCGACCGAGTTCCGGTCGCTAAGTCTTAAGGTAAGAGGTCCCCCGGGTTTGGTCAGCCGAAAAATTGCCTAAGCATCTTGTAAGCCTCGTTATCCTGTTACCGATCTCTTGCCGCTAGCGCCCAGAGCCTATCGAAACCCTCAACGAATGTGTGAGCCGTGACACCGTTCGGGATGAAGTTATTGCACGGGTTGGGGCCATTATGGACGCGAAGAAAATTGCCTGCATGGAAGTTCATAATGCCGTTCTTAAATGCATCTCCGTCCTTGGGGGGGGCCAGATTTTCATCGTCATCATCGGGGTCCTTTAGATCTCCGATTTGATGAATAGACATCACGTAGACAGATTCTGACTTTAGCGCCTCAAACTTTTGCCTGACCTGATGTTCGCCTCTGTCACTTGTATCATGGTAGGCTAGAAGGAGGCGGTCACCCCTTTGCATCTGAGAGCGACATGAAATGGCCCACCTAACAGCCCAGTCAGCCACATTTGGGGCCGCCGCATTACCCAATTCTCCCCCTCTCCCATAGTCGCATACGATCTCTAACCCTTCCGGGTCATCCCAACTTGTTCCGTAAGCTGGAACCAAATCACCGTCGTCGGGATGGTCAATCAAACAATTGGTGAACCTACCTAAGAGCGGAGGGGCTATCTTCGTAGTATTCCGATCATATCGATAGTGACCTGTATCGATTAGTGTTGATCTCTCAACGGCTCCAGCAAGGCTGAAGCAATCCAAAGCTTCGAGCATCGCGAATCGAGTCTCAGCTTGCACTGCTTGCTCTCGTCCAGGCTCCACAATGCCGTGCCGATCAAACACAAAGAGAATATTCATGTTGACATGATACCTTCGCAATCCCCCAGGAGTCGATATCCTCGTTAAGTTTCGCTGCTTCGTTTCGAGTAGCGAATTGCAGCTCTGCACAACTGAACTAGGGCGGCCTTGTCGCCTGACCTTAGGGCTCCCGAAATGAGGCTCCAATCCTGTGTATACAAGTCGTCCTGCTGAGCGAACTGAAACTGACCGGCTGAAGAGTGTATTATTACCTTGCTTGCAAACTCTTCCCCGAGGGCGCCTTTCATTGACTCGAGAAGTTTTGAATTCGCTCCTTTCCTAAGTAGTCCATCATGGGCCAATATGACATCGTAGTCGTTGATGTCCTGACCTATTTTGAGTGACGTCAGGTTCCCTCCGAACCCGGCTCCAACATCCGGAATATCGACCTCTTGCCATTTCCACAACTTAACCGCCTCGTGATTCCCACTTATGCCGGCTACCACATCTGAGCGATCAAGTGCGCTCAGCGATTCTGTCTGCGATCTTTCATCTAGAACCAAGATCTTTACCTTTAGTTGTGTGGTTAAATATAGAAGGGAAGAATAGAATGAGCCTTCAGATGACCCGCTGGATTCTAGCCCCTCAATGTATTCTCGCCAGCCAATTTTATACCCAGAGATTATTACTTGACTATTGGCCCTTGTCCGGTCGAATTTCTCTATAGACTCAGGATTGAAGTCATGACACAACACCATGTCCGCCATCTCAATATCTGCTTCTGCTATTTTCCTTTTGTAACATACAGAAATCTCTTTGACAGTGAAACACTTAGATTCCTTTCCAGCAACGAGAATGTTCTTTACCGAGTTATCACTCTTCGCCCTGGCAGTCGTCAGCGCCGCAACAAAAGGAGAGTCCATAGCCTCTATGCTGACAATTTCAGCTTCAGTCAGGCAGAGCGCAAGCGGCGCCTTCCTACTATCTATTAAGGGGAATAGAGCAGTCTCTCCTTCAAAAAGTGGTTGCCTGTCAAGATAGAAAACATGGGCTAGTTTCGAAATCCCATCGACCTCGATGGATTCGATACTGAAGTATAATTCACTATCTATCTTGAACTCAAGTTTGGAATCTTGGCAACTCCTTTGGACAGTATCTGTGCCAACAAAATCAATCGGTGGCACAAATCGAAGTAAGCAAGCATTCATGAGATTTTCAAGAATCCCCTGGGAGTGAGAGAGTCTCTCCAGCTTGTCGTTCAAGAACCAGAACTCTGGCACTTTCTCTTCGGATGTAGATTCAGGATCATATTTATTGCAAAGCTGATTAAAAGACTTTTTATCCCTATCAGGAATAATGATACTCAGCTTATAGCGATCACCATTTTCTTCAACTCTCAGATGCACCGGCACATCTCTCCCTTGCCAAAACTCTCTCTCTTCTAGGTCAGCATGCTTTGCAAAATTTCGAATCACATTTTCCAAAACGGCTCGGACTGCGTTGACAGCGGAACTACCAAAGGGCGCTGAAACAAGACCTTTTGCTATGAACGGTGTAATCTTTAAAGTCGCGTTGATTTCGTTCTGGATCAATTGATGAAGAATGGGTTGATCGCCACGAATCGTGCGTTCCAAATCTCCTAAGGCGAAGGGTTGTTTAACTGGAACGGCTGCTTGTGAGCGTCGATTGGTGTAGGCCAGTCTTTCAAGAAAGTACCGCATAGCGGCTTCGCTGCTGGCAGTGCCCTGAGCATAACGTAAGTTGTGGAGAAGGCTATTGTAGTCAATGTCGTGGATGGCCTCTCTCGCCGCCGCTTGGATCTTAAGGTGATTGCCAGCATAGGATACTAGCAAGTCAGCTAGAAGATTGCAAGCCCTGGAAGCGTAAGTTGGTGTCGCATTAGGAAACTTCTTAAATCCAACGATCAAATGCAGTTCCGGTGGAGTTCCATCTGGATCGGAAGTGCCGACACCGTACTTTGGAATGAAGTATAAGTTATCTTTGTCCTTTTGTACCCGTGCAGATCTTGTATTAAAGTAACGTTTCGCTAATACATTTAGGAAGGGTATTCGTATGTCTTTAGTATCTCGCTCGTCTAAGTGTTTCTTCCAGGTTCCTATGAGGCCGTCTAGCGTCGCATAGCTAATCGGTGGAGTCTCGTTTGGTCTGCCAAAAAGCCAGAAACCCGCGGTCACTTGTTTTTCGTGTAACTCGGACAGGCTAGGAAGTTTTCGATCACTACGTGCTTGTCGATAAGTGCGAATTGAGGTGCTTTCTTTGTTCTCGTCGAAGGAGTCGCCGACTCGGTAAACAGATAGCGTGCCCTTATCATCGTCACTTTGGCAATTTCCGAAGAGTTCCTGCCCCTGCTTGCCTACTTCATCATGCCCCCAAGCGCAAATGATGAAATCGATAGGGCATTCTTCTGAATACAATTCAGATGTGATAGCATCTGCAAAGGGACTTAGCAAGGCATTAAGACGTTCCTGCGGCTTTGCTCTAGACCGGTAGCGAGTCTTAAATGGCTCTCGAATTTTGGAATGCACCACTGGTAGGTCCTTGGGATATGCCATGCCCGAGTGTAGACGTCAGGGGCATGCGCTGTCAATGCCACTTTTGCTAGTAGGATTAACGCAACATCTATTGGTCCCTTCGTTCACGGAAGCCGATTGACGGTTAATATTTCTTCTGCTTGCCCGCGACTTTGCCCGCCCGTGCCACGTCCCATCCCTAGCTATCCTTCTGGTGAACCATGGAACGGAGAAATCGACGCGAGGAGATGCTGAGTCAGGCCTTTGAGATCGTGGCCAAGGACGGCCTGGAGGCCCTTCACGCTCGCTCTGTTGCCGCCGCCATCGGCGTGAACCATGCCGCCGTCCATTATTACTTCAAGCGCCGAAGCGACCTCCTGCTCGCGCTTTGGGACTACTGCCTCGCCCGCAACGCCGCCGATCGCGAGAAGCTGATCGACGCCGCAAAATCCCCAGCCAAAAAGCTCGAAGGAGAAATCGCCCTCGCCGAGGCTTACTCTAAACCATCCAGCCGATTCCTCAAAGTCTTTGTTTCCTTGTTCGTCGCCGCCCAATCCGATGAGTGGCTGCTCGCCGCGCTCCAAGAACATTGGAAGAAGCACGTCCTCTCGCTAAAAGAAGAACTCCGCCGCGCCGACAAAGACGACGACCTGGCGTCAGGCACGCCGTTCAAAGACCCAGAACTCCTCCTCGCAACCCTGCTCGGCCTCGGCATCGCGAGCCAGCTAATGGGCGCCCGCCTCTCCGGCGGCAAGCCATTCGACCGAGTCGCAGATTCCCTAATCCGCTGAAACCCGAACTCCCGCCTCAACCAGCCAGCAAGCAGCCTTGTGGGATTCCGGCCCAAGCAGCCCAGGCTCAACCACGCACTTTTCAAATCGACGCGAACACCGCGGGGCAAACGAGCAGCCCTCGGGCAGCTTAGCCAAGTTAGGCGGCTGCCCCCCAATCGCATCAAGCCTCTCTCGCGACGGATCAGGAATAGAGCCCAACAAAGCCTGAGTATAAGGGTGCATCGGAGAGCGTAAAACTGCATCGGTTGGCCCATGCTCCACCACCCGGCCAGCATAAAAAACCGCAATCCTCGACGCAAGAGACCCGATGACGCCGATGTTGTGCGAGATCAGCATCACCGCCGTCCCCGTCTCCACCTGCAAATCACGAATCAGGCGCAGAATCTGCGCCTGCAAAGTCACATCCAAGGCCGTAGTCGGCTCGTCGGCGATCAAGACCTTGGGACGACAAGCAAACGCAATCGCCAAAACCACCCGTTGCCTTTGACCGCCGCTAAGCTGATGAGGAAAGGACCGCGCAAACAGCTCCGGCGTCGGGAACCCGACGCGCTCCAACATCTCACAAGCTCGGACTTTCGCCGCCCCATGACCCAGCCCAAGGTGCAGGCGCACAACCTCGGCAATCTGCTCGCCAACTCGCATCATCGGATTCAGGCTCGTGAACGGGTCTTGCATCACCATCGCAAGCTCCTTGCCCCGAAGTTGAACCCAATCCCGTTCGCGCAAACCAATCAACTCGCGACCTTCTAAAAGGATCGAGCCAGCAGTGACTCGCCCGCCCGGCGGCAGCATCCCCATCATCGAAAGCCCCGTCATCGACTTGCCGCAACCCGACTCGCCAACTACCCCAAGGGTCTCCCCCGCAATCAAGTCGAGCGAGATTCCGCGAAGAATCTTCGTCGTGCCAAAGCTGACCTCAAGGTCCCGAACCTGCATGAGCGACATCAAGTTCATTATGAGTCCGCGAGCGACCTGTGTATACTCGGGCCAATGTCTTTGACAATTCGAGTGGTGATTGCCGACGATGAACCCGCCTACCGGAGCGCGCTTCAGAAAACTCTGAGCCTCGCGCCCGAGTGCGAGATACTTGCGATTTGCAAAGATGGTCAAGAAGCGCTGGAGGTCTGCCTAACTAGCCACCCCGACGTCCTGCTGACAGATATCAACATGCCCCGCATGAACGGCATCGAGCTGATTCGCAAGGCACTTAAGCAAGAGAAAGACCTCAAAGTCGTGATCCTCACGGTGAACGAGGACGACGACATCGTCTTCGAAGCCTTCCGAGCGGGGGCTCTTGGGTACATGCTCAAGACTTCTACGCCTCAGGACGTGGTTGACGCCGTCCGTCTAGCCCACAAAGGCGAAGCCAAGGTAACGCCAAAGATCGCTGCAAAAATGATCGAAGACTTCCGCCGAGTGCGGGACGACGACGACACGGACGACACCGAGCTGTTCGTTCTTAGCGACCGAGAAGCCGAAATCCTCGACCTGATCGCGAAGGGGCTAAGAAACAAAGAGATCGCCTCCCAACTCGGAATTGCCGAGAAGACGGTCAAGAACCACGTCAGCAATATCCTCAAAGCGCTCCAAGTGAACAGCCGAACCGAAGCCGCGATGAAAGCGCTGCGGGCAAAATTAGTGGTCAGCCACGACTAATCACTGAACATTGAGAACCAGACCTTCGTCAAAAGTTCCAACGGTTGGAAAATGGGGCCAACGTGGAATATTGGATCGGGGGTTTTGATACCAACAATGCTTAAACGCGTACTACTTTTAGCCACAGTCATCGCAGCGATCGCCGTCACCGCTCAGGCACCTCCTGGGCCACGCAGCTTCGGTCAAGGATTTGCCAAGCCAGAAGGCGCGAACTTCGGCGGTAACTTCAACTACGAAGTCGCCAAGGTCCAAACTCCGGAAGGCCTCCGGGTTCGAGGACGATTCCGAATCGCATTCCCAGCAGGCGGAGATCGACCTGAGAACGTATGGGAAATGGTTCCTGACGAACTCGGCGTCACAGGATTCAATGCGAATTTCGCAGGAAACGGCAAACGAATCATCAAGCGCGCAAACGGTAACGAAGTCATCAACGGCCGAATCGCCGTTCATGTAGAAGACCGAAAGCGACCGAACACACCGCCGAACGGTCCTCGCGATCTTATTCGGTTCCGATTTACACCAGCCGGCACCACGGGCCAAGTCTTTGAATGGCAAGGCCTCGTGATGGAAGGCAACCTCGTTGTCGTACCACCACCTGCAGGGGGCACTACCGGAGGAACCACCGGCGGAACGACAGGCGGCGGCAACTAACAAGAAACGATCTGTCCTTCCCAGCATTAATGTGCTGGCCCTGGGGTCCTGGTCAATGTGGACGCGGCTGGGAAGGACAAAAAACCACAGCGCACCAAGGTGCGCCAGGAAGGAGCACAGCACATGAAAACACGACGCATCGCCCTAATTGGGCTTGCCATTCTCGCAGTCACGGCTATGGCCGACGGACCAACCGGCGCTGGAGTTAAAGGACGAGGCATCGTCAACTCCGACACCAAGAAGGCCCGAATCGATATCGAAGTCGGCGAACGCACGATCAACAGCGTTAGCGAAGTTCGCGGACGCGCTGAGTTCGAACTCAAGATTCCAGGTAGCGAATCTGAGCGCAGCCTGCGCGTAATCCGAGTTCGGGCAACAGGTCTGACCGTAACCGACAAGCACGCCGTCATCACCGGCAACGGCATGATGCACCTTCGAGCCAACGGTCAAGCGGTCAACAAGCCTGGCACGGTGGCTATCGAAGTGAACGACAACAAGGGTCGAGACGCCCAAACTGGCGATCCCGATACCTACACGATCACCTTCACCGGCACGGGCGACAACCCTGTGAACTTTACGTACACAGGCACCGTCTCTCCAGGTGATATCGGAGTTCGCGCTGCTCAAAATGTTCCTTAGCTAGCCGAGGCCGGTCTTACTTCCTCCATCTCAGGGAATGAAAAATGCGAAGCGCCGAGCCCCTCAACGGGGGACTCGGCGCTTTCGTTTGTTTGTATTGACCTTGCTTACTTGCGGTTCAGGTTCATTTCCATGGTCATCTTCATGCCTGGACCTTGCTCCATCGTCATCGCGCCTTCGGTTTTCAGCGGGAATCCGGTAGCAACCTCGATCCAGAACATAAATGGTTTTGTGACTGTTGCTTTTGCATCCTTAGGAAGGGTCATTGAAATCCGAGCGACATCCTTACCGCCCATGGTCTCAAATGCTTCGAGCTTGAAAGTGGCTTTTGATTCCCCGCCCATTCCAAGGCTCGAATCGCCTTCCCACGTATCGCCAACTTTGACGGCCTTCTCTGGGAACTCGATCATCCCTTCGCTTTGCTTATCGCCTGCGCCGTCCGGAATCCCGCGATCGTTGACCGTCCGCGTCTTCTCCTTCTTCATGTCCTCTTCGATGGTCTTTTGCTGCATGAGGAAAACGCCCTTAGCTTCGGTCTTGACATCTGTGGTCGTGGACTTGAGCGTGAATTTGCCATCCTTCACATCGAGTACTTCGATGTTTGTGGTGGCTGATGCGTTCATCGATTGCTCGCCCGCAAACTGAGCCTTCATCTTCTCGCCCTCAGGTCCGGGTGGGACTTGCACTCCCGACATGTCAGCCGACATGTTCATCGATGCGGCAAGCGCGAACTTGTCCCCCTTGTTCGCCTTGATGCGAAGGGTGGCCTCGGTCATCGCAGACTTCGCTGGAGTGGAGCTAGAAGAAGTAACCCCGTCCTCCGCCTTTGGACCACAACCGACAAGAACAATCGCCAGCACAAGCCCGGCTCCCAAGAATTTGAGTTTCATATTGGGATGTATTGTACCAAGTGCGTGAAGCTTCTAGCGGCAGAGGTTCGCCTCAATACTCCTACCGTGCAAAACGAACGATGCCTGCTGATACTTGCGCCCACAATCTTGTTAAGGAACATCACGTGTCAGGAGTCCTTCACGAACCGGATTCAGGTGTCCATGCTTGGGACTAATGGCACCAACTTCAGCCCTATGTTTGAAGCCGATTTGTCCTAATTTTCTTGCACAGAAGTTTAACGGTATTTCAAGTTGGAATTCCTGGAAAATGTTGTTATAATACGATCAACAGGGTAACTAATCCAACTGGGACTCAAAACCGAGGCGGAAGTGGCCCTTCATTGAATCACATTTGATTCTAAGGAGAAGATCATGAAAATGAACTTTCGAATTATTGTTGCTTTAGCTTTGGGAATGGGTGTTGTTGGTTCAGCACTCGCTGACGACCTGAGACCGCCACCATGGGTCCGGGGAACCCCAGGCACAACGGCACAGGAGTGGGACTTCTTTACCCCTGCAGTACCGCTTCCGCCAGATGGGAACAGTGTGCCCACCTTCAATCCGTTCGGTCCGCCGGCTCTCGACTCAGCACCCGGCTCAACTTGGTTGCCTACATTTGCTGGTCGAGTAGGAGTTTGGGAAGTACACCCCGGTGGCTCACTAAACTTCCGAATTCCAAACTTGTTTAACCCAACGTTTGTGAAGGACCTATGGCTCCAAGTGACCTACTTTGGCCCAACTCCTGTTGATTCGGTTACAGTTCCTGGCCTACCACCTTTTGGACCCGGCGCATTCATCGGCGAGATTCCAATGGGGGGCGGTTGGATTCACCGAACCGTCTCGTATCAAATCTTCCCACAGCCAGACCTGGAGTTTGTATCGCTCATGAATCAGAGCCCTACAGGCCAGTCAATCTGCATCGACCAAGTGGTTATCGACACACGATGCCGACCTGTACCAGAACCAGCAACCTTTGCAACCATGGGTGTTGGCCTTGCAGCCCTAGTCGGAATCCGACGACGACGCAAAGCTAGCTAAACATTAGCTGCAATTACCCAACGGGCGAGTCCAGTTTCTGGACTCGCCCGTTATGCTGTTAAGGGTAGATTGAATGACATGGAGCGATGGGAGTATTACATGTTCAGGGTACGCGGTAC
>WBZS01001805.1_pt1 | contig 15499 bp, 9 predicted proteins | sample 5204201 | NCBI WGS metagenome assembly WBZS01 (sample SAMN12344357, study PRJNA552823) | activated sludge metagenome | biome: Activated sludge suspended growth; feature: Nitrification reactor; material: Wastewater; isolation source: activated sludge from nitrification reactor of wastewater treatment...
CAGGTAGCAAATCCGCCTTCACAACCAAAGTTGCCAGCGATTTTCTGCAGCGATTCAAAATCACGACCACCAAAGAAGAAAACGCCCTCAAACTTGGCAACGTGGCTGTGGTATTGGTGCGAGCGGAATTGGGTCCGTGGCATCGGCAAGGAAGTAAAATCGACGTTCGAGTGGGCGTTATTGACGATTCAACCAGCATCGAAAAGGGAACCTTGACCGAAACACCGCTCGTTGGATGGAACAACGTGGTGTACGCAACAGCAGGTGGGAACATTGCGACCGGAAGTTTTTCCGCAGGGGGACCGGGCACTGCGTCGCCCACGGCGACGGCGGAAAAAAATCACCCTTCCGCCGGAATCATTTCGAATGGTGGTACGGTCGAATTGGAAGTGCCAGGCAAAATCGTTTGTAACGGTGCGGTCCGTCTCCTGCTTCGCAACCAGGATTTCAACACGGCCCGTCAAATCGCCAAGGTGATCAACAAGCGGTTTCCGAGTTGTGCGGTGGCATTGGATCCGGGAACGGTGCATGTTTTTCTTCCGTTCGGGTGGGCGAATCCGGTCGGCTTCGTTTCCGAAATTGGTCTACTCGAAGTGGAGCCGGACGTGCCAGCTCGGGTGGTCGTCAACGAACGCACCGGATCCATCGTGATGGGAAGCAATGTCAAGATCTCGCGCAGCGCCATCGCACATTCCAATTTATTCGTCGTTTCCAGCAACGAACCGGAAGTATCGCAGCCGGCCCCGTTGAGTGGGGGAAAAACGACGGTGGTGCCACGTTCGAAACTCGGGGTGACGGAACAGGCTGGCCCGCTTCGCGTGTTGGACGAAACCTTGACGTTGGGCGAGTTGGTGCAGGCGCTCGGATCCCTTGGTATCCCGCCACGCGACCTGATCATCCTGCTGAACGAACTCCATGCTGCCGGCCACCTCCAAGCCGAACTCATCACGAATTAAAGCGGTTCGCACATGAAACACATGCGAAAATAATCGTAGCGTTGGTTGAACGTACTCGTGTAACCCGATCGGCATCAAGTTAAGGTTTCACGAATAAACCAATGAGTCAACCGAGAACCGAAAACGGAGAACCGAAAACGGAGACGCGTGGCCCATATTCCTCCCATTTTTCATTCTCCATTCTCGGTTGACTCATTGAAAACCCGTGAAATGGATTAACTTGATGTCGTTGCAAGCATACTCGCGTAACCCACCGTAGCCTGGATCAAATTTGGTCGTGTCGAGTCGGAAACGTTGAAGAATGGGTTGATTCCACAGAAAACGAAACACGACATCACGCTCGAAGGTTCACGCGATCGAACAGTTCACCGCTCGGTACAAAGGTGTGAGGTCGGTATCTCGCCAAGGAAGGAGAACTCCATGGAACGGATTTCGACGCAAGTTGGCACTCCATCCATCCCTTTGGATGTGAACGCACTTACAGCTAGCCGTACACGTGACCCACGCCGTATCGAGGCGGTGGCGACCCAATTCGAAAGTGTCTTCGGAAGTTTGCTTCTGAAGGAAATGCGAGCAACACTACATGAAGAGACCATGTTCGGATCCGACCCAGGCGATGTGCTGGGTGGGCTGTTCGACCATTTCATGGGGGAACAATTTGCCAAGGCGGGCGGATTGGGTATCGGCAATATGGTGAGACGCTACCTTAAGCATTCTCTGAATAATCAGCAAGGCACTTCCGATGTCCAACGCACTGGCTGACCGCGTGACCGACTTTCTGAGGGATGAAAAAACCTTCCTTCAACAGGCGCGCGCCGCCATCGACCAGGCCAGGGCCCTTCTCGCGACCCCCACGCTCGATGCCACCGAACAAGCCCTTCGCATCCAACGCGACCTCGTCCAAGCCGTGGAAGCCCGCAAAGGCCTCCGCGAAGCATGGTGGGGTACCGCTGCCCCGGGCGAACCGAATCGCAGATCCTTCACACGAATTCTTTCCACCCTCCCCGAGCCGGCTCGATCGAATCTGACCAACGAATGGCGTGGCATCAAAAACCAGGCTGAACGGTTCTCCACTGAGTTAAAACAGCTGCTCGCATTCATCCGTGCCTCGGTCGACTGCTACCAGGCATTTTTCCAAGACCTCTTTCGCGGTGCGACTACGGACGGTCGATACGGGCCCAATGGACGCACCCTGCCTCCCGCGAACGTCGTATTCGTCGAAACGCGGGGTTAATCATGTCCTCTTATGGAATCGGGCTTTCCGCCCTCACCGCGAATCAAGGCATGCTCGATCTCATCGGGCAAAACATCGCGAACGCGAATACGCCAGGTTATCACAAGCAAGACGCCGTGCTCACGGCCCGGCGTTACAACATGGGCGTGGACATTGCGTCCCTTCAGCGGCGCGTCAGTTCCGTACTGGAAGGAGCGCTGACACGCAGCATCTACCAAGCCAGCACCTACGACGCCCACGTGGAAGGAATGAATCAGGTTCAATCCCTGTTGGCTCCGGGCGAAGGTTCGCTCGTGGACTTGGTCGAGAAGTTTTTCAATCAAGCCGAGCAATTGACCCAACAACCGGACAGCCTGACACAACGGCGTTCCATGTTGTCGATCGCCAGCGCCATGACGGATCGCATCAACACCACCGTGAACGAGCTGGATCGGCTCGAGGACAGCATGGTGATCGAGGGGCAACGTGTCGTCGAACAGATCAACACCCATGCGGCACGCGTGGCGGAGTTGAACGGGCAAATTGAGCAAATCGATCTGCAACGCGGCAACACCAACGACCTTCGCGACCAACGCGACTACCTCATCAACCAGATGGCGGAACTGATCGATGTCCGCGCGGTCGAACTCGCTCATGGCGTGGTGAATGTCACGTCGACCGGGTTGGCCCTGGTGGTGGGTTCCAACGCAAAGAAACTTTTCATGGCAGTCGATTCCAATGACCAGGCCGTGCTCACCACGGATCCGTCGCTGAAAACGCCGTTGCCTGTCAGTGGGGGCAAAATTCAAGGCATGCTCGCGCTTCGAAATTCGTCGCTTCCCGCGATTCGGGAGAAGTTCGATGAATTCGCGAAAGGGCTTGTCACGCAGATCGATGGAATTCACGCACAGGGGGTGGGGCTGCGCGGCCCGATGGCGAACGTGGCGGGTTCTCGAGCCGTCGACCGGACGAACATTCCCTTGGCCGCCACGACCCTGTCGTATCCGCCGACTCGGGGCGAATTGGTGGTTGGCATGACCAACCTGGCGACGGGGGAACGCACACAGCACGTCCTGAATATCGATCCCACATCGCAAAGCTTACAAGATGTCGCGAACGCGCTATCGACGATTCCCAATTTGCAGGGCATCGTCGACTCGCAAAACCGGACGTTGCGCGTCATTTCCACACCCGGATACGGCTTCGATTTCAGTGGCCACATGGCGACGCGTCCGGAAACGTCGACCATCACAGGCACCTCCCAGCCGACGGTCACGGGTCGTTACACGGGAACGGACAACGATCTTCTCGATTTTCGCGTCGTTGGCTCTGGGACGGTCGGCGTCACGCAGCCTTTGTCGCTGGAGGTGCGAAATAGCGCGGGCACACTCCTTCGCTCGGTCAATATAGGGTTGGGCTATCAGCCAAACTCGGAAATCGACGCGGGGGATGGCATTCTCGTCAAGCTGCCCACCGGCACGGTAAACAACGGCGAAAACTTCACGGTGCGCGTCGTGTCGAATTCGGATACCGGCAACCTCCTGACTTCGCTGGGCTTGAATACCTTCTTCGAAGGGGATGATTCCTCGGGTTTGAAAGTTCGGCCTGACCTCATGAGCAATCCGGAACATTTTAACGCTTCCACAACGGGGCGAGCGGCGGACAACGCGAACCTTCTTCGCATCGTGAACCTTCGGGATTCGAAAAATCTGACCCAGGGTACGGAAACGTTCTCTCAATTTCTGACAAGCATGATCGGACAGGTCGGCAGTCAGATTCAGGATCTGCAAATTCGCCAAACGGCTTCCAGGGCGGTTTCGGACCGGATGCGTGCCGAGCAGCAGGCCTATTCGGGGGTCGACCCCAATGAGGAGGCCGTCAAAATGCTGCAGTACCAGCGTGCGTTTCAGATGTCCGCGCGTTACATCACGGCCGTCAATGAGGCGTTTGATTCACTTCTGAACTTGGCTTGATCGAGGGTGTCATGGAAATCCGCACAACGCTGCAAACTTTCGTGGACCGGACCCTCGCGGGAACTCGCCGACAAACCGACGCGCTGGCCCGATTGCAAACGGAAATCGTTACCGGAAAAAGGCTGCAAAACGCCTCGGACCATCCCGCGAACATGGTGTCGGTGACCTTGAACGAAGCGAATTTGGGACGCATCGCGTCGAGCCTGGAAACCGTGAAGTCGGTCGAGAGTCGGCTCAATTCCAGCGTTTCGAATCTCCAGCAAAACGCGGAAATCTTCACGAAGGCACGGTCGATTGCCATCGAGGCAAGTCAGTCGGGCGTTTCCCGTGAAGGACGGGAGAGCTTGGCGGTTGAAGTCGATCAGATGATTCAGCGGCTGTTGGATTCGGCAAACGCGGAAGTTACGGGCAGTTCCCTCTACGCGGGCGCGGCGGCCAACGCCAAGGCGTTCGCGATCACGGCTCGCGATTCGAATGGCAGGCCGACGCAGATTCAATACCAGGGCGCACCGGAAGGCGATCAAGTTCGCGTGAGCCAAAGTCTGACGATCGAAACCCTGGTTCCCGGATCGAAGGTTTTTCAACAACGCGACGTGCAGCCCGCTCGATTCGTGCCGGGAAGCACGGGCGTTTTACCAGGGACGGCTGTCAATTCCGCGACCGGCGATGGCAAGCTGTTGATTAGCCATACCGCGACCACGTATGGCTTCGGGCCTGGCGTGACTCCCGGAACAAGCTCCCCTGCGGGTGATACGGTCCTCGGGCCTAGCGGTCGGCATTATCTTGTGGTGGTCGATACCTCGGGAACAGGTACGAACGGGACCGTTTCGCTGAACGGTGGACCGGCAATCCCGTTTTCGAACGCGGACACCGATCTCCGCGTGAATGGGCCCCGAGGTGAAATCGTCTATGTCAACACGACGGCGATCACTCCCGGTTTCAATGGGGCGGTCAGTCTATCCGCCACGGGAACCATGTCGACGGACGGAGGCGCAACCTCCACACCGATCACCTTCGCGAACAATCAAGTGGTGGCCAACAGTGCGACAGGCGGCGTCACGCACGTTGACAGCAGTCAAATTCGGTCCACAGGCACGGAATGGATCGAGCACCACGGTTCCTACGATGCGTTTGAAATCTTGATGGCCCTGCGGGACGACCTTCGCAATACCCGAAAGCTTCCCGAGGGAGATCTGGCCTTGGCCCTGTCCAGGCGAATCGAAGAAATCGATCGCGTCCATAGCAACCTTTTGGGCGTGATTGGCGAGCAATCGTCCACGCTGCAGACCTTGGATTCACTCACCATTCACATGGAAGATATGAAACTCGCCAGTCAGAAACTGGTGTCTGCCCTGTCAGAAACCGACTTGGCTGACGTGGTCGTGCGCATGCAAGCCCAACAAAACGCCCTGCAACTGACGCTCCAGGCGTATTCACGCATCTTCGAACAGAACTTCCTCGATTACCTGCGGTAGCCGGTCCGCCACGTTTCCCCACGGGGGAAAGTTCGAGGAATGGCGTCGGCGTGTCAGGTGGAATCGTTTCTGTCAGTTCAGCCTAATGCCCATCATGACGAAGTCGCCGGTACCGGACAGGCGGAAGTTCATTTGGTTCCCCGTCGCGGTGAAGGAGAACGTGATCACCTGAGGCGTGACGTTCCCATCTCGGCCATAGCCTTTTTTCGAAACCGACGTTTCGAGGAGGGTGGTGGAGTTGCCGTTTTTGCCTTCCAATCGCATGGACAGTTCGGTCGTGTCGGTATTTCCCGGGTAGGCATTGACGACGAAATACTCAAGGGTGTAGTTGGTCCCCGACCGAAGTCGCGTCATTTTCAATTCGTGTTGGACTTTGTAGCCCAGTGAACTATTGCCAAGCACATACGCCCAGGAAAGGTAGGTCGTGGGGGTGTCCCGCCAAAGGGAAAGGCGGGTCCACGGGTTGGGTTCTCGGGGGGTCGGAACCCACGTGGTGGCGCCGATGGTTTGCCCCGGAGTCAGGCCAATGTCGATGGTGGTCGCCACACCGGAATTCGCGACACCGCTGGCGCGGGCCTGGGTGAAGATGCCGGGGAAGGAATAACCACCCAGAAGCCGGTGCGGCGTCGAGGTGTAACCTTTGGCGAGCGATGCGATCGGCTGAACGACGGTTGGGCTGAGAAAATTCCCCCGTTGAGCGTACATGGCGGGGCTTTTCTTCGATTGGATATAGGTTTCGATCCCTTGTAAGGAAACGGGGCGTTGCGTTCCAGGATGGAAATAGAGCACGCCATGGTAAGGATCGAAAAGATGCTTCATCCCATTGGGGTAGGCGACCTCGAGCATCGAATGGGCGGCTTTCCCACCGACCAGATAGGCGTATTTGCTTTTATATCCAGCCGCGTAGAGCATTTCTGCCATGGTCAGCACCATGCCGCCACAAACCGCGCCGCGGCCACGCAAAATATCCACCGCCCGGGTGTCGCCACTTCGTTCTTTGCGAACGAGGTATTGGAAAAGGTAAGCGTTGATGGCTGCGACCCGTTCGATGGAAGTTGAGTCGGCGGGAAGATTGGCCCATGCCTTGCCGCACGTGGGAAACAATTTCCAGCTTTTCCGCCCGGGTGTACCTTGAATAACGAAGCTCGAAATCTTGTTGGGGCGTGAAACGCATTTCATCGACGTAGAACCGCCAATTCGTCGCCGCATTCGCGGGCGCGGTGCTGGTGGGCGTTTGTGCTGGGTTTAGCGTTCCCAGCAGGGAAGCGCGGGTCCCGATTCCGGCGGGCACTTCCCGCGTTTCAAGTTGTTCGAAGGCAAGCGAAGATCGCCTCGACGGCTTCTTCGCGGAGGCTTTTCTGCTGACCGAATGGGATTGGTTCCACCATTGCCAAAAAGACGCAATCGAATTCATAAAAGCGCTCGTCCGTCCAAGTACCACCGAGAAACGAAAAAGTGGGGATTGTTAGGTTCAACCAACCGAATTTCGAATGCGAAATAAAGGTGGGGATTCGCAAAGAGTGTACGGATGTCTCTTTTCGAATTCGGCAGTAGCCAGTGTAACGTTAAAATGGATAAATTGCAACAATTAAACAGAATTTTCCGCCGGAACATGAAGAATCATTGGCGCCAAGAATCCATCGCGAAAAACTTTGCTCCGCGTGAGCGATCTCAACCCATGGTTTCCGAGGAATACCTCATCCTTCGTGCGAGAGGCGGAAGATGATCAACGGGCGGCCCACCTTGCGCGGAACCTAAGACCTTGTCGTTGCCCAGGTACCTTCAAGAATTTGAGCGAGTGCGAAACGGCAAGCGGAGGGTTTAGGCACGTTCCTCTTGCTACAACCAATCGTCCATCAAGCCGGATTCCTGCAAATATTGGCGGAGCCGAGTGACGCGCACGCGAATATTCGCGGAACTCAGTTCCATCTGCTCGGCGATCTCAGCTGAGGTGAAACCTTCGATCCGCAATTCCATGATTCGGCGATCGACCTCGGACATTTGTTGGAAGACTTGGCGTAGTTGATCATTGAGTTGGGCGAGACGGGAAGGGTCCGCCTGGGGGCACGCCAAGGAGGCGAAGAGATCGGCGTAGTCGACCGATTCGGAATGGCCTTGGATACGTTTCTGCCGTTGCAGGTGCCGCCACTTTCGGGCGACTTTTCGGCGAAGAAGCGTCAAGGCGAGGGCGATGAGGTTGTCGGGCGAATCGAAGGTGAATTTTTGCTGCCTTAACCCGAGCAACACCGTATGATGGACCGACTGCACCAAATCGATGGAATCAAGATAAGGTCGAAGCGACGGGCCCAGCAGGACGCGCGCGACGAGGCGAACTTTCGGTTCGTATTGCCGCGTCAAACGTTCCATGGCCTGTTGGTCGCCCTGGCGTGCGAGTTCCAGCAAAGCCACGAAATCATCGCGTTCTTGCGACATTCGCGCGTGGTTCCTCAAAAAAAACGGGCGAGGCGAAAACTCACTTTCCCAGGAAAGTTCGCGGAAACCTTGGAGGGCGATGGGGAAAAGTTTTTCTCAACCGCGTTTTCAGTGTAACAAACACGTGGCTGTTTGGCACTAGACGATGTTTTCCCACGCTACAGGATCCGCCAGAGGCTTACGAGAACTTCGGCTCGCATAAGCTCCGTTTCGACGTGGGAAGTAGGATCTCAAGGAAAACCTACCATGAGTTCAATCGCCACCGCGCCAAGAGATTCCCAAGCCCCCATACGTGCCGCATGCGCCGAATTGGAGCGGCGGCTGCGGTCGGGCGAAGCATGTCGCGCGGAAGATATCCTGCGAAACCTCCCGCTCTTAGCGGCCGACAGCGACGCGGTGCTGGAATTGATTTATACGGAGTTCGCCCTTCGGGAAAGGCTCGGCACCACGCCCGAGACAAAAGAATATTTCGAACGGTTTCCCGAGCTACGCAAAGACCTTGAGGAATTGTTCCAGGTTCACAAAACGCTAGCGGGTGGGCTGGAAACGATCTCGCTCAACGCGAAGGAGGAACCTCCAGAGATTCTGGATCGGAGGTTTGGCGAATTCGAGTTGATCCATGAATTGGGCCGAGGCGGCATGGGGGTGGTCTATAAAGCTCGGGATTTGCGTCTGGGCCGAATCGTCGCGTTGAAGATGGTCTTGGCAGGCACCTTCGCCGGCCCTTTGCAGCGGTCACGCTTCCGAGCCGAAGCCGAGGCGGCAGCTCAACTCGATCACCCGAACATCATCTCCATCTTCGAAGTCGGTGAACACGAAAATCAACCTTTCTTCACCATGCGCCTCATCGAAGGAGGCAGCCTCGCCCATCACCTGGCGAGTTTTGTCGGCAATCCTCGGGCGACCGCGGAGATGATTCGAAAGGTCGCCGACGCGATCCATCACGCCCATCAACGGGGGGTGTTGCACCGTGATCTCAAACCCGCCAACATCCTGCTGGAAGCGGCGGAGGGCAAGGGTCCCGAAGAATGGACTCCGTCGATCACCGATTTTGGCCTCGCACGCCGCGTGCAGGGAAAAACTCATCTGACGCAGTCGGCGTCGTTGGTCGGCACCTTGACGTACATGGCACCTGAGCAGGCTGGTGGAACGGGCCAGCATCTGACCACGGCCGTCGATATTTATTCGCTGGGTGTGATCCTGTACGAATGCCTCACGGGCCGGGTGCCGTTCGATGTCGATTCCGCGCTCGATGCCATCATGGAGCTGCGCCACTCCGACCCTGTGCATCCGACCCGGCTACGCGCCGAACTGCCCCGTGATCTGGAAACGATCTGTTTGAAATGCCTGGAAAAAGAACCGGCGAAGCGCTACGCGACGGCGGGAGAATTGGCGGCGGATTTAAGGCGGTTTCTGAACGGCGAGCCGATCCGCGCTCGTCCCTTGACGGGTACGGAAATCCTTTGGCGGTGGGCGAAGCGGAACGTGACGGCTGCCACCATCGTCTCGGCGTCCCTTGTTACTTCCTTCTTGCTCTTGATTGGCGGTGTTTGGCATTTGTGGACACTTGATTTGGCCTACCAAGAAGTCAACCAAAAGCACAATGACGCCATTCGGGCTCGACAAAAAGAGTACGAAGCTCGCACCGCGGCCGAGCAGGCGCTCAAGCTGCAAATGCTCACCCAGGCCAATGGGGAAATCCTCGCGTGCAACCTGGAACGTGCCCACGAACTTTTGGATCAATGCAAGCAAGAGACGCCGACGTGGGATTGGCGGTTTCTCAAACGCATGTGCCGACCGAACCTGGAAACGTTCGACGGCCCCCGCCAAGCGTTGCGCTGTGTGACGGCCAGTCCCGATGGTCGATGGTTGGCGTGCGGCGAAGGGGTTTGGGCCAGCCAGGCATCGGCGGACGTTTGGTTGTGGGATCTCGAAAATCCCGCCACGCCTCCAAAAATCCTGAAAGGCCACACAATGGGATTGAAAGGGATCGCGTTTCATCCTCAGGGTAAGATCATGGTCACCGCTTCGGACGACGGCAGTATTCGCCTTTGGTCAATTCCCGAAGGCGAATGCACGGTCATCCCCGGGGACCCGGTCCGACCTGTCTGGATCATGAGCGTCGCCTTCAGTCCCGACGGCAAATATCTCGGAACCGCGAACGGTGATGGCTGGATCGAAATTCGCGAGTTCGAATCCCGCCAACTCGTGAAAAAGTTTCGCACCTCATCCCATGCCGTGTTCAGCTTGGCCTTTCTTCCCGACAACAAACGCCTTTTTGCCGGCTCCTGGGACCGCTCGGCCGTGGTCTGGGACTTCGTGCGAGGCAAGGAACTTCAGAAATATCGCACGGATGGTGACCTACGCACGGTTTCCGTAAGTTTCGATGGGAAATATTTGGCGGGCGGGTGCTTCGATGGCACGATCTGGGTCTGGGAAACCGGTGGGTCCACGGCGCCAATCGTGACCTGTTCTCACCCCCATCATGCCGTGCACGCCATTGCGTTCCATCCGGATGGACGTCACCTGGCGGCGGGCGATCATCAAGGATTCATTCGGGTCTGGGCGATTCCAACAGGCCGTGAAATCGTCGCCACACCGGCGCATTCGGGAAGCATCAACGGTTTGGGTTGGCATCCGCATGGCGATCGGCTTTTCTCGTGCGGCAACGATCGATTGGCGAAGATGTGGGAAGCGTTTCATGCCCCACATCGACCGACCACCTTTCGTTCCCTGGGCGGCAATTCGGCCTTCGATTTCCTGCCGGATTCGCAGCAAGTTGTCCTTGCTTCCAAGAAAACCGGGCAAAAGACCACCTTGCCTATCTTCGAGTTGGCCCCCGTCTTCGCCGCCGCCCAAGTACTTCCCATCAATACGCCCACTCTGGGCTTCTCGTTGAGCCATAAGTCGGGCTGGATCGCTTCCGTCCATTCCGATCGAGTCGTGCGGATCTGGGATTCGAAAACACGTGCCTTGCTCAAAACGCTGCCGCACACGAATGAGGTGGTGTGCGTGGCACTGGACCCAAACGGGAATCGCCTCATCAGCATCGATAAAAAAGGAAACCTCTACGCGTGGGGCGCGGACACCGGAACCCTGCAAACGACCGTGAACTTGGCCGTGAAAGGAGCCACGAGCGTCCATTTCCATCCTTCGGCGTTTCGGTTTCTGATCGCGGAGGAGGCAGGATTCGTCTCGGCATGGTCGGTGGAATCGTCGCGTGAAGAAACCCGTGTTGAACGACTAGGCCGAATCAAGGCCCATGCGGAACGCGTGCAAGGGATAGCCGTGAGCCCCAACGGTCGCTGGTGGGCCACCGCGGGCAGCGAAGACGGCGTCGCACTTTGGCCCTGGGAAGATCTGGAAAAAGGAATCCCGACGTGTCGGTTGAATCGTCCCAATCAAGACGCTCGCGCCGTCGCGTTCGATCCCCAAGGAGAACGATTGGTCGTCCTCGCGCCCGATGGGGAAATTGGCTGGTGGGATTTGGAGCAAAAAACCGAGTTCCTTACCATGCACGCCAACTTGGAAACCAAAGCTATCGGCTTCAGTCCGGATGGCCGACGTTTGGGCGTCATGGGTGATTACGGAATTGCACTTTGGCATGCGAACCCGGATCAACCCAAGTCGCTGGAACAGAAACTCGACGATGCGAAAACTCGTTATGCCGCGTGGGTGCAACAAAAGGCCGTCGCGTTTCAATCCGCCCGTGATTGGCGCGTGGCTGCCTACTACCTTCAGAAACAAAAGGAACTCGATCCCGATCGGCCGGGTTACGCGTTTCGGCGTGCCACGGTGTTTGGCGAATTGAAGGATTGGGAACGGTCGCGCGAAGAGTATGATGCCTTCCTCAAAATCGAGCCGAACCACCTTCTTTCCCAGGGGGAACGCATCCTTCTGGAAGCCGCGTTGGACAACGACGCGGAATTCCGAAAACGTGGGAACGCCTGGTTCGATCGGCATGCGCCCAATGCGAATCGGGCGACCGCGGGAACGTTGGGCTACATTTTGATCCTTCGTCCCGCCGCCATTTCCCAGCCGGAACGTTTATCGGAAATGACGCGACGATTCGCGAACGAAAACGCAGTGATGCGCCGCCTGCACGGAGCCGCGCTTTATCGCGCCGGTGCCTACAACGAAGCCGCGAAGGCGTTTGAGATTTCGAAACGAGGTTATCGATTTCGCGCCTGGGATCATCTCTTCATGGCGATGATTCGGCATCATCAAAAACGGCCCACGCAGGCGCAGGAACATTTCCAACAAGCCCTAACGTGGATCGAACAGGCAGACGATGCCGATGCGAATCCCACGAAAGACAAGGCGCGCATCTGGTTCGGCTACAGCGAAAGGCTACAAGTTCGCTTGCTTCGCCGTGAAGCTGCCGCCTTGCTTCCCGTGCCGACCGTCCCAACATCACCCTGGGGCATCCTGACCGACCCGCTGAACTTGCTGCCGCGGTAGAGCGAATTCCTCTCCGATCGCTTTTCGCAGGAATGGCGAATATCCGTGAGTTGGAAGCTCAGCAACAGCCGCGTTGGATCATTCACGAAAGCCAAGGCGTGGTGAGTTTCAAGGACCGAGATCCCAAGAACCCAACAAGATCCATGTACGAAAAAACCAAACAGACATGGACCGACTGGATTTTTTGAAGTTGGTTCTTGTGGGTTGCGGCTCCGCCGCGTTGGACATCCAAGAGAAAGGTGGGAAATCTTTGGATAGCTCGAATTCGATAATTCAATTGCACGGAAATGGAATTCAATTAGACTGAAACCACCGAAGAAAAAGTCGGAGCCGCAGAAGCCCCTAATTTCGAGAAATCAGGATTGCCGTTCCCACCCTCCGTGATCGCTAAAGGGGTGCCGTGAGTGGGGCCCCAAGTCATATTGATCGGTCCCCACGAAACCCGCCTCATTCCATGCGAATTGCTCGCCGTATCAATGACCGTCTGAGTTAAGGAGTGAGAAATGAGAAGCGTCTTCAGCTCGCGTCCGTTTCGGCATTGGGTGTTCGCTTCGGCAGCGTTGATTATTGGCATCGAAGGAGCGTTTGCCCAAGCTTCGAAAGCAATTGACAAACTCGAAATCGAAAAGAAGCTGTTGACCTATCCCGACAATCCCCTCGATCCTGCCTGGCAAGCAGCCTGGGTGAAATACGTTGGAATTTCGATTTCTCCGCGGGTTCGGAATGATTTCGGTCCAAACGATTACTATGCAATCGTTGTCACGAACCGCACTCCGTGCACCATCAAGCTAAGTGGAGAATACATCACGGGCCTTGCCAAAGACGGGAACGTCCGCGCCAAGGAGTCGGCGCCGTGGACGATTCTGCCAGGAAAAAATCTTTACGTAGGAGTCAGGCCAAAATTGGCGACGTTTCCGATCAACAACGATCTCGCCCGCAAACCGATCGTGGTTCTTTCCGTTTCCACGAAACCAATGTGCCAGCTCGAAATCCTACCCGAAAAATCGGACCTGAAGCCGCTCACGCTCAATGTTTTGGTGAAGTACGGCAAGGATCAGTTTGACCGATTCATCGCTGGCGAGCGCGTGGTCTTTCGACCCGAAGATGAACAGATGGTGATCAAAAAGCTCGATCTTGGGAAGTAAGACGTCATCTATATCCGACGAATGTAAGTGAATGGACGTCCGAAGCTTGTAAGAAAAGTTTCGTGGGCGAAGCCCGGGGTACCATCAGAAAGCGTCGGAAACGGCGGATTGACGCCGTTTTTTCATCTACGGTACTTTGTGAGGGCCGTATTCGAGCCCGAGCGAGCCGTCATTTTCCGCAAGGGATTTTTCCGGCATCACACCACGCCTGGGATGGTTTCTGGTTCACCCAGGCGAGCGATGGCGGTCATGGCGGGTTGCAGGCGCAGTTGGCCGATGTCGAACGCGGAGTGGAAAATGGAGGAGATCAGATTTCGCGGGCCAAAGTTTTCCGTGGCGGGTTCACCGCCGTCACGCGTCGATTGGCCCACGACTCGGCCCCTCGAGGAATTGCCGCCGTACACCATCAAAGGCGCGAGCCTTGCCCAATGGTCGCGGCCTCCGTTGCGATTGACACGAGGCGTTCGCCCCATTTCCCCCGCACACACCAGCAAAATCTTGTCGCTGAGGCCCCGCGATTCAAGGTCGGTGATGAACGAGGCAACCGCGTGATCGAAGGCGGGACCCACGGCATTCATGCCGTCGACCATGTTGAGGTTTTCCGTGTCGGCGTGCATGTCCCAGATGCCTTCATAGCCTGAATGGATCGTGACGAAGCCGCACCCCGCTTCACAAAGCCGACGCGCCAGCAGCAGCATTTTGCCGATCGATTTGGCGTGACCCGTGTAGTACCCGCGCCTTCCGCGTGCCGAACTCGCCCAGTTATGGGAACGTACGAAACGAGCCGTGTCGTAGCGGTCGACCACGCGTTGGTCTTCCTTCGTCAAATCCAACGCATCCGCCACGCGGCCGCTCAACAAAACCTCCGCAGCCTGTTCCTGGTAACGATCGAAAACTTGAAATTGCGCTTCCGATTCGAAACTTCGTCGAAGCGTGTCGAAACGCGCGACGAGTTCTCGGCGATCGGAAAAACGCTCGATCGGCATACTGATGCGTAGATTCCGCAGGATCTGGCCGGTTCCTCCGGGAACGAATGGCGCGTAGCTGTTTCCCACCGCGCCCGTCGCAGCCAAATCGCCCCTCCCTTGCCCACGTGCGACATCCGCGCACACCGCCTGGGGGAAAAGCACGGCATTCGTCGGCATGCCCGTGGTCGGGTGCGTGGCGCCGACGACTCGCGAGTAAATCGCCCCCAATGTCGCGTTCAACGAATCGGGACTAACAATCGGCTTGATGTTGTGCTCGGCATTCGACGTTTGAAACGATCGCACGACGGTCAGCTTGTCCGCCAACCTCGCCAACTGCGGAAAATGCTCGCCGAACAGGACTCCGGGAAGAGCCGTGCGAATCGTGTCGGTCACGGTGCGAAGATCCGACGGTGCGGCTGGCTTGGGATCGAACGTCTCGAATTGGCTCGGTCCGCCTTGCTGGAAAAGAAAGATGACGGACTTTCCCGGCATCGAGTTGCTCGGTTCACCTTCACGTGCCGCCAACAGCGACGGGAGGGAAAAACCACCCAGGGCGAGGCTGCCCACGGTGAGGAATTGTCGGCGATCCATCGCATGGCGTGAATTCTGAAACGTGAGCACGGCGGTTCTCGGGTTGATCGCGAATCCCGAAGCCGCGGTTTCGCGAGGGCCAAGGTCGGTGACGTCGAGGAAATCGTGGGGGTGGGTGATTTATAACGGAATCGTCAGTGAGATGCAACCAGGGAAACGTACGAATTGCGCAGGCGACGTGAATAGTCTTCGAGGCGAGCGGCCGGTGTGAACCGGCCGGCTCCTAACCCAATCTTAAATCCGAAGAACGCTTGTGCCCGGTATAAGCATCATTACCAGCCGGC
>WBZS01001476.1_pt1 | contig 15487 bp, 14 predicted proteins | sample 5204201 | NCBI WGS metagenome assembly WBZS01 (sample SAMN12344357, study PRJNA552823) | activated sludge metagenome | biome: Activated sludge suspended growth; feature: Nitrification reactor; material: Wastewater; isolation source: activated sludge from nitrification reactor of wastewater...
ACCGTGCAGTTGCCGCTGCCGGGGCAGTTGATCGTGCCCTTCTGGAACTTCCCGGTGGCCGAGGTGGCGTCCGCGGTCGGGAAGCCCAGCTTCCCGGACGGCCCGCCCGCCTTGCGGTAGGCGTCCGCCACCTTGCCGGTCAGCAGCCGCGAGCCGGTGGCCTTCGACCAGTACAGCTCGCCGCCCTCGAACTGGGCGTACAGCCCGCCGGCGACCACCCTTTCGCTCGCGCTCGGGCCGCCGAGGCGTCCGGTGGTGCCACCCAGGTCGCCCTGCCAGCGGTCGTTGTTGCCGGTGCCCGGCTTGAGCCCGCCGAACACGCCGAACAGCCGCTCCTTCAGGCCGAATTTGCTCTTGAAGGATCCGCCGGTGACGCGCACCGTGCCCTTGCTGCCCGTGATCGTCACCTGGTCGGCGCGCCCGCCCCACGGCCCGTCGCCGTCCCGCTGGGTGACCTGGATGCTGCGGAACGTCCCGATGCTCGGATAGGCCGACTGGATGGCGGACGAGGTGAGCCACTTCGACCACTTCGGGTTCCGCATCCGCGCGTCGTAGGGGTCCCGCTTCGCCACCAGGTACGACGTCCCGCCCGAGGCGCTGTAGCCGCCGTTGCTGGAGGAGAACATGGTCAGTGCGATCGTCGAGCCCGCCTTCAGGATCTCGTCCTTGGTGGCGGCCACCGCGCTGTTGCCGCCGCTGCTCTCGTCGTCCTGGCCGCCGTAGACCTGGCACGCCGAGGTGTCGCAGATGTCGTAGATGGCCGTCGTCGGGCTGAGCTGCGACCGCGCCGCGTAGGAGCGTGCCGCGACGGACTGCGCGCGGACGGCCTCGGCGTGCCACGAGGTGGGCATCTCCCGCGGGACGACGCCCCGCAGGTAGTTCTCCATGGTGACGGTGTTCACCGTGCGGGCGCCGGATCCGTAGAACCGCAGCGCGACGCCGCCCCGGTAGTCGCGGTTCTTGCTGCCGGGCAGCCGGACCTTGACGATGCCGCGCTTCGGGCTGTCGAAGGTCCACACCCGGCCGGTCGCGGTCAGCGACGTGCCGCGGGTCACCCAGGAGCCCTTGCTGTTGAGGTACTGCAGCACGCGCTTCGAACCCGAGCGCGTGATCCGCCACTGCTTGTAGGCCGATCCGCTCGGCAGGGTGTAGCTGTGCCCGGCCGAGTCGCGCACGCGCAGCCCGGATTCGGGCATGACGTTGAGCGTGTTGTCCTTGTCGGCGGTGATCCAGACCCGGATGGTGTTGCCCGACTTCAGCTTCGCGATCTTCGTGCCCGGGTAGTAGAAGGCCAGGATCTTCTGGTGGGACAGTCCGGCGTCGGCGGCGCCCCACGCGCCGTACTGGGACATGCCCTTGCCGTGGCCCCAGCCGGCGCCGGTGACGACGATGGTGGCGTTCACCGGCGTGGTAGCCACCTCGACGGCCTCGGTCGGCAACGGCGCCAGGGACAGCCCGCCGGTCAGCGTCAGCGTCGCGACCAGCGCGGACGTCAGCCGCAGCGGATAGGCCCGGGCCGGGCGGCCCGCGGCGGCGTCCGGACGCTCCGCGGGCGTCCGCTGGGGCCGGTCTGATGGGCGGAAGGGCCGGATCGGCATGGCAACACCTCGGGGGATAGGGGTGCGGTCATCGTCGCCCGGACGCCGACGTCGAGACAACCGCGAACCCGATGCCGGGGGCCAAAGTCGCAACCTCAGCCTGAGAGTCGCCATCGGAAGCTGAGAACTGCGTCACCCCGGCCCCCCCGACCTGAACACCAGCTCCCCGGAACCGGAGCAGCCGCCCGGTCCGGCGAGCGACCTGGAGCCGAGGAGCACAATGAATGGATGAGCAGACTCCTCACCGACGAAGAGATCGTCCGCCAACTGGGCGACCTGCCCGGCTGGCGCCGCGACGGCGATGCGCTGACCGCCAGCATCGAGGCGACCGACTTTCCCTCCGCCATCACGCTGGTCGACGCGGTCGCGGACCTCGCCGAGCGGCTGAACCACCATCCCGACATCGACATCCGGTGGCGCACCACGCACTGGCGGCTCAGCACCCACGACGCCGGCGGGGTCACCCAGCTCGACATCGAACTGGCCCACCGGATCAGCGAGTGCGCGGCCCTGGTGGGAGCGAGCGTCACCGCCTGACCGACGCGGTGAAGCACCGCCGGTTCGGCACCCGGGGGACTCGTCGTCCATATCCTGGAAACGCCGGTCCGAAAGTTGACACGGTCCGGGAGTCGGGCGAAAACTGTCCTCGTGCGGATCTTCTTCCTCGTACTTTCGTGAGCGTGTCAGCCGACTAGTCGACCGACACGCACCCTCGCCTGCCGACGCAGCGAGGGTTTTTTCATGCAAGAGGAACCGCGACCAACTCCCGCAGAAAGGGGACCGAGATGTCCGACACCATGGCACCACCGATCCTGACCGGGGCAGAAGCCCTAGTCGAGTCCCTGGAGCGGGTCGGCGTAGAGGTCGTCTTCGGCATTCCCGGCGGGACGATCCTGCCGACCTACGATCCGCTCGGCCAGTCGAAGCTGATCCGGCACATCCTGGTTCGTCACGAGCAGGGCGCCGGGCACGCCGCCGAGGGTTACGCCCTGGCCACCGGCAAGGTCGGGGTCTGCATGGCGACGTCCGGCCCGGGTGCGACCAACCTGGTCACCGCCATCGCGGACGCCTACATGGACTCGGTGCCGATCGTCGCGATCACCGGCCAGGTGAACAGCGCCGCCATCGGTACCGACGCCTTCCAGGAGGCCGACATCCGGGGGATCACCTTCCCGGTCACCAAGCACAGCTTCCTTGTCACCCGTCCCGAGGACATTCCCGCCGCCGTCGCGGCGGCGTTCCACATCGCCAAGACCGGGCGTCCGGGCCCCGTCCTGGTCGACATCGCCAAGGACGCCCAGGTGAACACCGCCCCGTTCGTCTGGCCCGAGACCATCGACCTGCCCGGCTACCATCCGGTCACCCAGCCGCACGTCAAGCAGATCCGCGAGGCGGCCCGGCTGATCGCCGAGTCCAGCCGGCCCGTCCTGTACGTCGGCGGCGGCGTCGTCAAGGCCGAGGCCAGCGAGGAGCTGGCCAAGCTGGTCGAGATCACCGGCATCCCGGTGGTCACCACGCTGATGGCCCGGGGCGCGTTCCCCGACAGCCACCAGCTGCACATGGGCATGCCCGGCATGCACGGCTCGGTCTCGGCGGTCGGCGCCCTGCAGCGGGCCGACCTGCTGGTGGCGCTGGGCACGCGGTTCGACGACCGGGTGACCGGCCGGCTCGATTCCTTCGCGCCCGACGCCAAGGTCATCCACGCCGACATCGACCCCGCCGAGATCTCCAAGAACCGGGTGGCCGACGTCCCGATCGTGGGTGACGTGAAGAACGTGATCGCCGAGCTGAACGGCGTTCTGCGCGGGGCCGACCTGCCCGAATACACCGCCTGGCAGCGCTACCTGATCGCGCTCAAGGGCAAGTACCGGCCGCCGACCGAGCCCACCCACGAGGGCATGCTCTCGCCCGAGTACGTGATCAAGCGGATCGGCGAGCTGACCGGCCCGGACGCCTTCTACGCCGCCGGCGTCGGCCAGCACCAGATGTGGGCCGCGCACCTGCTGCCCTTCGAGAAGCCGGGCCGTTGGCTGAACTCCGGCGGCGCCGGAACCATGGGCTACTGCGTCCCCGCGGCGATGGGCGCCCAGGTGGGCCGTCCGGACGCCGTGGTCTGGGGCGTCGACGGCGACGGCTGTTTCCAGATGACCAACCAGGAGCTGGTCACCTGCGCGCTGGAGGGCATCCCGATCAAGATCGCGGTGATCAACAACCAGAGCCTGGGCATGGTGCGGCAGTGGCAGACGCTGTTCTACGGGCAGCGCTACTCCAACACCGACCTGAAGACCCTGCGGGTGCCGGACTTCCAGAAGCTGGCCGAGGCGATGGGTGCGGTCGGCCTGCGCGCCGAGCACCCGTCCGAGGTGGACGCCGTGATCAACAAGGCGCTGTCCATCACCGACCGGCCCGTGGTGGTCGAGTTCGTGGTGCACAAGGACGCCATGGTGTGGCCGATGGTCGCCGCCGGCACCAGCAACGACGACATCAAGATCGCCAAGGACCTGGCGCCCGACTGGGAGGAAGAGCAACTGTGAGGACGCACACGCTGAGCGTGCTGGTCGAGAACAAGCCGGGTGTCCTGGCTCGGATCGCCGGCCTGTTCGCTCGCCGCGGCTACAACATCGAGTCGCTGGCGGTCGGGCCGACCGAGCGTCCGGAGCTGTCCCGGATCACGCTGCAGGTCGGGGTGGAGAACCAGCAGTTCCTCGAGCAGATCACCAAGCAGCTGAACAAGCTGGTCGAGGTGCTCAAGATCGTCGAGCTGGAAGAGAACGCGGTGCGCCGCGAGCTGGTGCTGATCAAGCTCAAGGCCGATCCGACCAGCCGCAGCCAGATCATCGAGATCGTCCAGCTGTTCCGCGGCAAGACCGTCGACGTGCAGAACGAGTCGCTGACCATCGAGGCGACGGGTTCGCCCGACAAGCTGGAGGCGCTGCTCGAGATGCTCAAGCCGTACGGCGTCCGCGAGCTCGTCCAATCCGGCCTGGTCGCCCTCGGCCGGGGCAGCAAGTCACTCACCGACCGTTCCAAGTCCGACAAGACCCGCACGCCCGTGCGCAACAACTAGTCAGTAAGGAAGACACATGGCAGAGATGTTCTACGACGACGACGCCGACCTCTCGATCATCCAGGGCCGCAAGGTGGCCGTGATCGGCTACGGCTCCCAGGGCCACGCCCACGCGCTGTCGCTGCGCGACTCCGGGGTGGACGTCCGGGTGGGTCTGCGGCCCGGCTCGAAGTCGGCTGCCAAGGCCGAGTCCGAGGGCCTGCGGGTGGTGACGGTCGACCAGGCCACCGCCGAGGCCGATCTGATCATGATCCTCGCCCCCGACCAGTTCCAGCGGACCATCTACGCCGAGCAGATCGCCCCGAACCTGCAGCCGGGCGACGCGCTGTTCTTCGCGCACGGCTTCAACATCCGGTTCGGCTACATCACCCCGCCGGAGGGCGTCGACGTCTGCATGGTCGCCCCCAAGGGCCCGGGCCACCTGGTGCGCCGCGAGTACTCCGAGGGCCGCGGCGTCCCGGTGATCGTTGCGGTCGAGGTGGACGCCTCCGGCCAGGCCTGGGCGCTGGCCCTGTCCTACGCCAAGGCGATCGGCGGCCTCCGTGCCGGCGGCATCAAGACCACCTTCACCGAGGAGACCGAGACCGACCTGTTCGGCGAGCAGGCCGTGCTGTGCGGCGGCGTCTCGAAGCTGGTGCAGACCGGTTTCGAGGTGCTCACCGAGGCCGGCTACCAGCCCGAGGTGGCCTACTTCGAGTGCCTGCACGAGCTCAAGCTGATCGTCGACCTGATGTACGAGGGCGGCATCGCCAAGCAGCGCTGGAGCGTCTCCGACACCGCCGAGTTCGGCGACTACGTGTCGGGGCCGCGGGTGATCGACCCGCGGGTCAAGGAGAACATGAAGGCCGTGCTGGGCGACGTCCAGTCGGGCGCGTTCGCGAAGCGCTTCATCGACGACCAGGACGCCGGCGCGCCCGAGTTCAAGCGGCTCCGGGCCGAGGGCGAGGCGCACCCGATCGAGAAGACCGGTCGTGAGCTGCGCAAGCTGATGGCGTGGGTGAAGAGCCACGACGACGACTACGTCGAAGGCACCGCCGCGCGCTGAGTGAGCTTGCGTCCCCCACCGCGGGACGCATGAGGAACGGGCGTCAGTCCCCACAAGGGACCTGGCGCCCGTTCTGCCGTCCGGGGACGGTTCTTTGCGTGCGAGGTTCGCATGTTGGGGACGGTTCTTCCCGTGCCAGGTTCGCAGGTCGGGGACGGTTCCTGACGTGCGAGCTTCGTATCGGGGAACCGTCCCCGGCGTGCGAGTTTCGCATCGGGGGAACCGTCCCCGGCGTGCGAGTTTCGCATCGGGAGAACCGTCCCCGGCGTTCGAGGGGCGGCGAACGCCGGCAGATTTGGCCCAGCGGACCGGCATCGGACACCTTGCGTTCACCTTGGAAGGGCTGCTCGTTCATCCGGACGGCTCAGGCTTCGATTGTGAACCTTGAGTTAATGTTGCTGATCCTGGTGATCGGCACCGCCATTGCGTTCGACTTCACCAATGGCTTCCACGACACGGGCAATGCCATGGCGACCTCGATCGCCACCGGGGCTCTCAAGCCGAAGGTTGCGGTCGGGCTGTCGGCCGTGCTGAACCTGATCGGCGCGTTCCTGTCCGTCGAGGTGGCGCTCACCGTGACCAACGCGGTGGTCAGGCTGCAGAACTCCAGCGGCGCACCGAACCCCGAGCTGTTGGTGAACAACGGCCATGAGCTGCTGATGATCGTCTTCTGTGGACTCATCGGCGGCATCCTGTGGAATCTGCTGACCTGGCTGCTGGGCCTGCCCTCCAGCTCGTCGCACGCGCTGTTCGGCGGCCTGATCGGCGCGACCGCCGCGGCGCTGGGCCTGGGCGGCGTCAACTGGATGGGCGACGGCACCAAGCTGGACGGCGTGGTCGGCAAGGTGATCCTGCCGGCCTTCGCGTCCCCGGTCGTCGCGGCGCTGGTCGCCACCATCGGCACCTGGCTCATCTACAAGATCACCGCCGGCGTCGCCGAGCGGTACGCCGAGGCGGGCTTCCGCTGGGGCCAGATCGGGACGGCGTCCCTGGTCTCGCTGGCGCACGGCACCAACGACGCCCAGAAGACGATGGGCGTGATCACGCTGGCGCTGATCGCCTACGGCGTCCAGACCGACACCACGACGGTGCCGCTGTGGGTCAAATTCGCTTGTGCCTTCGCGATCGCGGCCGGCACCTACACCGGCGGCTGGCGCATCATCCGCACCCTGGGCAAGGGCCTGGTCGAGATCTCGTCCCCGCAGGGCATGGCCGCGGAGGCGTCCTCGGCGGCGGTCATCCTGACCTCCAGCCACCTGGGCTTCGCGCTCTCCACCACCCACGTCGCCACCGGTTCGATCCTCGGCACGGGCCTGGGCCGGCGGGGGGCGGACGTGCGCTGGGGCGTCGCGATGCGCATGGTGCTGGCCTGGTTCATCACCCTGCCGGCCGCCGGCATCGTCGGTGCGCTGTGCTTCTGGCTCGGCAACGGCATCGGCGGCTACGCCGGACCGCTGCTGGTGTTCGCGCTGCTGCTGGGCCTCACCGGCTGGATGATCGCGCACTCGCGCAAGACCGCGGTGCACGCCGGCAACGTCAACGACGAGTGGGACGCCGAGGCCAAGCCGGGGGCGTCCGTCGCCTCGAACGGCACCGTCGGTGCCAAGGCCTGAAAGGAGATTTCGACATGTTTCAGCTGTTCGGTAACGCCATCGGCCAGGTCGTGGCCGTCTCGATCCTGATCGGTGCCGGCCTGCCGGCCGTGTTCGCGTACGGCGTGCGCGCGCTCGCCGAAGGTGCCGGAGGAACGGCCGAGGTCAGCGGCGAGGCGGGCAAGCCCGCGATGAAGCTCGTCGCCTACCTCTGCTTCGCGGTCGTCCTGGCGGTCATCGCCATCGGCCTCGCGATCATCATCTCTTCGGGCTTCGGCTATCAAGTATCCTTCGAGCACGTTTTTCCGACCTTCGTGAAGAAGCACTGAGTGACATGGCTGACCGAATCGCCCCCGTCGAAACCATCGTCGGATGGCTGCGCGCCGGCTACCCGGACGGCATCCCGCAGCACGACTACATCGCCCTGTTCGGCATCCTGCATCGGTCACTGACCGATGCCGAGGTGATCGACATCGCCGACCGCCTCCAGGCCGACGGCGACACCAGCACCGAGGCGATCCGGGATCTGATCCGGAAGCATGCCCTCGAGGAGCCGTCCGATTCCGACGTCCGTCGCGTCGCGAGCCGACTGGCCGCAGCGGGCTGGCCCTTGGCCGGCGCCATCAGTGCTTCGACCCCGGTCGGTCGAGGCTGAGGAACAGGTGTGTTGTCGCGGATCGAACGAATAGTCGTCTGGCTCAAGGGTGGCTACCCCCATGGCATCCCTGAGGCCGACTACGTGCCCCTGCTCGCCGTGCTGCGGCGGCGGCTGACCGAGGAAGAGATCGACGAACTGGCCGAGCGGATCGTCCGGGACGGCCTCGTCCCGGCGGTCCGGCTGGACGTCGGTGCCGAGTACCTGCGGGTGACCCACGAGCTGCCCAGCGAGTCGGAGATCCGCCGGATCAGCGAGAAGCTGGCGGACGCCGGCATCGACGTCAGCTACGTGGAGCCCTCCTGGGCCAAGCCCGCAGCCCCCGGCACACCCTGACGAGTGGCGCGCCCGGTACCGCCGGTCGGCGGACCGGGCGCCGTCCCCGCCGTGTGGCAAGCTTTCCGGGGTGACAGCCCAGACGCGTCCCGCCGATCCGGGCCTGAACGCAGCCGAGGTGGCCGAGCGGGTCGCCCGCGGGCAACGCAACGACCTCCCGCCGCGCTCGGGACGGACCACGTCCGACATCGTGCGGGCGAACGTGTTCACCCGGATCAACGGCATCCTGGCCGCGCTGCTGATCTGCGTGCTGGCCACCGGATCGTGGATCAACGGCGCCTTCGGGCTGCTGATCATCGCCAATTCGGCGATCGGCATCATCCAGGAGCTGCGGGCCAAGAAGACCCTCGACAGCCTCGCGGTCGTGGGTGAGGCCCGGCCCCGGATCCGCCGCGACGGCATCGGCCGCGAACTGGGTCGCGAAGAGATCGTCCTCGACGACCTGATCGAGATCGGCCCCGGCGACCAGATCGTGGTGGACGGCGTGGTGATCGAGGCCGACTATCTCGAGGTCGACGAGTCGCTGCTGACCGGCGAATCGGATCCCGAGCCGAAGGCTCCCGGTGCCGAGGTGCTGTCCGGCAGCTTCGTGGTGTCCGGCGCCGGCGCCTACCGGGCCACCAGGGTCGGCAGCGCCTCGTACGCCGCCCAGCTCACCGCCGAGGCGGCCAAATTCACCCTGGTGAAGTCCGAGCTCACCCAGGGCATCAACCAGATTCTCAAGGTGATCACCTGGGTGTTGATCCCGGTCGGCGTGGCCACCATCTGGGTGCAGCTGTTCCAGGCCGGCAACGACTGGCGGCGCGCCGTCCTGGCGATGGCCGGGGCCCTGGTGCCGATGGTGCCCGAGGGGCTGATCCTGCTCACCGCGGTCGCCTTCGCGTTGGGTGTGGTGCGGCTGGGGCAGCGCAACTGCCTGGTCCAGGAGCTGCCGGCGATCGAGGGCCTGGCCCGGGTCGACGTCGTCTGCGCCGACAAGACCGGCACGCTCACCGAGAACGGCATGACCTACGGCGAGCTGCGCCCGGCCGACGGGGTCGGCGTGGCCGAGGCCGAGGAGGGGCTGCGGCAGCTGGTGGCGTCCGACGCCCGGCCCAACGCGTCCATGCAGGCCATCGCGGCCGCCTTCGAGCCGGCCGAGGAGCGCTGGCCGGTGCTCGCCAAGGCTCCGTTCACGTCGGCGAAGAAGTGGTCGGGCGCCACCTTCGTCGCCCCGGACGGCGCCGCCGTCAGCTGGGTGATCGGGGCACCGGACGTGCTGGCCGCCGACGGCTCGACGGCGGCGTCCGAGGCCGAGGAGATCGCGGCCGGCGGACTTCGGGTGCTGCTGGTCGGCACGGCCGAGCACCCGGTCGACGACCCGGACGCCCCCGGCGCCGTCACGCCGAAGGCGCTGATCGTGCTCAACCAGCGGATCCGCCCGGACGCCGCCGAGACGCTCGCGTTCTTCGCCGATCAGGGCGTCGAACTGAAGGTGATCTCGGGTGACAATGCGGCGTCCGTGGGGGCGGTGACCAGCTCGCTCGGGGTTGTCTCCGGCTATGCGGTCGACGCTCGCACGCTGCCTCCGGACCCCCGCGAGTTCGCCGAGGCGGTCGAGCACAACGACGTCTTCGGCCGGGTCACGCCGCACCAGAAGCGCGCCATGGTGGGGGCGCTGCAGGACCATGGGCACACGGTCGCGATGACCGGCGACGGCGTCAACGACGTCCTGGCCCTCAAGGACGCCGACCTCGGCGTGGCGATGGGCTCGGGCTCGCCGGCGACCCGGGCGGTGGCCAAGATCGTCCTGCTGGACGACCGGTTCGCCACGCTGCCGCACGTCGTGGCCGAGGGACGCCGGGTGATCGGCAACATCGAACGGGTCGCGAACCTGTTCCTCACCAAGACCATCTATTCGGCGCTGCTGGCGCTGTTCGTGGTGCTCTGGCGGGTGCCGTTCCCGTACCTGCCGATCCACATCACCATCACCGGCTGGTTCACCATCGGCATTCCGGCGTTCCTGCTGTCGCTGGCGCCGAACAACGAGCGGGCCCGGCCAGGATTCGTCGAGCGGGTGCTGCGGCTCGGGGTGCCGGCGGGGGTGATCGTCGCCGCATCGACCTTCGTGACCTACCTGCTGGTGTTGCCGCCGTCCGGCGCGGGGGAGGCCGCGATGCGTCAGGCCACCACCGCCACCCTGGCCTGCATGATCGTGGCCGCCACCTGGGTGCTCGCCGTCGTGGCGCGTCCGTATCAGTGGTGGAAGGTGGCGCTGGTGCTGCTCTCCGGGCTGGCCTACCTGCTGATCTTCAGCTGGCCGTTCGCCCAGCGGTTGTTTCTGCTGGACGTCGGCAACGCCCCCGCGATGACCCTGGGGCTGACGGTCGGCCTGGTCGGCGCGGCCCTGATCGAGCTGGTCTGGTGGGTGACCGGCCGGGTGTTCAACGAGCCCCGGGTGTTCTGGAGGCCGCGTGCGCAGGACGCCTGAACGGGCCGGATCGCGGCACCCGCGACCACTAGGCCCTCCCTAACTACCTGTGCCCTCTCGTATACGGGAGGGCACAGGTAGTTAGGGAGGGCCTAGTGAGCGGAGTCAGCCCAGCCGGGCGGCGATGGCGTCGCCGACCTCGGTGGTGGAGCGCTTGGCGGCACCGCGCTCGGCGACGTCGGCGTCCACCGCGGCATCGATCCGGGCGGCGTCGTCGCGGCGTCCGAGGTGGTCGAGCAGCAAGGCCATGGACGAGATCGTCGCGGTCGGGTCGGCGATGCCCTGACCGGCGATGTCGGGGGCCGAGCCGTGCACCGGCTCGAACATGGACGGGAAGGCACCCGACGGGTTGATGTTCGCCGACGCCGCCAGGCCGATGCCGCCGGTCACCGCGGCCGCCAGGTCGGTGACGATGTCGCCGAAGAGGTTGTCGGTGACGACGACGTCGAAGCGCTGCGGGTCCTGCACCAGCATGATCATCGTGGCGTCGACGTGCAGGTAGTCGGTGGTGACCTCCGGGTATTCGGCGGCGACGGCGGTGAAGATCCGGTTCCACAGCCCGCCGGCGTTCACCAGCACGTTGTGCTTGTGCACCAGGGTGACCTTCTTGCGCCGGCGCATGGCGCGCTCGAAGGCGTCCCGGACGACCCGCTCGACGCCGCGGGCGGTGTTCACGCTGACCTCGTTGGCCACCTCGAACGGCGTGCCGGTCTGCATCGAGCCGCCGACCCCGCAGTACAGGCCCTCGGTGCCCTCGCGGACGACGACGAAGTCGATCGGGCCGCGCCCGACCACGGCGTCCGACAGGGGGGTGACGACGCCCGGGTAGAGCTTGGACGGCCGCAGGTTCACGTAGTGGTCGAAGGCGAACCGGAGCTTGAGCAGCAGGCCGCGCTCCAGCAGGCCGGACGGGATCGCCTTCGAGCCCGGAGCGGCGCCGACCGCGCCGAGGATCAGCGCGTCCGCCTGGGCGAGCTCGGCGAGCACGGAATCCGGTAGCACCTCGCCGGTGCGCTGCCAGCGCTCGGCGCCCAGGTCGTAGTGGGTGAAGTCGAAGGCGTCCTGGCCGACGGTGGCGGTGAGCACCTTCAGGCCCTCGGCGACGACCTCCGGACCGATCCCGTCACCCGGGATCACGGCGATGTTCTGCGGCATGGCGTCACTCTAGAAGTCCGCTCACTGGCTGAGACACGCGTCTCAGGACGGATCCGCGGTCGGCGGCTCGGCCACCCGGTGGTCGAGCTTGTCGAGACCCATCGTGAACCCGCCCACCACCGTTGGTCGAGCTTGTCGAGACCCGCGTCGAAGCCGCCGCCACCGCTGGTTGAGCTTGTCGAAACCTCTTCGGGGACAGGGATCTCGACAAGCTCGATCGGCGGGGGTTGGCGGTAGGGATCTCGACAGGCTCGATCGGCGGGGGTTGGCGACAGGGATCTCGACAAGCTCGATCGGCTGGGGTTGGCGGTAGGGATCTCGACAGGCTCGATCGGCGGTGGCTCAGGACGCGTGACGGTCGGCGACCTCCATGCCGATCCGCTGGGCGGCATACGTCATGCCGACCCCGCTGAACCAGCCGGACAGGGGAGCGGCGAGCCGGCCCAGCAGGCCGAAGCTGCGTTGACCCGCTGTGTGCACGAGCTCGCTCCCGCCGGGCGCCGACAGGATCGCGAACCTGTCGTAGCGCAGCGGCCGGCCCGCGTGCGGACCGTCCATCATCTCCTGGATCCAGGTGACCACCTCGGCGTCACCCTCGCGGCGACGCGTGTGGTGGGCGCGGAGGGTCATCGACCGGCCGCCCCGGGTGTGCCGGATCGTCTCCCCGCCGTCGTCGACCTCGGCCTTCCGCGGGTCGTCGGCCCAGGCGGCGAGCAGGTCCGGGTCGGCGATCGCGTCGGCCACCTGATCGGGCGGCGACGACAGGTAGTGCCGGATCCGCCTGGCCCAGGCCGGCGCGGGCAGCAGGGACGCCTCGGCCTCGACCCGCTCGACGGCGTCCGGTTCGCCGGGTGCCGCGGCCAGTTCGGCGGTCAACGCGTCGGGGTCGACGCCGTCGGCGAGCAGCAGCCGCCGGACGACGCCCGAGGGCTCCGCGATCAACGTCGCCAGTGCCGCGCAGCTTCCCTCCCGCAGCTTCACCCCGTTGACCAGGTCGTGGGCCCGGCCGGTGGCCCGCCAGTCGGCGAAGTCGAGCTCCCGGGCGGCCCGCGGCGGCGGCAGCACGTCGTCGGCGGCGTCCAGGCCGAGCGCGTTCAGGTCGTCCGTCAGCGACTCCCGGACGCGGTGCCGGGCGGAGGCGAGCGAGACGCCGTGGCGTCCCAGGATCCGGGCGGTCTGTCCGCCGATGGCGAGCAGCCCGAGGTACAGGTGGTCGACGTCGATCTCGGTGGTCCGGGTCCGTGCCGCCTCGAGGTGGGCGGCCCCCGTCCATCGGCTGACCAGCAGCATGCTCATCGGGTCTTCCTTCCTTGCAGGTCCGCCGCGACGCGGCGGGCGTACTTCTTGTGGACCGCCTGGCGGGTCACCCCGAGGGCGGATGCGATCTCGGGCCAGCCGTGGCCGGCGCGCAACGCCTCTTCGACCTGCTGCAGTTCGAGCATGTCGGCGAGCCGGCGCATCGAGGCGACGGCGCGGAGCCCGGCCAGCGGATCGCTGGTGTCGGCCGCGATGCGGGCCACTTCGACGGGAATCATGAGAGCAACCTAGGTTGACGAACGCCTTGTTGTCAACCCAGGTTGCTCAGCGCGCGCGGTCGTGGCGCGGGCGCGACGAAGCTTTCCGGCCGGGTCGCGACGAGTATTGTCCTGCCCATGCCGCTGACCTTCCCGTTGACCGCCACCAGTACGCCCGCGCCGTCCGAGCGGATCGCCGAGATCCATGCCGATCCCGGCTTCGGGGTGTACTTCACCGATCACATGGCGGTGGCGACCTGGCGGCAGGACTCCGGCTGGGGCGACGACGAGGTGGTGCCCTACGGCCCGTTCCAGCTCGACCCCTCGTGCGCCGTGCTGCACTACGCCCAGGAGGTCTTCGAGGGACTCAAGGCCTATCGGCACGCGGACGGCTCGATCTGGCTGTTCCGGCCCGAGCGCAACGCGCAGCGGCTGCAGGCCTCGGCCCGCCGGCTGATGCTGCCCGAACTGCCGGTCGAGGACTTCCTCACCTCGATCGAGCAGTTGGTGACGGTGGACGCCGCCTGGACGCCGGACGCCAAGGGCGGCGAGGCCAGCCTCTACCTGCGGCCGTTCATGTTCGCCAACGAGCCGTTCCTCGGCGTCCGGGCCGCGCACCGGGTGACCTATTCGGTGATCGCCAGCCCGGTCGGCCCGTACTTCGCCGGCGGCGTGAAGCCGGTGAACATCTGGGTCACCGACGAATACAGCCGGGCCGGCAAGGGCGGCACCGGCGCGGCGAAGTGCGGCGGCAACTACGCGTCGTCGCTGATCGCCCAGTACGAGGGCGCCGAGCATGGCTGTTCGCAGGTGCTGTTCGCCGACGCCGGCACCGGGGTGAACACGGAGGAGCTCGGCGGCATGAACATCATGGTGGTCACCTCCGGCGGCGAGCTGATCACCCCGGCGCTGACCGGCACCATCCTCGAGGGGGTCACCCGCGACTCGATCCTGACCGTGGCGTCCGACCTGGGGCTGCGACCGGTGGCGCGCACCATCACGCTCGCCGAGATCTTCGACCGGGTCGACTCCGGTGACATCGTCGAGGCGTTCGCCTGCGGCACCGCGGCCGTCCTGACCCCGGTCGCCGAGTTCCGCTCCCGGGCAGGCAATCACGTCGTCGGCAGCGAACCGGGGGAGCGCACCATGCAGATCCGCTCGGCGATCCTCGACATCCAGTACGGGCGCGCGGCCGACAGCCACGGCTGGCTGCGCCGCGTCGTCTGACCGCGCTCGCAACCACTCTCGCGCTCGCCTAACTATTTAGGGCTCGCTCACCTGAGCGAGCCCTAAATAGTTAGGCGAGCGTTTGCCGGTCGGGGGCGCGAGGGACGCCGGCACGTCCGCTGGTTCCGGCGATCAGGACGCCGGCCAGCACGGTCGCCAGCCCCGCCCACTGACCGGTGGTCAGGGTCTCGCCCAACACCACCACGCCCAGGGTGGCCGCCGTGATCGGCTCGGCCAGGCCGAGGGTGACCGCGGTGGCGGCGGACAGCGTCCGCAGTGCGGTGCCCATCAGCAGGTAGGCGGCGACCACCGTCACCGGACCCAGCCAGGCCGCCATCGCCAGCCCGCGGGCATCGGTCAGCCAGCTCAGGTCGACGAACGGCAGGATCAGCACGGCGATCAGGCCGCTGGTGCCGAGGATCGCAGTGGTGGAGACCAAGGCATGCACCCCGCGGCGCAACAGAACGGCCGCCGCCACCGCGTAGCCGGCGTAGGAGGCGCCGGCGACCACCGAGAACGCCAACCCGAGCGGGTCCAGCGCGACGGCCGAGCCCAGGACGCCCGACAGCAACACCAGCCCGACCACCGCCAGTGCGGTCGCCAGCAGCCAGCGGCGGGACGGACGGCTGCCGCCCAGCCACTCGAACAGTCCGGCGAACAACGGGCTGGAGCCGAGCGCGACCACCGTCCCGACGGCAACCCCGTTGGCCTGGGTGCCGGCGAAGAAGGTGGCCTGGAAGGCCATGATCGACGCGCCGCCGAGCAGCACCCAACCGAGTTTCGGGGTGGGCCGCGGCGGCCGGACGCCCTCCCGGCGCACCCAGGCGA
>WBZS01001807.1_pt1 | contig 15483 bp, 11 predicted proteins | sample 5204201 | NCBI WGS metagenome assembly WBZS01 (sample SAMN12344357, study PRJNA552823) | activated sludge metagenome | biome: Activated sludge suspended growth; feature: Nitrification reactor; material: Wastewater; isolation source: activated sludge from nitrification reactor of wastewater...
CAGTCGTCTGAAAACTCTTGCGAGGGCGTCATGAATTACGCACATTTCATTCGGGAAATCGCACGTGGAAGCGAAGGCGCGCGCGATATGTCTCTTGAAGAATCGCAACAGCTCTACGGTGCCGTGCTCGACGGCGGGGTGGCCGATCTTGAGCTGGGTGCCATTGCCATCGCCTTGCGGGTCAAAGGGGAAACCGTCAACGAGATGTTGGGTTTCCTGACGGCGGCAAACGAGCGCTTGAACTCGCTTCGCTGCCCGCCAGGGCGTATCCGGCCGGTCGTCATCCCCACCTACAATGGCGCACGCAAGGGCGTGAATCTGACTCCTTTACTGGCACTGCTCTTGCGACGTTTCGGTATTCCCGTGGTGCTGCATGGCCAAATCGAAGGCTACGGTCGCGTGACAACGGCGCAGATTCTTCGTGAATTCGGCCTGATGCCGAGCACCAGCCAGATACAGGCCCAGCAGTCGCTGGACGAAAATGGTCTGGCCTATGTGCCGCTGGCCATCGTATCGCCCGGCCTGAACAACCAGCTAGCCTTGCGCAGTCGCCTGGGGTTGCGCAATAGCGCACACAGCCTGGTCAAGATGCTCGATCCATTCAAAGGTGGCGGCCTGCTGCTTGCTGCCGCCACGCACCCCGATTACCTCATGACCATGCGCGAAGTGCTGAGTGCATCGGGAACGCACGCCCTGTTGTTACGCGGGACTGAAGGCGAACCTTATGCCAATCCCAAACGACGTCCGCGCATTGAGCATTTGCACGATGGCGTCACCGACATACTGTTCGAAGCCGAACACGAGAGCCTGAAGACCTTGCCACTGCTACCCGAAAGTTGTGACGCGAAATCCACCGCGGTCTGGATGCGGCGAGTCCTGTCGGGCGAAGTCGCCTTGCCGACGCCAGTTGCCAACCAGTTGGCCTGCTGTCTTTACGCCAGCCGCTATGCCGATGACTTCAATCAGGCCAAAGCCATCGTCGCCGTCGACGGTTCCGTTCTCAATGCGGCCTAAGGCTGGGACGCCTTCCCGAAGAGTCCATGGATTGGTCAGTGCATTTGGGGTGCTGATATAATCCTCCGGATAAGTGACGGCCCGGTCGATCACTCCGTCAATCTGTCGCACTTCATTCGTCGGTGCAATTAATGGAAATGCTGTCACTGCTGACTGATCCTGAAGCATGGATTGCCTTCTTCACGCTCACAGCGCTCGAACTGGTTCTGGGTATCGACAACATCATCTTCATCTCCATCCTGGTTGACCGGTTGCCGCCGCAAGACCGGGAAAGAGCGCGAAAGACCGGCTTGTTTTTTGCGATGTTCATGCGTATTGGTCTGTTGCTTCTCTTGGCCTGGATCGTCGGCGCAACCGAACCCCTGTTCAATGTGCTGGGGCGGCCCGTTTCGCCGCGCGACATCATTCTGATCGCCGGCGGACTTTTCCTGCTCTGGAAAAGCACGCAGGAAATTCACCAGTTGCTTGAAGGCGAAGAGGGCGCGGAAGAGAATGCGGTCAAGTCGACGCTATCAGCCATCGTGCTTCAAATCATTGTCATCGACCTGGTATTCTCGCTTGATTCGATTATTACCGCCGTCGGCATGGCCAATGACGTTTCGGTGATGATTGCCGCAGTCGTCTCGTCGGTCGGACTGATGATGCTTTTTGCGAAAGGTATCGGAAACTTCGTTTCGGATCATCCGACCATCAAGATGCTGGCGCTCTCGTTTCTATTACTGGTCGGTATGACGCTTGTTGCCGATGGTCTCGGACACCATGTGCCTAAAGCCTACATTTACTTTGCCATGGCATTTTCGCTTGGCGTTGAAATGCTCAATCTCCGTTTGCGAAAAAAACGCACGGAACCCGTGCACCTTCACGAACCCTATGGTCACAAGACGTCGGACTGAACAATCGATCATCCCGTAGTTATGAATAGATAAATGGATCTGGTACTCCTTGTTTGCCTGATTTTTTTCAACGGCTTTCTGGCGATGTCCGAGATTGCCGTATTTTCCTCGCGCCGTGCGCGCTTGCAAAGGTTGGCGGACGACGGCAACCCTGGCGCCGAGGCGGCGCTGACCATTACCAACGAGCCGACCGGTTTTCTATCCACGATCCAGGTGGGCATCACGACGGTAGGCATTCTCAGCGGTGCAATCGGTGAAAGTGCGCTGGCCGATCCGCTGACCGAGTGGTTTGCGGAATTCGTGCTGCTGGCGCCGTACGCCAAGGGTCTGGCGCGCACTCTGGTCGTCGTCGGCTTGACTTATTTTTCGGTCGTCGTTGGCGAGTTGGTGCCGAAGCGCTTGGGATTGCTGGCACCGGAGACAATCGCCTGCTTGGTGGCCAAACCGATGAACGTGCTGGCGCGGATGACCAGGCCTTTGGCTTGGCTGCTCTCCTTGTCGTCCGGCGTGTTGCTGCGTTTGATTGGTGCGCGTCGTAGCGACGAACCGCCAGTGACCGACGACGAAATCAAGGTTCTGATGAGTCAGGGCGCGATTGCCGGCATCTTTCACGAAAGCGAACAGGCCATCGTGTCCAATGTGCTGCGCCTCGATGAACAGCGCATCAGCGCGATCATGACGCACCGCAATGACATTTTCGTAATTGACCTGGACGAACCGGAAGACGTCATTCGGCGACGACTGTCCGAAAATGCCTACACGCGCGTCGTGGTGTGTCGCGATGGTCTGGAACATATCGTCGGCATACTGCGCACTGCCGATCTTCTGAAATTTGCGCTGCAGGGTCAAAAGCTGGATATAGAGGGTTGCCTTCGTTCGCCGTTGTACGTTCCGGAAGGCGCAACGACGACGCACCTGCTGGAGAGCTTTCGCAAGGCGCGCCAGCAATGTGCGCTGATCGTCGACGAATATGGCGAATTGCAGGGATTCGTCACGCTCACCGATGTGCTGACCTCGATCGTCGGTGAAATCCCGTCCTCGGATATTCAGGAAGAACAGGACATCGTCGAACGCGCCGACGGTTCGTTCTTGATCGACGGCAGTGTGGCGATCGAGCGCCTCAAATCGGTGATCGGTATTGACGACGTGTTGCCAGGCGAAGACGAAAATGCATTCAATACGCTGGGAGGGCTGGTCATGTATGTTCTTGGTCGGATTCCCATCGTGACAGATCAGTTCGAGGTGGCAAACTGTCGCTTTGAGGTCGTCGACATGGACAAGAACCGCGTCGACAAGGTGTTGCTGACCAGGCTGCAACCTCCGGAGGGGCTGGTTAAGGGCGAGGCCGCCTGAACGGCAACGTCGTCATCTTTGCCCCATGCCGCGTCCGGGCGTTCGACGCCTCCAGGCACTACTTCAGGACGCGCCTCGCGGTAAATTCCACCGGTGTATGGGTGGTCAGGCCGCCACGACTTTCCAGCACCAGATGCAGTTCGCCCGCCTTGACCTCTCCTCGATAACGATGGGTCTGCTCGCGGGGGGGCGAGTCGCCCATCATTTCCTGGCTATGCGTTACAAAACTCAGGCGGTTGCCCTGTAACCGCCCTTCTTCCACAGTGCGCGCCAGTTGCAAATAGCTGGCCGTCCCATGTACTTCGCCATTCTCCAGTCGCAGGTCGAAAATTTCATCATGTACGTCACCCCAATCGTATTTGACCTGAGCAGTCCAGCGCCCTGTCAGAAGTGCAGCACCTTCCGGCGAGTTCTGAGGCGATGACGTCCTGGATGAAACCGTTCGCGATTCCATCGCAATCAGGGCCACAAGCCCAATGATCAGAATTCCGATGGCCACAACCCAGGCCATGCGCTTCGGCCGCAAGGCGCCCTGATTCCGGGCGTTGAGTAGTGGCCTGACGTAAGCCACCAGACGGGCGATGTCGGTTGTCCAGCCGGCGTCGGAGAGGACGAATGCCTGGCGGCGGGCCAGTGCAGCAATCGCGTCGGGCAAATCCGCCAGAGTGGGCATCAGAGCCCCATCGACAAGAACGGGAAGCACCGCTATTCCCGATTCCAGCGCGACTTGAACTTCCCTTCGGACAAAATCATCCGGATCGTCAAGTCGGCGAGCGCCGTCTTTACTCGCCGTAAGCCAGGCCGGGCCAATCATCACCAGCATCACGTTGACACGGCCAAGCTGCTTCTGGATGGTCAGGACGAAATCGTCGCCGGGGTGTATATCCTCGACATCGCGAAAGACATTGTCTCTTCCGAAGGCCTCTTCCAGGGCATCGGCGAGGCGTCCGGCAAAACCGGGCTGGTCGTTGCGTCGATAGCTGATAAATAGGCCAGCCATCGATCAGTCCACCGGGTCAAACAAGGCCGACAGCACCCGGTGGGCCATCGTGCTGTCCATGCGGTCAGCGGACAACCAGGTGAAGCGTCCGGCTGCCGGCTCATCGATTTCGGATTGAGCTTCGGCACGGTCCGTGACGCGGTCGTACAGCAAAACCACTCGGTGCAGGTGGCTGTCGCGAGCCAGCACACCCAATTCGTAGCGGCAGCCGTGGTTTTCGGCGTGAAACCCGCGCAAGTCCATGAGAACGACGTCGGCACGCGCCACCAGGATGTTGAGAGCGATTTGCCAGGTGCTGTCGAAGCAATAACACTCGTTGATCCGGTAGCGCCCGTCCGGATCGGGCAACCAGTCGAATCCATTGAGGCGCTCGTTGACCTGGTCCGGACGGGCGATAAAGCGTTCGGCCAGGGCACCGTTGAGATAGATGAACAGGTCGTCCGGGTCCAGGGTCCGGCTGAGCAGATCGGTGCCGGCGATCAGCACGGTGTTGCCGGTCAGGCGCCAGCGCTCGATGACCTGATCGAATAAGCGTTCGACCTGGGCGTCGCGCTGGAAGACGCGCAGAACGAGAAGGGTGGGTGGACCCGGTGGTGGTTTCAATGCATTGCGCAGACAGAGCAATACCAGGGGGAGCCACAGCAAAGCCAGAAGCTCGACAAACGCCAGCCAGCCCACGCTCTCCATGGCAGTCAGGGCGCTGGCGAAAAGGATCAGAAACCAGTAGGTGGCGATCAAATAAATAAGATCGGAAAATCGTTTGGCACGATAGGCGCTGGCTAGCCATTTACCCAGAATGAATACCGGCCACGAGAGGATGAGCCATGGCCCGATGGCGAACAGAAACAGCGTAGGGTACGCGCCGAGTATGTGCACCAGGCCCATGACCCAAGGGGCGGGATCCGGCGAGCCTTGCGCCATGATTTGCAGGGTCAGTACAGACGAGCCCGTGAGTAGCAGGGTCGGTGGCAGTAGATAAGGCGCCACGGCGCGAATCCGGCCGCTGGCGCCGATCAGCAAAGCGATTGTCATAGGTATGGCCACCTGGCTGCCCAGCCAGGAACTCACGGAGGCCAGGGTTTGAGCCTCGGTGGAACGCGCCATGACCAGCATCAGCATGGCCGCCATATACGCGCCTATGCCGCCCAGGACGCGTAACCACGACCAGCACCGCGCCAGACCCCAGGCCAGCACCATCGGCCACGCATAAACCGCGCCCAACAACAGCACGCGGCTCAGCCGCAACTCGCCTTCGCCGTAGACAAAAAGCAGGGCGAGCAAGGATTGAGTCAGTGCGATCAGCAGGGAAATTCCGCTTAAAACGAGCATCAGCCGAATCGTGGCCTGTCGGTTGGCTGCCAGTTTGGCCCGGCCAGCGCTGGCCTGGGAAATCGGGTGGACGTCAGGGGGCGTGACGCTGGCGGCTATAGGCACTGCACTCGCAGGAGTTGAGCCGCCGCGCATCAATGCCAGCATGCCGCGCCGGTAGAGGGCGGCCACCACCCAGGCCAATATTGCGGCCAGCAGCACGGCGCTGATCAGAATAAAGAAGACGGCTCCGGATGGAAGCATAGGCTGTAGATGATCTAACTCAGGTAGCGATGCCGAACTGGGATGACATCGTATTGTCCTTTAGGTGCGGTCAAGGAACGGGGTTGCCCGGATTTTGGCCCAGGCGCTGGGCAATTTCCTCTTGCATGGTTTTCAGGGCTTTGATCTGAACCTGGGTTGTTTCGATCATCCAGTCCGCCCTGTTCAAGGCGCGCGCCTGGGCTTCCCAGTTTGCGGCGGCAGCGGAATTTCCCAGCCCCACTTCAGCTTCCCACAGGGTCGCCAGGATCCAGTAACGCTTGTCGTCGCCGTAATCGTAATCCTTGGTTATCAGCGGTTCGGTGTATCTGATGACATCGCGCCGGACGCGTCCCGCCAGGACGGAATCGGTCAGGCCTTCGTTTCTGTCGCCCGCCTTCAAGGCCAGCAAGGCTCGAAGTTCCAGGAGAAAGGCCAGATTGATGCCGTTGTAATAATCCTGCTTGAGCTGGAAACCCCGTCCATAAGCCTCGATGCTCTCGCTCAGGTCGACATCCTGACGCGTGATTTCCCAAAGGCGTTTGTGAATGGCGCCCCACAGACCGAGGGTTTCCGGATCATTGGTGGTCTCCGGATTCAAGGTCAGAAGTATATTCCTGGCCGCAGTCAGCGCGGCTTCGGGCGTGGGTTGACCGGACTTGTAGGTGGACAGGGCCAGTTGCTGAACGACAAAACTATCATTGGGACGCTGTTGATGCAGGTCCCTCAACAGCTGGCTGGCGCCGATAAAATCGCCGGACAGCAGCTTGGCCTGGGCTTGATCAAGATTGGCCTTGGCGGAAATCTGCGGAGGCGTGTCTGCCGATCCAGTGGTGGCGTACTGGCCGACCTTGAAGATCGCCGTGCCGGCCATCGTCTCATCGAAGCGTATCGCTGCCCCGCCTTGGGCCCGCGGGTCGGGTGCGGGAGCGAGCGCGCGAGGCGACGCGGCAGGCATCGCGGTTTGGCCACCCCCGGGTGGCACACAGGGTGGCGTCAGGTCGGGCAGAAAGGTATAGACTGGGCTGTCGGTCTCGGCAGTGGCCAGAATGTCCGTAATCGCCTGCTTCAGATCGTCGCGAAAACGCTTGGCCTCCTTCGCGCCAATATCTTCACCCAGATGCTTGTAGCGCCGGATCACGATGTGGCCCACATCGAAAGGATTCTTGAAGTCCTCTTCGGCGACGATGATCGTTGCTCTCGGGCGCAAGCCATAGCGTATGCCCAGTTCGAATGCGGCGTTGACGTTGTAGGTCGACAAGTCAGCAATAACCAGATCGGCATGCAGCAACTGCTTGTACATCGGTACGTCGATGGTGCCGGAATGCGGGATTTCGTCCGCGCGCAGGCATTCCAGTCCTGCAGCTTCTACCCCTTCCTTGATAATGGCATACGACGCATCGAGATCCAGTACGCGCCCGTCGGTGAAATCGGTTTTTTTGCCGAAACCCTGCACAACGAAACAGGTAGGCATCAGACAAACCCCTTGAAATGGTCGAGATTGACATGCGCTGCGGCGTAGGCTTCGCCGACGCGATGAATTCCAGTGATGAACTTGACCGAATCCATGAGCTGCACCCGGGCCGGATCGATGTCCTTCAGTCCCAGGGCAAACAGTCCCTCGCGCGACACGTCGGGGTCATAGCGCACATAAGCGAATTGCTTGGTGCCGGTCCAGGTTTGTGAATCCGGCGCGGCGACCAGATCGCCAACCTCGCGATCGATGGGGCCGCCATGGCGACACTCGCCCAATATGCGGCAGGCCAGATCCCAGCCTGCCGAGGCGGCGTTCATCAAGGCCGACGGAATGCTTTTTGCATTATCGAGCAACCACATGTCGTCTTCCTTGAGCCCAGGGCGGGCTTTTGCCGCGCTGCCGGTACCGACCGAAGCGATAAGCATGTTGTCCGTTCCGGTGGCCCAGTTTATTTTGTAGGGTGCTGCGGTGGCCATCTGGAAGGCCAGGAAAGCCGGGTTGTTATAGGTGGTGACGCCGCCATCGACAAAGATGAACTGGTATTCGTCCGGCGTGCCGGGCGCGAAAGTCACCACTTCGGGAGGGAAGAAAGTCGGTGCCGCCGTGCTCGCTCTGACCAGTTGCCACAGGGGCAGATCGAGGTTGCAGTCCGTGCGCGGGCTGCCATCGTCCTTAAAGCGTTGGTTATACATGGCACGCGGATTGTTGCTCACCGGCCAGGGCGAATCGGTAGTGTGATTGCGCAGGACCATCATCAGCAGCGTGCGCAAACCGACATCGCCGAGGGTGGCGGGGGGCGAATTCCTGGAGTAACCCAGCGCGCGGTTGAATTCGCCGCGCAGCTTTTCGGCCAGGGGTTCGTCGTTGTAGCTGTAGCGAAGCCGTTTGAACACGGAAGCCTTGTCGAACATCTGTTCGCCGCTGCTCACATAGAATTGGCGAATCTGCTCCATCGTCATCCCGGCGGCGATGCAGGTCGCGATGATGGCCCCGGTACTGGTGCCGCAGACGAAATCGAACCAGTCTGCCAGCACCAGATCGGGCTTGTTCAGCTTGGTGCGCAAGTCGGATTCGATTCGGGTCAGGATCTCGACGCTGATCAGGCCGAGAATGCCTCCCCCGTCACAGGTCAGAATCTTCTTGGGTGTGGTCGAATCAATGCGGGCGATGAGTTTGCTGGACATGGTTCGATTCCTTCATGAAATGCGGGTAAAAGAAGATGCGGTCGATGGGTAGATCGAACCCGTTGTGGAAAATGAGCAGGGAACACTCAGCCATAGATCACGAATCCGCCGGCCGGCACTTCGATATGCACGGCCCGCCCGTTACGCGCCTCGATCGGCGTCACCGTGCCGATCTGTGCCGGGTCGGTGGAGTAAAGGCAAGCCAGGACACCCATTTTGGCGTGCACGCTGGCATCGATGGTGACCCAGGCGGCACGGGAGCCATAAGCGTCCGTGTTGATGGCCAGCAGGACTTCCTGATTATCGAAAAGACGCGACCACGGCACCACGGAACGGATCTGGCCACCGATCAGGTGCGGCACGCCGAAACTCCCGGATTCACCGGAAGCAGAGATTTCCCGCAGGTATTGCCGTCCCCGGCGCAGGGCCAGATGCTGTTTGCGTAACGCGGTGATCTCGGCGATGCAGCGGTAGATCTCATGGTTCTCGTCGAAGAAATGCCGGCCGACGCTTTGTAGCGAGCCGAATGCGCCGCCAAACATGCATTCGCGCAGGTAGCGGTCATTGTCGCCGGCGCCGTCGAAAGCCTGCTCGGTGCCGTAGTAGATGCAGGGAATGCCCATGGAGGTGAGGTTAAGGCCCAGCACGGCCTTGAGGTGGGCATAGCCATTGTTGATCCAGTCGCCGCAGAAACGGCCCTTGTTGTTGCCCTTGCGTACCTGGTCGTGATCGTCGAACAGGGTGACGACGTGTTTGCCGAACCAGACGTGCGACGATTTGTTTACCAGCGCCGAGTTGCGGAACAGGTTGAAATAGTCGACCGGTTCGCGCCAGCCCTTGGCCAGATAGTCCATGCGGTCGGGGATGTCGTCGATGCCCAGTGCAGCATCCAGGCCAGTGAGTTCAAGCATGTTGTAGGCATTGTCGCGCCCACCGGTGATTTCACCGACCAGAAAGAAGTTCTCCTTGCCCAGGCTTTGCGCAAACTCCTTGATGACCGCCGCGAAATAGCGCGTCGCGCCGGGTTCCATGTGTTTGACCGTATCGATGCGGAAACCGTCGACATCGGCCAGCGCGATCCAGAACTTGAACACGTCGCACAGCGCGGTGAGGGCAGGCGTGTAGTGAAAGGCGTCGATTATGCGCCGGTTTTGCGCGTCGCGTTCGTGGTCGCCGTGGTGGATGTCTTTCAGGGTGACAAAATCGCCCTCAAGGAATTCCGGATCGTTGTCCCAACTGTTGATTCGCCCCTTGGCGGTGAACGTCGCCGCGTCCTGGAATTCGACCGGCCAGACCGCATCGTTGGGCCAGGCATTACCGTGGGTGGCCGGGTTGATCGGGCCGAAGGGAATATTGGTCTCCCCGAAGGCATTGCGCCAGCCCTCCACGGGGTAGGAATTGCCATCCCAGCGCGGGTCCATGGTGACCTTGCCGTGTTCGTCGCGGACCGGGTAACGGTCCGGGTTGAACTGATATCCGAAGACGTTGCCGCTGTGATTGAGAATGATGTCAAGAATAACACGGATGCCATTTGCATGTGCTGTGTTCACCAGGTCGATCAGATCCTGGCGGGTGCCGAAATGGGGGTCGATGTCCAGGAAATTCTGGATGCCGTAGCCATGGTAGGAATGGCTGTCCGAGGCGACCTGCTTGAATACCGGGCTGATCCAGATGGCCGTAGCCCCCAGACGGCTTAGGTACCCAATCTTGCTTTCCAGTCCCTTCAAGGTGCCGCCCAGCCACTCGTCGCCGGCATCGGCCCAGGTCGAGCGGTCTGCCGTGTAAGCATTCTGGGTAAAGCGGAACGGGGGCGTGCTGCCGGTAGCTCCGATTATGCCGTCGTTATCCCGGAAACCCTGCTCCCGGCCATCGGAAAATCGGTCCAGCATCAGGAAATAAAGCACCTGGTCTTCCCAGGCGGCTGGCGACGGCAGGTACTGCGGCCGGCGCAAGGCGGCCCAGTCGATCTCCTGCAGGCTGCGTTCGAGCTGATCGTGGGTGGTCTGATCGATCGTCATGGTGGCTTACCTCGGCAAATAGGTTCTTATAAAGGTTTGGCTAACCGGTTAAAGGCCGTAGTCAGGCGTATCGTCGTCGATGTCAACGTCGTTTATTCATCCTTCACCGACTCCCTCGACGACAAGATGATATGCAACAGACTGGAGCACAGGGAATTCAGTTCCACAAATTCCGCAGTTGAGTTTCATCGGAGCAACGCGTGGTCTTCCGGAGCATCTTGCGGCAGGGCCAGCAAGGCCCGCTTGCACCGGCACGTCGTCGATCTCTTTGTGGCTGACCGGGATAGTCATCGGGACTGCTACGCCGCGCTTTCCTGTGGATGATGCGATCCTTTCGGTTGCGGCGAGAAAGACCCGGCGGCTCAACCCAGCACGGCCTTCAGCATTAGCGCTGCGCCGCATTGTTGGCTGACGGCTTGCGGATCGTAGTGGCCGTCGGCGATGAACTTGCCTTTTTCATACAGGCTGGAAAAGCTCCATAGATAGGGCGTGGGCACGCCCCGGCGGCGGTATCCCATGCCGTTGTAGCATTCGAACAGGTACAGCATGTGCGGTACCGACCAATCGGCGACCTGATGGTAGCCCTTGTAGATCAGCGCATCCCGGGCGCTCTGGCTCCAGGTGAAGGGCGGGTTGCCGGTCGCCGGCCGGCCTTTGGGCACTTGCACCGTACGCGCGGTCAGGGGGTCGCCATTATGCAGGTGACCCTTGAAGTTGAAGCCGCTTTCCATGCCGTGGGTGATGCCGATGAAGGCCCAGGGGATGTTGAGCTCCGCGCCGACCTGTTGGTAGGTGGGCTGGCCCTGGTTCAGTCGTTTGAGACAGTAGTCCAGTTCGCCCTTGCGTTCTGGCCGCAGTGTGCAGGCGGCGTACCAGGCCGCGTATTCGTCTTTCAGGGCAGCAAAATCCGTCGCCCTTGAGGGTGGCTGAATGCTGGCGGAATACGTTCCCGGGCGCATGTCCGGCGCATCTGCGCTACGGCGGTTTGCCTGGGGTGCGGCGCTGGCAGATTCCGTCGTCGCGCTTTCGGGAGCGATCGAGTCGATAGCCGGCGCGGGTGGTAGTGCGTCGAGGCGGTGTACGGCGCCGGACAGTCCCGAGAGGTTGTCCAGCAGGCCTTCCAACGCCGACAGATAGCCGTCGAATGGGCCGTGCTTGACGGCCGCCACGGCCTCTTCCAGCGCGTTCATGCCGTCGTTGAGGGTGTTGGCAATGGTAAGTCGATCGGCCTCGTCGAGCGTTGCCGGCGGCTTGTTCAGGCGCTGAAGGATTCCCGCCAGCGCCTTCTTTTCCTTCGCGTCGCTGGTTCTGACCTGACGACTACGCAGGGCATTGACCGCCCGACCGAGTTCGTTTCGCAGTTCGGCGCCAGGATTCATGAGGCTTCTCCTCGTTTGAAAAGTTTACAATCCGAACAATTGCCGGGTATCGATAATACTGACCCGGCCAGCATACCGCCTGACCGTCTCGACCATGTTCTCGGTGCCGCCGGGTCCGGATCCGCCTTCGCCATTCCACAAGCCGACAAAACGAACCTTGTCTACGCCATGCGCCAGCGCCGTGTAGAGCTGCCAAAGATTATTGCGCACGTAGGGATTGCCGCCTTTGGGCAGCGGGCCGAGTTCGTCCGGCTGCAGCCGTATCCGGGTCAGCGCGTGCTCCTTCACCGCATAGTAGCGATCAACCCAGGTTTCGCCAGCGAAAGCAACGGAAGCCTGCAAAAAGTCGGCTTCATTGAATTGCAAATGCAGATGTACGGGGCAGCCGCGGCGCAGCGCGGCTTCGGCAAACAGCGTGTCGCCGCCGCAGGCGCCGCCACAGATGGCGAGGTCTTGCTCGCCCATCTCCAGCTCGTCAAGTTTGCCGGCGATGGCCGCTGCCGCGAGGCTCTCCTGAGAAGCGGGAAAACGGGAAACGGGCCGATCGGGGGTGTCGATCATATGGCCGCTGAACAGAAACACCCGACGCGGTTGCCAAGGTGCTTCGAGTCGGGCGATTTCGTCGTCCAGAACAGTCAGCGCCGCGCCCACCTGTGGCTCGCGAAAACCCAGGTCGCGCAGGATGAGTAATTGTCGATGGCTGGATTCCAGTGCCGACCAGTCTTTGTTGGCGACGGTCGCCGCTTCGCGCCAGGCCTTGGCCGCGGCGTCGGGTGGATTGAACAGCAGCGTCAGTTCCGCCCAGGCGGCGCGGGTCCGGTAGTCATCCGGCTGGCGTTCCAAAGCGGCCAGACACGACCAGATCGCGCCACCTTCAAGATTGGGCAGGCTGGCCGGGTTGGCGAGCGGATGGCCGAGGTGGATTTGTAGATGGCGCAAGGTGCAGGCATCGATACCCGAACGGAAGTGCGACGGATCGCAAACGAAGGCGTTCATGTACGGTTCGATGGCCTGAACGAGTTGCGGCAGCTCGCGCGCCGCGGTTTCGCGCAGGGTTTCCGGACGGCTTCCGGGTTTGCGCCAGCGGCGGATCCAGTCGTCCGCTTCGAGTCGGCCAAGCAGGTGCCAGTTTTCCGGGCCGTTCTGTTGGCGGACGAGGGCGTTAGCCGCTTCGCGCGCCTCGTCCTTGCGGCCCAGGTGCGCCAACAGCATGGCTTTATCGCGCTGATTGGCCTCATCGTCAGGGTCGAGCGCAAGCGCCGCTTCGAACTGGTCGAGCGCCAACTGGTATTGTCCGAGCCGCATCAACGCCGTGCCGGCCAGGCGACGTGCCTCCAGGCGAAGCGCCCAGGTCGGCGTTTCTTCGGCCAGTACCATGATGTTGCCCGGATGGTTGGCCTTGCGTGCCACCTCGATACGTTGTCGCCAGGTCTCGTAGATCTGCCGGAATTCGTTGTTGCCGGTCAGCAGCAATTGGCGCCAGTTCGGTTCGCCCAGCCCATCCAGCAACTGGAAGACCGGGCTGATCGGTCGACCCTGCCGGGCTTCCATGGTCGCCAGCGCCATGCGGGCCAGCGATCTGCGGTCCGCTTCCAGATACGCTGGGTCGGGCCGTCCGTCCTTGAGGCGATAGCGCAGCTTGCGGTCGGTATAAGTGTCGAAAGGCTGATAGGCCCGCTCGCTTTGCACGAGCAGCACGCCACGGGCGCGTAACGCATGGCGTACACCGAGTTCGTACCAGACGTTGGGGTTGTCCAGCGTCAAATCTACAACCACCAGGTCGGCCAGCAGCAGCTCCTGAAACATATCGGTGCGGATGTCGCCGGCGCGTTCTTCCTCGTCGGCGCGAAACACTTCAAACCCGGCCTCCTCAAGGGCAGGTTTGAGGTATTCGGCATAGACCGCGTCAAAATCGATGTTCTGACGGTGCCCGTAAGGCATGGCCACGAAAACGTGCAACGCCATATGGCCTCTCCATTGTTGTAGTCAGTTTTCGCGAGGCCGGGTACGGGAGGCGACGTACGCCGCCACTGATCGGCCCGGCTGATGCGAAGAAATGCTTGGCCTCGCCTGGCGCACGGTCGGTCGTGCTCGTCAGGCGTGGCTTGAAGATACCGGAAATCGGGCGGATTTTCCACGCGGCAATCCGCTCAAGCCAAACGATTTTCGTTAGAGCGCATGCCATTTGCAATAGCCGGAACCGATTGACGCGAGCATTCGTTTTGCGAAGATGACAAAGGCAATTCCGCCACGTGTGACAGCTACGCAACACGAAGCACAGCACCGTGATGGCACTCACTGTCGGAATTCTTTCCACAAATTGACCGCGGAAAACAGGCTTTGCTCCTCGCAGCGCTATGAAGCACAAAGGTTTTTGGCTGATTTCCGTGACTTAAATCACACATGCCGAGCGGATAAGGAACTATTTCACACTTTTGGCCAGATGGTATGGCGTCGGAATAATTTACACTCCAGCGGAGTTGACAGTGCCGGGTTCAGCGAACCGGCGTATGGCACGCATATTGCTGATTGCTTACTACTTTCTATTGGAGTGTTGAAACATGCGTATTCGTGACCTTGCGGCTGCCCTCGCTGCTCTCATCGCCCTGCCGGCGGCAGCCTATACCATTGATGGCAATCTGGCGGATTGGGGCGTTCAGACCAACTACACAACTAACAAGGCGATCAAAGGTTATACGATCGATACCGACTCGACCGGGAGCCTCTCGCAGTATGTAAATCCGGGTTGGGGCGGTCAGGCCTACGATGCCGAAGCGCTCTATATCGATTACGACAGCTCCAAGCTGTATCTGGCGCTGATCACCGGCCACAATCCGGCGATGGTGAATAGTGGTTCAAGTTCGTACGCGCCCGGCGACTTCTTGATCGATTTTGGCCGCGATGGCGTATTTGACTATGGCATCAAGACGACCGGCGCATCGAAGGGTAGCCTGTTCAAGATCGGCAAGAACGATGTCAAGCTCGGTCTATTCTCGGGTCAGGGGACGCCCTATGCCAACGGTAAAAACGCAGTTTCGATTTTGGACGGTCATGGCCAGAACGTCGGTGCCGGCGCGCTGGCTATCAGCGGCCCATTTACTGGGTACGGAACTTATACGCTCGATAAGCATTATGCGTATGAAGTGGCCATCGACATCAGTCTTTTCGATCCGAAATTCTGGAATACGCCCTTCGATGTGCAGTGGACGATGCAGTGCGGCAACGATGTGATTACGGCCGATCCGCCCACGGGTTTCGTACCCGAGCCGATGAGTCTTGCGCTGTTTGGCATGGCGCTGGCCGGGCTCGCCTTGAGTCATCGCCGCCAGCGCTGGCTTGCCCGACGGATTCAGGTCGGCTCCACACGTTCGATTTCGGCGTGATTCACCAAGCCCGCTGACGCGCCTCTTCGGGCGCGTTGCCCGAGATGCTTTTCCTCCGAGAGCAGCCTCTTGGGCTTGTTGCGGAAGCTCCCCCGGATAGCTACGGTCGGCCCCTGGGCGGCGATGAGGGACTTCAGTTTTTCCTTGCCCTTGAGGCCGATGATCTGCACCCCTTTGCCGCCCGAGAGGCGTTTCATCTGATCGAGCGGGAAG